>Ga0209474_10001403_pt1 | contig 23756 bp, 26 predicted proteins | sample GraSoiAngelo_145_FD_185902 | JGI IMG/M metagenome (GOLD analysis project Ga0209474, IMG submission 185902) | Grasslands soil microbial communities from the Angelo Coastal Reserve, California, USA - 14_1009_05_20cm (SPAdes) (version 2) | ecosystem: Environmental > Terrestrial > Soil > Grasslands...
GAGCCGTGCAGGTAGGTGCCGAAGATGTTGCCCGCGGCCACGCCTTCGGTGCCATCCTCCCGGTTGTTGCCGGAGCCGGCCATGACGCGGCCCAGCGGCGTCAGTTGAGGGCCGAGAAACGTGCGTCCGCTGTGGTTCTCGAAGCCGATCAGGGTGCTCGGCTCCAGGCCCAGCCCGCTGACGTCCACGACCACGTTGCCGATGCAGCGCCGGGCACCGGCCTCGGTGTGCAGGTCGAGCAGCCCGAGGCCGGGGAACCTCTCGCCTTGGGCCGTCTGGTAGTAGTGCCCGAGCAGCTGGTAACCGCCGCAGACCGCCAGCAGGGCGGCGCCGCCCGCCAGCGCGCGCGTCAAGGGCTCCGCCTTGAGCTCCAGGAGGTCGTCGTAGACCAGCGCCTGCTCCCGGTCCTGGCCGCCGCCGAAGAAGAAGACGTCCACGTCCTCTAGTCCGTGGTGGACGCCCTTGCCCAACTCCATGACGTTCGCGCTGAAGCCACGCCAGCGGGCTCGCTCGACCAGGGTGAGGATGTTGCCGCGATCGCCGTAGATGTTCATGAGGTCGGGGTACAGCCAGCCGACCGTGAACGTCGTCACGTCGACCAGTATGGCCGCAGCCAGCCACGCCGAACCAGCAGCGCACGCAGGTCCAGCATCGCCGTGTAGGTGCAGAGCAGGAAGGCGTGCTCGCCCTCGGGCGTGAGCTCGAGCAGCCGGTCGAGGGCGCGCCCGAGGTCGGCCTGTGGGGCTTCGGCTTTGACGCCGGCGTACTTGAGGCGCACGGCGAGATCGTGAGCGCGGTCGCCCGACGGCACCACGATTTGTACAGACGGTTTGAGCAATTCGAAGTCGACGTCCCAGATCCAGGACACGTCAGTGCCGTCGGCGATGCGGTCGTTGAGAGCGATCAGATACCGCTTGCCGCGAGCTAACTCGATGGAGTCGCGCAGCACCGAGTTGAACCCGGTGGGATTCTTGGCGAGCAGGATGGTGAACCGCCGACCGGTGGCCTCGAACCGCTCCTGGCGCCCGAAGGCCGCGGCGACGGTTTTCAAGCGCTCGGCGATGTAAGCGGGCTCCAGGCCGAGCGCTCTGCCGACCGCGTAGGCCGCGGTCACGTTGTAGGCGTTGTACGTGCCGCCGAGCCGCGCCTCGACGATCTGTCCGTCGAGGTTCAGGCCCAGCCAATCGAGCCCCTCCAGGCGCAGGTGGCGGCCGGCGATGTCGAGCGCCGGCCGCGCGAAATCGCCATTCGGGCAGCGGTACTCGCCATCGTGCCCGACATAAACCGCGTCAAAGACCAGCGTGGCGCCGCAGCGGGGGCAGGTACGGGCGTCGGCGGCGTGTGGCAGCGACTGCGCGCCCGCGCCGCGGTCGTCGAGGCCGAACCAGAGCGGCTTCCGCCGGAGATGACTGCCCAGCTCACCGATGCGCGGATCGTCGGCGTTGAGCACGGCGACGGACTGCTCCGGCAGCTGCTCGAGCGCGCGCTGGATGGTCCGCGCCATCAGCTCCAGCTCGCCGTAGCGGTCGAGCTGGTCCCGAAACAGGTTGAGGACCAGCACCGCGCGCGGCTGAATCTCGTCCACCGCCGCGGGCAGCGTGGCCTCGTCGATCTCGAAGACCCCCCAGTCGGCGCGCAGGCGCCCATCCACCCCGGCGACGGCGATCGCCGCGGCGGTGGCTCCATAGATGAGGTTGGCGCCGGCGCGATTGGCGACCACCCGGGCCGGGATGCCCTCCAGCACGGCGTGCACGAGACGCGAGGTGGTGGTCTTGCCGTTGGTCCCGGTCACGATGACGGCGCCGCCTTTGAGATCTCGGGCCAGTCGGCGCAGGACGTGGGGATCGACGTAGCGGGCCACGTCGCCGGGGAAGGTGGTGCCGCCGCCGCGGCCCGTCAGGCGGCTCAGCGAGCCGGTGGCTTTCCCGGCCACCACCGCCAGCGCAGTGCGCACCGGCATCAGCACCAGGCTCCGACGGCGCGCGCAAGGGCGGTCCACGCCTCAGCGGGCGCGCCACGCAGGTCGGCCTCGGCCTCGGCGGCGGTGCCGCGCTCCGTGAAAAAGGCCGAGCCGCTGCCGGTCATCTGCCAGTCGGGGCCCAGCGCCTCGGCGAAGGCGGCCAGCTCCGGCGCCACCTCCAGCGCCGCCCGGGTGAGCTGGTTCCGGCCCTCACCACCCACCCGATCCCAGGCCTTGTAAACCGCCGCAGTGCTGAGCTCGAAACACGGCCAGGCGATGGCGAACCAGGGACCTGCGGGCGCGCAGGGGTGCAGGACGTCCCCCCGTCCGGTGGCCCGGGCGGCGCCGCCGCAGAGGAAGAAGCCCACGTCCGCACCCAGGCTTGCCGCCAGCCCGCGGTCGAACTCGACGTGGTGCAGAGCGGCAGCCAGCTTGAGGGCGGCGGCCGCGTCCGAGCTCCCGCCCCCGAGACCGGCGGCGGCGGGGATGCGCTTGTGCAGGCGAAAGCGGGTCGGAAGCGGGCGTCCGCACGCGCGCTCCACGGCGGACAGGGCCCGCAGCACCAGGTTCTCGCCACCGGCCGGAGCGTCGCCGGAGATCTCCAGCGATGTCTCACTGGCCGCTTCCGCCTCCAGCAGGTCATGGAGGTCGATGGCCTGGAGGACGGTGTCGACCTCGTGGTAACCGTCGGACCTGACGCCGGTCACCGCAAGAGAGAGGTTGAGCTTGGCGCGCGCGGGCAGCGCCAGGATCAATCGGGCGCCCGCAGCTTCTCGCGGTAGTGGCGACCGTTCTCGACGTAGTGCCGGGCGGGGCGGCCGATCCAGTCGGCGGAGGAGCCTGACAGCTGCTTCTTGACCTCGGCGGGGACCCCAGCAGCGAGCTGGCCCGCCGGTACCTCTTTGCCCTCCGCCAGCACCGAACCCGCGGCCAGCATGGCTCCCGGGCCCAGCCGGCTGCGCTGGAGCATGATGGCGCCGCTGCCCACCAGCGCGCCGTCTTCGACGACGCAACCCTCCAGGCAGGCCAGGTGTCCGACCGTCACGTTGCGGCCCAGGATCGTGGGCATCTGGTGCGAGCAGTGGATCATCGAGTTGTCCTGCACGTTGCTGCCTTCCCCGATCACGATCTGCGACTCGTCGCCCCGCAGCACGGCTCCGAACCACACGCTGGCGCCGGCCTGGACTTCGACATCGCCGATCAAAATGGCGGTGGGAGCGACGTAAGCGTCGGGGTGCACGCGCGGCCGTCTGCCGTCGAGCTCGAACTCCGGCATCCGTATAATCCTAAATCCGTGCCTGAGCCCAGCCTGGAGTCGACGCATGGCTAACATCGCCTCCTCGAAGAAGGACGCGCGCCGCAGCGCGGTCCGGGCGGTGCGCAACCGCGGCCTCAAATCGTCGGTCAAGACCAAGATCACCCGGGTCCGCCGCGCTCTCCAGGAGGGCGACGACGAGTCGACGCAGCTCGGGCTGGTCGCCGTCTCGGCGCTCGACCGCGCGGCTGCCAAGGGCGTCCTCCATCGCAACAACGCCGCCCGTCGCAAGTCGCGGCTGATGAAGCGCCTGGCCGCCGCCGGCGCCCAGGCCGAGACCGCCACAGCTGCCAAGGGCGCCAAGAAGGCGCCGGCCAAGAAGGCTCCGGCGCGAAAGACGGCAGCCAAGAAACCGGCCGCCAGAAAGAAGGGTTAGATCCGGGCCAGCGCGACCTGTAGTCCGAGGTCGGCGTCGATCTGGCCGGACTTGACCTCCCACTCGTAGTCGAGCAGCGCCCGCAGCCCGGCTTCCAATCGCTCGGCGTCCGTGCTGCGCGCCGCGTCGTATGCCTTCTGCACGACGAATGAGTGCTCGCGCAGCGTGCCCTGGATGCGCTCCAGCGACTCGCCGCGCTCCTGGCGAGTCTTGACCTCGAGCACGAGGGCCAGGTGCCTGGACAGTCGGTAGGCGAGAACCGTCGGAGCCTCGCGCTCGAGGAGCTGGTCCAGGGTGCGCCAGGCCTGCGCAGTCGGCCGCGGCAGCAGGTGATCGGTGAGCCGAAAGATCTCCTCTTGCCGGCCGCCGGCCAGGAGCTCGGCAAGGGTGTCTGGATCCAGCTCGCCCCCACCGGCCCGGTAGGCCGCCAGCTTCCGCAGCTCCGAGTCGAGCACGCCCAGATCCGGCGGGCTGGCCCGCAGCACAGCGGTCGCCACCGCCGGCGGCAGCTCGAGCTCGCGCGCCCGCTGATGACCCCAATCCGTGAGCGCGCGTCCCTTGAGCGGCGCCAGCTCCTGCACCCTACCTGACGCCAGAGCGCTGACCGCCTTTGCGAGCTTGGAGGCTGCGGGGAGCTTGCCGTTGACGGTCAGCAGGACACGGGTGGTCTCCGGCACTTCGACGAAGGCGGGCGCCAGGGCGTCGGCGCGGCGCGGCGCTACCCCGCGCGCAGCGACGACCCGGTGCGGGTCGAGGAAGGGCGCCTGCAGGATGGAGTCGCGCAGCCGCTCCATCGTCAGCGCGGTGCCCCCGTCGAGCGCTTCGTATCCGAAGTCCGAGACCAAAGGTTCGGTCCAGGCGGCCAGTGTCCGTCGGGCCTCCTCAGCGATCAGGAAGCCCTCGTCGCCGTGCAGGAGCAGGACACGCGGTGGGGTGCGGTCCGGCACCGGCCGATCCTACATTGGCAGCTCCACGGTGCCCTCCTGGTCGGTGCGCCGCAGCAGGGCCGGCGGCAGGCCGCGCGCCAGGCGAGTGCCGGCGGCGACCGAGGCGATGAGGACTTCGGGCCTGGCAGCCGCCAGCAGCTCCGGCGCCGGCGCGCTCTTGCCGCCGCCCGGGAGCACCAGGTAGTCGCAGGGTCCGGGGAGCTGCGCAGCAGCGTCGACCTGAGCCTGCGGATCGAGATCGCCGAAGGCGCACAAGCCGCGACCGGACGGCGCCAGCACGCGCACCCCCAAGTCGATGAACTCAAGGCGAAACCCTGCGACCGCGGCTGTGATGCCCGATCGCATCGCCCGCACGGCCGCCCCTTGCGACTGCTGCTCGAGGGCCGCGTTGCGCCAGGCCGTGCCGGTGAGGCCGGCCAGCGGGAGAAAGACGGCGCGCGCGCGATAGGGCGCGCGCTGCAGACCGCCGACGTGGCCCAGTCCCTGGCCGGTGATGACCAGCGCGTCGAGGGTGCGGCTCCAGGGCGGCAGCCGGGCGCCGACGGCATCGGCCAGGCGCGCCGGGCTGGGTCCCCCGTCGATGAGCACCGTGCCCTGCGGCCCGCGGAGCAGGATCGCTTGTCCGTCCCCCACCGCGAGCACCGCTGCCGCGGGCGCCGGCCGGGTCCAGGCCACCAGCTCAGCGCTCACGATCAGGACCGGCGCCCCCGTGGCCAGGAGGAGGGCCGCCAGACGCTTGCCGCCCGCGGTGCGCACCGCAGCCAGGGCCCCGCCGACGGTCGCGTAGTAGGCGCCGCCGGCCCAGGGCGGGAAGGACGGCACCGTGAATGCCGCGTAGGGCGCCCGCGCCAGCACCCAGGCCACCTGCTCGAGGTAGGTGACCACTGCTGTGATGGGCAACGCGGCCAGCCGGCCAAGCTCGGGAATGGCTGCCAGCGGAGCCAGCAGCAGACCGCCTGCGACCACCATCGGCAGCAAAGGCAGCACGGCCGCATTGGCGAGCGGCGCCACCGGCGAGAGAACGTGGAAGTCGGCGGCCATCATGGGCAGCGTCCCGACCTGCGCGGCGCAGGTGACGGCGAACGGCTCGCGCAGCCACCGCGGCACCCAGCGCAGGCGGCGCTCGATGGCGGGCGTGAGCAGGATGATGGCGGCGGTCCCGGCGAAACTGAGCTGAAAGCCGACGTCCCAGGCCAGCGCGGGGCGCCAGCCGAGCATGACCGCCGCAGCGACCGCCAGCGAGGTCCAAACGTGGGTCGGCCGGCCCAACGCACCGCCAAGCAGAGTGAGCCCGCCCATCGCCGAAGCCCGTACTGCGGCCGGCGTGGCCCCGCCCGCCAGCGCATAAAGGCCGATCAGGCCGATGGCCGGCAACACAGCCCAACGGCCAAGCAGCGGACGCAGTGCCGATGTGATCAGACGCGCGAAAACCGCGACCTTCAGGCCGCTCAAGACCAGCAGGTGGACGAGGCCCGTGGCGATCAGATCGGACTGCAGGCCTGGAGGGATGCCGGTGCGGATGCCCAGCACCACCCCCATCAGCACCGCCGCGTGCGGGGCGGGCAGGAGCTGGTCGATCGCCTCGCGGTAGCGGTTGCGCAGCCAGCCCGGCAGAGCCCGCACTCCAGCGCCGCTCTGGACGACGTTGACGTTCGCGACGTCGAGCTCCAGATAGGCGCCGCTCTGGGCCAGGTAGGCGCGGCGGTCGAAGGTCGGGAGATCGGCCGGTAATTTCAGCTTGCCGGCCGCCAACACCTGGTCGCCGGCGCCGACCTCGCCGGGGCCGCGCACCCGCACCAGCACGTTGCCTATGCCCGGCGGCTGGTCGGCCGCCACCAGGGCCTCGTAGCCGGCCGCCATGACCTTGGGGTCGTCGGCCACGGTCCCGATTACCGTGACCGTGTGCCCAGCCAGGGCCGCGCCGCGTACCGGTACGCCTGGGTCGGTCGCGGGGACCTCGGCTCGGACCACCCCGAGCAGCGCGGCGCATATCAGGAGGCCCGTTGCGGCTGGGCGCAGGACGAACGCCGCAACCGCAGCCAACGCAGCGCCGAGTAGGGCGAGGACGCCCACTCGAACGTCTCCCGGCACCACCACCGAGGTGGCGACGATGGCGACCGCCCACGCCACGGCGCAGGCGGTCGCTGTGGGGAGAGAACCGATCACACGTGCACGTATCTCTTGGCGATGGCGAACGCGGCCGGATCCATCCCGACAGCGCTCACCAGCTCGCTCGTTTTCTGAAAGCCACCGAAGTTGGTGCGGTAGCTGATGGCCCCATCGGCAATCTCCGGCGTGAAGCCCGGCACGGCCGCCAGCTCGTCGGCAGTTGCCGAGTTGAGATCGACCAGCGGCGCCCTGGCGCGTCCCGCGGTGCGCGCCAGGATCGGGACCTTGACCTGTTCGCCATCACGAAGGACGCCGGCAAGGTCGGGCACCCGGTCGGGATCGGCGTCCGCGCTGAGCCCGCCTGCCGCCGCGATGGCGGCGTACACGCGCTCGCCGCGCATCATCCGGTACAGCCCGGGATGCACCACGCCACCGCTGACGTGGACCAGCAGTCCCGGCGTGGCGGGGGCGACAAGAGGCGGCGCGGCTTCGGCAGCGGGTGGCGGTGCTGCCGCAGCAGATGAGCTGGCCGGAAGGAACAGGAACGCCGCGCCGAGGGCGGCCGTCGCCAGTAGCGGCGGCACGCCGAACAGCAGAAGTCGTCCCCAACCGGGAGTAAGGCGCGGCCAGTCCATTGGGCCGGAGGCTAGGGCGGGGCTGTCGACCCCGACAACGTCAGTTGTTAAGGGCGCGTCTAGACTGGACCGCCGTCCTCATCTTGGGGAGTGGCCAAGCCTGGTAAGGCGCCTGACTTTGGATCAGGAGATCGGTGGTTCGAATCCACCCTCCCCAGCCAGTTTCGATCGATCAGCGATCCTCCTCAGCCTCGGCCGAGCGGGCGCGACCGGAAGCCCGGCCTGGACCCACCCCTCGAAGCCTCCGACGACATCTGTGGCGCGCTTCAGTCCGAGGCGCCTCAAAGAGGCCGCCGCGAGACTGCTCGAGTATCCCTCTGCGCAGATGACGATCAGGCGCGTGTCGTGCTCTATCGGCACGTCCATGCGCCAGGGCGACGTGGGATCGCACCTCCACTCGAGCACGGTGCGGTCGATCGCAACCGCGCCCGGGATCGTGCCGCCCCTGCGCCGCTGCGCCTGGTTGCGGATGTCGATCAGCAGCGCGCCGCCGGCGTGCTCGGCGGCTGCCTCAGCGGGCGTGAGTCGATCCAGGCTCCGCCGAGCCGTGGCGAGCACCCTATCGATGGCCGGCCTGCGTGGCGTGGTGGCAGGCGTGCGGCTAGGTGCCCCGGAAAAAGCGGCCGTTTCTTTCCGTGCCTAGAACCGCCGCCACGGAGTGCGACGTGGAGGCGGCATCGGAGACGAAGGAGAAGGCATCCGTTTGGGCTGACCAGCCCATGGTCGCTCTGGTGGCCACGAACTCTCCTTCGAAGCCCGTCGCCTTGTCACTGATGGATTTCCGATCGGTGACCGGTCCCGTCCAGATCAGGTCAAAGGAGGCGTGCGCGGGCACACCCGGGACGAACCTGAACAACGCATTCGGGATGCTGAAGAAGTCGAACATCGCCGCATTCTCGACCGCCAGCGAGGCGCGACCCGCCCCCGGCTGCGCGGTCACCGCGTTGTCCGCAACCTGCATGGTCCAGAACAACCCGGACGGATAGGGGTTGATCCCGGGATCGAAGTCGTGGACCTGGGTGCTGAAGTTCTCGAAGTCAAACTGACCTCGGTAGAGGTCAAGTCAAACGAAAGCGAAAGTGCCCCTGCGGACGCCGCCGTCCTGACCCACGTACACGCCGCGCATGAAGCGCATGTCGGAGTCGAACAGCAGCGTCTCCGACTGCCCGGTCAGGCGGTCTGTACCCGTGCCTGTGCCCTGTACGTCGGCGAACCCTATGGCGCCGTCGAAGTCCGTGATCGATGAATTCTCGACACCGAACCCAGGGAAGAAGGTGTGAAACTGGATGCCGCCGACCGTGAAACCGCCCGGAATGGGCTTCGGCGCGGACGAACCGGCGGAAGCCAGCGCGGCGGTCGTGCCCAGCAGGTCCGACGCCGCCACGGCGCCGGCCAGGCCGGCCGCCCCCTTAACGAATGTGCGCCTGGTGAGGGCCCGCTCCCAGAAATGACGGTGCCGGCCTCCCATGACACCGGACACCGCGGATGAACCCGGAATCCTCATGGCGCACCTCCCCACTAATGGCGCCCCGAGCGCGCAATTGGCGCGCAGCGACGGCCGAAGGCTAGGGCACACCCGAGCCCGCGTCAATGGGACCCCCCCGATAGGCTGGCTGAGTGCGCATCACCCACCACGGCGACCACCTGATCCAGCTGGCCTGGATGCCTCTCCTCTTCCCGGTCAACTGCTACCTGGTCAAAGAGGAGGACGGGCTGACCCTGGTCGACACCACCATGTTCTCGCCTGCTGAAGACGTCGAGAGCGTGAGCAAAGAACTGGGCATGCCGCTCAAGCGGGTCGCCCTCACCCACGCCCACGGCGACCACGTGGGCGGCGTGGACGGAATCCGCGAGCGCTTCCCCGGCGTCGAACTCTCAATCGGCGTGCGTGACGCAGGACTGCTGGAGGGCAACCTGCAGTTGGCGCCTGACGAGCCCCAAGTCCCAATCAAGGGCTCCTTGCCCAAGCCCACCTGGAAGCCCGACCGCCTCCTCGAAGAGGGCGACCGCATCGGGTCGTTGCTGGTGGTCGCCTCCCCCGGCCACACGCCGGGCCATATCGCCTTCCTCGACACGCGCGACCGCAGCCTGATCGCGGGCGACGCCCTGCAGACGCGCGGCGGGCTGGCCGTCTCGGGGGTGCTGCAGCCCCTCTTCCCCTTCGTCGCCATGGCCACCTGGCACAAGCCGACTGCGCTGCGCAGTGCCGAGGCTCTGCGCAAGCTCGAGCCCTCCCGGTTGGCCACCGGCCACGGCAAGGTCCTCGAGAATCCGGCCGGGCCCCTTGACAGGGCGATCGAGACGGCGCGGCGCAAGTTCGCCTGATTGACAGACTCCAGATACGCCTTCGTATCGTCAGCCTTAGACCTCGATGAAGCGCGCCCTGGCATTGGCCGTCGCCGCCGTCCTCGGTCTGCTGGCCTCGCCGGCAGCCGCGGTGACGGCGTCCAACCCCTACGGCGGCCCGCCTCCGCCCCACACATTCGGACCGGACTCGACCTCGACCGGCGCTCCCTACACCGGCCAGGGCGTCGACCACACCGGCCTGACCTGCTCCGCGGCCGCGACGCCGGTCGCCATGAACGTCTGCACCGGCTACCTGGCCAGCGGCGTCGACGCCACCCTCCTGGACACCACCGTGGAGGTGCCCACCAACCCGGCCGGCAACCACCCACTCATCGCCTTCATGCACGGCTGGGGCGGCGACAAGAACAGCGACCTCAGCTGGGACGCCAACTTCCTGGCGGACGGCTACACGGTGCTGCGTTACTCGGCCCGCGGCTTCGGCAACTCCTGGGGCCAGACCAACCTGGCCGACCAGAACGTCGAGATCGCCGACATGCGCAGCCTGATCGGCCAGGTCGTGGACGACCAGCAGCTGAGAGCGGACGGGTCGCGGGTAGCGGTGATCGGCGCCTCCTACGGCGGCGGCCACTCCACCCAGCTCCTCGAGCAGCCCAGCTGGACCAGCCCCGGCGGCGCGGCGGTGCATCTGCGCACGGCGGTGCCGATCGTGCCCTGGACCAGCCTCTACTACTCGCTGGAGCCCAACGGCCGGCCTGACCAGACTTACGCGGTCCCCGGCAGCGCGAAATTCAGCTACGTGACAGCGCTGTTCGCCGGCGGCCGCCGCGCACCAACTCCGCCCCGGACCTACGACCCCTACCCGACCTTCCTGAACGCCTGCTTCGCCGATGGCGCCAACGAGCCCAGCTTCTCGGATCCGGTCTACGTGAGCTGCTTCAACGCGCTGGAGGGCTACCGCTCGCTGTGGGAGAGCCAGCAGTTCTGGAGCGGCGCGGCCGCCAACCGGGTGCCCATCCTGGACCTCCAGGGCTGGACCGACGACCTCTTCCCGGCGCCCGAAGCTCTCCGCCTCTACTACGCGCTCAAGACGATCGACGCGACCTACCCGATCGCCCTCTACCTGGGCAACATCGGCCATCCCCGCGCGGCCAACAACCCAGCCGAGACCGCGTATGTGCTCGACAACATCGTGCGGCCCTGGTTCGCCTTCTACCTGAACGGCACCGGCAGCCAGCCGGCACTCGACGTGAAGGCGGCGACGACCCAGCCCGACAACAGCTTCTCGGCCGCCGGCGTGGTTGAGGTGCCGACCTACAACGACCTGGCGACGCGGCTGTTCACCAAGCATTTCGGCGGCAACCAGGTCATCACCTTCAATCCGGCCAATACCAGCGGCACCGGCTGGGACCCCGTCGTGATGACCGGCGCCGAAGCCCTGCAGCCCAACCCACCGGCCCCGCCCCCCGACGAGGTGCCGGGCGACGTTGCCTCCTACAGCGTCAAGGTGTCAGACCTGACCGGCGGCGGCGCCCTCCTGTTCGCAGGGGAGCCGGCGCTGACCGTCAACGTCGCCACCACCGCCTACCGCGAGCAGCTGAACGCGCGCATCTTCGATGTCGCTCCGGATGGGTCCCGCAAGCTGGTCACGCGCGGCACTTACACGCTCGACAGCGGCAGCCCGACCACCCCACTCGGTGAGCAGCGCCTGACCCTGACCCTGTATGGCAACCTCTGGCAGTTCGCGGCCACCCATACCTTGCTGATCGAGCTGACCAACGTCGACAGCCCCTACATCAGCCCCAGCAAGGTCCCTTCGGTGAGCAAGCTCAGCGGCCTGCAGGCCGTAATTCCCGCTCGCTGATCACTAGGTTTAGACAGATTTCGTAATAATTGGGCGGTTGCAGCGCAACCGCTCGGCCTGGCTCGGCTTGGGGGAGGCCAGCCGCCTGCTCGGCATCACCCCCGCCACCCTCCGGCGCTGGGCTGACGACGGCCAGGTCCCGGCATTTACTACCCCCGGGGGTCACAGACGGTTTCCGCGCTCGGCCATCGAAGGTCTGGTCCCGGCAGCCCGGGCTCGGCGGCCGCCGCTGGACGCCAGCAGCGACCGGATCGCCCACGCTTATCGGCGGGCACGCCCGACCGCGCCGGCCTGGCTGGCCGGCCTGGGTGAGGCTGAACGCAGCGACTTCCGCCATCGCGGGCGGCAACTGCTGGAGCTGCTGATCAAGTACCTGGACGCTGCCGACCGCGCGGCCGCCGGTCGCCTGCTCGACCAGGCCGGCCAGGAAGCCGAAGCCTACGGAGAAGCCGCCGCCCGCCAGGGGCTGACCCTGACCGATTCCGTCCAGGGTTTCCTCCGCTTCCGGGCGCCCTTCATGAGCGAGTTGGCCGGCATCGCGCGCAAGCGCCGCCTCGACACTCGGGAGGCCACGAAGCTCATGGTCGACGCCGAGGCGGCCATGGACCGGCTCCTGGTCGCGGTCATGAACGGCCACACCGGCGCATGACCGCCTCTGAGCCCTGGGTCCACGCCCTGGACGCGGCTTCGGCGCCCGCCGCCGAGCGCGCGCGCGCCGCCGCGAGCTGGGCCGCCGAGTCCGCCCGCCAGGACCGGATCCTGCTCCAGACCTGTCACCGCGTCGAGCTCTACGGGGTCGGGCCGGCGCCCGCCGCCGCGCTGCCTGCGGCCGAGCACCTGCTGCGGGTCGCCACCGGGCTGGAGAGCGCGGTCATCGGCGAAGACGAGGTCCTCCACCAGGTCCGGGGAGCGCTGCTGGCCGCCGCGGGTCCGCGCGACGTGAGGCTCACCCGCCTGTTCGAAACCGCGATCGCCGCGGGCCGCCGGGCCCGGGCGGGCCGGACCGCCAGCAGCGCCAGCCTTGCCGGCCTGGCCCTGCGCTGGCTGGCCCGCCGGACGGAGCTCAAGGGGAGGCCGGTGCTGGTCGCGGGCGCCGGCCATATGGGCTGGGCGCTGGCTCGCGCCGCCCGGAAGGCCGGGGCCCAGGTCACCGTGGCGAGCCGCAGCCGGGACCGCGCCGAGGCGGCCGCGCGCAGCCTGGGCGCCCAAGCCACAGACCTCACAAGGGCCGCCGGCCAGACCGCTGCTGCCGCCGCCGTCGCAGTGGCCCTGGCGGGCCCGTGGGAGGAGCTGACCGGGACGCTGCCGCCCACGGCCGACCTTTCCTGGCCGAGCGCGGTTGCACCGCACGTGCGCGGCGAGTACCTGGGCGTGGATGACCTGTTCGCCGGTGGCGAGGAGCCGCCGCCCGGCTACGTGGAATCGGCGACCGCGATCGTGGTGGCGAAGCTCGCCGAGTATCGGAGCTGGTTGGAGGTAAAGAGCTGTGCGTGAGCTGACCCGTCTCGAAGTCCCCACCCCGACCGCGGAGCGGCCGCGCCGCCTGCGGGCGACGCCGGCCACCCGCAGCCTCGTCAAGGAGACGCGGCTGACGCCGCGCCAGCTGATCGCGCCGCTCTTCATCGTGAACGGCCGCGATGTCCGGCAGCCGATCGAGAGCCTGACCGGCCAAAGCCGCCTCAGTCCCGACCTGGCCCTGGATCGTGCCCGCGAGCTGGCGGCCATGGGCGTGGGCGGGCTGCTGCTGTTCGGGATACCGGATGCCAAGGACGCCGAGGGCCGCGCGGCGGCCGATCGCGACGGCCCGGTGCCGACCGCCCTCCGGCGGATCAAGGACGCCGGGCTGCCGCTGGTGCTGATCGCCGACGTCTGCCTCTGCGAGTACACCAGCCACGGCCACTGCGGGGTCCTGGACGGCGAGATCGTCGACAACGACCGCACCCTGCCGCTGCTGGCCGAGGCCGCGGTGGCCTATGCCGAGGCCGGAGCCGACATCGCGGCTCCCAGCGCCATGATGGACGGCCAGGTCGGAGCGCTGCGCAGCGGCCTCGACCAGTCCGGTCACAGCGGGACGGCGATCATGGCCTACGCCTCCAAAGCGGCGTCGGCCCTCTACGGGCCATTTCGCGAGGCCGCCGGCAGCACCCCGGGCTTCGGGGACCGCAAGGGCTACCAGATGGACTACGCCAATGGCCGCGAGGCCCTGCGCGAGATGGAGCTGGACGCGGCCGAAGGCGCCGACATCCTGATGGTCAAGCCCGGCATCACCTCGCTGGACCTGCTGGCCCGCGCCCGTCAGCGCTTCGACCTGCCGCTGGCGGCCTACCAGGTCAGCGGTGAGCTGGCCATGATCGAGGCCGCGGCACAGCGCGGCTGGATCGACCGCAAGGGGGCGGCCCTCGAGACGCTCACGGCGATCGCCCGTGCCGGCGCCGACATCGTGATCACCTACCTGGCGGCCGACGCCGCCGCCTGGCTGGCTTGAACCAGGTCGTCCAGGCACTCGGCCTGGGGCTCGATCCGGCCTGGCGCCGGCGCACGCCCCAAGAACGCTGCGAGGACCTGCGCGACCTGCAGCGGGCGCTGCAGGTGCAGCCGGAGGTGCAGACGTTCACCTACACCAGCATCGGGCTGCAGGCGGGTACCGACCTGCTGCTGTGGTCGCTGGCGCCTTCCCTGGAGGCGCTCGAGGAGCGCTCGGCAGCGGCCCTGCGCTGCGGTCTGGGTGGCTGGTCCCGCGTCAGTGAAAGCCTGCTCGGGATCATTCAGGGCTCGCAGTACGTGAAGCGGCCCACGGCGCAGGAGCAATCGCTCTTCAAGGGCGAGCGCTCGCGCTACCTGGTCGTCTACCCCTTCACCAAGAGCGCCGAGTGGTACCTGCTCGACAAAGAAACCCGGCAGCGCGTCATGAACGAGCACATGAAGGTCGGCCACAGCTACCCAAAGGTGCGGCAGCTGCTGGCCAACAGCTTTGGCGTGGACGACATGGACTTCCTGGTCGCCTACGAGACCGACGACCTGGCCGAGTTCGGCAACCTGGTGCGTGAGCTGCGCGGCACAGAGAGCCGGCGCTCCACGGTGCGCGACACACCGATCCTGACCGCGGTGCACCGCGACTTCGACGATTTGACGCGGCTGCTGGGCGCATGACCGTCGCCACCGAGCTCTTTCCGGGCGGCGTCAACAGCCCGGTCCGGGCCTATCGCGCGGTCGGCGGCCAGCCTCCGGTTCTGGTGCGCGGCCAGGGCGCGCGGGTGTGGGATGCCGACGGACGCGAGTACGTCGACTACGTGAGCGCCTACGGCCCGCTGATCCTCGGCCACGCCCATCCGGTGGTGGTGGCCGCGATCGAAAAGGCGGCGCGGGCCGGCGGCTCCTTCGGAGTCACCCATCCCGACGAGGTCCGGCTGGCCGAGCTGATCCAGCGGGGGATGCCGGCGCTGGAGCGGCTGCGCTTCGTGAACAGCGGGACCGAGGCCGCCATGAGTGCGCTGCGGGTGGCCCGCGCCGCTACCAGGCGCAACCTGGTTCTCAAGTTCGAGGGCGGCTATCACGGCCACAGCGACGGCCTGCTCGCCAAGGCCGGCAGCGGCCTGGCCACGTTGGGCCTCCCGGCCAGCGCCGGGGTTCCGGAGCCGGTGGCAGCCCAGACCCTGGTCATCCCTTACAACGACCTGGGCGCGGTGGAGGCAGCATTTGCGGGCCATCCCGAGCGGATCGCGGCTGTGATCGTCGAGCCGGTGGCCGCCAACGTGGGTGTGGTCCCGCCGGAGGCCGGCTTCCTGGACGGCCTGCGGCGGCTCACCCATGAGCACGGCGCGCTGCTCGTCTTCGACGAGGTGATCACCGGCTTCCGGGTGGCGCCGGGCGGCGCCCAGCAGCTATACGGGGTGATCCCCGACCTGACGGTGCTGGGCAAGATCATCGGCGGAGGGCTGCCCGTGGGCGCCTATGGCGGTCGCGCCGACCTCATGGACCTGGTGGCGCCGGTCGGGCCGGTCTACCAGGCGGGCACGCTGTCCGGCCACCCCGTGGTGATGGCGGCCGGCATCGCCACGCTGGAGCAGCTGGACGACGCGCTCTACGCGCAGCTGGAGGAGATCGGCGCCGAGCTGGAAGCCGGCCTGCGAAAGGCCTTGCCGGAAGCGCGGATCGCGCGGGTCGGATCCTTGCTCACGGTTTTCGTGGCCGATTTCCCGGCGCTTTTCCGACGCTTGCGGCAGGGCGGGATCCTCCTGCCACCCTCTCAGTTCGAAGCCTGGTTCCTCTCCGCCGCGCACGGTGAGGAGGAAGTGTCGAGGACGCTGGATGCCGCCCGCGCGGGCTAGCCGCTTCCTGGACGCAGCCCGCGGCCGGGCCGTGGACCGCACCCCCATCTGGATGATGCGGCAGGCCGGCCGCTCGCTTCCCGAGTACCGCAAGCTGCGCGAGACCCACCGGCTGGTGGACATCGTGGCCGACCCCGATCTTTGCGCCGAGGTCACGCTGCAGCCCGTGCGCCGCTTCGACGTCGACGCGGCCGTGATGTTCGCCGACATCATGCTGCCGCTGGCGGGCATGGGCGTCGGCTTCGAGCTGGTCGAGGACGTGGGGCCGGTGATCGCGGAGCCCATCCGCACGCCCGCCGCCGTCGACCGCTTGTGCGTGCCAGAGGGCGAAGAGGCGGCGCCGCAGGTGATAGCCGCCGTGCGCCGGGTGGTCGCGGAGTCACCGGTGCCCGTGATCTGCTTCAGCGGAGCTCCATTCACGCTCGCCAGCTACCTGATCGAGGGTCGGCCCAGCCGGGACTTCCAACTGGTCAAGCGCTTCATGTACCAAGAGCCGCAGGCCTTCGAGCGGCTGCTGGCCAAGCTGGCGGCCATGGCCGCCGGCTACCTGGCAGCGCAGGTTGCCGCGGGCGCGGCCGCCATCCAGCTCTTCGACAGCTGGGTGGGCGCCCTCTCGCTGGAGGACTACGAGGAGCGCGTGCAGCCCCACACCAGAGCAGTGTTCGCAGCCACGTCCGGCCTCGGGGTCCCGCGCATCCATTTCGGCACCGGGACCGCGGGCCTCCTGGAGGCGATCGCCGCCACCGGCTGTGACGTGGTCTCCCTGGACTGGCGGGTGCCGCTCGACGCCGGCTGGCGCCGGGTGGGCTACGACCGGGGCGTGCAGGGCAACCTCGATCCGGCGGTGCTGCTGGGACCGCCCGAGCTGGTGCGCACTCGGGCGCTTGACGTCCTGAGGCGCGCCGGCGGCCGGCCGGGCCATGTCTTCAACCTCGGCCACGGAGTTCTGCCGGAGACGCCGCTGGAGAACCTGGAGCTGCTGGTGGAAACAGTGCATGCCGCGTAAAGCGCTGACGGGCGTGCTGTGCATGGCGTACGGCAGCCCGCGCGATGACGCCGGCCTGGAGGCCTACTACACGCACATCCGCGGTGGGCGCCCGCCCTCGCCGCAGGCGTTGGCCGAGCTGCGCGAACGCTATCGGGCCATCGGCGGGTCGTCGCCGCTGGAGAAGATCACACGCACCCAGGCGGAGGCGCTGGGCCGGCGGCTGGGCATCCCCAGCTTCGTAGGCATGAAGCACGCGCCGCCCTTCATCGAGGAGGCGGCCGCCGAAGCCCGCGCGGCAGGGGTCACCCGCCTGGTCGGGCTGCCGCTGGCGCCGCACTTCGCGCGCATGAGCTTCGCCGGCTACGAGCGGCCGCTGCGCGAGGCCTGGACCGGCGACCTGGTGTTCGTCAACGGCTTCCACGACCATCCGTCCTTCACAGCCGCACTGCGCGGCCTGGTCTCCGAGACTCTCGCCTATTTCCGGCCGGAGCGGCTGTTCTTCACGGCCCACAGCCTGCCCGCGCGGATCGTGGCCGAAGGCGACGACTATCCGGCGCGGGTGACGCGGTCGGCTCGGCTGCTGGAGGACCGCATGGACCTGCCGCCCTGGGAGGTCGCTTTCCAGTCCGCCTCGCAGACCGGCGAACCCTGGCTGGATCCGGACCTGCTCACGGCCATCGCGCGCTCAGGCGCGCGCCGGGTGCTGGTCTGCCCGGTCGGGTTCGTGGCCGACCACCTGGAGATCCTCTACGACCTGGACGTCGAGGCCCAGGCCTGGGCCCGCCAGCACCGGGTCGAGCTGCGCCGCACGCCCTCCTTCAACGACCGGGTGCGGTTCATCGACGCGCTGGCGGCGGTCGTGCGGGACGCGCTAGCCCTCAAGCCAGCCGCGGAGCGGGCCTAGGAAGTACTCGTCCCAGCGGGCGTCGTGGGCCTGCGCCTCGGCCTCGCTCGGAAAGGCTGTGTGACGCAGATGGACGCGGGTGGTGTCCTCCTCTCCAGGGCGGAGGTCCCAGGCCACCACCGAATCCGGCCAGTCCGCCTGCCAGCCCGCCTGGCGCCAGGTGTACTCCAGCGCGTGCGGCCGCATGACGCGTGTGAACACGCCACTGGTGTCACCGCCGAAGAACTGATACGAGCCGCCCGGTCGCAGATCCACCGCCACCTCACCCGAGTGCATCCATTTGTCGATGCTGCCCGCGTCGGTCAGGGCGTCCCAGACTTTCTCGATGGGCGCCCGGATCTCCAGCTCCTTCTCGATCTCGGGCGCCGGCGGCGGCGCGTCTTCGTCAGCCTCCATCAGGAGCGGGTTCGATATCGACGCCGGCCAGCTTGAGCGCCGTCTCCACGAACTGTGCCTCGGGCAGCGCGCCCACGAAGGCGCCCGCGCGGTTGATGACGGTGCGCGGCACTCCCGAAACCCCGAACTGGCGCGAGAGCTCGGGAAACTCGTTGGCCTCCACGGTCAGCGCGTGCACGTGCTCGGAGGCCAGGGCCATCCGGTTGGCCAGGCTCACGGCCTGCGGGCAGTAGCGTCAAGTCGGGGTGGCGAAGACCATTACCTCGAGGTCGGCCTGCAGCCGCTCCAGCCAGGCCAGGGTCTGCTCGCTGAGGCCGGGGTCGGCGGCCGAAACCCGCTCCATGGCGTCGACCACGGTCGCAAACTCGAAGCCGCCGGGCAGGCCCTGCCAGGCGATGCGCGGATCGCCGCCGGGCGCGGCCACCCGCAGGGTGGGCACCTCCGTCACGTTCGCGTCCGGAGTCGCGCTGACGTCGACGATCTCCAGCGAGACCTTGTCCGGCGCCGCGTCCCGGAGCTCCTCGGCGAGCTCGCGGGCTTCGTCGCAGGTGGCGCAGCCGACGCCGCTGGGCAGGATGAGACGGCCCGACCCGGGACGGGTGTAGAGGGTCAGCTCGACCGGGCCTCTCAACCGCTCCGCGAAGCGGGCGCGAAGCTGCTCGCGCACGCCTTCGCTGAGGATCGCCATTTGCAGCTAGGTTAATCGCCCACCGTGATCGGCCTGCTGGCGGACGATCTGACCGGGGCCTGCGACAGCGCAGCGCCCTTCCTCGGCGAGGGCCGCGTCCTGGTCTCGATCTGGCCCGCCTTCGCGCCCGACAGCTCCGCAGCCTGCCTGGCCATCAGTACCGAGACCCGGGATGGGACGCCGGAGGAGGCGCGCACACGCTCCCGGCAGGCGGTCCACCTGCTGCTCACCGCGGGCGCCAACCGGATCTTCCGCAAGGTCGACTCCCGGCTGCGCGGCCACCTGCGCGAGGAGCTGGCCGGAGCTCTCGACGCCTGGCCCGGCCGCTGCCTGCTGGCGCCGGCCTTGCCGGCGGAGGGCCGCTTGACGGTCGGCGGGCGCCAGCTGGTGGATGGCGCCGCCATCGACATCGGCACTTTGCTGGACGGTCTGGAACGGGTTGAAATTCGCGATGCGGCGACCGACGACGACCTCTCGGCCCTTGCGGCCGCGGTGGACGCGGATCGCGAGCTGATGCCGGCCGGGACCAACGGCCTGGCCGCCGCGCTGGCTCGGGGATCCGCCGCCGCGCCGGGCTGGCCGGCCTGCGCCCGCCCGTTGGGGCTGGTGGGCAGCAAGACTGAGGTGTCGGTGGCCCAGGTCGAGGCGGCTCTGGCGGCCGGCTGGGAGGTGCGCCGCCGGGCCCGCGGCGACGCGGTGGAGCTGGAGGGCCACGACGCGCTGTTCCTCAGCGGTGGCGGCACTGCTTCCGGGGTGCTGGCGGACCTGGGAGCAACCCAGCTGGAGCTACTCGGTCAGGCGCTGCCGCGGGTGCCGGTCGGCCGTCTGCTGGACGGACCGCGGCGCGGGCTGGTGGTGGCTTTGAAGTCGGGCGGGTTCGGGGGCGTCGACGCGATCGCCGCGGTCCTGACTAGGCTCCGCTCCGGTGGCTAGGCCGACGCTGGTGATATCGGCGGGCGATCCGGCCGGGATCGGTCCCGAGGTGACCGTGAAGGCTCTCGCCCAGCCCGAGGTGCGAGAGCTCGCCGACCTGGTCGTCGCGGGCGATCCGGCGCAGCTGGCGGCGGTGGCCCGCTCGCTCGGCCTGCCCGTGCCGGAGCGGGTCGAGCCCGCCGGCGACGCCGGAGCGGTGGAGCCCGGCCGGGTGTCCGCGGCCGGGGGCGAGGCTGCGGTGGCGGCCGTCAAGAGGGCGGTGGAGCTGGTCCGCTCGGGAGACGCGTCGGCGCTGGTCACGGGGCCGATCAACAAGGAAGCCCTGCGCGCCGCGGGCTATCCCTGGCCTGGGCACACCGAGATGCTGGCCGATCTTTGCGCTGTGGCGGAGGTCCGCATGCTGCTGGTCGGGGAGCGGCTGCGCGTCTGCCACGTGACCACCCACCGGTCGCTGCGCAGCGCCATCGAAGCGGCAACTCGCGCACGCGTCCTGGAAACCATCCGCATGACCGCGACTGGCGGCCGCCGGCTGGGTTTTGAGACACCGCGGATCGGGGTCGCCGGCCTGAACCCGCACGCCGGCGAGGGGGGACTGTTCGGGGACGAGGAGCTGCGGGAGATCGCGCCCGCGGTCGCCGATGCCCAGGCCGAGGGCATCGACGTCAGCGGCCCCTGGCCGGCGGACACCCTGTTCTGGCGCGCCGCCAATGGCGAGTTCGATTTCGTGGTCGCCATGTACCACGACCAGGGTCACGTGCCGGTGAAGTTGGCCGGCTTCGACGAGGGCGTCAACGTGACTTTGGGGCTGCCGTTTTTGCGCACCAGCGTCGACCACGGGACGGCGTTCGACATCGCCGGCCGGGGCATCGCGCGCTGGCAGAGCATGGCCGCCGCGATACGCGTGGCCGCCCTCACGCGTTAGCTCCACTCGTGAGGCTGCTGCTGGCCACCGCCGCACTGGCGCTGCTCTCGGCTTGCGGATCGCCCTACGCGCCGCTGCCCCCGGCTCCGGCGGCGGGCACGGTGACCGGAACGGTGGTAATCGCGCCCTGCCAGCCCGTGGAGCGGCCGGGCCAGCCGCCCTGCCCGCCGCGGCCCGGCATCCGCGTCCACTTCGACCAGCGCTCGACGACACGCGCGACCGCGGTCACGGACGGCACCGGGACCTACGTGGCCAGCCTGGCTCCGGGCACGTACGAGGTGTGGGCGGAAGGCGGAATCGCGCGGCCGGCAGCGGTCCCGGTGACCGTGGTGGCCGGCCAGAGCGTGACCCTCAACCTGACCGTCGACTCAGGCATCCGGTAGCGCTTCCAGCGCGTCGACCAGCTGGTGGGCGGCCGCCAGCTGCTCGTCGTCCTTCATCCCGAACCAGGGCACGCTCAGGCTGAGGCGGTCGGCGTGCGGGGACCAGCGGCGGAGCCCGCCGGCCAGGTCTGAGTCTGTGACCACAGCCAGCAGGTCCAGGTAGCGCTCCTCGATCAACTGGCGAGCCTGGCCCCGGTCGCCCTCCTTGGAGGCCTGCATGACCTGGTCGGCAACATCGCTTAACCCGGCATGGTCGAGGACGCGCCGGTAGGCGGGCACGGTGTAGGCGATCATCTGCCGGGCCGCGGACTCACGGTCGGGCGCGACCACCAGCTGGAGCAGGATGGGCGGGCGCTCCCTGCCCGCGGCCCGCGCGCCCTGGTCCAGCGCCGGCATGAGGACCTCGTCCAGGTAGCGCTCGGTGGTGAAGGCGTGGGCGGCGAAGCCGTCTGCGCACTCGCCGGCGATGGTGGTCATGTAGGGATTTACCCCCGCCACATAGATCGGGGGCGCGCTCACCCCGGGCTCGGCGCCGGGCTGCAGGGCCGGCCGGCGGATGCTGTAGTACGGCCCCTCGTGCTTGCCGTAGCCGTGCTCGAAGGCGGCGTAGCAGGCGCGCACGGCGGCCACGTAGTCGCGCATGCGGGGGCCGGGATGATCAGCGTCGACTCCGAACCGGGCTTTGAGCGTGGGGCCGACCTGGCTGCCCAGCCCGAGCACGAAGCGTCCCCCTGACCACTGGCTGAGGTCCCAGGCGGTGGCGGCGGTGACCGCCGGCGAGCGGGCGAAGGCGACCGCCACGTTGGTGCCGACCTGGACGCGTTCGGTGGCGTCCAGTGCGGCCGCCGCCAGCAGGTAGGGGTCACGGCGGACGTCCAGCACCCACACCGCCTCACAGCCGGCGCGCTCGGCGCGGCGCGCCAGCTCCTTGGCCTCCGACGGACGGATGGCTCCGGGGAGGGTGATGCCCGGCTTCACGAATTCGCCGGGCGCCGGCCGACCACGCGCGCGAAGCCGAGGGTGCGGCCGGCGTCCTTGACCAGCATGTCGCGCTCGGCGGCGGCGCCGGTCTGGCCGCGGTCGGCGCAGATCTCCATCCAGGCCAGCCAGTGGCGCCAGCCGTCGGGCACCCAGTCGGCCAGCTCGACCTGCAGCAGGCCGGTCTTCTCCCAGTGGCGGAGCCACCACTCGGGCGAGTGGAAGGAGACGAAGTCCCAGTGCCAGTACGGCTGGAGGTGGGCCGGGATGCCCTCGCTGGTGACGTCGGTCTTGAGGCCCGGCACCACGATGCCGAAGCGGCCGCCGGGCTTGAGGACCCGGTGGATGGTGCCGATGTAGAGGTCGTCGGTGCCGAAGTAGTGGTAGGCGTCGAGGCTGATCACGACGTCGAACTCGGCTTCGCCGAAGGGGAGAGCGTGGGCCTCGGCGCGGACCGGGGTGACCCGGTCGGCGACGCCCGCCTCCTCGATCCGGCGCTGGTTGTCCTCCTCGGGGGTCCAGAGGTCGGTGGCGGTGACCTGGGCCCAGAACTCGCGCGCCAGGAAGATGGAGCTGAGCGCCTTGCCGCAGCCGAGGTCGAGGACGCGCTCCTCGGGGTGGATGGGTAGGACCTGGGTGAGGGCCTCGGCCAGCCAGAGCACGTTTGGCCCCATCGTGCCCTCCAGCTGCCAGTCCAGATCGTACCCCGCCGACCGTGGAAACCCCGGCGGCGTCCTCACCCTCACGCGCGCGCGGCCTCCCACCACCGATACCCCCCGCACGGGGGTTCGGCGCCTAGCGTACGGATGCTGTCAATCCCGCTTGTTAAGCCCGCAAGTGCCGGCAGCTGCGGCGGTTGCTCACGCAGATCGGCGCCAAGTGCCGGCACATGGGCAGCTTCGCACCCGTCAGGGGACCAGGTTGATCAGCCGGTCGGGCACGTAGACGACCTGGCGGGGCGGCTTGCCGTCCAGCGCCCGGCCGACCTTCTCGGAGCGCAGCGCCGCCTCGCGGGCGTCGGCCTCGGGGAGACCGGCCGGCAGCTCCAGCCGGTCGCGCACCTTGCCTCCCACCTGCACGACCAGCGTGATCGTGGGATCGGCGGCCGCCGCCGGGTTATAGGCGGGCCAGGCGGCGTCGGCGCAGAGCCCGGCATGGCCGGTGCGCTCCCACAGCTCCTCGGTCACGTGCGGCGCCATCGGGTGCAGGAGCAGGAGCAGGGCGTCGACGGATTCCCGCCAGGTGTCGCCGAGCTCGCCGCCGCCGGCCACATGCTCCTGCATGGCGTTGGCCAGCTCCATCAGCGCGGACACTGCGGTGTTGAACGCGAACGATGTGTAGTCATCGGTGACCTTTCGGATCGCCTGGTGGGTGCGCCGGCGCAGGACTTCGTCAGAGGGCGAAAGCGCCGCCGGCGAGCGCTCGATTCTCTCCGGCTCCAGGACCAACCGCCACACCCTGTGAAGGAAGCGCACCGGACCCGCGACCGCGGAGTCGGTCCATTCGGCGTCCTCGTCCGGCGGGCCGATGAACATCTCGTAGATGCGGCCGGCGTCGGCGCCCTCGCGCTTGACCAGGTCGTCGGGCGCCACGCCGTTGCCGAGCGACTTGGACATCACCTGCCCGTTGCGCTTGACCATGCCCTGCGTGAACAGCCGCATGAAAGGCTCGACCGGCTCCACCATGCCCGCGTCGTGCAGCACCTTTTCGAAAAACCGTGAGTAAA
>Ga0209474_10001405_pt1 | contig 23717 bp, 22 predicted proteins | sample GraSoiAngelo_145_FD_185902 | JGI IMG/M metagenome (GOLD analysis project Ga0209474, IMG submission 185902) | Grasslands soil microbial communities from the Angelo Coastal Reserve, California, USA - 14_1009_05_20cm (SPAdes) (version 2) | ecosystem: Environmental > Terrestrial > Soil > Grasslands...
TCAGTTTACTCAGAGTGCCAAATTCTAATAGTAACGTGCCGGTCTCTGCCGGATTCGTCATTGGATCACGGATCTGGCCGGTGTGGAGATTAACATAAACGTAAGGGAGTCCCGTTGGTGAATTGAAGACCGGAAGCAATCGGTTGCCCAAATCTTCCGCCAAGCTCAGGAGACGCTGGTCGCCCGTCAGTTGATAGCTGGAGAGAAGCCCGCCGAGCAGGCGTATCGTCATCTCGAAATTCTTGACATAGATATCACGATCAAACGACAGATCACTAACGATAAGCAATCGTGCCTTTGCAGCCTCGTCATCGAGATGCATCAGGATGAGTGTGTCGAGCGCATCGACTGGCGTCATTAACAGCGACTGCCCGTACCAATCGTGCGCGGTTTTGGCTAAAGGTCGCAACGCGTCGTGACCCCACGCATAACGCTCGTAATTGTTCCAGGCATGCAGGAATTCACTCCGCACACGCGCAGCGAGTTGTTGTGCGTCATGCTCCTGGCGTGATTTGGTGCACCCGCCCGTGGCGAATGCGACGAAGGCAGCAATTAAAAATATGCTTCGCGAAATTTGATCTCGCATTCGGCTCCGATCAGCCTAACAATCCACGTTAGGGAGGATTCAAGAAATGAATAATGTGTCTATTTCTCGTCGTAAATTTACTCACCTGCTCGGAATCGGCGCAGCCGTCGCTCTCGTTCGACCGCGAGTCACCATCGCCACCGAAGCGGCAACTGTTCCAGCCAAAACGAAGCCGGGCGGCGTCAGGTTAAGCGCGAACGAAAACCCTTACGGTCCATCCGCCAAAGCTCATGAAGCGATGAAAAACGCGCACGTCGTTTGCAATCGTTATCCCGACGAAGCGAATGACGTCTTGATCGACAAGATTGCGAAGATTAACAACATCAATCGCGGTCAGATCGCGCTCGGAGACGGCTCGAGCGAAATTTTGAAACTTTGCGCCGAGACTTTCACCGGGCCAAGCGAAGGCAAACTTGTCGTCGCCGATCCGACATTTGAAGCGATTCTCGAATATTCGAAGGCGTGCGGCGCCGATGTCGTGAAAGTTCCGCTGACTTCAAGTCACGCGCACGATCTCGAGAAAATGAGTGCTTCCGCGCAGAAGGGCCTAATTTACGTCTGCAACCCGAACAATCCGACCGCGAGCATCACGCCGAAGAACGATCTACGCGACTTCATCGCCAAGACTTCGCCAGACACAATGATTCTCGTCGACGAAGCCTATTTTCATTACGCGGACACTCCCGACTACGAGAGCGTGATCCCGCTGGTGAAAGATCATCCGAACCTGATTGTGGCGCGCACATTCTCGAAAATCTACGGCATGGCCGGATTGCGCTGCGGCTATTGTGTTGCGCAGCCGGAAACCATCAAGCGCATGCACGGGTTCCAAATGTGGGACAGTGTCAACATCATGGCCTTGACCGCGGCCGGCGCGAGTCTCGACGATCCCGATCAAGTTCCAAACGGCCAGCGTTTGATTAGTGAAGCGAAAACATTCACGATCAGCGAGCTCGATAAGCTGGGTCACAAGACAATTCCTTCGCAGGCGAACTTCATCATGTTCGACTGCAAGAAACCGGTGGTGCCGATCATCAAAGCGTTGAAAGACAAAAACGTCGCGGTCGGCCGGTTATTTCCGGCTTATCCAAACCACATGCGCCTAACGATCGGCAAGAAGGACGAGATGGAATCTTTCGTGTCGGCGTTTAAGCAAGTGATGGCGTAAGAACGAAAATTGTAGCGGCGGTTGTGTCAACCGCCGAACGAAATCAGGACAGGCGCTCGGCAAGCGCCCTTACAAGCTGAGCCCCTTAGCCGACCAAGCCGTGCAACCAGAGATAAAGAGCTCCGGCAACGACGCTGAAGCCAAACGCGATTAATAGTGTTTTCTTGCGCCTGATTTTCGGCGGCTCACTGACGGATACCGCAATGCTTGGCGGGAACACGGCCGCAAGCGCTTCGTGATACAAGTGTCGATCGTCCACTGACATTTCACCGGCATGATTGAATTCGGACCCGTTCATGATGATCTTCGCCTTCAGTTTTGCCGCTAATCGCGCCCCGGAATGAAGCTCGGGTCTCTCGGCGATGGCGCGATCGTATGCAGCCCTGACGCTGACAGACATGTCGTCAGTACTGGCATATTCGCGGCCGTTGAACTGGATCATGGTTTTGAGTCTCGTGCCTTACTAAAAGACGGAATCAATGACCGAATCCAGCGTTTTTGACAACTATTTTTCCTGAAATTCCAGCACGCCGTCTTTTGCGTCCACGCGGACGCTATGGCCTTCGCGGACTTTGCCTTCGAGTATGTCGATGCTGAGTGGGTCGAGAATTTCTTTCTGAATGGTGCGCCGCAGCGGCCGCGCGCCATAAACTGGATCGTACCCTTCGCGCGCGAGCAGTTCCTTGGCTGAATCGGAGAGCTTGAGCGTGATCTTTTGTTGTTCGAGCCGTTTGGACAACCGCCTGAGCTGGATTTCTACGATCTTCTTCAAATCACCTTCGGTGAGGCGGTCGAAGATGATGATCTCATCGACGCGGTTGAGAAACTCGGGACGAAAATGAGCACGCAACGCATCTGTTACCAGTCGCCGCCGCGCTTCACGCGATTCTTCCTCGGTGATGTATTGCGAACCGATGTTTGAAGTCATGATCACGACCGTGTTTTTGAAATCGACCGTTCTCCCCTGCCCGTCCGTAATCCGGCCGTCATCGAGCACTTGCAGCAGCACGTTGAATACGTCTGGATGCGCTTTTTCGATTTCGTCGAAGAGCACAACGGAGTACGGTCTGCGCCGAACGGCTTCGGAAAGTTGGCCGCCCTCTTCGTAACCGACGTAGCCCGGCGGCGCACCGATCAAGCGCGCGACCGTGTGTTTCTCCATGTATTCGCTCATGTCGACGCGGATCATGGCGTTTTCGTCGTCGAACAAAAACTCTGCAAGCGCTCGTGCCAATTCCGTTTTGCCGACGCCGGTCGGTCCGAGAAAAATGAATGAGCCAAGCGGGCGATTTGGGTCCTGCAAGCCTGCGCGGGCACGGCGCACAGCGTTGGCAACGGCTTTGACTGCCTCATCCTGTCCAACGACGCGCAAATGCAAATGCTCCTCCAATTTCACGAGCTTTTCGCGTTCGCCCTCCTGCAATCGCGAGACCGGAATGTGCGTCCAACTGGAAACAACCTCGGCGATATCTTCCTCAGTTACTTCTTCACGCAGTAAACGTTTTTTTGTTTTGGCCGATTTCGTAGTAAGATCGGCGAGCTTTCTTTCCAATTCAGGGATGCGGCCGTATTGAATCTCGCTGGCTCTGGCCAATTCACCGCGGCGCTGCGTACGTTCCAATTCAGTCCGCAATCGATCGAGCTCTTCCTTTACTTTCCGCTGCTCGTCGATGACCGCTTTTTCTTTTTGCCATTCGGCCTTTAGCGCATTCGATTTTTCCTTTAGCTCTGCCAATTCCTTCTCGAGGTTTTTCAAACGCTCCTTGCTCGCGGGATCTTTCTCTTTTTTGAGTGCCTGCCGCTCCATCTCATGCTGCATGATCTCGCGCTCGATCACATCGATCTCGGTGGGCATCGAATCGAGCTCGATCTTCAACCGTGACGCTGCTTCATCGACCAGATCGATCGCCTTGTCCGGCAAAAATCTGTCGGTGATGTAACGATGGGACAATATCGCGGCGGCAACGAGCGCGCTGTCGGTAATGCGTACGCCGTGATGCACTTCGTAGCGTTCCTTTAGCCCTCGGAGAATCGCGATTGTATCTTCCACGGTCGGCTCGTTCACTAGCACCGGCTGAAAACGTCGCTCGAGAGCCGCGTCTTTCTCAATGTATTTACGATATTCGTCGACCGTGGTTGCGCCGACTGTGCGTAATTCGCCGCGCGCCAGCATCGGCTTCAGCATGTTCGACGCATCCACGGAGCCTTCTGCCGCGCCTGCGCCGACGATGGTGTGCAATTCATCGATGAACAAAATGATCTGACCCTGAGAGTCGGTCACTTCTTTCAAGAATGCCTTGAGTCGATCTTCAAATTCGCCGCGGAACTTTGCACCGGCGACCATCGCGCCAATATCCAGGGCGATAATTCGTTTTTGCTTTAACGAATCCGGGACGTCGCCGCTAATGATTCGCCGCGCCAGGCCTTCCACAATCGCTGTTTTACCGACACCCGGATCGCCGATGAGCACCGGATTATTTTTCGTTCGGCGCGACAACACCTGCATGATCCGGCGAATTTCGTTGTCGCGTCCGATCACCGGATCGATCTTGCCGCGCCGCGCCAGATCGGTGAGGTCGCGGCCATATTTCTCCAGTGCCTGGTACTTCCCTTCGGGATTTTGATCGGTCACGCGTTGGGAACCGCGTACCTGCTGAAGCCCTTGCATGAGTTTGTCGCGCGTGACGCCGAGGTCCTTCAATAATCTTGACGCAGGAACATTCGAGCCCGCCAACGCGAGCAAATAATGCTCAGCGCTGGCGAATTCATCCTTCAGCTTCGACATTTCCTTCTCCGCATTATCCAGCACGCTGCGAAGCTCGTTCGACAAGCGCAGATCGGCAGCGACGCCGTGGATCTTCGGGCGGCGCTCCAGCTCTGTGCGCAGTTCTGCACGGAGGCGATCGACGTTCGCTCCAATCTTCTCAAGAAGCGGCCGCGTTATGCCTTCGCCCTGGTCCAGAAGCGCAGAAAGAAAATGCTCGTTTGTGATTTCCGGATGATTGGCCTGCGAAGCCAGATCCTGTGCCGCCTGCAGTGCCTCCTGCATCTTCTGCGTGTGTTTATCGATGCGCATGCTTCAAGATATGAACGTGAGGGACAGAGGGCAATTGCCAATGGCGAATCCGCAGGCAGGCGTTTGACACAAACGCCTCTACAACGGTGAGTGTTTGCGATGAGCACGGAGGTAAAATTGGGCACTCGGCACGCGTTGCGCGTACTGCGACCGGGTCCGTTTCGCCGTTATATCATCGGTAGTGCGATCTCCGACACAGGGACGTGGATGCAGGTGATGGCGCAGGGTTACCTGATGAGCACGCTTACGAGCAAAGCGCTCCTGCTCGGAATGGCCAATCTCGCTGCCGGTCTGCCGATGCTCCTTTTAATGATGGTCGGCGGTTCGGCAGCCGATCGTTTCGATAAACGAAAAATTCTTCTCACGACTCAGTACGTCCAGATCGCGCTCGCAGTTTCCATCGGGTTCGTGATCATGAGCGGCAAAATCCAAATCTGGCACATCCTGGCGTTTGCGGCCGTGCTCGGCATTTCGAACTCGTTTGAAATGCCGACACTCAACGCGCTCGTGCCCGAACTGGTGGTGCGCGATGAAATTCAAAGCGCGATTGCTGTCGACCGCGCGGTGTTTCACGGATCGCGCGTCGTGGGTCCGTCGCTCGCCGGAATTTTCATCAGTGCATGGGGCACAGCGTCGGCGTTTTTTATCAACGCAATTTCGTTCCTAGCGCTGATAATTGCGATTCTTTCGCTGCCTGCGCGCCGGCTTGGCACGGCCGAAGAGGAGCAAAGACGGACGAGTGGAATCAAGGATGGTTTTCGCTACGTGGCAAAAGACAAACCGAGTCTCGCCATGATCGGTCTGATCGCAGCCACTACGGTTTTCATTTTCCCAATTATCACCGTGATGATGCCGTTGTATGTGCGCCTGGTGCTCGGGCTCGGCGCGAATCGGCTCGGCTTTTTGATGGGCGCTTCAGCAGTCGGCTCAGTGATCGGCGCAATTTTTCTGATCAGTATTCCGCGTGAAAAGCGTGTGCCGATTATGATGGTGAACGTTTGCATCGTCGCGTGTGCGATTTTTGGTTTGTCGCGGGCCCCGAGTTTTTATCTTGCGACCACGCTGCTTATTTTTAATTCGCTTGGACTAGCGATGAACTTCGGATTGGCGAACACGATTGTGCAGGAACGAGCGCCCGATTATCTGCGCGGGCGCGTATCGGCTGTATTCATGTTGAGCTTTGTTGGTCTCATGCCAGTCGCGGGGTTGGGGATTACTGATTTATCGGATCTCATCGGAATGCGCACAGCACTGGCAATCGCGGCCGGTTGCTACGCTGTGATCGCGCTGATTGTGCTGGGACGCGTGCGCCGGCAGTGCGCTCAACCCGTCGTCGCAGAAACGCCCAGCGCCGAAGCGCCCGCGCCGCCGATCGCCGCTGCTGTATAGCGTGATCGCGTTTTCCACCTGCTGGAACTCCGAGCGCCATACCGCCGGAGACGCGATGCTGTTCGAAATTAAGACCCAACTTGGTTTTGACTTGATTGAGCTGGGCCACGGAATCCGCCTTTCACTGATGCCCGGAATCCAACAGATGTTCGATTCGGGTCAGGTCCGCTTCAGCAGTTTGCATAATTTTTGTCCGTTGCCCGTGGAAGTAATGATGGCGGCGCCAGATTGCTACCAATTTTCTGCTGGATCATCCGAGGAGCGTGAGCGTGCGGTGAAGCAGACGCTTCAGACAATTGATTTCGCAGTGCGACTAAACGCGCCGTTTGTCGTGCTGCATTTGGGGCAAGTGAATATGGCGCCTGTCACCGATCACTTGATCAAGCTGGCGACAAACGGGGCATACCTGTCCCGCAAATATGTGAGATTGAAGGTCGACGCAGTGCGAAAACGGGAAAGAATCGCACCGGCTTATTTGCAACGTGTGAAAGATTGCCTGCGCCGAATCATCGAGCACGCCGCTTCGAAAAAGGTCAGGCTGGCCTTGGAAGGAAGGCGTGGTTACGAAGAAATTCCGACCGAGCGCGAGCTACCGGCGCTGCTGGATGAACTTAGTTCGCCGCAGCTTGGGTACTGGCACGATTTCGGTCATTCACAAATCAAAGAGAACCTGGGGTTCATTGATCACGCTGAATGGCTGCGTTCCATCGGTCCACGCGCGTTTGGTTGCCACGTGCAGGACTGCGTTTGGCCTGCAAAAGATCACGAAACGCCGTTTACGGGCGATGTGAATTTTAAGAAACTTGTTCCGCTTCTCCCCACAAACTGCTTATTTGTCTGGGAGATGAGTCCGAACAAACCAGCCGATGCGATTCGCCATTCGGTCGAAATTTGGAAGGAACGCTTTGGCGAATGAAAAAAATCCTGGTCACACTTTTCCAGGTTAGCGTCACGATTGGGGTGCTTTACTGGGTCTATCACGATCCCAGCAGGCGCGCGCAAATGGCTGAGGCGATCCGAAACGCCGAGTATCGCTGGGTTGGCATGGGCATTCTGGCGTATGCCGTGGTGGAAATCGCCGCGGCCTTTCGCTGGCACGTTTTACTGAAGGTCCAAAAGATTCACCTCACGCTGCCGCGCCTTACAGGTTTGTTTTTAATCGGGATGTTTTACAACCAGTTTCTCCCCGGCGGCACCGGCGGCGATATTATAAAAAGCTATTACCTGCTGAAGGAAACCCCCGACAAGAAAGCGGGCGCACTGCTGGCGGTGGTGTTTGATCGCTTTATCGGCCTTGTCGCGCTGGTCGCCATTACCGCCACGCTCATCGGTTTGCGTTATGATTTCCTTTCGCAAAAACCCGAGACGCGAAATTTGCTTTGGCTCTTGTTATTCCTTCTTGGGACGTCAGTTGCCTTTTTACTTGCCACTTTCGTCATTAGTGGATTCAAACTGTTGCATTCGTTGCCCGCGCGGTTCCCAGGCCGCGACAGATTAATCGAGATCTCGGCGGCGTATCATCTCTACGCGCATCACTGGCGGGCGACACTGGTCGCGTTTGGCGCATCGGTGGTGGCGCACCTTGCCACGTTCGCGACTTTTCTGTGTGCGGCCTACGCGTTGGGCGCGCCTGTGCCCATCGTGAATTTCTTTGCCGTGATGCCGGTCGAACGTACGATCTCGGCGTTACCGATCAGTTTTGCGGGAATAGGCCTTCGCGAAAAAGTTTTGCAGATTATGCTGAACGGCCTCTGCGGCGTGCCGGAAGCAAAAGCCATTCTCATCGGCTCGCTCAGTTTTCTCATTATTCTCCTTTGCTGTCTTCCAGGCGCTGTGGTTTATCTGTTTTACAAACCGAGCGGCGCGGTTGAGCACGTCAGATTGCGCGAGATGGAACAGGAAGTGATCACTCTGGAACACGAGATCGGTGAAGCCGAATAGGAATGTGGGAGGGACCTTAGTGTCCCGACGGTCGCGGCGCCAAGGCCGCTCCCACATTTTCAGGCGTCCGTTCGTCGTCGCCACTTTCGCCATGACCGTGGATGGCAAAGTGACCACGAAAAACCTCGCGCCGGTCGATTTCACTTCGCGCGAAGACAAGCTGCATTTATTTCGCCAGCGCGCTCTGGCCGATGCGGTTTTGCTTGGTCACACCAGTTTGAAACGCGACAACGTCCGCCTCGGCCTGCCGGTTGATTTGCAACAAGCCAGAACCAAGCGAAAGCAAACCCCCGCCCCATTGCGCGTGATTGTCTCAAACAAAGGCAGGATCGACAGCCGATTGAAAGTTTTTCAATCTACCATTTCGCCCATCCTCATTTTCTCCACGACGCGAATGCCGAAGAAAACTCAAGCCGCGCTCAAAGGCAAAGCCACGTTGCATCTCACTAAATCCGCCGAGATCGACGTTGTCGCTATGTTGGAAACTTTGCGCACTAAATACAACGTGCGCAGGCTTGCGTGCGAAGGCGGGCCGACCCTTTTTCGCGCCTTGCTGGAACGAGGCTTAATCGATCAGCTCAATCTCACGATCGCGCCCTACCTGTTCGGCGGAGCCAAGGCACCTACGCTGACAGGTGTAAGCAAGGAGTTCTTGCCCGCCAGCGTCCATTGTTCGTTGATTGATATGCGCACGATCGGCGAGGAATGTTTTCTCACCTATCGAATTAACCATCAGCGACGATGGAGCTAGACGACTCCTTGCGACGCGGGCGGCGCACAAGTTCACCTTCACAGCTTGGGCAAACGAAGTTCAGTTGCCCAGCGCAACGCGCGCAATACGTGCATTCGTAACTACAAATGTAAGCTGCTCCGCCTGGTGTAAGCGTGGCTTCGCATTTTTCGCAGCTTCCTTTTAGCTCTAGCGCCATTTCTTTTCTCCTTTCCATTTCGCAAGAGGGTTCCAAAACCAGCTGATAGAGAGTGGCATTGATCTGGTTCCACCTCGTGCTATTTCGGCGAGTGGTAGCGCTCGAAATAATAAACGATGGTTATGCTGACCTGAAACTTCTTTCCGCTGCTACTGAGCGGCTTTTCCAAGCTGGCGCTGAAGACAACCGGAAACTTTGAAAGACGCTTGGCGACGCCTGCATTGACTGTGTGGTTCCACCGGTCGCCATTTTCAAAATCGACTGTCGCTTTGTATCTCGCGCTCAGCGACCACTTATCCGGAAGAATTAGCGTGGCTGGTAGCGCCAGCTCAAGATAACTCTGCGGTCGAACATCATGTTTTTCGACAATGGAACGGTTGTAGTCGGCACTGGGCGACAACGTGAGCCAGCCGGTGATGTCATGCGAAACTCCCCAACCCGGCTTTAAACGCCACACGCCTTCGGCAAGAGCACGGTCTGAAGCGGTATCGCCATGCAATTCGATGCCACCACCAGTGCGCCACGTTTCATTCAAACGACAGCCGAGACCTGTCCCAATCACAGCGTCGCCCACACCGCCTACCTCAGCGTGGTCTGACGCGTCGTCACTTCGGTAATAAACAAAGGGCAACTTGAAACGCATACCCAAGTCTTGCCAGTCACTGATAGGCCAACCCCATAAGCCCGATAACGTCCAAGTCGCCTTTTCGGCACCGTCCTTCAATTGGCTCCAATCAGGGCTCAGCGAGACGCGGTTGCCGATGATAGTTTGATCGTTTAGCTGTTTCAATTGCTCTGCCGCTACCGGATCGATAGAGGGCTCAACTCCGGGTAAGCTACCACACGCAAATGACATCAGCGTAACAAGCAGGAGTAGTCTGGACTTTGAGAACACAGATAAACAGCACACAAGAATCCAATGAAGATTGTTCCCAGCCACGATCTACGGCAAGGATGAGAATCTCGACGCGACGCGCGTTTAGGTCGTGTCTTTGGCGAGATGAGCCAACGTGTTTATCATCGGCTCGCTTGGAATCCGTATAATGCCGGCAAATGGGAAGTTTAGATCGAGAATTATCAAAACGGCGCAGGCCACCGAGAACGCGCCGGCGACCAAGGCAAGAGTCGTTGTAGCGTTCGCCGGCGACAGCAAGCTAAATCCAAAGAAGATCACCACGAGCCATATTACCAGAGCGATCAGCAACGGCTTCGAAACCGATGAGACGGCCTGCGCTTGCACCAGCGCGCGAACATCGGCAAGCTGCACCATAAGAGTCGCCGCCTGTGTCTTAAGGGCGCGTTGCGCCTCATCGCGCGGCGCAAGACCACTAATAGCTACGTAAACGGCGTCACCAATCTGCTGGTTAGGATCTAATCGGGCCGAACGACTTCGCTCCGCTGACCACGCGCGCCGGACCCCATCGGCGACGGCGTCACGAAGGGCGCGGCGCGCGTCCATCGTCTCTGGTCCGTAAAGCCTTAGCACTCGATCAAGCAAAGCGGTTTTCGCCGCCATCTGCATTACTTCGGTTCGGGTGGTGTCAAAGGCGCTTTTGGCAGAACTGATGAGCAGCCCCAGGAGTATAGCGGTCATGGTCGCAACAAGCCCCAGCGCGAGTTTCACCGCGTCTCTGGATTCAGCGCTCAGCTGTTCCGCGGGAAGAAGCCGACGCAGACGTCCACCCAGCAACGCGACGGCGACAAGGCCTATGAACAAAATCAGGGCGATAACAGTTAGGATCATCGCGGCATTTTTTATGCAGCTTAGTAAGTTGGTTTGTGTACTCAGTTCTACAAAAAATTTGAAGCCAAATTCAAGACAATAGTTGCAACTGTTGCTCCTGGCCTTAACCCGCGCCTCGATTCGGCTTGACTTCCCGAGAGCCTGTTAAGCACGATGGCGTCGAACCAAATAAGGAGAAACAATATGAACAATTACATCCGCCTAGCCGCCGCGGCTCTATGCTTGGGCATCGTTGCGCTGCTGGCAGCGACATCGTCTGCTCAAAATAAAGGCGCGAAACTTCAGGCGATATCGCAACAGCTTAATCTCACACCTCAACAGAAGGCCAAGATTCTGCCTATTCTCGCCGATGAAGGTCCAAAAGTGGAAGCCATTAAGAACAACAGTTCGCTCTCAGGTTTTCAAAAAATGCAACAGATCAGGGCGATTCATCAGCAAACCGATCCTCAGATGAAGGCCATTCTTTCACCTGACCAGTACCAAAAGCTCCAGGCGATTCGTCAACAGGCGATTCGTGAGGCCATGCAGAAACGACGCGGCGGGTGATCGATCAGTTGCGCACTGCGTTCGCAAAACGCTCCAGATATATCCGCTCTAGATCCTCGGCGCTAATCTTGGCCGGTCCGAGGTCGAACTCTACCTTTTCGATCGTGCCACTAAAGTACTTCGGCAGGAGTTTGGCGTATCCAAGTTTTGGGACGACTGGAAGACCGTTGTCGGTGCCAATGTCCATGCCGGCGTACGCCGTAAATCGTAGCGGCACGGTATGCTCGATTTTTCCTTCGGCTTCCTGTTTGCCATTGATGAAGAGGCGGCTGGTCCCGCTGGTAGCAAACTCGCCGGGTTTATCGGCGGTGAACTCATAGCGCACGTTGACTTTGCCCTTTGGCAGCTGATCACGCGACGTGATGGTGTCCAGTTTCAAACCAAGAAAACTGTAAGTGTGCTTCAGTCGGCCATCTTCGACGTACAGCGAGAAGCCACCAAGAAAACTGCCTTCTGCGACGATGACGCCCGCTACCCCCGGACGCAGCCCTAGGCCTGATCGACCCGGATTATCCAGATCTGCGCTGATGCCATACGAACGATTGTAAATCGGCGGAATCATGCCGGGCGAGATGTTTTCGGTTCCGCTGTAATACGTGAATTTCGTCTGGCCCGTCGAGTATTTGGGAAATCCCCACAAGAACGCAATCTCGCCGAACAGCGGTGTCACCTGGTATTTCTCGGCCTCGGCCCAGAACAGCGCGGTGAGTTCGCGCACTTTGTCCGGATATTTCTCCCCGATATCATCTGCCTGCGAGAAATCTTCGTCGAGATTATACAACTCGCACTTGTCGTTGTCCGGGTTCCATTTGTCGGGCGCAAACCGCGCGAGCGTTCGAGGATCGAGCTTCCAAGGAATCCGATCGGGCCGCCAGCATGCAATCCAGCCGTCCTTGTAAATGGCGCGATTACCCAAAATCTCGAAATACTGTTGGGTGTGTCGCGAGGGCGAATTCGCATCATCGAACGTGGACAGAAAACTCACGCCATGCATCGGCATTTGTGCGACGCCGTTAACTTCCCTTGGCTCCGGCAGGCGAGCAGCTTCCAGGATTGTTGGAGCGATGTCGGTGCAGTGTGTGAATTGGCTGCGCAAGCCGCCTTTGTTCTTGATGCGTTTTGGCCAGCTAATGACCATGGGATTACGGATACCGCCGAGATGCGAGGCCACCTGCTTTCCCCATTGAAATGGCGTGTTTCCCGCCCACGCCCACGCTGCCGCGTAGTGCGGATCCATGTCGGGGCCACCCCATTTTTCGAGACCGCCATAAGCTTTGATCGCTTTTAATTGCTGCTCAGTCGTGAGTGGGATGCCATTCAAAGTGATGATTTCGTTAAACGTCCCGTTCTCCGTTCCTTCCATGCTCGCGCCGTTGTCGCCGAAGATATAAATGACGAGTGTATTGTCGGCGAGACGCATCTCCTCAATCGCTTGTACGACCCGCCCGACAGCGTGGTCGGTGTTTTCCTGGTAACCGGCATAGACCTCCATCTGGCGCGCATACACTTTCTTTTCTTCCTGCGGCACGCTGTCCCAAGCGGGGAACGCACGATCACGAGGCGTGAGTTTGGCATTAGCCGGAATCACGCCGCGCTGCTTCTGCCGTGCGAACGTCTCCTCGCGCAACTTGTCCCAACCTTGATCAAACTTGCCCTTGTATTTATCGCTCCATTCCTTCGGCACCTGGTGTGGCGCATGAGTTGCACCCGTCGAAAAATAAAGAAAAAAAGGTTTGTCCGGTGCCTGCGCTTTCTGATCACGAATCCAGCTAATCGAATGATCGGCCATCGCGTCATTGAGATAAAAGTTTTTATCCTTCGGCACGCCGATGACTTTGTTGTTCTCGATAAGGAGCGGATCGAACTGACTAGTTTCTCCGCCGAGAAATCCCCAGAAATAATCGAAGCCCAGCGCATTCGGCCAGCGATCGAAAGGGCCTGCCGGCCCCTGTTGCGCGTCGGGTGTGAGATGCCACTTGCCGATCGCAGCAGTGTTGTAGCCATTGAGTTGAAGAATCTGCGCGATGGAAGCGGCGCTCGTCGGCCAGTTCGTGCTGTAGCCCGGCCAACCACCGATCAATTCGGAGATCGAGCCGAATCCAACAGCGTGATGGTTCCGGCCCGAAAGCAGGGCCGCGCGCGTCGGCGAACAAAGCGCCGTTACATGGAATCGATTGTACCGAAGTCCCTCCGCCGCGAGTTTGTCGAACGTGGGCGTGGCGACGGGGCCGCCGAACGTGGATGGATTACCAAAGCCGGCATCGTCAATCAGCACGAGAAGAATGTTCGGCGCATCCGGCGGAGCTTTCACCGGGTGAGTAAAGGCTGCCTTAGATTCTTCCAGCGTCCGTTTCGCGGTACCTTCGAATGGCTGGGTGGGACGTGGCAACACCGTCCTATCCCATTCTGTATCCGCAGCGAAAAATCGAGATATCTGCGTTGCGGGTACAAGCGCAGTGATGAGCAGCCATATGATTAGCCTTGGCATAACGGTTTCGCGTCACGCTGTGTATCCCGAGGCCGCAAAGCTGGCAAGAAAGGATATTTCCTGTCGCGTAAACGACCTTGAATTGCAGGCTAGTCTGCCCGAGCAATAATCGAAATTCTGGAGCGATTGGCGAGATCAACAATCGGATCGCGCTCGAGCAACAACGTGTTTCCAGCTTCGACAGCGATAACCCGCAGCTTTGCTTCGGCAGCAATGCGAATTGTTTCGACGCCGATTACCGGCACGTCGAATCGCATATCCTGGTTCGGCTTTGTCACCTTGACCATGACGGCGCCGTTGCGCGCGAGCGTACCTCCGCGCTTGATTGTTTCATTTGTTCCTTCAAGCGCTTCCACCGCGACAACCGTTCCATTTTTCACGATCACGGTCTGGCCAATGTCAAAACGCGCGATTTCCTTCGCGGTCTTCCAGCCAAGATCGACATCTTCTTCTTCCTGGCTAGACAACTTCGTTCCCGTAACCAACCCCGACGGTGCGAGCGAGTCTTCGAGAAATGTTGTTGCCGGCAAAAGCTCGACATCGATCTTTGCAAGTTCATCCGCGATTGCTGCGAAGATGGATTCGGCATTGCGTTCCTTTAGTTTTCCCAGCAAAAGCAGCGCCTTCCAATCGGGCTGCAAATCGAAAAGATTCTTTGGCGCGATTTGTCCGGCCATAATCGCGTGACGAATTTTATGGGCGCGAAAAAATTTCAAGAACCGCCCTAGTTGTCCGACGCGCATCCATTCGAGTAAATCGACATGTTTCTCAAGCGCTGGATCGGTCTCGCCGGTAAACGCCGCCGCGACGATTTTCTTAACGGAAGCTTTTCGCGCCGAATCAGCAAGCAGTATGGGGTACACGCTGTTGCCAGCGATGATTCCGAGAGATGCTGGTGTTTCCACTCGTCAAAACTAACAACAGACTGCCGGTAGAGAAAAGTCGAATACCAAATGTAGAAGCGACCTTGTCGACACGACTGTCGGGGCACTAAGGTCCCTTCCACATTTACCCGTGATGGCGGCGGTGTTTGACGTGCAATTGAGCGAGCGCTTTTTGCAGCGACGCTTGAATCGCTGCCACCTGTTCGGGCGTTTGATCTTCTTTCATTGCTGCCTTGGCGCGCTCGACCGCTGCCTCGGCCGCGGCGATATCGATCTTCTCCGACTCGAGCGCCATGTCGGTTAACACTGAAACTGCATCGGCCCTAACTTCCACAAAGCCCTCGCCGATGGCCATCGCGGTTTCGCGACCGTTTTTCAGGACACGCAGCTCGCCCGGCACCAAGGTCGTTAGCAACGGGACGTGTTTGGGGTAAACGCCCAACTCTCCTTCCGAACCCGGCAACGTGACCATCTCCACGTCTTCGGAATAAATTTTTTCCTCGGGCGTTACAATTTCGAGCTTGAGCGTGGCCATGGTAATGCAAGAAGTTAGCCTTCTTTGATCATGTCGATGCCGCCCTTCATGTAGAAATTTTGCTCGGGCACATCGTCGTGCTTGCCATCCAGAATTTCTTTGAAACCGCGGACTGTTTCCGCAACCGGAACGTATTGGCCCTTAAAGCCGGTGAAAACTTCTGCCACGTGAAAAGGCTGGCTAAGGAACCGCTGAATCTTGCGGGCGCGATGAACCGTGATCTTGTCCTCCGGGCTTAGTTCATCCATTCCGAGAATCGCGATGATATCCTGAAGATCTTTGTAACGCTGCAAAACACGCTGCATACCTCGCGCAACGTTATAATGCTCTTCACCGACAATTTCCGGCGCCAGCGCTTTCGATGTTGATGCCAGCGGATCGACTGCTGGATAAATACCGAGCTCGGCGATGGAACGCTCAAGCACGATGGTCGAGTCCAAGTGCGCGAAGGTATTTGCTGGCGCGGGATCCGTGAGATCGTCAGCTGGAACATAGACAGCCTGGAACGAAGTGATCGATCCTTTATTTGTGGATGTAATTCGTTCCTGCAAATCACCCATCTCAGCAGCAAGAGTAGGCTGATAGCCAACCGCGCTTGGCGTTCGCCCCAGCAGCGCCGACACTTCCGAGCCTGCTTGCGAGAACCGAAAGATGTTGTCGATAAAAAGAAGCACGTCCTGGTTGCGCTCGTCGCGAAAATATTCGGTCATTGCAAGGGCAGAAAGAGCAACCCGTAAACGCGCGCCCGGTGGTTCGTTCATCTGACCGAAAACCATCCCGACTTTCGACTTCGACAAGTCTTTTTGATCGATCACGCCCGCCTCGCTCATTTCCTTGTAAAGATCATTGCCTTCCCGGCTCCGTTCGCCTACTCCGGCAAATATGGAAACACCGCCGTGTTTCATGGCGATGTTGTTGATTAGCTCCTGGATGACAACTGTCTTGCCGACCCCTGCGCCACCAAATGCGCCGACTTTGCCGCCTTTTGTAAATGGGCAAACGAGATCAATGACCTTGATCCCCGTTTCTAAGATCTTTGCCGTTGTGTCTTGCTCCGTGAGCGTCGGCGCCGGCCGATGGATTGGGTAACGCTTGGTGTAGTTCACTGCGCCGCGGTTATCAATCGCATCGCCAGTGACGTTAAAAAGCCGGCCAAGCACCGCCTCGCCTACTGGTACGGTGATCGGACCTCGAGTATCGGTTACGCTCATTCCCCGTTTCAACCCTTCCGTCGACGACATTGCAATGGAGCGAACCCAGCTTTCGCCAAGATGCTGTTGCACTTCGAGCGTCAACTTCGTGGGGTTGCCATCCACTTCGTACTCAATTTCGAGGGCGTTGTAGATTTTGGGCAGCGTCTTTTCGTCCGGAAATTCCACGTCAACTACGGGACCGATTACTTGAACAATTTTTCCTTTATTCATAAATCCTGACTAACCACCGAGTGCCATTTGCGCTGTGGCGATCTCGAGCAACTCGGTTGTGATGCCGGCCTGGCGCATCTTGTTGTATTCCAAAGTAAGGTCCTTGATAAATTGATTCGCGTTGTCGGTGGCATTCTTCATCGCCACCATTCGCGCGCTGTGTTCAGATGCGCGCGCGTCGAGAATCATCTGAAAAACCTGGTAGGAGACGTAATAGGGAAGCATCGAATCGAGAACGACCTCGGCGTTAGGCTCAAATACGTAGCCTATCATGGGATCGTGACCTTCAATTTCAGCCTGGGCGGTTTCGCTTTTCGGCAAATCAAAACTACTAATCGGCAGCAGTGTCTGTACCACGGAACGTTGGCTGATTGTGTTGATAAAATGCGTGTAAAGCACCGAGACTTTGTCCACCTCACGCCTCAGAAATTTCTCCATGCAAAACCTCGAGATCGGCTTCGCTTCAACGAAACTCGGCGAGTCTTTTAATTCAAAATCAGCCAATAATTCGCGCTTTGTTCGAGCGATGAATTGTCGCGCCTTCTTTCCTGTTACCACGAACGCTGTTTTAGCCGAATCAAAGCTGTTAGCCTCTCGAAGCAGGTTCGTGTTCAACGCTCCGCAGAGTCCCTTGTCTGTGCTGATAATTAAGACCAACTCTTTCTTGAGCGGCCGGACGGCGAGAAGCGGATGGAATCTCGGGTCTGTCCGCTTTTGCAGCGAAACGAGAACCTTATTCATCAAAGCGGCGTAAGGCCGCCCCTCGAGCGCATGTTGCTGGGCTTTGCGCATCTTGGAGGCAGCCACCATTTGCATTGCTTTGGTGATTTGCGCGGTGTTGCGGATCGATCTTATCCGGCGCCGTATGTCTTGCGTGTTCGCCATTCCAAATTACCGATTACAGACTACGGGTTGCGAGTTACGAAGGAGCCAAATCATCGCCAGATCGCCTTGAATTCGTCGAGCGCCGCTTTCAATTGCGACTCGATGTCCTTGTCGAGCTCCTTTTTCTCGCGGATCGCCCCGAGCAATCCTCCCTTCCGCGTTTGCAGCCAATCCTGAAGTTTCAGTTGGTACTCCTTCACGCGCTCGACTGGAACAGCATCGATGTATCCATTTTGCACCGCCCAAATCACCGCCACCTGCTCGTCCACCGGGATCGGGTTGTATTGTTTTTGTTTAAAAAGTTCGACAATGCGTTGACCGCGATCGAGTCGCGCCCGCGTTGCCGCATCCAAGTCGGAGCCGAACTGCGCGAATGCAGCCAGCTCGCGGTATTGCGCCAGATCGAGTTTCACCTTGCCGGCGACCTGCTTAATCGCCTTGATTTGGGCCGCCGAACCGACACGGCTGACAGAGAGCCCCACGGAAATTGCCGGCCGCACACCTTGATAGAACAGATCGGTCTCGAGGTATATCTGACCGTCCGTAATCGAGATCACGTTTGTGGGAATATAGGCGGAGACGTCGCCAGCCTGGGTCTCGATGATCGGTAACGCGGTTAACGAGCCACCGCCGAATTCATCGCTCATGCGTGCGGCGCGTTCGAGTAATCGTGAGTGCAAATAAAATACATCGCCCGGATACGCCTCGCGACCGGAAGGACGCTTTAGCACTAGGCAAACCTGCCGATAAGCCACTGCGTGCTTCGATAAATCGTCATAGATAATGAGCGCATCCAACCCATTATCCATGAACCACTCGCCCATCGCGGCGCCAGCGAATGGCGCCAGATACTGATTAGTTGCCGTGTCGGACGCGGGCGCAGAGATGATTATCGTGTAAGGCATGGCGCCTTCTCTCTCGAGAGTATTGAGCACTCGCGCCACGTTGGAATTTTTCTGGCCAACTGCGACGTAAATGCAGTAGAGCGGCCGATAATTGCTGTCCTTCGCGTCTTCCGCAGCTTTGTTCAATCGGGCCTGGCTGATGATGGTGTCGATTGCAATGGTGGTTTTACCAGTTGCGCGATCGCCGATAATCAGCTCGCGCTGGCCGCGACCGATTGGTATCATGGCGTCGATCGCCATGATGCCGGTTTGCACCGGCTGATTCACGCTGCGCCGTTTGATCACGCCCGGTGCAATTTTTTCAAGGGCATAAAACGTCTCGGTTTTGATCGGCCCCTTGTCATCGAGTGGCTGGCCAAGTGTGTTTACGACACGGCCCAAGAGAGCTTTGCCGACTGGAACGGAAAGAAGTCGGCCGGTCGTCCTAACTTCGTCGCCTTCGGAAACCTTGGTGTTGTCGCCCATCAGAATTGCGCCGACTTCAGTTTCTTCGAGGTTCAACGCAAGGCCGAATACTCCGTTTGGAAATTCTATCATCTCGTTGAGCATGACGTCACTCAGACCTTCGATGCGCGCGACGCCATCGCCTGTTTCCCGCACAACGCCGACGTTGCTCTTGGTTGCCGATGTTTTTAACCCTTCAATTTTCGTTTCGATCTCTTCAAGTATGCTGCTCATGATTTTGCCTGATTAAAGTTCTTGTTGGAGACGTTCGAGTCGGTTGCGCACCGTTCCGTCCCAGACGTCGCTCCCCACACGAATACGCATTCCGCCCAGAAGTTCTGGATTAACAACGAACTCAGTCTTTAGGTCACCCCCGTATTTCTTCTTTAGATTAGCCACAAGCTCCGAAGTCGTCGCGGAGTCTACTTCGCTCGCTGTCTCGATTCTGGCCTGGCGCTTTTCCAATTCGAGCCGAAGCAGACGCCTATAGTTCTTTAGGACCTCGACGTAATGACGCGGTTTTCTCGCGATAAGTGAATCGACCAGCGAGCCGATCCTGCCAGGATCGAGCTGACCGTCAGTGAAACTTGTTCGAAGCATTTCACGCGAAAGTTGGCGAATTTCCTTGTTGATCTTCATGAGGCCACGTGACGCGCCGCTTCTTGCTGGAGGCGTCGTTGATCTTCCGGTGTTAACACTTTCCCGGCCACTTTGGCGGTGGTATCGACCACCAGCCGTCCAAGCTCGCGCTTTAGAGACTCCATTGTGCGCTCATGCTCAATCGCGCTGGCCTCGCGCGCTTTTGTTATGATTTGCTCTGCGGCTGCGATCGCCTCCTGTTGCTTGCGCTCAGATAGATTCGCAGCGCTTTCACGCGCTTCATCGATCATTTTTTGAGCGTCCATGTTTGCCTTCGCCAGAATTTCCTGGTAACGCTTCTCCGCTTCGGCGAGTTCTTTCTTGATTTTTTCCGCGTTGATCTGGCCCTCTTCGATCTTCCGCCGACGTTCTTCAAGAATGGCAAGGATCGGCTTGTACGCGAAGCGTTGCAAAAGGAACGCAACAATGCAGAAGCTAATCACCTGCGACAGAAACAACTTCCAATTCCAGCCGAACGTCTCAGCTGTTTCACGCAAGATGTCGGTTATGCCTCCGCTACTGGCGGCAATTATCAGGTTCATAAATGAAGTTTCGGGCGCAATATCGATTGCCTCCCATGTGAAAATTAATGAACGAGATACAGCGCGTAGAAAACGATCGCCTCGGTCAACGCGATAGCGAGAATTCCGTGCACGAGCACCTGCGTGAACGCACCGGGATTGCGACCGACCGCGGTGGTCATTCCCAAGCCGGTCAAGCCGATTCCGATTCCGACGCCCATCGCGGCAAGCCCGACGTGAATGCTTCCGCCCAGTTCTGCTAGTATTGGTAGTATCATATTTAGTTTAGTTGGTTTTGCGATCTCGTCATAAGACCGTCGAAAAATCAGTTTGCATGCTCCGGTCTCTCCTGGTGTTCTGCAATCAACATTGTGAAAACCGCAGTCAGCAGCATGAAGACGAGCGCCTGTACAAATCCCACGAGCACTTCGAGGAAATAAAACGGAATCGGCAGAATGGGCGACAGCCACGGGATCATCGTGGACATCGCTTCGAGAATGCTTTCGCCGGCATAAATATTTCCAAATAATCGAAAACTGAGCGCAATCGGGCGAAATAGAATCGAGATCACTTCGAGCCAGCCGACGGCGAAAAAAATGACGACCATGAGGACCTTCACGATTCCGGTTGTCTCCCCTTTTGGGCCAAACAAATGTTTCAAGAATCCGCCGACACCGTTGGCCCGAATCGCCCAGACAAACCACATCAGAAAAAATATGGCCGACATCGCGGTCGTCATATTCAGGTCCGCGTTGCCACCGCGCAGCAACGGCCGATCGACGTGAAAATTTCCTGTCGCGTCGTAATGGCCCCAACCAACAGTTCCGATTCCTGGAATTAGTCCAAACCAGTTCACGAACAGAATAAAAATGAAAATCGTGGCAAAAAACCAAAATCCTTTGGCCACCAACTCACGGCCGATGATGTTTTCCAAAAAATTGTGCAAGCCCTCAACTAACCACTCCCAAAAATTTTGAATCCCGCTGGGGATTGCCTTAACCCGACGGGTTGCGATTTGCGAAAAAATGATGATGCCGGCGGCGACGATCCAGGTCACCAGCATCGAGTTTGTGATTCCGAAGCCGCCAAACTGAACGAGCATCTGCGGTTTTAGCGAAACGCCTTCGTGCTCGGGTTGAGTGGATGGGTTCTCGGCAGCGAGCGTTGACGTTGCGAGGGCAAACCCGCAAAGCAACATCACTACTGCCAAAAGAAAACAACGATTGCGCATTTTGTAAGCTACAGCCGTAGCCGGCATCGGTGATGCCGGCCTGCCGAGGTCATCCGCCCTCGATCCGCACATCGCGACTCTACGGCAAAAACGCCGCCCCGGCTACAACTTGAACGCGCATACCAAAGCGCGTTTTGCCGGGATGACAAACAAAATTCTCGGAACCTCGAGCCTATTCCGCCGGCAATCTCTCTACGAAGTGCGGAGCGATTTGGACGATTGGCTTCGATGTCGCCGGCTCGGCGGCGCCGTTCATTGTGATCGCTTCTTCGTACAACGATTCCAATTGGTCGATTTGGGCTTGCTGCTCGAATCGGTCTCGCACGACAAAATGGGCATCTTCTCCCATCCGTTTTAGCAGGTCACGCGAACTTGTAATTAGCTGCATCGCATTGGCTAGTCCGACGTGATCCTCCTCCGCCACGAGAAACCCGGTGCGACCATGATCAACCGCCTCCGGGATTCCGCCATGACGCGTGCCGACCACTGGCAATCCAGTTGCCATCGCTTCCAAAACCGAGTTCGGCACACCTTCCTGGTCTTGATTTGGAGATATTTCGCTCGGATGTAAAAACAGGTGCGAACTGGCATAAAGGTTGAGCAGCTGCGGCTGCGGGAGAAACCCTACGAAATGTACGTCTCTGAGAATGCCCAGCCCGCCAGCGAGCATTTCTAGTTCCGGCTGCAATGGTCCCTTGCCAGCGATGAAGAATTCCGCGCCCGGATTGTCCTTCTTGAAAATCGCAAAAGCGCGCAAGCTCGTCGCAACTCCTTTCTTCGGAATCAACCGGCAGGCCTGCACGACTCTCCATTTGCCGTCTCGCGGCGGTTGTCTATCCACGAATGGAAATTCATTTAGCGGGATGCCGGTGCGATTAATACGCAGCTTTTCGGGCGGGCAACCCAACTGGATCAATCGGTCAGCCAGCGATTGGGAACGCGCAAAGACGAGCGGAACCGCATTAAAAAGACGGCGCAGTTTTCCCGGATAATCTTTGATCTCCGGTTTGTGCGCGACATCGGCGCCATGGAAAGATACGACGCATGGTTTGTCCCATTGCTCGATGAAAGGAAGCAAGTGCACACCGGTATGGCCAAAATAAATGTGCATGAGATCGGCGCCATGCCGCTCTAACAATGAGTCGAGCGTCTGATACTCGCCCCGATAGACGATGGGAGGCCGCCGTTCCACGAATTTCAGCCAGCCATGCACCAGCAGATTGGTTCGTCGCTTTGGAATGACTTCAATGTCATCAAACGGAAACCGCTCCGCATTTTGAACTTCTTTCGTGACCACGAAGGTATCCACGCCGCGCAGCGCTTTAACCTGCCGGTAAATGTGCAACATCTCCGGCTTGAGAAAGCTGGAGCAATAGCTCGCCACAACCCGCCTACCCATAGCGCCCAGTTTCTCTAGGATTCTAGGCTTGTCCACTTTTTATTAGATAGGAGATGTCCTAGTCGCGTGTCAGATTTTGCCTGACAATGTTTGCTTTAACACATCCATTCCCTCTCCTTTTGCAGCTGAGATCGGAACGATGCTTATCTTGGGAAATCTCTGCCGCAGTGCGTCGAGATTCTCATTTGCATTTGGTAAATCCATTTTGTTCGCGGCGACTAGCCAGAGGCGGTCCGAAAGCATCGGATCATACAGCTCAATTTCGCGTCGAAGATTCTGCAAATCTTCTATGGGATTGCGTCCTTCGCTTCCAGCAATGTCGATCACAAACACTAAAACCCCGCAGCGCGTGATATGGCGCAAAAATTCGTGACCAAGGCCAAGCCCTCGGTGCGCTCCTTCGAGCAAGCCAGGAATATCTGCAATGGTGGCTCGCCGGTAGCCTTGAAATTCAATTACGCCGACAATCGGATGTAGCGTCGTGAACGGATACGCTGCGACTTTCGGCCGGGCAGCGGAGATTTTCCGCAACAGCGTCGATTTTCCGGCATTCGGATATCCAATCAGTCCTGCATCGGCGATCGTTCGTAGTTCGAGCAGGAAATACCCTCCCTCCCCTTCCTCGCCGTCCGTGTATTGGCGCGGTGCGCGATTGCGTGAACTCTTGAAGTGCACATTGCCCTTCCCCCCTGCTCCTCCCCGACAAAGCACAAATTCCTGCCCATCGCGCGTGAGATCGACGACTGAAATTGCCGATTGCTCTGAATTCGACGTTGGACGTCGGGCGCTGGACGCCTGCTCGCGATTTATCGGACTTGGGCGTTTCCCTTCGTCTGTTTGCCACACAATCGTCCCTAGCGGAACTCGTACGATTTTGTCGGTCCCTGCGCGTCCCGCCATTCTTTTTCCCTTCCCGTGAGCCCCATTCTTTGCTCTAACGATCGGCTCGTAGAAAAGATTGGCGAGATTATCGACGTGCCGAT
>Ga0209474_10001406_pt1 | contig 23705 bp, 21 predicted proteins | sample GraSoiAngelo_145_FD_185902 | JGI IMG/M metagenome (GOLD analysis project Ga0209474, IMG submission 185902) | Grasslands soil microbial communities from the Angelo Coastal Reserve, California, USA - 14_1009_05_20cm (SPAdes) (version 2) | ecosystem: Environmental > Terrestrial > Soil > Grasslands...
CGTGGTCTGGCCGGTACCCGTCGCGCTCGAGACCGCGAAGGCCGCCGTCCTCGCCGCTCTGTTCTCGCCCGACGACGAGCCCACCGTTCCGGTGGAAGTGATGTTCTCGGCCAAGAAGGTCGCGGCCGCCCTTTCCGGAGGCGAGAAGGGCGCCATCGAGCGTCTCGGCACGGAGACTCATTTCGCGGATGCTGCGGGCGAGCGGGTCGCGCTCGACGTCGCCCGCGCCGAGGGTATGCGGCTCATGGCCGCGTCGGAGCCGTCGAAGGTCGACGACGCGGCCGTGAAAGTGCTGACCCAGCGGGTCGACGCGGTCGTCGCCAGCTTGCAGAAGGACGCCGACGGCGCCATCGCGCGCGGCGAAGTGGAAGCGTTGCAAGTAGTGCGCGCCTCGAGCGCCGCGCTCTCCCGCGATCTGCTCTCGCTCAAGGCGACCGCCGATCGATTGCGCGGGCTCGCGGCTGCCCCGCGCCTCGGAGCGGGAGCCCTCGATCCGGACGTCGTACTGCCGGGGCAGGCTCCGTCGGCGCGCCCGCCGCCGGCCAAAGCCGCGGAAGTGCCCGTCCGTGCCGAGCTGAAGGAGTTCGCCAAGTTCGAGGAGACGACGCCGGCGGCGCGAAAGCGGGCCGCGCTCATCGTGCTCACCATCGCCCTGGCGGCCGCCGCAGCCTACGTGGTGCTATTCGCGCTACCCAAAGTCAGGGACATCGACGGTGCCAAGCTCCACATCCCCGGCGTCGTCCGCGTCGAGCTGGGCGAGAAGACGGCGAGAGTAGTGGTAGCGGATTCGTTCCAGGACAAGCCCGAGCCGACGCTCTCGCAGCTCATCTCCTATCTGCGCGAACAGAAGATGTCGGCGGCGGTACTGGAAACGCCGACCGGGGCGCCTGCCGGACAGATCGACGTGAAGACCGGAACTGTGGTCGGGGTGCGCGGCGTGAAGCCGCCGGACAAGGCCGCCGGCCCGGCACCCTGAGAGAGCCCGCCCCGGAAGGCGGCGATCAGAGCTCGAACGGCGTTTCCTGCCCGCCCAACTGCGACGGGTTTCCATTGTCGTACTGGATCTCGTACTTCCAGGTCGTCGGAAGCCCGATGAACTCGCCTTGCGCTTTCAGGATGAGCGTCTTGCCGCTGTTCTTGATGATGTACTGGTAGCGGAGGCGAAGCGATCCGTCAGGCGGGAACGGGTAGGTCTGCCAGCCGGTGAGCGTCGGATTCCACGGGGCTCCCGGGCCTGCGGGAAGCGGCGGGTTGAAGTCCGACGTGATGTCGGCGCCGTAGACGCCCGTCGACTGGTAGTTGTTGCGGAAGTTCAGCTCGACCTTGCCGAGCACGTTGTGCATCTCCGCCTTGCGCGCCCTGGCCGCGAACCGCTGGAACAGCGGAATGCAGAGGATGGAAAGGCAGCCGATGATGGCGAGCACCAGCATGATCTCGATGAGTGTGAAGCCGCGCTGGCGCAGGGATCGGGCCGACATAGTCATCATGCAATATTCTGTCTTGAACGGCTTGCCGCGGCAAGATGTGAATCGGCCTACCCGCGCTTACTTACGATTTTGATGCACGTCGGCAGGAATTAGCGCATCCGGGCCGAATCTTTCGTGAATCCGGTCGATTGAGGCGTTGAGCCGGGTCCGCCGGCTGCCGGGTCCGTCAGGAAGCGGAAGCTGGGCGCCGAGATGCGAGGCGTGGACCCCCGTCAAACGAACGGGCCCTGCCGCAACGTGGGTGAGTAGTTCGCGCACCACGGCGTAGATCGTCGCACCGTCATCGGTCGGCTCGCTCAGCGTCCGCTGGCGGGTGGTGATGTGGAAGCTCGCCGACTTCACCTTGAGGTGGATTGCGCGCGCACGGACGCCCGCCCGCCGGAGCCGGGCGGCTACCCGCAGCGCCTGGCCGTGCAGGAAGGGGTGGAGGTCTTCGCCCTCGAGATCCTCCTCGAAGGTCTCCTCCGCGCCGATGCTCTTCGCCTCCCGGTCCGCTTCGACGGGGCGCGGATCGATGCCGCGGGCGAGCGCCGCGAGCCAGGGCCCGAGGCTTCCGAGCTCGCGCTCGAGCCAGGCGTCGTCGGCCTTGGCGACGTCGCCGATGGTGCGCAAACCGAGCGCCAGGACCGTCTTCTCGGTCTTGGGGCCCACGCCCCAGAGCCGAGAGACGGGCAAGGGAGCGAGGAACGCGGGAACGCGCCCTTCGGGAACCACTACCAGCCCATCAGGTTTTCGCAGATCGCTCGCCACCTTGGCTGCGAACTTCACTTCCGCGATGCCCACCGAGGCGGTGAGCCCGACCCGCTCGCGGATCCGCGCCTTGATCCGCGCCGCCTGCTCCTCCGCGCTGCCGAAGAGGGCGATCGAGCGCGTCACGTCGAGGAACGCCTCGTCGAGCGACAACCCTTCCACTTCGGGCGTGAACTCGTGGAAGACGGCGAATACCTGCTCGCTCGCAAGGGCGTAGCGGTCGAAGTGGGGCGGGACGACGACCAGACCGGGACAGAGGCGCAGCGCGCGGGCCATCGGAATCGCGGAGCGGACGCCGAACGGCCGCGCCTCGTAACTCGCGGCGAGGACGACGCCGCGGCGCGCGGATCCGCCCACCGCGACAGGCCGTCCGCGCAAGCGCGGATCGTCCCGCACCTCGACGGACGCGTAGAAGGCGTCCATGTCGACGTGCAGGATCTTGCGCCCCGGCGGCGGCACCGGGGGCATTGTAGCCGGGTAGCCCGACTAAGGTACTGACGTCGCGCGACGGCCGGTGATGAAGTTGAAGATGACGAGCAAGAGGCCGACGACGAGGGCGATGTGGATGAGGCCCGACGTGACCTTGAAAGCGAGGCCGATGATCCACAACGCGATCAACACCAGTCCGATGATGGCAAGCATGCCTGCACCTCCTCGCCCGAAAATGGGCTTTGCGAGGCGGAACGGCCTGCCTGGACGCTCGTCGGGAGCTAGCGTTCGAGGGCTGGCGTCCCGGGGAGCTAGCGTCCGTCGATGTAGGTCTGCAATTGCTCGATGAGGAATTGCTTGTCGTCGAGCATCAGGCGGATGACGTCGCGCATGGAGATGACGCCGACCACCTTGCCGTCGTCCTCGACGAGGAGGTGGCGGGTGAAATGGTCGCGCATCAGGTTCGAGCATTCCACCTCGGAGGTGCGCGAAGCGATGAGCGGCAGGTCGGTCCGCATCGCCTCGCCGACGGGCATCGAGCCGGAGTCTCCGCGAGCGAGAACGCGGGAGACGAGGTCGCGCTCGGTGACGAGTCCGATGACCCTTCCGCCCTCGCGTACCGCCACCGAACCGACCTTGCGATCGGACATCAGCCGGGCCGCCTCGCGGCAGGGAGTCATGGAATCGAGCACGATCAGATCCCGCGTGACGTGGCGTTCGATGGTTGCCATGGCTCCTCCGTACGTCGAAGCGTAGGCGCGAGGCATCGGTCGCTGTCAAATCCCTCCTCGGTCGGACGTCGTGACCTTGAAAGCCAGCGTGGATCTAGAAGGGCATCTCCAGCGCCTCGTCTCCTTGCTCGAGGCGGAACGGGCCGCGGATCGCAAGCGATTCGAGGACGCCGCGGCGAGGCTGTCCTTGCGAGAGCGCGCCGCCCGTGGAATGGCCGTAGCCGAGGCGGATCCGGTCGAGGAGAGCGGGCTTTCCGGACGGGCCCTCGTCACCTATGCGGCCCCCGCCGGACGCGAGATCGGGGGCACGCAGATCGGCATCGGCTCGCTCGTTCGCGTCCTTCCGCGGCGCGGACCAGCCGAAGATGCTCCCACGGGCGTCGTGGCGCGCCGGACCCGCGGGCGCATTTCGGTCGCCTTCGACGATGCGCCGCCGGACTGGGCGACGGAGGGGCGTGTCGCCCTGGAACTTCTGCCCAGCCCGGTCACCCACGATCGCCTGGTGGGGGCCGTCCGGCGCATGCAGGAGGAGCCGCGCTGGCATCCGGTCCTGCGCGGCGAGGCGCTGCGCTTCGACGAGGCACCGGCATCGGCGCCCGGTCGGTCGTCCCTGAACGCGGAACAGCTCCGCGCCGTGGAGCTCGCCGAGAGCGCGCAGGATCTCGCGCTCGTGCATGGTCCGCCGGGAACGGGCAAGACGACCGTGCTGGTCGAGATCATCCGCCGCGCCGCCGCCCGGAAGGTGCCGGTGCTCGCCTGCGCTCCTTCGAATCTCGCCGTCGACAACCTGGTGGAACGGCTCGTCGCGGCCGGCGTGCGCCCCGTCAGGGTCGGACACCCGGCGCGGGTGCTCGAGTCGGTTCTCGAGCACACCCTCGAAGCGCGGGTTCGCGAGCATGAGCAGGGACGCATCGCCGCGAACGTCTTGCGCGACGCCCTGCGCCTGCGCGATGCCGCTCGCAAACAGCGGGCGAAGCGCGGTCCGGGGCGGTTCTCCGAATCGAGGGCGATGGAACGCGAGGCGCGCGCTCTCTTCGCCGAGGCGCGCGAGCGGGAAGATCGGGCGGAGGCGGACGTGCTCGAACGCGCCGAGGTGGTGCTGGCGACGCTGACCGGCCTCGACACGCCCGCCCTGCGAGGGCGCGGGTTCGAGCTCGCCGTGATCGACGAGGCGACCCAGGCGGTGGAGCCCGCGGCCTATCTCGCGCTCTTGCGGGCGGAGCGCGCAATCCTGGCCGGAGACCATCTGCAGCTTGCCCCCACGGTCCTTTCGGTGGAGGCGCAGAAGGGCGGACTCGCCACCTCGCTGTTCGAGCGAATCGCGCTGGCGCAGCCCGCCGCCATGGTGACGCTCGCCGAGCAGTACCGGATGAACGACGCCATCCTCCGGTACCCGAACGCGGCGCTCTACGGCGGAGCGTTGCGCTCCCATCCGGCGGTCGCGAAGCACGCCATCGACGACGCGCCGCTGGAAGTCATCGATACGGCGGGCCGCGGATTCGAGGAGGAGACGCCGGAGGCGTCCGAGAGCAAGGCGAACGAGGGGGAAGCGGCGCTCGCTGCCGCCGAGGTCGAGCGGCTCCTCGAGAAGGGTCTCGCTCCCGCGGACATCGCGGTGATCGCGCCGTACGACGCGCAGGTCCAGCGATTGCGGCAGATGCTTCCGGCGAGGGTGGACCAGGGGCTCGAAGTCGACACCGTGGACGGCTTCCAGGGCCGCGAGAAGGAGGCGGTGGTGGTGACTCTCGTCCGTTCCAACGAGGACGGCGAGGTCGGCTTCCTCGCCGACATCCGCCGCATGAACGTGGCGCTCACGCGCGCCCGGAAGAAGCTGGTGGTGATCGGCGACTCCGCGACCGTATCCCGCCATCCGTTCTACGAGGGCTTTTTCCGCGATGCCGAGAAGCAAGGCGCGTGGAGGTCGGCGTGGGATCGGTGCTAAGGTCCCCGGCCCCGATGGCGCAGACGGCGCAGCAGGAGAACAATGATCTTGCCGGGGCGCTCGAGCGCGGCGAGATCGTACGCTTCTCGGGCGCGCCGATCGCGCTGCCTTCCGCGGACGATCAGGAGTTCCTGCGCACCGCGCTCGCGCCCTTTCTCGCGCGCAAGAACGTCAGCCTCTATCCCGAGGCGAACCGCCTCACCGGGCTCGAGGCGCCGCCCGAGGTGAAGGAGCGCGCGCGGCGCATTCTCGCCGGGCATTCCGCGAGGGTCCGCACCTTCCTCACCAGCGCCATGCCGGCGTTCACGCGCGGGATGCGGGTCGGAACGAGCAGCTTCCGCCCCCTCGAAGAGGAGGGTCGCGACCTGTCCCGGCACGCCTCCAATGAATTGGTCCACGTCGACGCCGGAGCCTACGGGGCGACGCACGGCGACCGGATCCTGCGCTTCTTCATCAACCTGAATCCGTCGCGCGATCGGGTCTGGATCACGAAGGGAACGTTTCGCGAGCTTTTCGCGGAGCACCGGAAGTCCGCGGGGATCGAGGTGGGGGATCTGCGGCCCAATCCCGCCGAGCGGATCCTCGGGGGAGCATTGCGCACCGCGAGCCGGTCCTTCCCGATGCTCCGCGTCCTCGACTCGTCGCCGTATGACCGCCGCATGCGCCGGTTCCACAACTGGATGAAGGACACGCCTTCGTTCCAACAGTCGCCGTCCCGCGCCATCTCCTTCGAGCCGTTCTCCGCCTGGATGGTGCTCACCGACGGCGTGAGCCACGCCTGCATCCGCGGGCAGCACGCGCTCGTCGACACCTTCCTCGTCCCGCTCGCCAACTGCTCTTTGCGAAGCGAGACGCCCTTTCGGATCCTTGCGGGAGAAACCGAAGGCGCGGAGCACATGATCTTGCGATGAGCGAAGCGCCCGAGAGCGTCCTCGTCCTGCGCTTCTCCGCGGTCGGCGACGTGGTCCTCACCGCTCCTGCGCTCGAAGCCCTGCGGCGTGCCTGGCCGCAGACGCGCATCGTCTATGCCGTCAAAGAGCGGCTCGCGCACCTGGTCCGCTTCAATCCCAACGTCGACGAGGTGGTGACCATCGGTCCTTCGCAGGGACCGATCTCCTTCGCGCGAAGGTTGCGCGCGTTGCGGCCGGGCGCGGTGCTCGACCTGCACAACAAGATGCGGAGCAAGGCGCTGCGCTTGTTCTTGCCCGGAGTGCGCAAGGTCGTCTGGCACAAGCGGGACTTCCGCGACACGCTCCCCGTCAAGCTGGCGATCCGTCCCTATCGCGCGTCGATGCTCTTCGCCGACCGGTATCACGCCGCCGTCGAAGAGCTGGTCGGGCGGACGGTTCCGCGGGGCGAGTTGCGCTACTTCCTCGGCCCGGAAGATCTCGCCGTCGCTCGAGAGGCGCTGCGCCTCGCCGGCATCGATCCCGAGCGGCCGCTCGTCGGCCTCTCGCCCGGCGCGAAATGGGAAACGAAGCGCTGGCCGGTGGAGCGGTTTGCCGGGCTCGCACGCCGGGCGATCGCCGAAGGCTTCCAGGTGGCGGTGCAGGGGAGCGCTGCCGAAGCCGCGCTCGGCAAGGAGATCGCCGCGCGGGCGCCGGGGACCGCGGACCTGTGCGGCAAGCTCGATCTCCGAGGGCTGGGAGGGTTCGTCGCCCGCTGCGTCGCCTTCGTCGCGAACGACAGCGGGCCGATGCACATGGCGCGCGCGCTCGGCGTGCCGACGCTGGCGTTCTTCGGATCGACCGATCCGGCCATGTTCGACTTCGAAGGGCACTCCGCGCTCTTCGCGGGCGTCGAATGCTCGCCCTGCTCCTTCTTCGGAAGGCGGCGCTGCCCGCGGGGACACTTCCGCTGCATGCTCGATCTAGACGAGGAGCGGGCGTGGCGTGCGCTGTTGCCGCTCCTCCACGCCGGGCCGCGCGCCGCCCTCCACGCCTGATGGACTGGCCGCGGTCGGCGCTCCTCCTCGTGTCGAGCTCGTCCCGGACCGGTCCGGTGGAGGGGTTCATCTCGCTCGCACGGGAGCTTCGCGCCCGAGGCGTCGACGCTCGCTTCGGCGGCGATACGGTCAGGCCGGGAGAGAACCTCGGCGAGCATCTCGCTCTCGCGGGAGTCCCGTGGGAGACCGGGCTCCGGCTGTCGCGGAAGGTGCGGCCGGCCGATCTACTGCACGATGCCGGATCGCTCACGCGGTGGGCGCGGGAAGGGCGGTTCGACGTCCTCCAGGCGGGTTTCGCGCACGACCATCATCTCTCGCTGTGGGCGGCGGCGCGGGCGAAGCGCCCGGATCTGCGCGTGGTGCGCGCTGCGCAGCGGCGCATCGACGTGGAGCCCGGCGCACTGCGATTGCGGCTCGGGGCGCTGCGGCGGAGCGACGGCGTCATCGTTCACGCGGAGGCGTATCGGCGCAGGCTCCTCGAGCTTGGCCTGGAGCCGGATCGGGTCGTGGCGATCCCCGCGGGAGTCGATGCGGCGTGGTTCACGCCTGGTTCCGCGCCGCGACTTCGCCGCGAGTGGGGCGTACCCGAAGATGCGCCGCTAGCGGGAATCGTGGCGCGCATGAAACCGGAGCGCGGCCATCGCACGCTGCTCCGCGCGTTTGCGCGGGCTCTCTCCGCGTCTCCCGAGGCGTGGCTCGTTCTCGTCGGCCGGGGCGAGGACGAGGGGCCCCTGCGGGCGCTGGCAGGGCAACTCTCGCCGCGCATCGTTTTCGGCGGCTACCTGCGCGGCCCGGGCCTCGTCGAGGCCTATCGCGCGCTCGACGTCGCGGTGTGGCTCCGCGAAGGAAACGACGGAGCGTGTCGCGGCGTCCTCGAGGCGATGGCGTGCGGGAAACCCGTCGTGGCAGGCAGCGGAGGCGCGAGCGGAGAGCTGGTCCGGGACGGGCTGGACGGGCGCGTAGTCCCGCCCGGGGACGAAGAGGCGATTGCCTCGGCGATCGGTTCTCTCCTCGGCGATCCGGAACGCGCCCGCCGCTACGGAGAATCGGCGAGGCGGCGCGCCGGGGAATTCACACCCGGTCGCGCCGCGGAAGCGACGCTGGCGTTCTGGCGAAGGTTGCGCGCCTTGGAGCCGCGCTCGCACCGGCCGTGAAGACGCCTCCGGTCAATCGTCGTGGCGATCGTGCCGTTCGCCGCGATCGCGATCGCGGCCGTGCCCCTTGTGCCACTCGCGGCGCTCGTGCTCCCGCCACTCCCTGCGCTCTTCGCGCGCTTCCTCGCGGCGCCAGTGACGATAGTGGCCGGGCGGAAGGTGGACGACGGCGACCGGAACGCGGCGCCGGTCGACGAAGACGAACGCGGAGCGCGGGTTGCGCGCGCGGTACCAGTAGCCGTCGCGCTGCACCCAGTACCAGCCGTTCGAGTAGAAGACTTCTTCGTCCTGATTCTCCACCACCTGGACGCCAGGCTGCACGACGACGAGCGGCGGCGCGGCGGGGAGCGCCACCTCGATGCGCACGGCTTGGGCGCGGGCGGCGAGGGGCAGGAGCGAGAGCGCGAGGGCGAACGGCAGACCGAGTCTCTTCATGCCCGGAGACTAACGGCGGCACGGCGCACGAAAAAAGGACCGCACCTGCGCTCAGGTGGGAGCGCGGCGTGCCTTCGGCGAATGCCCTACTGCGCGCCTTGGCGCGCCTTGTCTCCCGCCTTGTGAGCGGCGTCACCGACGTCGTCGGCGGCCTTGCCGCTGGCCTTCGCGGCGTCCTTGCGCGCCTTCTTCGCCTTGGCCTTGCTCTCCGACATGGTCCGCCGCGCATCTTTCTTCGCATCGCCGGCGATCGAGCCGGCCTTGTTGCCGGCGCGATCGGCGGCCCGGCGAGTGTCCCGCCCGGCCTCGCCCGCCTTGTTCGTCGCCGTATCGGCGGCTTTGCCCGCGGCCTTGCCGCCCTTGTGCGCGGTGTCGTCGGCCGCGCCGCCGACGGTATCGCCGGCCTTCTCGACCGGGTTGCGGTTGTCGGGGGGCGGCGTGGCTTGCCCGCGAGCGAGGGCAGGAAGGAACAAGAGCGACACGGCCAAGGCGACGGCTACGCGCATGAAAGACCTCCGATGTCGTTCGGCGCAGAGTTAGCACGGTTCGACCCGGACAGTGGTAATCGTCGCGCGGACATGGATTCCACGCTCCAAGGCCTCATCCGCCAGCTCGACCTCGAGCAGCTCGAGCTGAACCTCTTTCGCGGACAGTCGACGGATCTCGGCGGCCGCAGCGTCTTCGGCGGCCAGGTCATCGGGCAGGCGCTGGTCGCCGCCGCGCGCACCATCGAAGGCCGGGTGCCGCATTCGCTGCACGCGTATTTCCTGCTCCCCGGCGACATGGCGGCGCCGATCGTCTACGAGGTCGATCGCATCCGCGACGGCAAGAGCTTCAGCGCGCGCAGGGTGCAGGCCATCCAGCACGGGCGGCCGATCCTCTCCGGGATCGCCTCCTTCCACGTTTCCGAGAAGGGCCTCGAGCACCAGGCGCCGATGCCCGAGGTCCCTCCGCCCGAAAGCCTCGCCTCGCTCGCCGAGCTTCGCGAGAGGTGGATCGCGGAAGCGGGCGAGGTACCCGATCGGGTCCGCGAATCGATGGCCAGGCCCATCGCCATCGACTTCCGCCCGGTGAATCCCATGAACCCGCTCACCCACAACAAGGGGGAGCCGCGCCAGGCCTACTGGCTCCGGGCCGTGGACCGCATCCCGGACGATCCGATGCTGCACCGCTGCCTGCTCGCCTATGCCTCGGACTTCCAGTTCATCGGGACCGCGCTGCGGCCGCACGGACGAAGCTGGCACCAGCCGACGATGGTCGTCGCCTCCATCGACCACGCGCTCTGGTTCCACCGCGAGGCGCGGGTGGACGAATGGCTCCTCTACACGATGGACTCGCCCACGGCCCAGAGCGCGCGGGGCTTCGCCCGCGGAACGATCTACGACCGGAGCGGCAGGCTCATCGCCAGCGTCGCGCAGGAGGGGTTGATGCGCGAGGTGAGCGCGCGCCGTCAGTCGTAGTCGGTCGGCAGCGACGGGTCCCGCGCGTGCTCGAACATGCGGCGAACCTGCGCCTCTGTTACCCGTCCGAGTGAGAGCGGCGGGAGATCGTTCTCGCCGTAGAAACCGACGGCGGCCGTCTCGACGCTCGCGGCTGGCGCGCCTCCTTCCAATTCGCAGCGGAAGAACAGCTTGTACGCGTGCCACGTCGCCTTTGGATGGCCGTGACGAAGCTTGTCGTAGAGGGCGAGGAGCTTGGTGGTGCGGACCCGGTACCCCGACTCCTCCTCGACCTCGCGGGCCACCGCGACGCCGGGGGCTTCTCCGAGGTCGCACCAACCACCGGGCAGGGTCCAACGGCCATCGCTGCGCTCCTGGACGAGCAGGACCTTGTCGTCGCGGAAGACGGCGGCTCGGACGTCGACCTTCGGCGTGGCGTAGCCGTCCTCTCGCGAGAGACTCTCGATCATCTCGTCGGCCGACGTCGCGGCACCGGCCGCCAACATCTCGGCGGCGATGCCGCGTACCTCCTCCCAGCGCTGCCGGTCGAAAGGGTCCTGCATGAAGGTGAGCCCGTTCTGCGACAGCGCCGCGAGGCGCAGCGCGTGCAGGTGCCAGCGCGAGGAAGTCATCCGGTAACTATAGGTGAGGTTGCCAGCGTGCCGGCGCCGACCAGGCATCCCGCACGATCACCGTATGCGAATCGAGATCGATCGCGTATCGCAGCGTCCAGTCGTCGAGGTTGAGCCGGAAGTCCGCGGTCGTTCCGCCTTTCTTCTCCGACAGGCGGACCCAGAGCCGGCTCAGGTGCGATTCCGTCGCGCTGCGGATCTCCTCCGGGAGCGATTCGCACGAGTCCGGCCAGCGGAAGCGGAGGGGCACGTCCCTACAGACACCCCATCCGCCACGGAAGGGAAAACGTTCAGGAGCGCACCGCTGCGCGCCTCAGACCGTCGGTTCCGGCGTGACATCCATCACCGATTCGCTCGCCTCTACCGCCCGGTGATCGCGGGCGAGGAGCAGGTAGATGGCCGGAACGAAGAAGAGCGTGAACGCCGTTCCGATCGCCATTCCCGCGACGAGCACGAGGCCGATGCTGTTGCGCGCGGCCGCGCCCGGTCCGGTGACCAGCGTCAGCGGGAAGTGGCCGCAGACCGTCGCCACGCTCGTCATCAGCACGGGACGGAGCCGCGTCGCCGCGGCGTTGCGGATGGCGTCGATCTTCGTCTGCCCCTCTTCCTGCAGCTTGTTGGCGAACTCGACGATGAGGATCCCGTTTTTCGATACCAACCCCACGAGCGTGACGAGCCCCACTTGTGAGTAGACGTTCAAGGTCGTCGTCCACCCGTCGGTGAAGAAGGGGATGTTCGGGTTCGGCATCTTGAGGAACGTCATGAGGAGCGCGCCGAACATCGCCAGCGGCACCGAGCCGGCGAGGATGACGAACGGATCGCGGAAGCTGTTGAACTGGGCCGCGAGCACCAGGAAGATGAGGATCACGGCGAGCGCGAAGGCGGGGAGGAACTTGTCGCCCTCGGTTCGCAGCTGGCGCGACTCGCCGGTGTAGTCGATGACGTAGCCCTTGGGCAGCACCTTGGCGGCTTCGCCTTCGAGGAACTTCAGCGCTTCATCCAGCGGGCGGACAGCCACGCCGCTCAGCTTCACGGCATTGAGCTGCTGGAACCGGTTGAGCTGGCGCGGCGTCACCGAGTCGCGGATCTTGGCGATGGTGCCGAGCGCGACGGTCTGGCCGTTCGGGCCGGTGACGTAGACGTCCTGCAGTTGCTCCGGATTGAGGCGCTCGACGCGCAAGAGCTGCGGGATGACCTTGTAGCTGCGGCCCGAGATGCTGAAGCGGTTGACGAAGTTCCCGCCCACCGCTGCGCTCAGATCCTGGCCGACGCCCTGGAGGTTGAGACCCAGCTCCGCGACCTTCTCGCGGTCGAGCTCGATCTCCGACTGCGGCTGATCGATCTTGGTGTCGATGATGGGCGGGAAGGCGAACATCCCGCTCGTCGCCGCCTTCTCCTGGATCTGCTGCGCGAAGCCGAGGATCTCGCTCGCCTCGGCGGTGGAGGCGATGACGATCTCGACCGGGAACGTCCCTCCGCCCGGCAGCGCCGGAGGAAGGATGCCGAAGGTCTGCACGCCGGGAACTGCCGCGATCCTGCCACCCACCTCGGGGAGCAGACTGAAGATGCTGCGCTTGCGCTTGTCCCAAGGTTTGAAGATGGCGCCCCAGAACCCGCCGGTCGGCTGGGTGATCTGGAAGGTGAACTCGGCATCCGGCATGGAGAGGAGATCCTTGTTGATCACCTTCGTCGACTGCTCGACCTGCTCGAGAGTCGAGTTCGAGGGCGTGTTCACCACGCCGAAGATGACGCCCTGGTCCTCGGCCGGGGCCAACTCCTTGGCGGACTGCATGAACATCAGCACCGCCAGCACCGAGAACACCGCCCATGCGGCGTAGATCGCTCCGCGCATGCGGAAGGTCGTGTCCAGCGATCGGCGATAGGCGTTCCGGACCCGATCGAAGGTGCGATTGATGATCCCGGCGAGGCCCTTGTCCTCGTCGCCTCCCCGCATCAGGGTGGCGGACATGACCGGCGAGAGCGTCAAGGCGACGATGCCTGAAATGGTGACCGCCCCCGCGAGCGTGAGCGCGAACTCGCGGAACAGCGATCCGGTGAGCCCGCCCTGGAAGGCGATGGGCGCGTAGACCGCGGCGAGCGTGATGGTCATCGAGATGATGGGACCGATGAGCTCGCGAGCACCCTTCAAGGCCGCGTCGACGGGTTTCATCCCCTCGCGCAAATGGCGCTCGACGTTCTCGACCACGACGATGGCGTCGTCCACGACCAGACCCACCGAGAGCACGATGGCGAGCAGGGTGAGGAGGTTGATGGTGAATCCGAAAACCTGGATGAGGAAGATTCCGCCGATGAGCGAGACCGGAATCGCCACCACCGGCACCAGGGCCGATCGCAACGAGCCGAGGAAGAGGAAGATGACGACCACGACGATGATCAACGTGTCGCGAAGCGTGCTCACCACCTCGCTGATGGCGCTGGAGATATAGGCCGTGCCGTCGTAAGCGAGGCGCGCCTGGATCTGCTGCGGGATCTCCTTCTGCAAGGAGTCCATCTCCGTGCGCACGCGCTTGATGACGTCGAGCGAGTTGGCGTTGGGCAAGGACCAGACGCCGATGAAGACCGCGGTCTGCCCGCTGAAGTTGACGGCGGTGTCGTAGTCCTCCGCGCCGAGGACGACGTCGGCCACGTCGCGCAGGTGGATGCTCTTCTGCCCGTCCTGGCGGATGACCATCTGCTCGAACTCTTGCGGCGAGCGCAGGTCGGTGTTGGCGGTCAGGTTGACCTGGACCAGTTGCCCCTTCGTCTGGCCCACCGCCGCGAGATAGTTGTTGGCGGCGAGCGCCCGCTGGACCTGCGCCGGGCTCACGTTGAGCGCGGCCATCCGATCGGGCTTGAGCCAGATGCGCATGGCAAAGGTGCGGGCGCCGAGGATGTCGGCGCGCTGCACGCCCTCGACCGCCGTGAGCCGAGGCTGCACGACGCGCACGAGGTAGTCGGTGATCTCGTTCTGCTTGAGGAACTCGGAGGAGAAGCTCAGGTAGGCGGAGGCGAACTGGCTGTCCGCCGATTCGATGTTGAGGACCGGTACCTGCGCCTCGGGGGGCAGATCGCCGCGGACCTGGTCGACCTTGGAGCCGATCTCCGCCAGCGCCTTGGTCGAGTCGTAGTTGAGGCGCAGCCGGGCGCGGATGATGGAGACGCTCTGGTGGCTCTCCGACTCCAGGTAGTCGATTCCGTCGGCGGAGGCGATCACGCGCTCGAGAGGCGTCGTGATGAAGCCCCGCACCAGGTCAGCGTTGGCGCCGACGTAGGCGGTGGTGACGGTGATGGCCGCGTTCTCGCTGCGCGGATACTGGCGGACGTTGAGCGAGCGGATCGCCTGAACGCCGGCGATCACGATGATGAGGTTGACGACGAGGGCGAGGACGGGCCGCCGGATGAAGAGGTCGGTAAACTTCATTTTGTGCTCAGCGGTCGACGGCGTTGGGGGTCAATTCGGCGGTCGGCGCGAGATCGTTGCGCACCGTCACGGCGCTGCCGTTGCGCAGCTTGAAGGCGCCGCTCGACACGACGGTTTCGCCGGCGGTGAGGCCCGAAGCGACCGCTACCAGATCGCCCCTGCGCTCTCCGAGCCGCACGAACTTCTGCTTGGCGATGAGCCCGGGCGCCTGGCCGGCCTGCGGAGGCGCCTCTTCCAGCGCGAACACCGAATCGCCATAGGGCGCGTAGAGGACGGCGGTGGCCGGAATCACCAACACCGGACGCTTCTCCGGCGCGAGTACCTCGACGTTTGCGAACATGCCCGGGAGCAGGCGGCCGTCGGGATTGGGGAAGACGGCGCGGACGCGGACGTTGCGCGTGCTCACGTCCACCTCGGAATTGATGACGCTGACGGTCCCCTCCCAGCTCTTCTTCGCGAACACATCGGTGCGCAGCCGCGCCCGCATGCCCGGGATGAGATCCGCGAGGGCCTGCTGCGGCAGCCAGAAGTCGGCGTAGATGGGATGGATCGACTGCAGCGAGGCGATCGGCGTCCCGGATCCGACCACCTGTCCCAGCTCGACCTGCCGGATGGCCACCCTGCCGTCGAAGGGCGCGCGGATGGTTTTCTTGGCGATGGTGGCGGTGAGCGTGTCGACGTTCGCAGCGGCTTGCTTCGCCCGGGCCTCGGCCGCTTCCAGATCGGCCGCTGAGGTGAAGTCCGACTTGCGCAGCGTCTTCGAGCGCTCGAGGGTCGCGCGGGCCAGCTCGGCGTCGGCGCGGGCAGCGGCGAGCTGCGCTTGTTCCGTCGAGGTGTCGAGCTGGACCATCACGTCGCCCTTGCGGACGAAGGCGCCGGAGTCGAAGCCGATGTTCCGCACCAGCCCGGGCAACTCGGAAGCCACGGTTACGGCGCGCACGGCCACCAGCGTCCCGACCGCCGACCGCGCCGATTCCCACTGCTGGGCATCGACCTTGGCGGAGGTCACCGACTCGGGCGGCATGGTGAACGACTTGCCCGCCTTGATCATGACGCCGATCTGGCCGGCCTTGATCCCGACCAGCACGGCGATGACCGCCACCAGGGCCAGAACGGCCAGGATCCACGTCCTGCGGCGCTTTCGCGGCCGTTCGGAGGCGTCGAGCGATCCCGAAGGACCTTCCGGCTTTTCCTGAGGTTCGCTCGTCCAGGTGTCGTGCATGTCGAAACGCTCCTTGGCGGATTCCCCGGGGGCTCAGATGCCACAGGCCGCGGATCGTTTTCCATTCCTTCCGAAGGAATTTCGACCGGGGCCTGTTGATGACGAACGCGGCGCTCGTCTTGTGACGTTTCCGAGACCAGCGGAATTTCGCTCAGGTCTCCGGCACTTCGGTCCCGCGGTCGCGTGATGAGGGTCACTGCACTGCGTTACGGCGGGGCGTAGCCAGTGCCACGAGGGGGGTGGCGCCCATCCCGGGCGCTGGGAGGCCTCATGCTGCGAAGTTCCGTGAAGCTAGCCGTCGTTGCGCTCGCGCTCGTCGCATGTAGCCAGGGCGCCCGGTCCGGGTCCTCCAGCGGCAATGCGTCGATTGCGGGTGCGATCGACGCGACCTCGTTAGCCGCCATGCGCGGGCAGGCGTTGAGCATCTCGGTCGTCGGTACGCAGCGCGCAACCAGGACGGATGCAAGCGGGAAGTTCTCCCTGGCCGGGCTCGCCCCGGGAAGCGCCGACCTGCGTTTTCAGGCCCAGGGCATCGACTCGACGCTGCACGTCTCCGGGCTGGTTCCGAAGCAGACCATGCAGATCTCGCTGCGGGTCAGCGGCAAGGGAGTCACCCTCGTCGGTTCGAACAACGAGGTCGCCTTCGTCGGCGCCATCGACGCCGTCGGCACGAGCAGCATCACCGTCTCCGGCCTCGAGGTCGACATGGACGACACCACCCGCATGGTCGCCCGCCGGGCGACCGTTCCGCTCTCCTCCTTCAAGGTGAACCAGATCGTCGCCGTCGTTGGAACTCTCCAGGGCGGGAAGGTGCTCGCGCGCCTCGTCGATCTGCTGCTCCCCGCGAACTTCGATCAGATCATCCTGCGGGGGACCATCGACTCCATCGCCGCGCCCGGCTTCGTGGTGTCGGGGCTCACCATCGCCACCGGCGCGAATACCCGCTTCCGGCGCGGCCTGACCCTGGCCGACCTGAAGGTCGGCGATCGAGTCGCCGTCCAGGGGGCACTGCAACCCGACGGGACGGTGCTTGCGAGCACCGTGCGAGACCTCGATCAGGAAGAGGTGCGGGTGGTGGAGGTGGAGGGAGCCATCACCGCCATCGAGCCGCCGGATCATCTGACCGTCGCCGGGGCGACCGTGGTCGTCACCGCGGATACGCGGATCGTGGCCGAGGGCGGTGGACATCGGGGCCCCGATCTGCGCGTCGTCTCCCGCGGGCCGTTCTCTCACGACGACGACGAGCAGACCCTCACCTTCGCCGACCTCGCGGTAGGCGACCAGGTGGAAGCGGAGGGCCTCGCGCAGGCGGACGGCTCCGTCCTCGCGCTCGAGATCGAAGTGGAGCGGAACGAGGTCGAGGACGACACCGGGAACTGATCGACGTCAGGAAGCGCCGAAAAGCAGCTCCCAGGTCTCGCGCCAGGCGGGCCGGGCGGTGAGCCGGGTCAGCCAGGCGCGCAGCCGGGGGTAGGGCGAGAAATCGAATCCGCCTTCGGCGACGAGGGCGAGGTGCGGCGTGAAGGCGATGTCGGCGAGGGAGAACGTCCCTTCGAGCCATTCGCGATCGCCGAGGGCGGACTCGATGACGGGCAAGAAGCGCGCGAGCTCCTTGCGCCCCGCTTCCAGCGCCTTCGGGTCGGCCGGAGGGTTCCAGTACTCTTTCACGCGCTCGTTGGTGTTGCGGAAGACGTTCACGCAGGCCGGCGTCAGGTGGCCGGTCTGGAACAAGAGCCAGCGGTGCACGGAAGCGCGGCCCTCGAGCGAATCCGGTATCAGGCGCGACGCTGGGCGCTTCTCCGCGACGTACCAGCCGATCGCGTTCGATTCCCAGAGCCTGAAGGCGCCGTCGGCGAACGCGGGGACCTTCCCCATCGGGTTCAGCGCCAGGTAGTCCGGCGTACGGTTCTCGCCCTTGCGCGTGTCGACCACGTGCACCCGGTGGCCAGCGTTCGCTTCCCGCAGCGCGAAGGCAGCGCGCGACGAGTTCCCCGACATCCGCCCGCAGTACAGGTCCATGAGGCGCAGCATACCCTCGTAAAAATCTGCTGAATCAAGTTCCGGCGCTGGGCTGCCGTCCCACAATGCGCAGCCTCGCAAGTCGAGGAGCGCTCCGGGGGACCGCCGCCTGCCGCTGGGGCGCCGTGCGGATCGGGGCACGGATCCACGCGCGCAGGACGGTCACGCGACCCCCGCGTCGCACGGGTAGCAGCAAATCCACCGCTGGATCGGGAACAGGGCGTTTTGTCCCTCTGTGCTCCGCACGGCGCCGGGGGTAGGCGCCCGTGCGTAGAGCGGGGGCGGAGGGCCCCGCAAGACCGATGGACACATAGAAAGGGCCCCCCTGCAGCACAGTGGGCAGGGAAGGTGAAGCACGCCTCCTGAGTTGGGCTGGCGGAACGAGGAAGGCACGTCGTTCCGAGCAGCAACCAACCAAGGAGACGCCTTTGAAGAAGCTTTCCCTGATGTTCGCCGCCGCCGCCGCCCTGATGGGAAGCACTGCCGCCCGCGCCGCTCAGCCGGCGTACACGGCGAACCCCGACGTGTTGTGGATGGGGAACTTCGAGGACGGCGCCGCTTCTCTGAGCGGCCACTGCTCCGATGGTCAGAACGGCTTCTGCCGCCAGCAGCTGGTGCGGCCGGAGCAGATGCAGATCGTGCAGGACCCGGTCAACGAAGGCCGCTACGCCGCGCGCTTCGAGGTGAAGTACGGGGACGTGATGAGCGGATATTCCGACGAGCGCGCCCTTCTCACGCCGCCGTCGACGCTCTGGGAGGACGAGGGCAGCGAGCGTTGGTACCGCTGGCAGGTCCTGTGGCCTACGGACTACGTCGGCGACTACCCGAAGTGGGACGAGCTCGGGACGCCGGCGCGCTCGCCTGCGGGCTGGGTGGTCGAGTGGCACCACGACGCCAACGGCGCGGTGGAGAACGGCTCGGCTCCGCTCTACTTCGGCGCCAACAACAGCAACATCAAGATGTGTCTCGTCGACCAGGCGACCAGCACCTGCCGTGAGAACCTCGACCTGGCCCCGCTGCAGCGCGGCCACTGGCACGACTTCGTCATGCACGCCAAGTGGTCCTCGGATCCGAGCGTCGGCTTCCTCGAGATCTGGATCGACGGCAAGAACGTGCTGCCCAAGCACATGGCCGCGAACAAGTACCCGGGCATGAGGAACTACATGGAGGCCGGCCTCTACCGGAACGGACACATCGGCGACCCCAACCTCCGCAATGCGGACGGCAGCTACGTGTACGGCAACGACGGCGCTCCCGGCGTCGTGTACCTCGACGGCTTCATCGTCGGCCGCACGCAGGAGTCGGTGCTCGGCGCGCAGACGCCGCCGGCGGCCCCGGGCGCGCCGGCTCCCTCCGGCGGTTCGGGCTCGGTGGGCACCAGCCAGAGCGGGGCGGGCCTCGATCAGGCGGGCGGTGGTTGCTCGTCGGGCGGGATGCAGCAGATCTGGCTCGCGCTCCCGCTCTTCGGCCTGTTCGCCCTGCGCCGCCGCCGCGCGGCGAAGGCGTAGCTCTACAGGCTCTTCAGGAAGCCGATGAGGCCTCCGAAGTAGGTCTCGCGATCGTCGTACATGGCGAGGTGGCTCCCGTTCGAGCAGTAGAGATAGCGCCCCTTCGGGAGCTCCTTCGACATCCACTCCATGTGCTTCGGATCCATCGTGTCGTACCGGGCGCCGATGACGAGCGCCGGCACCTGGATCTTCTTCAGATCGGCGGTGCGGTCCCACTTCTCGAGGACGCCGCTCGCGCCCATCTCCGAGGGTCCCTGCATGGGGGCGTAGATCTTCTTGTTGAGGTGGGCGAAGGCGCGGAGCACCGGATCGGGCCACTGTTCCGCCGGCATGCGCAGGATGTGGTGCACGTAGAAGTTGGGCAGGAGCAGGTCTTCGTACCGCGGGTTCTCGTACTGGCCGCTCTTCTCGAGGGCGAGGATCTCCGCGAGCGCTTTCTGGTCCATCTGCGGCATCAGCACCGTGCGGGCGTACTCGTTGTAGGCGGGGATGCTCGCCATCATGTTGGAGATGACGAGGCCCTTGAGGTTTCCGGGGTACCGCAGGGCGTATTCGAGGGCGAGGATGCCGCCCCAGGAGTGGCCGAGGAGGACGAAGTTGCCCTTGTTCAGGCCGAGCGCCTTGCGGACCTGCTCGACCTCATCGGCGAATCGCTCGATGGTCCAGAGCGAAGGTTCGTCGGGCTGATCGCTGTAAGCCGACCCGAGCTGGTCGTAGTAGTAGTACTCGATACCCGCGGCGGGCAGATGGGTGTCGAAGACCTCGAAGTACTCGTGCGTCGCTGCGGGGCCGCCGTGCAAGGTCAGGACTTTCAACGACGGGTTGTTGCCGACGCGCTTGGTCCAGACGTGGAACTTGCCCTTCGGCGTGTCGATCTCGATACGGCGGATACCACCCGTGCCGACGTCGGTCCGGCCGGCGTTATCGAAATAGCTCGACGGATTTCCCGCGGCGCAGCCCGCGGCCAGCGCGCACAGTAGCGAGGCTTTCATCCTGGTAGTATCGCCCGGCCGTGGAACCAACGCACCGGCGGGTCGATCTCGGGAACGGCATCGCTCTCCATTGCGCGGAGGCGGGGCGCGGGCCGCTCGTGCTCCTCCTGCATGGCTTTCCCGAGCACTGGGCCTCGTGGCGCTACCAGATTCCGGCGCTCGCCGAGGCGGGCTTTCACGTGGTGGCTCCCGATCTGCGCGGCTACGGAGAGAGCGACAAGCCGCGCGGCCTCGACGCCTACCGGATCGACGTGCTCGCGGAGGACGTCGCGCGCCTGGTGACGGCGCTCGGAGCGGAGCAGGCGGCGGTAGTGGGCCACGATTGGGGCGGCGCTCTCGCCTGGTACGCTGCGATGTGGCACCCGGAACGGGTTTCCCGGCTCGCGGTCCTGGACTGTCCGCATCCCTCGCGAATGGCCCGGGCCCTGCGGACGGCCCGCCAGTGGCGGCGAAGCTGGTACGCGCTGCTATTCCAGCTTCCGGTCGTGCCCGAGATCCTCTTGCGCGCGAGCGATTTCGCTCTGCTGCGGCTCCTCTTCCGCAGAGATCCCGCTCGAAAAGGCGCCTATTCCGCCGAGGACGTCGACGGAATCTTGCGGGCGGCCGCGATCCCGGGCGCGCTCACCGCGATGATCGATTGGTACCGTGCCTCCTTGCGCAGGCGCCCCCACAAGAAGTGGCTACCCATCGCACAGCCAGTGCAGATCATCTGGGGCGAACGCGACCGCTATCTCCCCGCCGATCTGGCGGTGACCGAACCGCATTGGGCGCCCGACCAGCGCCTGCTGCGGATCGCCGAGGCAAGCCACTGGGTGCAGGCCGACGCCCCGGAGCGCGTCAACGAGACGCTCCTGACGTTCCTGGCGCCGCTCCGCGAGGTCTTCCACGGCGACCGAGCCGTGTCGATCGTTTGACCCGTGGCTCCGCGCGCGCGAAGACCAGGCAGGCGCGCCGCGTCCCGGCCGGAGGGCGGCCGTCACGGCACGCGCAAGGACGGCGCCCCGTTGCGCAAGAAGCTTCCCGAGTACGAGGCGAAACGCGACTTCAGCATCACCACCGAGCCCGCGCCCGGAACTGCGGAGGCCAATCCGGAGGCGCCGAGCTTCGTCGTCCACAAGCACGACGCCACCCGGCTGCATTACGACTTGCGCCTGGAGATGGATGGCGCGCTCGCCTCCTGGTCCGTCCCGAAGGGGCCCTCGTTCGACCCATCGGTGAAGCGCCTCGCGGTCCAGACCGAGGACCATCCGCTCGAGTACGGCAGCTTCGAAGGACGCATCCCCGACGGCGAGTACGGCGCTGGCGACTCGCTCATCTGGGACCGCGGCGTGTACCAGAGCGTTCCACCAGGCGAGGCGTCGGCGCAGCGCAAGAAGGGGCACATCCGCTTCGTGCTCGTCGGCGACAAGTTGAAGGGCGATTGGCACCTCGTCCGCACCCACGGCGGCGCGCCGGGCAAGGCGCAGTGGCTCCTCTTCAAGGGCAAGGACGGCACGGAAAATCCTTCGTACGACGTGGTTGCCGAGCGGCCCGAGTCGGTAGTGAGCGGCCGCGTGGCGATGCGTGGGCCGGTCCGGGCGGGCGCGCTGCGAGCGCCGCGCGCGGCGCCGGACAAAATCCTCGAGGCGTATTTGCCGCCGATGCTCGCGACGCTCGTCGACGAACCGCCTGCCGACGAGCAGAACTGGATCGCGGAGCGCAAGTACGACGGCTACCGCGCGCTCTGCGGGCTCTCGAACCGGCGGGTCGCGATGTGGACCCGCAACGGCCTCGACCTCGTCGGGCGCTTCCCCGATATCGGCCGTGCCCTCTCCCAGATCGTCGTCGGCGACGCCGTGATCGACGGCGAGATCGCCATCCTCGACGGGCAGGGCGTACCTCGCTTCGAGCTCATCCAGCAGGGACGCAACGACGAGGCGGTGCTGTTCGCCTTCGATCTGTTGCGCCTCGACGGCGAGGACCTGCGCGCACGGCCCATCGAGGAGCGCCGCGATCTACTCCGGAGCCTCCTCTCCAATGCGGCGCCCAACCTGCGCGTGTCGGACGAGCTGCCTGCGCCGATGCGCGAGGCGCTCCAGGAGATGAGCAAGGCGGGATGGGAGGGGATCGTCGTCAAGCACCGCGGGTCCCCCTACCAGAAAGGGCGCAGCCGCGACTGGCTCAAGGTCAAGGCTCTCAACAAGCAGGAACTGGCCATCGTCGGCTGGATGCCGGGGAAGGGCGCCGCGGAAGGGCAAATGGGAGCGCTGCTCCTCGGCGTGGTCGAGAAGGGCGAATTGACATTCGCCGGAAAGGTCGGGACGGGCTTCAGCGTAAAGCAGCGCAACGAGCTGCTCCGGGAGCTGAAGAAGGACGAGGTGGACGGGTCACAAGCAAGCGGCGCGCCGCGGTTGCGCGCGGCGCACTGGGTGAAGCCGCGGCTGGTGGGGGAAGTCCAGTTCACCGAGTGGACGGCGGACGGCAAGCTGCGCCACCCGGCATTCCAGGGCCTGCGCCCGGACAAGACGCCGATGGAGTGCGTGCGGGAGAAGCCCGTCAAGCCGCCTCCGCCCGCGGCCGCCGCCGCTGCCCCGAGGAAGTCCGCGCCGAAAGCCGCGCCGGCGAAACCGGCATCGACGGGCGCGAAGATCGAGCTGACGAATCCCGACCGCGTCCTCTATCCGAAGGAGAAGATTGCCAAGCGCGACGTCGCCGCGTACTACGAGGCCGTTTCCGAGCCGATGCTCCGCGCTCTGGCGGATCGGCCCCTCGTCCTCATCCACTGGAACCAAGGCGTCGCGAAGCCGTCGTGGTTCCGGCAGGACATCGGGCAGGACGCGGAAGACTGGATGACCATCGCGGAGACGCCCGCGAAGACGAAGCGCGGTTCCGTCCGCCACCTCGTCGCGGACAGCGCGCACGCGCTCCGCTGGCTCGCGCAGCGGTCGGCGCTCGAAATCCACATGTGGCACTCGCGGCGGCAGAGCCTGACCATGCCGGACTGGGTGGTGTTCGATCTCGATCCCGCCCAAGGACGCGGCATCGATCAGGCGGTAGAGGTCGCGCAGATCCTGAAGGGGATGTTCGACCGGCTGGGCGTTCCAAGCGTCCCGAAGACGACGGGAAAGCGCGGGTTGCACATCCTCGTGCCGCTTGCGGCGGGCCACACCTACGAGGACGCCGAGTCGTTCGCTTTGAGCGTGGGTGAGACCGTGGCGAAGCAACTCGATACGGTGACCCTCGAGCGATCGATCGCAAAGCGCAAGGGCCGGCTGTACTTCGATTGCATGCAGAACGGATACGGGAAGACGATCGTGGCGCCTTACTCCTTGCGCGGCGTGGATGGCGCCCCCGTCTCGACGCCGCTTCGCTGGAGCGAGGTGGATGCCTCGCTCGATCCGCGGAAGTTCAACCTGCGGACGATGCCGGAACGGCTAGCGAAGGTCGGCGACCTCTTCGCGCCGGCGCTGACGGCGGGGATCCGGCTCCCGCGGTTCAAGCGGTGAGCATTCGAGTCGCGTCAGCGGGCGCAGCTCCAGGCGGCTTCCGCGTCGGATCCATCTAGAACGAGCGTCGCGCGGATGCGCGGGTCGAGATCGAACCCGACCAGTTCCGCGACG
>Ga0209474_10001407_pt1 | contig 23690 bp, 24 predicted proteins | sample GraSoiAngelo_145_FD_185902 | JGI IMG/M metagenome (GOLD analysis project Ga0209474, IMG submission 185902) | Grasslands soil microbial communities from the Angelo Coastal Reserve, California, USA - 14_1009_05_20cm (SPAdes) (version 2) | ecosystem: Environmental > Terrestrial > Soil > Grasslands...
GGGAGCCGGCCTGGCCTCGCTCGACGCCCTCACCCAGTCCACGTCGAGCGCCCCGGGCCGAGCCGGCCCTCTGCCCTGGCTGCACGTCGAGCACCCCGATGCCGGCCGGCTGCCCTACATCGCCGACCACCAGGGCCGCCGCGTCATCCTGCGCGGCGCCGTAGCCGCCGGCCTGGTCGACTACTGGAGCGGCACCGACCTCCGGAAAGAGCTCACTCCGCAGCCTCACTTCCCGATCGACCCCGGCGCCTACGCAAACGGCGCCTGCCCACCCAACAGCACCGAGATCTGGATCCCGCCGCTGTGCCGCAACGACCTCACCGAGATGCGGCAGCTGGGCTTCAACGTGGTCCGGCTGGCCATGTCCTGGAGCCTGCTGGAGCCCCGGCGCGGCGAGATCAGCACAACCTACCTGGATCGCATCGCGCAGGTGGTCGGTTGGGCGCGCGAGGAGCGGATCTACGTGCTCCTGGACATGCACTCCAACGCCTACTCGCGCTATATCGGCAGCGCCGACCCCGCCCACCTGCCGCTGCCCGGCGGCCAGGCGCCCGGGCTCGACAACTACGACGGCGCTCCGGCCTGGGCCACCTTCCCCGATTTCCTACCCTCGGAGAAGTTCAGGAACCAGCGCGAGCTCAACCTCGCGTTCTGGGAGGCGCAGACATCCTTCTGGCTCGACCGCGCCGGCATCCAGGACGAGTACATCGAGGCCGCCGCCGCCCTCGCCCGCCGCTTCAAGGACGACAGCACGGTAGTTGGCTACAGCTTCTACAACGAGCCGTGGCCGGGCTGGTCGCTACCGCCCTACTTCGACGACCTCCAGCTTTACCCCTTCTACCGGCGGCTGATCGATGCCATCACGGGCGCGCCCGACGGTCTGCCCTGCGCCGCCCTGGCCGTCTGCGGCCACGCCGACCTCGGCGTCCACGACCGCTCGCACCTGTTCTTCGTGGAAACCGGGCTCTGGCGCCAGATCACCGACTTTCCGACGCATCTGCCGATCCCGCTCAGCTCCTATCCCAACCTCGTTCTCTCCATGCACGCCTACACCCACATCTACACGCTCGACGTGCAGCTCGGACATCCGTCGAAAACGAGCCCGCCCTACGACCAGAGCTACGGCTGGGCCGAGCTCGAGGCCCGGGCCCTGCGCGCGGCCCTCTTCGTCTCCGAGTTCGGCGACGACCCCGGCCAGGACCAGGACCTGCTGGTCAACCAGCTGGCCGAGCAGGAGCGGCACCAGGTCGGCTCGACCTTCTGGGTCTGGAAGCAGAACTGCGGCTACAAGCGGCCCTGGGGGATCTACGAGGGCGTTTACGGGACCGCCTCCGACCAGCGCTGCGCCTACCAGCGCGGCACTCCTGACACCGCACAGCAACCGCAGGCGGGTTGTCTGCTGGCCGACCGCGAACGGCTGCTGGCGAGGATCTGGCCGTCCCACCTGCCACCCGGACCGGCGAGCTACCACTACGACGTCGCCACTGGGGCCTTCCAGCTGTCCGGCTCCACCCCTGCCAGGAGCCAGGCGGTGATCGAGCTGGCGGGAGTCGGCCAGCTCAAGACGGATGTAGGCCCGGGCCAGTACCAGCTGGTCGTGGCCAACGGCCCTCGACCGCCGGCCGGCTGTCCATATGCTTGACAACGTCCGCAATCATGTAATTATGTAATTCATGCAAAACGAGAACGAGGTCCGGGCCTGGTTCACCGGCCGCCTGCCCGACGGCTGGTTCACCGGGCCACCGGACGTCTCCAGCGACAACGACGAGATCCTGGTCAGGGGAGAGCTGGCCGACGTGGAGCTAGCCGCGGGCACTTCCGACGCCGACAAAGCGGCCGCCCGCCAGGCGCGCATCGACCGCTTTCGTGAAGAGACCCGCGAGGGCCGCATGAAGATCGCCGACGAGGCCGAGCGCCAGTTCGGGCGCAAAGTGGCCTGGGCGGCGGGCTGCGGTGGGGAGGACAAGACCTTCACCACGCTCAGCATTCCGGTCATGACCCGCCTGCGTATGCCCGAGCGCAAAGTCCTCGACACCCTGGTCGAGGGCGGCGTCGCCCGCAGCCGCAGCGAGGCCCTGGCCTGGTGCGTCCGACTGGTCGGCAAGCACCAGGGTGAGTGGATCGACCAGCTGCGCGAGGCGCTGGTCAAGGTCGGTGAAGTGCGAGGCCAGGGGCCGGCCTAGCCATGGCGATCGAGGTCCTCCCCGACCCCCAAGAGCAGGAAGCGCTCGACAGCTACTCCACCCTGATCGTCACCGTGGCCGAGCGGGTGCTGCCCTCCGTGGCCAGCATCCAGGTCCGGCGCGGGGGTGGCGAGCGCGGGGGCGGCAGCGGCTCGGCGGTGGCGCTCACGCCCGACGGCTTCCTGGTCACCTCCGCGCACGTGGTGGCGGGCGCCGCCCAGGGCCGGGCCGCCTTCATCGACGGCCGCGAGCTGCCCATCGATGTGGTGGGCGCGGATCCGCTCTCCGACCTGGCCGTGGTCCGGGCCCGGGCCGGCGGACTTCAGCCTCTGGAGCTGGGCGACGCCGAAAAGCTGCGCATCGGCCAGCTGGTGGTGGCGGTCGGCAACCCGATGGGCCTGGCCGGCTCGGTCACGGCGGGAGTGGTCAGCGGCCTCGGCCGCAGCCTGCCCGCGCGCCAGGGGCAGGTCTCGCGCGTGATCGACAGCGTGATCCAGACCGACGCCGCCCTCAACCCCGGCAACTCCGGGGGCGCGCTGGTCGACGGCCGGGCGCGCTTGATCGGCGTCAACACCGCCGTGGCCGGCGTCGGCCTGGGACTGGCAGTGCCGGTCAACCCGGTCACGCAGCAGATCCTTTCCGCGCTCATGCGCAGCGGTCGCGTCCGGCGCGCCTACCTCGGCATCGCGGGCGGCAAACGGCCGCTGCCGCCCGAGCACGCGAGCCGCTTCGGCCGCCGGGCGGCGATCCAGGTCGCCGAGGTGGTGGCCGGCAGCCCGGCCGCCCGCGCCGGCCTGCGCACCGGCGACCTGATCCTCGACATCGACGGTGGCTCCGTGGCCCAGGCCGGCGACCTCCAGCGCCTGATGCTGGGCGACGTCATCGGCCGGGCGCTGCCGGTGCGCGTACTCCGCGCCGACCAGGTGAAGGAGCTGACCGCGACGCCGGTGGAACTGCCCGCGTAGGAGAGGGGCTCGCCCCTCCCGTTACGGAGTGTTCAGCCTGATCGTGAGGTCGCGCACGTCGCGATAGTGGTTGGCGGCCACGTCGTGGAAGATCAGCGTCATCGTGGTGCCCGCCGGCACCCGCTTGGGCGACACCCCGAGCCGAACCCATCCCCAATAGTCGCTGCCGCCGGGCAGCGTTTCCGGGAAGGGCGCCGACGACGGGTAGTCGCCGTACGCGCGCACGCCGTTGGAGAACTTGACCTGCGGGTTCGAAGACCAGTCGGCGGAGAGCAGTGACTCGTTGCGCACGTGCACGTGGATCCAGATTCCGCCTGCGCGGCGGTCGGTGACGATCCGGTCGACCGAAACCGTCACCCCACGGTAGGTGTCCTCGCCGCTCACGTCGCGCACCACCGCGTAGGTCGGAGGACCGTTGCGCTGGGCATGGCCGATGGCGGTCTTGCCGAAGGCATACGCGACCTGGTTGGTCACCGACATCCCGATGAACACCACCACCATCGCGGTGAGCCAGCCCGCCGAGCGGACCCGGGACCAGAACCCGGCCACGAAGAGCACCATGGCGGCGGCCACCACCGGGTAGAGGTAACGGCCCGGCGTCATCCCGCCCAGGCCGGAGGTGGAGGGCACTGCCAGCGCCCAGGCGGACTGTCCGGCCAGGGCGGCGAAGAGCACGATCAGCGCTCCCCGCTCAACGCGCAGCCAGGCGGTGCCGCGCAGCAGCCGGGAGAGCCCGACCGCCGCCACCAGCCCGATGCCCAGCATCGCGCAGACCACCACGCCGGTGTAGGGCAGCGTGTCCTTGTGCTCTCCGGTCCAGAAGGTCTGGAAGGCGTAGTTGAGGCTCTGCGCGAAGCTGAAGTGGCTGCCGCTGGTGCCGGCGCCGATCAGGCGCGCCGCCTCCTCAGAAGGCACCGGATGGCCGTAGGTGGAGAGGTTGAGCACCAGCCAGGGCAGCGTCACCGCCAGGGCGATTCCGGCCGATGCCGCGCCGACCAGCAGCTGGTGGCGCCAGGGCACACGCAGCTTGAGCGCCGGCCAGGCCCAGGCCATGGCCAGTCCCACGGCCAGCCCGGCGTCCGTCAGCTTGGCCAGCAGCGTGAGCCCGAACAGGACCCCCAGGCCCAGCGAACCGCGCCAGGACCAGGCGCCGCGACTCATGCGCGCCGCGACCAGCACGCAGGCCGAGCCCAGCACCGCGCCCAGGGTGTCGTTGGTGACCTGCGAGCCGTTGAGCATCAGCCCCGGCAGGAACGCGGTCATGGCCACCGATCCCACAGCCAGCAAGCGGCGCCCGGGCGCCAGCAGCCAGGCAGTGGCCAGGGCCAGCGGCCCCAGCAGACCCAGCAGCAAAGCGTTGAAGACCCGCACCACGTACACGGCCACAAAGGGCCCGCCCGCGCCGTAGCCGGCCGCCCACAGCGGCGTGGCGAGGGCGTAGAAGAGCGGCGGCTGCATGGCCTCGTAGGAGAACCACCAGATGTGCCGGCGCACCCAGAGCTTGAAGGTGTCCCCGGACAGATACGGCGGAGGCGGCCCGAACTGGGCGGGATCGACGACGGCCGGCCGGGGCACCGTCTCGGGCGGGCTCCAGCGGTAGTTGCCGGTGGTGACCATGATCGCCACGGTCTCGGGTCGCAGGGTGGTCACGCCCTCGATGGGATAGACGCCGTGCGCGTACTGCGCCAGCACGTCGGTGTGCTGGGCCTCGTCTGTCAGCTGCCACACCGGCTGCACGAAAGCCATCGCCACCGCCGGCACCGCGACCGCCAGGTAGGCCACGGCGAGTTGCAGCGCCCGGCTGAGGCGGACCCGGCTGAGGTCGAGCGCGAGCAGACGCGGCCGGCTCGGGGCGAGGACTCCACCCGGGGTCTCGGGGATCATGGGGTGAGCCGCCCGGTGCCGGCGAGCACGGTATAGGCCAGCGTCGCGGGCAGCCCGATCGCCAGCAACAGCGGCGCCGGCCAGCGCTGCACGAACCAGTAAACGGGGAAGGCCACCATCGTGTAGCGGCCGAAGGAGGCGAGGCTGCCGCTGGCCAGAGGCGCGACCAGCAGCGCCACCACGCTGACCGGTCCGGCCAGGCGCCAGGCCCCCAGGTCGCGGCGCCGCCAGAGCCAGACCGCGCCGGCGCCCGCAACCACAAGGAAGCCCAGGCCTACCAGCTGGACAGGGTCACCGGACAGCACGCGCGCCAGCGGGCGGCCGACGGCCAGCGGGTGGTGGCCGGCCTGCCCGCCCACGAATGCCAGCGCATCGCCGCTGAAGGCCCACAGGTAGAGGGCGAAGGCCGCGGCTCCCAGCACCGGCGCCAGGGCGGCCAGCCGCGCCCGGCCCACGGGCAGCAGCAGCAGCAGCGGCAAGGCCAGCATCAGTCCGTTCGGGCGCAGCAGCCCGGCCGCGGCGCCCAGCACCGCGGCACCGGCCACGTGGCCCCGCCAGGCCGCCCATAGGGAGCCCGCCGCCAGGGCCAGGAACAGGCCCTCGGTGTACACGGCGGACCAGAACAGGGCGGCCGGCCAGAAGGCCGCGATCCAGGTCACCCGCACCGCCGTCTCGCGGTCCCAGACGCGCGCCGTGAGTCCGGCCAGCACCGCCAGGCCGCCCAGGCCGAGCAGGAAGGCCAGCGCCACCGCCGTCCAGTCGGAGGCGCCCAGGATGCGCAGCAGAATCGGCAGCAGCGGGAAGAAGCCGTCTTCGACCGCGCCCGGGCCGGCGGGGTAGCCCGCGCGCGCGATCTGCAGGTAGTGCACCGCATCCCAGGAGAGCCAGGGCTGCAGCGGCCAGACGTGATGAGGATCCTGGGGACGGCCGTATCTCAAGCCCAGGTTGGCGAGGCCCGCCGCCAGGCCCAGCAGGGCCCGCGAGACCAGGAAGGGCAGGATCGCGATCTTGAGAGCGTCAGGTACTTCGAGTTCGAGGGCTCGTGAAGACGCAGAGATACGTAGGGATGAGGACGTTTTCATACAGACGACCAAGCCTAAAGCTACATCACCGCTATCATGTGCGTGTGAGCGTGCTCCCCAGCCCGACGTCGAAGCATGTCGTGGTGATCGGGGCCGGCCCCGCGGGTCTCACGGCCGCCTACGAGCTCTCCAAGCACCAGGTCCCGAGCACCGTGGTGGAGGCAGATCCCCACTACGTGGGCGGCATCGCGCGGACCGTCGAGCACCACGGGTACCGCTTTGATATCGGGGGCCACCGCTTCTTCAGCAAGAACCAGGAGATCGAGGACCTCTGGACGGAGGTGCTGGGCGGGGAGATGCTGACGCGGGGGCGGCTGTCCCGCATCTACTACCGCGGCAAGTACTTCGACTACCCGCTGAAGGCCATGAACGCGCTCCGCAACCTGGGCCTTCTGGAGACCGTGCGCTGCATGTCCAGCTATGGCTGGGCCCGGCTGCGCCCGGTCAAGAACCCGCACACCCTCGACGACTGGGTTTCCAACCAGTTTGGGCGCCGCCTCTTCAACATCTTCTTCAAGACCTACACCGAGAAGGTCTGGGGCATCCCCACCACCGAGCTCTCGGCCGACTGGGCGGCCCAGCGGATCAAGGGCCTGAACATGGTGGAGGCGATCAAGGGCGCCCTCTTCCCCAAACGCGCGAGCGGTCGCGGCGAGGTCATCAAGACCCTGATCGACCGCTTCCGCTACCCGCGGCTCGGCCCCGGGCAGATGTGGGAGACGGTGGCCGCCGGACTCGCCCGCCAGGGGCACCCGGTCAAGCTGGGCTGGAAGGTCACAGGCATCCGCCGCCAGGGGCCGACCGTCACCTCGGTCCTGGCGGTCGATCAGGCCGGCGAGGAGCACGAGCTGACCGGCCAGGAGTTCGTGTCCACCCTGCCCGTGCGCACGCTGGTGGAGCTGATGGACCCGCCGCCGCCCGAGGAGGTGCTGATCGCGGCCACCAGGCTCGGCTACCGCGACTTCTTGAGCGTGACGCTGATGATCGACCGCGGCGACCTCTTCCCTGACAACTGGATCTACATCCACGAGCCGGGCGTGAAGGTCGGCCGCCTCCAAAACTTCAAGAACTGGTCCCCGTCGATGGTCCCGGACCAGTCGAAGACCTGCCTGGGCATGGAGTACTTCTGTTTCGAGGGCGACGGCCTCTGGACCATGAGCGACGCCGAGCTGATCGACCTGGGCAAGCGGGAGCTGGCGCAGCTGGGCATGTGCCGGCCGGAGGAGGTCTTCGACGGCTGCGTGGTGCGCATGCCCAAGGCCTACCCCGTCTACGACGACGAGTACCAGGAGCACCTGAAGGTGATCCGGGATTGGCTGGAGACGGTGCCCAACCTGCACCTGTGCGGCCGCAACGGCATGCACAAGTACAACAACCAGGACCACTCGATGATGACCGCGCTGCTGGTCGCGCGCCGGATCGCCGGCGTCTCGGATCTGGACCCCTGGAACGTGAACGCCGACGCCGAGTACCACGAGGAGGTCCGCGACGGCGAGGACAAGACCGGTCGCCGGGTTCCCTCCCGGGTCGCGTCTTAAGCGCTTAACACTTCTTATCCCTCCCGGCGAGGCCAGGCAGTGATGGCCCGCCACGCTCAATGGCGGTTCATTCCATGGGTTGGGGTCCTTTCCGCCGAGGCGCTCATCGACACTCCGCGCAGGTCGCGCTGGTCCTCATCACGACCCTGGCGCTGCTGGCCGGCCATGCCCTGACGCCCAACCGGGCGCGCGCCCACGAGTCGGTGGGCCCGGTCCAGGTGGGCACCAGCTACAGCATCCGCCGGGCGGAGGCCCTGGGCCTGGACTGGAAGGTGACCTACGACGAGCTGCTGGACATGCACTTCAAGGTCATCCGGCTGGGCGTCTACTGGTCGGACGTCGACGCCGACGGCTATGACCAGCTCGACTGGCTGATGAACGAGTCGGCAAGGGCCGGCCAGCCGGTGGTGCTCACGGTGGGCATGAAGTCGCTGGGCTGGCCCGAGTTCTACATCCCGGACCAGTACCTGCCGCGCATCGCCAACGGCGGCGAGGTCTCCCACGACCCGCTGCTCGGCGAAGCGGTGCTGCCTTTCATCCAGGAGACCGTGGAGCGCTACGGCGCCTATCCCAACCTGGTGGCCTGGCAGGTCGAGAACGAACCCTTCAATCCCTCAGGGCCCAACCGCTGGTGGATCGGCAAGGACCTGCTGACCAGCGAGCTGGCCGTGGTCCGGGAGACCGACCAGGCCCGGCACCCGCTGATCGTCAACGTCTTCGGGCACTTCAACATGCAGCTGGACGCAGCCTCCAGCCGCAGCGGCCAGACCCTGGGCAGCCTGCTCGGCTTCGACTCCGACTCGGCCGAGCGCGATGCTCTGTCCGTGCTGCGCCCGGGCGACGTGCTGGGCAGCGACGTCTACACCCGGATCGGCTACAGCTTCCTCGGCCACAACGGGGTCGCGGAGGCCGACTCCAACTGGGACGACCGCGTCGCGGACTGGCAGAAGAGCGCCCTCGCCGAGCAGAAGACGGCCTGGGTGACCGAAGCTCAGGCAGAGCCGTGGGAGGCCGACGACAGCACGGTCTCCGACCCGCAAAGCTTCAGCCCGCCCGACGTCGAGCGCACCTTCCACGACCTCAAGCTGGCCGGCCAGACCACGGTCCTGCTCTGGGGTGCCGAGTACTGGTACTGGAGCCTGGCGAACGGGGACCCGACCTGGCTGGAGGCCGCCCGCAGCATCCTCCGCAGCGAGGCCAAAGCCCCGGCCCTCTAGACTCGGTTCGCGTGAAGCTCGGTTGCGCGGTCGAGGCCGGCCGCTCCCTACCCGAAGCCCTGGAGCGCGTGCGGGCGGCCGAGCGGCTGGGCTACGAGTCAGTGTGGTCGAGCCAGCTCCCCGGCAGCCGCGACACGGCGCTGGTGCTCGCGGCCTATGCGCAGGCCACCGAGCGCGTCCGTCTGGGCACCGCCGTGCTGCCCATCTACACCCGCCACCCGACCGCCATGGCGCAGATGGCGCTGACGCTGGACGAGCTCTCCGGCGGCCGCTTCATCCTCGGCCTCGGCGTCAGCCACCAGGTCACGGTCGAGGGCATGTGGGGGCTGCGTCTGGAGAACCCGGTCGCCGCCATGCGCGAGTACCTGCAGATCCTGCGCGCCTCCTTCAGCGAGGGATCGGCCGACCAGGGCGGCGAGCACTTCAGCGCCCATTGGTCCTACTCCGCTCCCCGCAACGCGCAGCTGCCGATCTACGTGGCGGCGCTGGGCGAGCGGATGCTGCGGCTGGCGGGTGAACTGGCGGACGGTGTTTCGCTCTGGATGTGCCCGCCCGCCTACGTGCGCGACCAGGTGGTGCCGCAGGTCCGCGCCGGCCGCGAGCGCGCGGGCAAGCCCCTCGAGGGCTTCGAGATAATGGCCGCGGTGCCCGTCTGCCTCGCCGCCGACCCGCCTAAGGCGCGCGACGCCTTCCGGGAGACCGTCAAGCGCTACGCCGGCCTGCCCTTCTACCGCAAGGTGCTCGATGCCAGCGGCTATGCGGAGGAGCTGGCCCGCGGCGAGGTAGGCGACGGCATGGTGGACGACCTGGCCGGCATCGGCGACGCGGCCGCGGTGCGCGACGCCGTGGCTCGGTACCGCGAGGCCGGCGTGACCCTGCCGGCACTAGGTCCCCTGCCCAAGTCCGCCGGAGCGGTCGGCTTCGAGGAGACGCTGGAGGTGGCGATCGCCGCATGACGCGCAAGCCCCGGATCGGCGTTACCCGCGCCGCCGACAAACTCAACTCGACCTACGTGCGGGCGTTGCAGGACGCCGGCGCCGAGGTGGTCGAGCTGGGGCCGGGAGCGGACGGCGCCGCCGCCCTGGACGGTCTCGACGGCCTGCTCTTCACCGGCGGCGCCGACATCGATCCGGCCGAGTTCGGCGCCGAGCCGCATCCCAAGACGGTGCCGGCGCCCGATCGCGACGCCTTCGAGCTACCCCTGGTGCGGGCTGCGGTCGAGCGGGGGACCCCTGTGCTGGGAATCTGCCGTGGCATCCAGGTCGTCAACGTGGCGCTGGGCGGCGACCTCAAGCAGCACGTTCCCGAGCACGACCACTACAGCACCGGCGAGCCGCGCCAGAAGCTCGCCCACGGTGTCCGCCTGGACGCCGATTCGGAGGTCGCCGAGGTGCTGGGCGCCGCCGAGCTGCCGGTCAACAGCCTGCACCACCAGAGCGTCGGCAAGGTGGCCCCGTCCCTGCGGGCCAGCGGCTGGAGCGAGGACGGCGAGGTGGAGGCGGTGGAGTCGGCGGACGGCAACCTGCTGGCGGTGCAGTGGCACCCCGAAGAGCTGGTCGAGGTCTGTCCCGAGAGCCGCCGCCTGTTCGAGTGGCTGGTGAAGCGGGCTAGCTCAGCTTCGAGAGCGCCTCGTCCAGCAGCTTCCGAGCCGCGTCGAACTCTCGCCTGATCCCGCGGTCCTCGGCTCGGTCCAGCTTCTCCACGACCTCGGCGAAGCGCCCCTCGTCGCGCTCCTGCAGCGCGGCCTTGACCTGACCGATGGCCTGCGTCGCGAACAGCAGCCCCCCGCCGGGGTTGTCCAGGATCGAGCGCGCGATCTCCAGCTGAGACCGCCCCCAGGCCACCAGATCCTGCGCCGGGTAAGGACCCTTGACCCCGGTCACGTCGACCCCCATCAGACGCGCATCCCGGTCAGCCTCAGATCCCCTGTGTCGGTGCTTCGTACATCGCTCTCACCGCCTCTGCGAACGCTGGACTCACGCCGGCGAACGTCACCAGGTTCGAGGTGGCGCCGGGAGGCTGGGTGACGATGGCTTCGGGACCGACCCGCGGCAGGCTTGTAAGCAAGAACACCACAAACAATCCGAAGGCTGCGAGCGAGGAGAAGAAGAAGAGCGCGGGAATCCCATTTGGAAGGCTCGGGATTGCGGTCAGGCCGAACAGAACGATAGCGAGCAGCAAGACCGCCCACTTGATCAGACCTCGGAGCCGCATGCGGCCCCAGGGTCCAGCGCGGCGCCGTTCGGTAGGTGACCTTCTGACGCACGACGCCGGGTTGGCCAGAAAAAGGTGAGACCTGCGGGAGGCGACCAGCGCTGAAATCGGCGGCCCAAATGGACGCGCTAGCGGCCGTGCTCATCACGCTGAACAGAGTAGTTGGTGCCCGGCTCCAGGCTCCGATAGCCCTCACCCAGCGCCTCGAGCGCCTCGCCGCTAAGCCGGTAGACCGTCCACTCGTCGTTGGGTCGCGCCCCCAGCGCCTCGTAGAAGTCGATCGAGGGCCGGTTCCAGTTCAGCACCGCCCATTCGACGCGGCCGCAGCCGCGCTCCAGCGCGACTTGGGCGAGCCGCACCAGCAGCGCCTTCCCATAGCCGCTGCCTCGGGCTGAAGGTCGCACGAAGAGATCCTCCAGGTAGATCCCCGGCCGGCCCAAGAAGGTCGAGAAGTTGTGGAAGAACAAAGCGAATCCAACCGGCTCGCCGCCGCCGTCCTCCGCGATCAGCACCTCGGCGGAGGGCCGCTCGCCGAACAGGTACCGCCCCAGCTCGGCTTCGTCGAAGGCCACCGCGTGGGCCAGCCGCTCGTACTCGGCGAGCTCGCGGATGAATCCCGCGATCAGCTGCAGGTCGGCCGGCTTCGCCTCGCGGATGGCCATCGGCAACGACCTATCGTCGCAGCCGCGGATCCAGCGCGTCGCGCAGCGAGTCGCCCAACCAGTTGAAGCCGAACACCGCCAGGCAGATGGCCAGCCCGGGACCGATCGCCAGCCACCAGTCGCCGTTGGAGAGGAACCGGCTGCCGTCGTTGATCATCGACCCCCAGTCCGGGGTCGGCGGCTGCGCCCCCAGGCCCAGGAAGGAGAGCGTTGCTTCGGCCAGGATGGCGAAGGCCGCCGAGAGCGAGAGCTGAACGATCAACGGGTTCAACAGGTTGGGCAGCAGGTGCCGGAGCACCAGGCGCAGCGGCGAGGCGCCCAGGGCGCGCGCCGCGGCCACGAAGTCGAGCCCCTTCAGCTGCAGCACCTGGGCCCTGGTCAGGCGCGCGTAGACCGGGATCTGCACGATCCCGATGGCGATCATGGCGTTCCGCAGGTCCGGCCCCAGGGCGGCCACGATCGCGATGGCCAGGATCAGCGCGGGGAAGGCCAGGATGGCGTCCACCACCCGCATCAGCAGCAGGTCGGTGGCGCGTCCCCGGTAACCGGCGACCAAGCCCGTGATCCCGCCCACGGAGAGCCCGACCACCACCGCCACGAAGGCGACCGGCAGGGACACGCGACCGCCCCAGATCACCCGGGCCAGGATGTCCCGCCCCAGCTCGTCGGTTCCGAACCAGTGCCCCGGTCCGGGACCCACCAGGGCGTGGTCGGGGTCGGTCGCGATGGGATCGTGGCCGCCGATCAGCGGCGCCAGCAGCGCGGCCAGGATCAAGAGCAGCAGCAGGCCGGCCGCGAACACGATGCGGGGCTGGGCGCGTACGAGCGCCGCAAGCGAGGGCCGCCCGGCGGCGGTGGCCTCCTCAGGCTGCGCCGGCTCGTACGCGAGGGCGGTGCTCATGAATATGTGATCCGCGGGTCGAGATAGGCGTAGGCCAGGTCGACCACCAGGTTGGCCAGCATGTAGGAGAGCGCCGCGCAGAGCACGATGCCCTGGATCACCGGGTAATCGCGGCCGAAGATGCCGTCCACGGCCAGCTTGCCGACGCCCGGCCAGCTGAAGACCGTCTCGGTGACCAGTGCGCCTTCGATGATGGAGCCGACCTGGATCCCGACCACCGTGACCACCGGGATCAGCGCGTTCTTGAGGGCGTGCCCGCGCACCACCCGCAGCCACGGGGCGCCCTTGGCGCGGGCGGTGCGGATGTAGTCCTGGCTGAGCACCTCGATCATCGAGCTGCGCGTGAAGCGCATGTTGATGGCCGCGCCGGCGGTGCCCAGGGTGATCGCCGGCAGCAGCAGGTGGTGCAGGTTCTCCAGCGGGTCGACGGTCAGCGGCGTGAAGCCGCCGACGGGGAACATCCGCAGCACCAGCGCCATCAAGAGGATGAGCAGGATGCCGACGAAGAAGTTGGGCACCGACACCCCGGCCACGGTGAAGCCCGAAGCCAGCACGTCCAGCACCGAGCCGCGGCGCAGCGCGGCCACGGTGCCGAGGGGGATCGCCAGTGCGAGCGACCAGAGCAGTGCCGCCAGGCCCAGCTCCAGCGTGGCCGGCAGCCGCTCCCCGATGGCCTGCGTCACCGGTTGGTGCGTGCGCAGCGAGCGCCCGAGGTCGCCATGAAGCACGCGCGAGATCCAGATCGCGTACTGCGTCGTGAGCGGCTGGTCGAGGCCCAGCTCGTGGTGGAGGGCGGCGATGGTCTGAGAGGAGCCCTCCTCGCCCAGGATGATCGCTGCCGGGTCGCCGGGGGTCAGGTGGACGAGCAGGAACACGGCCACGCTGACCAGGAAGGCGACCGGCACCATGAGTGCCAGCCGCCTCCCGAGGTACCCGAGCAACTAGAGGCTTATGACTTCCAGACGGTCCCGAAGCGCGGCATGGTGTCCGGGTAGAGGACGAACCCGTGCACCGTCGACCGCGCGGCTTGCATGGCCACCGGATGGTTGATGAACACGTAGGCGGCGTCCTGCACCAGCAGCGACTGCGCCTGGTCGTACAGCTGCTTGCGCTTGGCCTGTTCGGTGGTCGCGCGAGCGTCCTCCAGCAGCTTGTCGACCTGCGGGTTGCTGTACTGGCCCTGGTTGTTCCCGCCCCCGGTGTGGAACCAGGAGTACATGTTCCCGTCGGGGTCGATGCGACCCGACCACCCGACCAGCGCGGCTTCGAACTTGCCGCCCTCGGTGTCGGTCAGGATGGCGCCGAACTCCTCGGTCTGGATGTTGGCCGTGATCCCGGCCTTGGCCAGCTGGTCCTTGATCAGCTGCCCCTCCTGGATGTTGTCGGGCGTGTTTGACACCTTGAGCGTGAAGCTGAAGCCGGTCGCCGTGGACTTGGCCTTGCTGGGGTCGGCTTTGTCATAGATCTTCTCGCCGCCGTCATACGCCCAGCTGCCGGGTGGGATGGGCCCGTGCGACACCACGCCCACGTCGAAGAACACGTTCTTCAGCACCTGCGAGCGGTCGAGCGCCAGCGCGACCGCCTGCGATTTGGCCTTGTCCGCGAAGGGGCTGCCGGCGCCGTGGAAGAGCTCGATGCCACCGAAGCCCAGACTGGGCATGTCCTTGTAGGTGAGGTTGCTGTCGGTCTTGAGGCCGGCGACGTCCTTGCCGGCCGCCACCCGGATCATGTCGAAGTCACCGGTCTTGAGGCCGGTCGCGCGCGCGTCGTCGTTGACGATCGGCTTGTAGACGATCTGGTCCAGGTAGGGAGCCTTGCCCCAGTAGCTGGGGTTCTTCTTGAGGGTGAGATGGTCGTCGCGCTTCCACTCCACGAACATGAAGGGACCGGTCCCGGCGCCCAGTGGCGCGAGGCCCAGGTTGGCGCCGGCCTTCTGGACCGCGGCGGGCGAGAGCATCATTCCCGCCCGGTCGACCAGCTGCGCGAGCAGCGTGGCGTCCGGCTTCTTCAGGTGCAGGACCAGCGTCTGCGGATCCTTGGCCTCGACGCTGGCCACGCTGGCCAGCTCGGACTTCCGGGGTGAGGTGGCCGCCGACGCGATGCGGTCGAAGTTGAACTTGGCCGCGGTGGCGTCGAAATCGGTGCCGTCATGGAACTTGACGCCCTTGCGCAGTGTGAAGGTCACGCTCATGCCGTCGGAAGCCGTGGTCCAGGAGGTCGCCAGCCCAGGCTTGATGTTGAGCTTGTCGTCGATCGTGACCAGCGACTCGTACATCTGGTAGAAGACCGTGCGCTCCACGAGCTGGGTGGAGGGCACCGGGTCCAGGGTGCGCAGCTCCGATTCCAGGGCGAAGGTAAGCACGCCCCCGGACTTGGGCGTCCCCTCGCTGTTGGTTGAGCCGCCTCCGGTGCCGCCACCGCAGGCGGTGGCCAAGAGGAACAGCAGGATCGCAACCCCGACTCGTCTCATCTGAATCTCACTCCTCCGAAGCGTTTGTTGAAGATCCTGAGCCACGCCGGTCCCGGAGGCGAATTACGAAGCGCATCGCGCCCAATTCCGGCGAAAAGCTGGCGATCTTGTTATCTACCAGGCCCGCGGCCGGGCCTGCGGCGATCAAATCGGTTTCACTCAGGGTTCGACCTGCTCCCTTGCGCCGCAGCACCCAGATCGCGCCGTCCTCCTTGATGAGGCGGCGCAGCGAGCCCAGGTGTTCCAGGTCGGCTGGAGTCTCCGCCTTCATGAAGACCAGGTCGCTCCCCTGGACGGGCGCGTCGTGGAGGTCGCCGGTCCGTTCGGCGAGCAGCTCCCGGAACCAGTCTTCGCCGACGTCGAGCAGGGATACGCGCATCCGCGGCTTGACGCCCAGCTTGTCCAGCAGAGGACGCTCAGGCATCGCCGCGCACCGCGGAGAAGGCCATCGTCCCCGCCAGCCATCCCGCGTAAAGGCCGGCCCCGCCGAAGACCAGGACGATGCCGATCAGCGCCGGCAGCGAGCTCGGGAAAAGGCGCTGGTACACGAGCGCGCCCAAAAAGAAGAGCGCCGCACAAGCGATCACCCCGGCTGCTCCCGCCACCACGGCCGCGCCCAGGCGCCGGCCGGCCGATTTTCTAGGCTGCGGTGATCCGGCGGCCGGTCCGTTCCCGGTCGCTGCGTTCGACGGCCTGGCGCTCGAGTCCGGCTGGGTCATGGCGGCCCCAGCGGTCCAGGTAGCTGGCGTGAAGCGAGCGGGCCAAGTCCTCCAGCCCGTTGCGAAGATCGCGCATGTCTCGAGGCTCGGTGCTGGCCCGGCCAGTTTCCCCCACGGCCGGGATTGTCGGCCAGCGCCGACTCAGGTGTCAATGACTTTGTCACTTTCTCTAGACATCGACCACGTCAAGATCATGCACGGCACCCGTCAGCTCTCCGGCATAGACATGGTTGAAGAGAAAGCGCGTGCCGGGATGCCGGGCCGCCAGGGCCTCAGCCTCCTCCCATCCGGTGTGAGTGTGCGGATGGCCGGGACCGGTGGCCTCGGTGATCACGATCTCTGCGCCGGCGACCAGCTGCTCTAGGGGCGCAGTCATCTCGGTGTCGCCGGCGTAGGCCAGAACCCGGTCGCCGACGTGAAGGCGATACCCGGTGCAGCCGCGGCGGCCGTGGTCGAGGCGCACGGTTTCATAGCGGACGCCGTCGACCTCCCCCGCCGCCTCCGCCTCCAGGTAGCGCAGCGCGAAGCGGCCGCGGAACTCGGCTTCCCACTCCTCACCCCAACAGAGCCCGAACAGCGTCTCCAGCACCTTCTCCACGCCGGCGGGCCCGATCACCGTGAGGGGCGTCTGAGAAACCAGCGCGTGGTGGAGCACGAAGGGCGGGAGCCCCAGCAGGTGGTCGCCGTGGAAGTGCGTCAGAAAGAGGAGCTGGACCGCGCCGGGGTCGATGCCCAGCCGGTGCATGTGCGGCAGCAGTGGCGCGCCGCCATCGAGCAGGATCCGGCCGTCCACCACCACGGCGCCGTTGTAGCGCTCCTGGGAGAAGGCGGCCCCGCTCCCCAGGAAGGCAAGCCTCAAGACGCTATGCCGGGGTGATCCTCTTGTCCAGGTACACGTCCTGGATCGCGTGCAGGAGCTCCACGCCTTCCTTCATCGGCCTCTGGAACGCCTTGCGTCCGGAAATCAAGCCCATGCCGCCCGCGCGCTTGTTGATGACCGCGGTGCGGACCGCCTCCTTCAGGTCGCCCTCCCCCGAAGAGGCGCCGCCCGAGTTGATCAGGCCGGCCCGGCCCATGTAGCAGTTGATGACCTGATAGCGGGCGAGGTCGATCGGGTGGTCGGTCGTCAGCTTGTCGTAGACCAGCTTCGAGGTCTTGCCGAACTTCAAGGCGTTGAAGCCGCCGTTGTTCTCGGGCAGCTTCTGCTTGATGACGTCGGCCTCGATCGAGACTCCCAGGTGGTTGGCCTGGCCGGTGAGGTCGGCGGCCACCTCGTAGTTGGTGCCGTCGACGGTGAAGGCGGGGTTGCGCAGGTAGCACCAGAGCACGGTGGCCATCCCCAGCTCGTGCGCCTCGTGGAACAGGCGCGAGATTTCGATGATCTGGCGGCTCGACTGCTCGGAGCCGAAGTAGATGGTGGCGCCCACGGCCATCGCCCCAAGCTCCCACGCCTCACGTACCGTTCCAAACAGGATCTGGTCGTGCTCGTTCGGGTAGCTCAGAAGCTGGTTGTGATTGATCTTGCAGATGAACGGGATCTTGTGGGCGTACTTCCGCGCTACCGAGCCCATGACCCCGAACGTCGAGGCCACGGCGTTGCAGCCGCCCTCGATCGCCAGCTTGACGATGTTCTCGCCGTCGAAGTAGGCGGGGTTGGGGGCGAAGCTGGCGCCCGCCGCGTGCTCGATGCCCTGGTCGACGGGGAGGATCGACAGGTAGCCGGTCCCGGCCAGCCGCCCGTGCTCCAGCAGCGACTCCAGGCTCCGCAGCACGCGCGTGGGCCGGTCGCTGAGGCTCCAGACACGGTCCACGAAATCCGGCCCCGGCAGGTGCAGCTGGCTGGCCGGCACGGTCTCGCAGCGATGGTTCAGAAGATCGTCGGCCGCGTCACCGAGAAGCTCCTCGATCCGCCCCGCCGTCGCCTTGGTCGCTGTAGCCATGCTCACCTCCGAGTATTCGTTCCCACCGGAAACCGGTCCGGGAACCCGTTCTAGATTTTGGACTGTTGTCAAGGTCCATGGTCATGGTGGAACAGGCTGCGGGGGAACTGGCGGTCGATCTGGACCGCTTGGTCGCGGATGCCGTGGAAGAGATCGCGACCCGGGTGCCCGACTACACGCGGGCCCTTCAGCACGCCGGCGAGGACCCCTCGGCGCTGGTCGCCGGCGCCCTCGGCCTGATGCTCCAGGGCCTGCGCGATCGCGACCTCCTGTCGCGCGTCCGGCCGGTGGTCCGCGAGATGGGCCGCACTCGCTCGGAGGTCGGGGTCCCACTCGACGCGCTGCTGGAGGCCATCACGATCGTTCGCGCCCACCTCTCGCGCGCCTTCGAGCGCGCTGCCCGCCGCCAGGGCGCCACCGAGAACGCGATCCTGGTCGGCATCCAGCGCCTGGAGCGGGTGGAGACGACCATGGTCGTGCAGCTGGCCCGCGGCTACATGGACGCCATGCACGAGCGCAGCCGCAACCAGCGCCACCTGATGGAGGCCATGGTGGCGGTGGCGGCGGCCGTGAACCGCCCGGTCGAGCTGAGCGAGGTGGCCCAGTCCGGTCTGGCCGCCATCGTGAAGTCGACCAACGCCGAGGCCGGTGCCCTCTGGCTGCGCTCCGAGGATCCCGGGGAGCTCGGCCTGGCCTACACCCACGGCCTGCGCTGGGACGAGGACCGGCGCCTGCGGACAGCGGCGGTCGAGCCCTTCCAGCTCGTGGAGCGCGCGGCCCACAGCCGCTCCGCCATCACCGGTGCGGGCCTGGGCGCCGGCGGGCGGCCGCTGCTGCAGTCGGCCATGGCGGTCCGGCTGTCGGTGCGCACCCGCCTCGTGGGCGTGGTGGTGGTCGGTACCCGCGAGCTGCGCGAGTTCGACGATGCCGAGGTTGCCTTCCTCGACGCGGTCGCCGACCATTTCGCCGCCGCCCTCAGCCGCGCCGAACAGCACCGCCGGGACACTCGCACCGACTTCATGACCGGGCTCGCCAACCGCAAGGAGTTCGAGCGCGCCCTGGACCGCGCGATCGCCGCCGCCGGCCGCCATAAGCGGCCGCTCACCCTGGTGCTGCTGGACCTCGACGGCCTGAAGCAGATCAACGACCTGCACGGCCACCAGGCCGGCGACGCCGCCATCAACGCCGTCAGCGCCGCACTGCACCGCACCGTCCGCGCCAGCGACACCAGCGCCCGCCTGGGCGGGGACGAGTTCGGGCTGGCCATGCCCGAGACCACCATCGAGCAGGCCGTCGAGGTTCTGCACCGCGTTGACGGCCTGCTGGCGCCTCAGGGCTACCGGATCTCGGCCGGCATCGCCAGCTGGGGCCCGGGCATGGATCGCGCCGCGCTGGAGCGCAAGGCGGACGCGCGCCTCTACCAGAACAAGCGCAAGCACCACCGCGAGCGTGACCGCCGGGGGGCTTAAAGCTCTCCCGCCCGAGTGGTTCGCGCGCGACACCCTGGTGGTGGCGCGGGAGCTGCTGGGCAAGGTCCTGGTGCGGCAGCTGGACGGCCGGCAGCTGACCGGGCGCCTGATCGAAGTCGAGGCCTACTGCGGACCCGAGGACCTGGCCGCCCACTCCGCGCGCGGCCTCACCCCGCGCACCCGCGTGATGTACGGTCCGCCGGGCCACGCCTACGTCTATTTCATCTACGGCATGCACCACTGCCTGAACTTCGTGACGCGCCCGGAAGGCAGTCCCCAGGCGGTATTGGTGCGAGCGCTGGAGCCCGGGCCGGGGGTGGGTCGCGCCAGCGGCCCCGGGCTGGTCTGCAGGGCTCTGGCCATCGACCGCACCCTCAACGGGCGGCCGCTGGTGCCCCCCGACCTGTACGTCGCCGACGACGGGCTGCGCGTCGACCCGGCCGCCGTGGTGACGGGACCGCGGGTGGGGGTCGCCTACGCCGGCGAGTGGGCGGACCGGCCGTGGCGCTTCCGGATCAAGGTTCCAGCTCCTGCAGCAGCCTCTCGGCACCGGCCGAGCGCAGGTCCTTGAGGATGATGCCCAACGCTCCGCTGGGATCGTCCAACCAGCCGGCCACGGCCTCCCAGTGCTCCGAGACCCAGCTGGCCCCGGTCGACTCGGCGATCACCGGCAGCACCTGATCCGGCGTCAGGCCGTGGCTCTGCGCGAGGCGCAGACCGTCGCGGGCGCCCACGATGTTGGCCGCCAGCATGACCTGGTTGGCCAGCTTGACCGCCTGCGCCGCGCCCGGCCGGGCGCCGACGTGGAAGACGGTCCGGCCCAGCACGTCGAGGACCGGCCGCGCCCGCGCCAGCGCCGCCTCGGACCCGGCCGCCATGATCGCCAGCGAGCCTGCCTCGGCCCCGGCGACGCCGCCGCTGACCGGGGCGTCCAGCACCTCCACGCCACGCTCTTCGAGCTCGGCGGCCAGCTCGGCCATGGCCTGGGGATTGATGGTGCTCATGACGACCAGCAGCAGCCCCGCCCGCTGCACCTCGGAGAGCACGGCGGCGGTCTGGTCGAGGGTGCGCACGATGCTCACCACCAGGCCGCTTGTGCGTTCACAGACCTCCGCGACCGATGCGCAGCGCTGGAGCGGCGGCGTCACACGTCCCGGATCGACGTCGTACGCAGCCACCTCGAAGCCGGCCCGGACCAGGTTCGCCGCCATCGGCCCGCCCATGGCCCCCAGACCCACGAACCCCACCACGCTCGCCAACGCGACTAGTATCGGCCGCCCGTGATCGACACCCACATCCACCTCTGGCGGCGGGCCGACGCCAAGCAGAGCGGGATCCTGGCCCGGCCGTACCTGCAGCGCGACTTCCTGTGGACCGACTACCGGGCCGCCTGGGGTGGGGAGTCCGTCAAGCGGGCGGTCCAGGTCCAGGTCAACGACTTCGTCGACCCACTGTGGGAGGCCGCCTTTGCGGCCGGCGTTGCCGAGTCCGAGCCGGGCCTGGGGGCCTACATCACCTGGGCAGGCGTCGAGCAGCCCTACCTGGAGGACGAGCTCGACGACCTGGAGCCGCTGCACCTGGTGCGCGGCGTCCGCCGCACCTGCCAGTACGAGAAGGATCCGGAGTTTTGCGCTTCGGAGGCCTACATCCGCGGCGCGCGCCGCCTGGGCGAGCGCGGCCTGCTCTGTGAGATCTGCGTGCGCCTGCAGCAGATTGTGGCCCTGCCCCGGTTGGTACGCGCCTGCCCGGACACCGTCTTCGTGCTCCAGCACCTGGGCAAACCGGACCTCCGCAAGCCGCCCGCCCCGGATTGGCGGCACGCGATCGAGGAGCTGGGCGCCCTACCCAACGTGCACTGCAAGCTTTCGCCGGTCGTGCACAGCGACAGCGATCAGCACTTCACCGCCGAGCAGCTGGCGCCGTTCGTGCGGCATCTGCTCGAGTGCTTCGGCCCCGAGCGGCTGCTCTACGGCAGCAACTGGCCGGTGGCCGAGGCGGTCGTCGGCTTCGCCGAATGGGCCGGCATAGTGCGCGAGCTGGCCGGTTCGCTATTCGAGGAGAATGCCCGCCGGCTGTACCGCCTCTAAGGCCAGTTACCGGCGGAAGGCTCCAGCCTCTCCAGCTTTTCCCAATCCGCCCGGGGAGGGTTGAAGACGTCGACCACGCTGGCGCCCTCGGGACCGGCGGCTCCGCCGTGCGGGGTGTCGCTCGGGATCACATAGGTTTCGCCCGCGTGAAGCTCGCGGGTCTCGTCCCCGATCGTCATGGTCATGGTGCCGCGGAGGACGAACCCCACCTGCTCGTTGGCGTGCTGGTGTGTGGGCACCGCGACGTCCGGCTCCATGTCCACGACGGCCAGCGAGATGCGGTCGCCTTTGACGGCGCGCGCGACCGCGCCGTCCCAGATCTTGTAGGGCTTTACGGTATCGAGCGCGTCAAACGTATTCATAGCCGCTAGACCTTGCGATCGATGATGGTGGCGGTGCCGATGCCGCCGCCGCAGCACATGGTTTCCAACCCGTAGCGCAGGTCGCGCCGCTCCAGCTCGTGGAGCAGGTGATTCATGAGCCGCGCCCCGGAGGCCCCCAGCGGGTGCCCGATGGCGATCGCGCCGCCGTTGACGTTGAGTTTGCCGGGGTCGGCGCCCGTCTCCTTGAGCCAGGCCAGCGGGACGGAGGCGAAGGCTTCGTTGACCTCGTAGAGGTCGATGTCCTTGAGCTCGAGCCCGGCCTTCTTGAGCACGGCCGCGGTGCCCGGGATGGGACCTTCGAGCATCAGGACCGGGTCGCAGCCGACCACCGCCTGGGCCGCAATCCGGGCTCGGGGCTTGAGCCCCAGCTCGGCCGCCTTCTCCTTCGACATCAGGAGCACAGCGGCGGCGCCGTCGGTGATCTGCGAGGAGTTGCCGGCGGTGATCGAGTGCTCGGGGTTGAAGGCCGGCTGGAGGGCGGCCACCGCCTCGTAGGAGGCGTTGCCGCGGATGCCCTCGTCCCGTGTCATGACCTCGGCCGCGTGGCCGTTGGCGGGGATCTCGATGGGCATGATCTGGGACTGCAGGTAGCCCTGGTCGCTGGCCGCGGCCGCGTTCAGGTGGCTCTGCACGCTGAACTCGTCCATGGCCTTGCGCTCGATGCCGTACTTGCGGGCGACCAGCTCGGCGGAGATGCCCTGCGGCACCATGTCGTAGAGCTCGGTCAGCTCGGGCGGGAAGGGGTGGCCCGGCCCCTGCACGACCGTGGAGCCCATCGGCACCCTCGTCATCGACTCCACGCCTCCCGCGATGGTGACGTCGCAGACGCCGGCCTGGATCAGGTTGGCCGCGAAGTGGATGGCCTGCTGACTGGAGCCGCACTGGCGGTCGACGGTGGTGGCGGGTGTCTCGACCGGGAAGCCCGCCGCCAGCCAGGCGTTGCGGGCGATGTTGACGGCCTGCTCGCCGGTCTGCATCACGTTCCCGAAGACGACGTCTTCGACCAGCCCGGGCTGGATGCCGGCGCGGTTGACCAGCTCCTTCAGCACCATGGATCCCAGGACGACAGGGTGGAAGTCTTTGAGCTTGCCGTTGCGCTTGCCCATGGGGGTACGAACGGCTTCGACGATGACCACTTCGCGCATGCTCAAACGCTCCTTAGCCAAGCAGCAGAAAGTGGCCTGGCTGCGAACTGATTTTTGGATCTATCCCCACCCGCCGGGTCGCTGATACGTTTCCGCACGCCCCAACCGGCTGAGTACGGTAAACCTGAGGATACCGAACGTCGAGTAGGTGGAAGCCGCAAGGTAGAAGCCGAAAAACGCATAGGGGACTTCAGGGTAAACAGGAAGGTCGCTTGGGGCATTTCCTTTTGTCGGGGGCTCTGCTGCTGGGGAGTCTGATCGTCGCCTGCGGCGGCGGCGGCGGCGGCGTGCCGATCTTCGAGCAGAGCAACGTGCACTTCTCAGGGTGCCCTACCGCACCGGTCGCGGCGCCCACGACCTGCAGCGCGGTGGCCACCATCCGCAACCAGGGCGCCACCGGCACCTCTCGGCAGGTTTTCTACTACTCACTGCACAGCGGCGGCCAGACCCAGCAGGCCACCTGCACACCCGACGTCCCGACGGTGCAGGCGGCCGGGTCTGCGGACCTGACCTGCCAGTTGACGGTGCCCGCCGGCGCGGTACCCGCCGACCTGGTTCTGAGCGGACACTGAGCGGTAGGCGAGGCGGAATCAGGCCACTGCGGGCAGGTCGGGCCCGCGGCAGTAGATAGGCATCGATGGCGGGACCACGATGATCCGGCCGTCGCCGCTGATCACCATCTGCCAGCCGCCTTCATGAAGCATCCAGTGATGGCGAGAGCAGACCAGCACCTGGTTGCCGAGGTCGGTGCTGCCGCCCTTGGCCCAAGGCACCAGGTGATGCGGCGTGCACCAGTACCCGGGCCGGCTGCAGCCCGGCCAGCGGCAGGTC
>Ga0209474_10001408_pt1 | contig 23667 bp, 27 predicted proteins | sample GraSoiAngelo_145_FD_185902 | JGI IMG/M metagenome (GOLD analysis project Ga0209474, IMG submission 185902) | Grasslands soil microbial communities from the Angelo Coastal Reserve, California, USA - 14_1009_05_20cm (SPAdes) (version 2) | ecosystem: Environmental > Terrestrial > Soil > Grasslands...
TTCTACTTGCTTGACACAGGGGAACAGCGAGGCTAATTCAGCCTTCGCTTCGCGGAACTAGCTCAGCTGGTAGAGCGTCGCCTTGCCAAGGCGAAGGTCGCCGGTTCGAACCCGGTGTTCCGCTCCATATGGCCCCGGAATCCTTGAGGATTTCGGGGTCTTCGTCTTTTTTCGGCGAAGGCGACGCCCATGCTGGTCCTAACCTATTGACCCGTCGTGGGAATCCCGACGCCCAAGCCGCGCCTGGCACATGCTGGGCACATATTTGCCTGACCCTGACCCGGCGTTGACACTAGTCATGTGTACACGTAAACTGTGTGCATGAATCTGACCCTCTCGGTCGACGACAAGCTGGTCGAGAAGGCGCGGCAGGTGGCCTCCCGGCAGGGGACCAGCTTGCAAGCGCTCGTCCGGCAGTACATCGAGACGCTGGCGGGGTCTCGAGAGGGCGCAGCCCTCGTCCAACGCCTGGAAGACCAGTGGCGCGAAGCAGACAGGCATCTCCGCGCGCATCCTCCGAAGAAATACAAGTTCGATCGCGAGGAGCTGTACGCGGATCGCATCGGTCGTCGCCGGCGGGGCGAGTAGTGGCCGAGCGCTCCTTCTTCGACACGAACATCCTCGTTTACGCGCACGCTGGTGACGAACCGCAAAAGCGGAAAGTCGCTCGCAAGGTGCTATCGACGCATCTCGAAGATCAAACCGCTGTTTTCTCCACGCAGGTGCTCCAGGAATACTTCGTCGCGGCGACGCGAATCGGTCTGCCGGCGGAAATCGCGCAGCAGCACGTGGCGACTTATGCGCAAGCGAATGTGGTTCAGGTGACCACGGAGTTGATCCTGGCCGCGATCGATCTCCATCGCCTTCACAAGCTGTCGTTCTGGGACGCGCTGATCGTGCGGTCGGCGCGTGCTGCCGGATGCAGCGTCCTCTTCAGCGAGGACATGAAGCAGGGACAGAGCTACGAGGGCATGATGATCGAGAACCCATTCTCCCGTTGAAGGATCACGCGGTCTTCAGAGACGTTCTTTGTTCGCATCACGATCTAGCTCCCGATGCCGGCGCCGGCGGCGACCTTATCGAACGCCAGCGAGGTCGACAGGTCGCGGAACGCCTCGATCTGCGCCTTCAGCTCGGCGACCTTCTGCTCCGCGGTCGCAATGGCATCGGCGCCGGCGATGAAGCGGCGCGGCGGTGGCTTCTGGCTCGCAATGGTGATGAGCGCTCGCGCGAGCTTCGTCGGGTCGCCGGATTGCTGGCCATTCTGCGCCTTCCAGAACTGGAGCTGCTTCGCTCTGCGCTCGTCGTAGTCGTCGATGGACGGCTCGGCATAGTTCGTCGATTGCTCGGTGAGGAGCTCCGTGCGGAAGAACCCGGGGTTGACGATGGTGGTCGCGATGCCGAACGGCGCGACCTCGGCGTGCAGCGAGTCCATGAAGCCCTCGAGGCCGAACTTCGACGCGGCATAGGCCGTACCGAACTCGAACGCGCCCGAGAGGCCCGCTGACGAGGAGATCGAGATGATGTGCCCCGAGCGCTGTTTGCGCATCACCGGCAGGACGGCGCGAGTGACGTTCATCGGGCCAAGGAGGCTCGCCGCCAACTGTCGGTCCATCTGCGAGACGACCTTTACGACCTCGCCGCCTTCGCAGTCGTCGCCGAGCACGGAAGCTTTACCCGCGCGGCGGCCGAGCTCGGCGTGTCCCAGTCGGCGTTGAGCCACGCCATGAAGGCGCTGGAGGAGCGGCTCGGGGTGCGGCTCCTCTCGCGGACTACGCGCTCAGTGTCGACGACTGAAGCGGGCGAAACGCTGCTGCGCTCTGTGCGCCCCGCACTGGAGGAGATCGCCTCCGGGGTGGATGCGGCCTCTGCCCTGCGCGGAAAGCCTTCCGGCACCGTCCGCATCACCGCGACCAAGCATGCCGTCTCGTCCGTCGTCATGCCTGTCCTGCCGGGCTTCCTTGCGTCCCATCCCGATATCCGGGTGGACATCCTCGTCGACGACAACCTGACCGACATCGTCGCGAACCGAATCGACGCCGGCATCCGCTTCGGCGACCTCGTCGAGAGAGACATGATCGCGGTCCGCATCGGGTCGGACATCCGGATGGCCGTCGTCGGCGCCCCATCGTATTTCGCCGACCACCCGGTGCCCCGGACCCCCCGCGAGCTCTCAGGCCATCGCTGCATCAACTACCGGCAGGTCAGGACAGGCGGCCTCTACGCTTGGGACTTCGAGGAGAAGGGGAGGCCCTTCGCGGTTCGCGTCGAGGGTCCCCTCGTGTTCAACAATTCCGACCTGACCCGGGAGGCAGCCTTGGCGGGCCAAGGCCTCGCGTACGTCTACGAGGATGAGGTGGCGGCTGATCTCGAGGCGGGGCGACTCACGCGGATTCTGGCGAAGTGGTGCCCGACCTTCCCCGGGTACTATCTCTATCACCCCAGTCGCCGGCAGACGCCTCCCGCACTGGCTGCACTCATTGGAGCTCTTCGCTACAAACCGTAGCCATGCTCCGCGCCCACCTCCCCCAGGACTTCTTCGCGCCAACACTGGATACAGCGGCTTTCGTCATGGCTTTGGGGAATGATCCTTGAAGATTGCGCTCCGAAGAACGTGGCCGACTGCCATGCAGTCGAACCAGATCGCATTGTGGAGGTCACGGAAGTGGGGCAGCTTGCCTTGCTCGCACAGCTTGTAGACGTGCGCGCTGGAGCATCCGAGCAGCGCTGCCAGTTGCGCGATGTCGATCGATGGACTCGTTCTCACTCGCGCGGTCAGTGGCACATCCTGGGCACATGAAGCGTGAGAAGCTGCGTGGAGATTCGTGGAACTTGGTTCCGGCTCGCCCGCGGAAAGCCGCAAGGAAATCACATTGTCGTGCTGATTCGTGGAGGGTAGGGGAGAATCGTGAATGGCGGACTGCCTCGTTGCCAAGGCGAAGGTCGCCGGTTCGAACCCGGTGTTCCGCTCCATATGGCCCCGGAATCCCTGAGGATTTCGGGGCCGTAGTCTCTTTACGGCAAAGGCGACGCCCATCCAGCTCGCAAACCGTGGACACCAGGGCCGAATCGCCTTCTTGCGACGTCGCCGCCTGGTGTTCTGGCACATGCCGGGCACATGAGGCGCGCCTCGCTCCGCCATGTTTGCTGCGGGGTGCCGACGGCCGAGGCCCATAACCGCAGTAGCGATCAGGTCGCTCACACGCCTCTCACGGAGTTGCCGGCTCCATGATGCGCAGCACGGGATGTCCCTCGACGTCCTTCAGCGGCAAATAGATGAGGTGGCTCGCCGGATCTACCAGCACGACGTGAGCGTTGGGGCCGACCTGTGGATCGCCTTCCTTCAGCAGCCCCGCGTCCGTCTCGCGAAAGACAGAGAGCGGTCCGGACTCGCTCGCGACGTACAGACGTCTGCTGCCGGTGTCAAACGAGAGCACGTCCGGCCCTTTTCCTACCGGGAACCGCGCCGTGACCTGGCGCCGGGCGAGGTCCAGCACCAGAAGCTCGCTCGTCTCCTCACTCGCGATGAACGCGAGATGCCTCGGCAGGTCGAGGTAGAGACCGTGGTTGCCCTTGACGCCGAGCGGGATTCGGTCTTTCACTTCGAGCTTGACCGGATCGATCACCACCAGGTCGCCGTCCGTCTGATCGTTGGTGTAGACGAGGTGGCCTTCGGAATCGGTCTGGGTATTGCCGGCCTCGCCACTGATTGGAATCTGCTTCAGGACTTTGAGCGCTGAAGCGTCGACGGCGATGACCGCTCCGCCCTTCTCGTCGGAAACGAAGATCCTTCCCGAACCCACTTCGAACGCGATGCCGTCCGGGAATTGTCCCGCCGGGAGCCGCGCCAGCACCGCATGCGTCTTGCCATCGAGCGCGACCACATGGCCGTCACCGGGCGTGCTCACGAAGACGCGGTTCAGGGCCGGCACCGCGAGTATCCCCGTGCAGCGAGGAAAGCCCTTGAGCACCGCAACGACTTTGCGCGCGCGGATGTCGAAGACCACGACCTCGCCCGCACCCATGTGGTTCAGGTAGAGGCGCCCGCTTCCGGGATCGAGGCTCGCGTAGTCGAAGCGGCTGGCGGCGCCCGGCAACGGGACGTCGGCCACCTTGCGCAGGAGCGGCGCGGTCGCAGCCTGGGCGATGACGAGCAGCGGGAACCAGTGCATGGGAGCTCCGTATCTCGGGACACCGTGACGGAGGATCAGGCCGGCTGCGCCTGCGGCCAGGATGACGATCGGTTCGGGAATCTTGCGCGCCTTGATCAACAGCACCAGCACGGTCACGGCGATCGCGGCGGTCGGCAAGTCGATGATGGCGCGTCTGCCGAGCACCCACGCGGCGCCCGCGATCGCTCCGGCAGCCGCGGCAGTGACTCCGGCGACGAAGGTCTTGACGCGATCGCTTTTCGACCATCGCCGGAAATGCGGAGCGACGAAGATCACGATCAGGTAGGGCGGCAGGAAGACGCCGATCGCGGACACGACCGCTCCCGTGAGGCCCGCGACGAGAAAACCGATGAAGGCGACGGTGATGACGACGGGTCCGGGCGTGATCATCGCGACTGCGACGGCATCGAGGAACTGCCGCTCGTTGAGCCAGTGGAAGTCGTCCACGACGCCACCGTGGAGGAACGGCACGATGGCGAGCCCGCTGCCGAAAACGAACGCTCCCGCCTCGGCGAAGTACCAGGCGATGCGCCAGAGCTCTCCGACTCCCGGGCCGCGGATTCCGGAGAAGAGCCAGGTGGGGACCAGCAGCGCCGACAAAGTCGCCGGCGATGGGCGCCATGCTTTCGCCAGGAGTGCGACGAACCCGCAGCCGAAGAAGATCCAGATGAACTCCTTCTCGGTCCAGCCAGTGACGATCGCGCTGACGGCGAACAAGGCGATGAGAACGGGATCCTTGCCGACCGTGGATCGCGCCAGCTTCCAGGCGCTGCGGGCGATGATGGCGATGACGGCCGCGCCGATTCCGTAGAACAGGGCCTGGATCCACGGAAGCCCGCCGAAGCGCACGTACAGCCAGGAGATCGCGAGCACCATCAGGAACGAGGGGCCGATGAAGGCCGCCGCCACCAGCGTTGCTCCCGGGATGCCTGCACGGACCCACCCGAGATATTTGGCGAGCTGCGCGGCGAGGGGGCCCGGCGAGAGCTGCGAGAGCGCGAGTCCCTCGAGGTAGTCCTGCCTCGAGAACCAGCGGCGGTCCTCGACGAGATCGCGCTGCATGTGCCCGGCGAGTGCGATCGGTCCGCCGAATCCGAACGTGCCGAGGCGGAGGAAGTAGAGCAACAGCTCCCGCATCGTGCAGGAAACCGTCTCCTCGGGTGCTCGCGTTGGATTCAATTGCACCAGCTTCCGTTGACTCCCGATACGCCTGCACTATAACCGCGTCGTGCCGGAAAAGGACAAACCCGGGTGGCTGCTGCTCATCCACCAGATCCCGCCCAAGCCGAACTACTTCAGAGTGAAGATCTGGCGGCGGCTGCAGAAGCTCGGCGCGGTCGGCATCAAGAACTCGGTCTACGCGCTGCCCAACAACGATCAGGCGCAGGAGGACCTGAACTGGGTCCTGCGCGAAATCGTCGAAGGCGGCGGAGACGCCTCGCTCGTCGAGGCGCGGCTCGTCGAGGGTCTCAACGACGAGCAGGTCAAGGAGATGTTCCGCGCCGCGCGCGACGCCGACTACCAGGCGGTGGCCGATGAGGCCCGGGAGCTGGCGCGGGGTCTTCCCCGAAAGGGCGAGGTTCCGGAAGAGAAGCGCGGCGAGATCGAAGCGGCGGTCGCGCGGCTGCAGAAGCGCGTTGCGGACATCGCGGCGATCGACTTCTTTCATGCGCGCAGCCGGGAAGCCGTCGACGGCTTGTTGAGAGAGATTGAACAGAAGCTCGCGGTCCGCGCGCCGGAGAAGGCAGCGGCTTCTACCGAAGCCGCGGAGAAGCCGCGCGGCGCGACCTGGGTGACGCGAACCGGCATCCACGTCGACCGGATGGCCAGCGCGTGGCTCATCCGCCGTTTCATCGATCCAAAGGCGAAGTTCAAATTCGTGTCCGCGCGCGAACATCGCCACCAGCCCGGTGAGCTGCGCTTCGACATGTTCGACGGTGAATTCACGCACCAGGGCGAGCTCTGCTCGTTCGAGGTGCTGCTGGCGCGCTTCGAGCTCACCGACGCCGCGCTGCGGGCGATCGCCGAGATCGTTCACGACATCGATCTCAAGGACGAGAAGTACGGCCGGCCGGACAACGCGGGTTTCGAGCACCTGATCAACGGCATCGCCATGGCGCATCCCGAGGACGAGGTGCGCCTGCAGCGCGCCGGCTTCGTGCTCGACGATCTCTATGAGTACTTCAAGCGAAAGCGCCGCGGAGGAGAGACATGATCATGGCCCTCATCGCAATGACCGCAGCGGCAATGACGTTCGACTTCGAGTCGGATACCGCGGGACAGCCGCCGAAGGGATTCGAGTTTGCTCTAACGGGGAAGGGCAAGCCGGGAAAGTGGGTCGTGCAGGCGGTAGCTGATGCTCCGAGCGGCAAGAACGTTCTCGCCCAAACTGACGGCGACGAGACCGATTATCGGTTTCCGATCGCGTACACCGGGCCGGAGCTGAAAGACCTGCGCCTTTCGGTGAAGTGCAAGCCGATCGCGGGGAAGGGCGATCAGGGCTGCGGAATCATCTGGCGGCTGAAGGACAAGGACAACTACTACATCACGCGCGCCAACGCCCTCGAGGACAACGTGCACCTGTACCACGTCATCAAGGGTCGCCGGGTCAGGTTCGCCGGATGGAACGGGAAGGTCGCTTCGGGTGTCTGGCACGACCTTGCGGTGGAGATGGTCGGCGACCACATCCAGGTGTTCTTCAACGGCACGAAGGTGATCGACGACCACGACGGCTCATTCAAGGACGCGGGCAAGTTCGGCGTCTGGACGAAGGCCGACTCCATCATCCAGTTCGACGATCTTAACGCCACACCGAAGTGACGCCATGCACTCCGTCAAACCGTTGCCGTTCGATCCGTCGAAGCTGCGCGGATTGTCCGAGCGGCTGATGGTCTCTCACCACGAGAACAACTACGACGGCGCGGTCAAGGACCTGAACCGCACCGAAGAGGAGCTGGCGCGGGTTACCAAGGACACGCCGCCGCTTCTGGTCGCTGCGCTCAAGGAGCGCGAGCTCGACATGTACGAGCACTCGTACGCCCTCGACTACGGCGCGGCGGCGGCCAAGTACGTCGACGTGTTCTTCCAGAACATCCAGTGGGACGAAGTCAACCGGCGTCTCGAAAACGCCCAGAGGAGAGCAGCATGATCGCCGTCGTCGCCGTCCTCATGGCAGCGCAGCCCGCAGCGAAGTTGGACACAGCCAAGATCGAGCAGCTCACGGGGCTCAAGGGAAAGCTCGACGAGAAGGAAGGCGCGTTCAAGGTCTCATACCCGCGCAACGATATCGGCTCGACCGCAGCCGGCGTGAAGCTGACCCCGCCGCTTGGCCTCACGGCCTGGGCGGCGTTCAGCGGAGGCGGAGCGCATACGATGGTGATGGGTGACGTGGTGCTCACCGAGGACCAGGTGAACATTGCGATGAGCACGGCCCTCGACAACGGCCTCGAGGTCACCGCGCTGCACAACCACTTCTTCTGGGATTCGCCCAAGGTGATGTTCATGCACATCGGCGGAATGGGCGACGAGGCGAAGCTCGCGACGGCCGTGGGCAAGGTGTTCGCTACCCTGAAGGAAAAGGGCCAGGTGCCGACCGCGGACATCGATCCCTCGAAGAGCACCATCGATCCTGCAAAACTGGACGCGGCCTTCGGCAAGAAGGGTGAGTTCAAGGACGGCGTCTACAAGGCGACCTGGGGCCGCACCACCAAAGTGCGCGGCATGACCATGGGCAACACCATGGGCGTGAACACCTGGGCGGCGCTCGCCGGCTCCGATGACAAGGCGGTGATCGACGGAGACTTCGCCATGCTCGAAGCAGAAATGCAGGACGTGCTCAAGGCGCTGCGTCACGGCGGGATCAACATCGTCGCCATCCACTCGCACATGTCGGGCGAGCAGCGGCGCGTGCTCTTCCTGCATTACTGGGGGATCGGTCCGGCGGAAGGGCTGGCGAAGGGCGTGATGGCCGCGCTCGGGAAGACGAAGACGAAATGACGCCCGCAGTCAGTCGAGTGGTTCGGAGACCGTCTTTGATTCGGTGCCTTTCATCAGCGTGATTTCCGCGATTGGGTGACCGTCCTTGAGCGATGGCGTAACGCTCGCCGCCTTGTATCCCTTGTTCGCCTTTACGGCCTTGGACACGGCGGCTTGCAGCGAAGTCTTGGCCTTGCTGATGGCTTCGTTTTGAGACTTGGCAGCGGTGAGGTCGTCGCCGCCGGTGATCGGTTCCGCCTTTGCCACCTTGCCGGTTTTGTGATCGACGATCACTTCGGAGAACGCATCTCCCTTCGCGGTGTACACCGAAAGCTGCAGCTTGCCGTTTTCGACCTCGTACTTTGCCGAGATGGGCGTGCCCTTGGCCTTGCTGGCGGCGATTCCACGCTCGAGCGAGACTTTGGCATCCTTCATGTTCGCGGCGAGATCAGACTTCTCCTCCGCGCTCGCGGACAACCCGAAAGTGGCGACGAACGTGGCGATGAGAAAGCTCCGCATGGGAATCCTCCTTCCGCCGCCTTCTAGACCAGCTGAATCAGATGTCAAACGACGTTTGTCGCAAGCGTATCAAGAGATCTGCATCCACCTCAGTGGCCGTAGAAGCTTGCGGATTGCCCGTTGCCTGATCCACCCATTGCCGCCTGGTTCACCTGGATGATCCGGTAAGCGCCTGCGAGGAGCGCGGCGATCAGCATCGATCCGATCGTCCACTTCGCGATGAGCCTGGTCATGGCTTCTCTCCCTGAGTGAGCAGTTCGGGCTTGCCGTTCTTGATCGTCCATACGGCCGGGCGTGAGCGGAAGGTGCCGCTCCCGGGCTCCCGCGTCACTCTTCCGGCTGTGCCGTCGTAGGCGGCCTTGCCGCGGATGTATTGGGCGACGCCCGCACCGCTCTCGAAGCCGTCCACCAACAGCTTCAGCGAGTCGTAGGCGTAAGGCATCATGTGGGTCGCAAACCTAGTGCCGGGATACCTCTCCTCGAATCGAGCCTTGAACCCGGCGTCGGCGAGGTTGCTGTCGGTATACCAGGCGCCTTCGAACAGCTCGGGCTTGCCGCTCACCGAGGGCGCGACCACCGACGCGATGTTGCGGATGCCCGCGTCCTTGAGCTGTTGTCCGAGAATGTCGAGCGCCCGGGGCATCGCTTCGACGAAGTAGACATCGGGCGCAGAGGCACTCGCGTCCGCGATCATCGATCGGAAATCGGTCGCTGATCCCGGGAATCGATTCGCGGAGGTGATACGGATTCCACCCTTCGTCAGTTCGCCTTTCAGCGCGTTCACATGCCCGTCGATGCTTGGGTAGTCCTCGGTCAGCAGGGCGACGCTCTTGATCCCCCTTCTCTGCGCCTCCTCCACCCAGCGCATTGCCTCGTCCTCCGGAGCGGGAATGTTGGTGAAGTTGTAGACGCCGTCGCCGATGCTGGTGACCGAGCAAACGCAGAGGTGCGGGATCTCTGCGTAGCTCGCGTAAGGCTTGATCACCTGGCCCGGCAGCGAGATGCCGCCGACGATGGCCTGCACCTTGTCGACGCCGATCAGCTTCTGGATGGCGCGCCGGGTCTGGACGGCATTCGTTCCCGTATCCGCGATTACCAGTTCGTAGCGGTTCTTCGTTCCTTTGAGATCCTGCTTGGCCAGTTCCACGGCTTTCAGGAAGGAACTGCCGAGCAGCGCGGCCGGGCCCTGCTTGGGAACGATGACGCCGATCTTGATCACATCCACCGCTGCCTCGCTGCGCCTCTTCGCGACCAGGTAGCCGCCGGCGGAGATCGCGGCGAGCACGAGTGCTCCTACGGCCCACGCGGGGACCCTGCGCGTTTCGGAGCGGGCCGCGCGGATGAACCTGAACGTGTACCAAACCGCGAAGAGGCTGGAGATGGAGGCAAGAATCCCCGTAGCCTCGAAGGGAAAGCTTCCGATGGGCGCCCAGGAGAAGTATTGCCCGTACTGTACGAGCAGGAAGTTGCCGAGGAAGATCTTCAGAGTGCTCTTCCACATCCCGTCGATGAGGCCGAACCCGACGATGATCCAGGTGCTGACGAGTCCATAGCCGAGCAGCGCGAGCGGGCTCTTGGTGCGGCGAAACCACAAGAGCAGGGCGAGCGGCACTCCAATCGTCGCCAAGCCGAGAAACAGCGTGAAGAACCCCATCCGGTAGTAGTGGTGGATGGTCGTCATCAACGAGGTGGCGAGGACGGCTGCCAGCGAGAGCCGGGCGTATTTGTGCGTCATGATCGCCTCTTGATTCATCCTGGACACGGTGTGCAGGATCGTTACGAGGGGCTGATGCTCCGGCTTTCACCGCGGCGCCCGATCCTGGACGGCGGGGGCGGAGTGTCCAGTATCGCATGAGGGTTCCACGATCCACCGACCGGCGCGTCGTGCGAACGCGGGAAGCGCTTCGCGACGCGCTGATTGCGCTGATGGTCGAGCGCGGCTGGGACGAAGTCGGAATTCGCGACGTCTGCGCGCGCGCGAGCGTGGGACGCTCCACGTTCTACACGCACTTTGCCGACAAGGAGGAGCTGCTGCTCAGTGGCTATGACGACCTGCGGCGCATGCTCCGGTCGGTCGGCCGGGGCGACAGCCGCAAGCCTCTCGCGTTCACCCGCGGCCTGCTCGAGCACGCTCACGACAACAAGCGAATGTTCCGGGCCCTGGTGGGCAAGCGCAGCAGCCAGGTCGCGCAGACACGGTTTCTGCAACTGGTCGTCGAGTTGACGCGAGAGGATCTCGCGGGCAACCGCGAGACGACGGTCCAGTACGTCGCCGGCGCGTTTTTCCAGTTGCTGATCTGGTGGGTCGACTCGCGCAGCGCTCTTTCACCCGAGGAGATGGACGCGATCTTCCAGCGCCTCACGAAGCCAGTACTCGCCGAGGCGCGCCTTGCCCGTTAGGGTCGAGCCCCGCCCAAGGTCTGTCCGAGAATGGGACGCCCGATCCCGAAGCCGAACCTAACTCAACAGAATCCTCCATGATTTCAAGGTTGAGAGCTGGCACCACCCTCGCTGCATTCCCAGCCATGGACAAGGTGCGCTTCGCCCTGCGGACCCTTTCGCGTGCGCCAGGATTCACCGTCGCCGCCGTCCTCGCTCTGGCGCTCGGTGTGGGAGGAAGCACGGCGATGTTCAGCGTGCTGCGCGGGGTCGTGCTGAAGCCATTGGCGCCGCCACACCCTGAAGAACTGGTGCGCCTCTACCAGCGCCCGGCGGGGAGTGAGGCGCGTTATCCATTCTCCGCGCCCGACTACATCGACCTGGCAAAAGGGAACGGCGCGTTCCAGTCCATCGCCGGCATCCGCGCGGAGCGACAGACGCTGACGGGACGCGGTTCGCCGATCCAGATCCGTGTCGCACGCGTCACCGGAAGCTTTTTCTCGATCTTGCGCCAGTGGCCTTCGATCGGACGAGCGCCGGGCGCTGAGGAAGACGTCGCCGGCGGCTCGCGCACAGTCGTGCTCACCGACGGATTCTGGCGACGGGAGTTCGGCGCCGATCCATCTGCCGTCGGCCGCACCCTCGTTCTCGATGGTCGCGTCTACGTGATCGGCGGCGTGATGCCGCCGGACTTTCGCTTTCCGCTGCTCCGGCAGGCCGAGGTGCTCGTGCCGGCTGCGTTCGACCGCATTGAGCTGGAGCGCCGCGACCATTCCTGGATCACGGTCGTCGGCAGGCTCAAGGCCGGCTTCGGCATTCGGGAGGCGCAGGCTGATCTCGACCGCCTCGCGCCGCGCCTGGCAGAGCAGCTCGAAGAGCACAACGGGTGGCGCCAGGAAGCACAGCTGCTCCTCGACGACCTGGTGGGTCCGTTGAAGCCCGCGCTCATCGCCCTGCAGGGAGCGGTCTTGCTGGTGTTGCTGATCGCCTGTGCGAACGTTGCGAGCATGCTGCTCGCGCGCGGCATGGCCCGGCAGCGCGAGTTGGCCATTCGCGCGGCGCTGGGGGGCGGCCGCGGCGAACTGGTAGGGCATCTTCTGATCGAGTCCATGTTCGTGGCTCTGGCCGGCGGCGCTCTCGGGATGGTTCTCGCTGCCTGGGGCCTCGACGCGTTGCTCGCGCTCTCGCCCAAGGGAACGCCGCGCCTCGATGAAGTGCATCTCGACGCCGCGGTGCTCGGGTTCGCGCTGCTCATTTCCATAGTGGCGGGTCTCCTGGCAGGCCTCGCGCCGGCCCTGCAAGTCACTCAACCACGCTTGATGGACGTGCTCAGGAACGGAGCCAGCGGCAGCGGCGCGCGCGCACGCGCCCGCTCGGCGCTGGTCGTGGCGGAGATGGCGCTCGCCCTGGTGCTGGCCGCCGGCGCCGGGCTGATGATTCGCACGCTGGCTGTGTTGCTCGATGTGCGTACAGGACTGGCATCGCCGGAGCGCGTGCTGGTGGCCGACCTCGACCTGCCAGAGGCGCAGTACGGAAACGATGGCGTCTCGACTTTCGCCCAGCAACTCTTGCAGCGAGTCTCCGCTGTGCCCGGTGTGCGCAGCAGCGCGCTGTTGACGAACGTTCCTCTCGATCCACGGACGCAGTCTGCATTGGGCTTTCGCCTCGAGGGCGGCGAACAGCCGCCTCCCGGTCAGACACCCAAGGCGGAGGCAGTATGGGCCACGCCCGGGTATCTGGAGACGATGGGTATTCCCCTTCTTCGCGGCCGTGGTCTGCGCTGGACGGACTCCAACAGCACTCCCCGCATCGTGCTGGTCAACCAGGCGTTCGTGCGCCGCCACATTCCGAACGGCGAACCCCTCGGTCGACGCGTGTTGGACCTGCTCGCGCCGAACGACGCATGGGAGATCGCGGGCGTGATCGGCGACGTGCACACCAAGGGACTCGACCTCGCGCCTGCGCCACTGGTGGTGATTCCCCTGCTGCAGTTCCCGGTAACCTTCTTGCGGATTGCAGTCCGGGCCGAGAAGGGTGATCCGCTACAGTTGCTGCCGCCGCTCCGCGCCGAGGTGCTCGCGCTTGACAAGAATCTGCCCATGTCAGCGCCGCAGCCATTGTCGCAGGTCGTGATCGACTCGCTGGGCGAACGGCGCTTCCAGATGACGCTGCTCAGCGTGTTCGCGCTCGTGGCGCTCGCGCTCGCCGCTCTAGGCATCTACGGAGTGATGGCTTACTCGGTCGCCCAGCGCTCGCGCGAGATCGGTATTCGCATGGCGCTCGGAGCGGCCCCTCGGCGCGTGCTGGGGATGGTCGTGGTCGGTGGTTTGCGCCTCGCCGCGGCCGGAGTCGGATTGGGAATCATCGGCGCGTTGGCGGCTACTCGCGTTCTCTCCGCGTTGGTGTACGGAGTGAGCACCACGGACCCGCTGACGCTGGCATCGACTGCAGCCGTGCTCATCGTCTCGGCCGCTCTCGCGAGTTGGATCCCTGCCCGCCGCGCGACGCGACTCGACCCCACGCTATCGCTGCGTGCCGAGTAAGGCCCTTAGATTCGGGGAGGACTCATCGGCTTGGTGGTTGGCAGTCGCGACCGGCGCAGATTGCGAGGATCGGTGAAGCCCGACGCGGCCACCTGGATCAATGAACCCGGCTCAGGGAGTGATGCGCGCTACAAGGTCGGCACGTTTTCGGGACCAGGTGTAATGCGGCGGGACGCGATGCGTTTGCCCCTGTGACAGTGCGCAAGACGGCGCGCTGCAAACAGGAGAAACCAATGACGAACGAGATCCAGAACCAGTGTCGGTGCGAGAGGGCGTCGTGTGGGTGCGCAAACGAAACGAGGGGACGTTGCATCTGCGGCGCCCAGTGCGCCTGCAAGCCGACCTGCCGGTGCGGCGCGAGCTGCGCTTGTAATGCCACGAAGTAGAGGTTTCGCCTCCGGGCGAAGGAGAGGCTGCGCCTCTCCTTCGTTCCGAAACTCAGGAGTCGCTCTCATGGCTGCATCCGCTGCTGCCTGGCTCGCCACACGTGCAATCGATGCAGCCACGCTCCGCGCAGGAGCCGCACCAGCGCACGACGCGCTTGCGAAGGGCTTCTCGAGCGCGGAAGACACGAACGCCAGCATTGTTGGCGGTAATGCCAGCTTCGACGGCGTAGTCCTGCACCGAGAGACCCTCGACGTCGATGCGACGCAGTGCCAACGCGTACTCGGTCTTCAAAGTTTCGGAGAGGCGCGAGACGCACCGGCAGACGGCGTTCCGCTCGTCGAGGTCGGGCTCTCCTTGCTCGTCGAGCTGGCGAGCGAGCACCGAAAGCGCGCGGTCGTTCGCGCCTCCCCGACGGTAGTGATCGATGACGGCGTTGCGCAACACCCGGTAGAACCACGCCACGGCGGACTCCGCGCTCTCGAGGGGCACCTTGTCGAGGCTACGCGCGAACGCTTCCTGGAGGACGTCCTCCGCCGTGTCGCGGTGGCCGACCCGCCTCTCGAGGAACGAGAGAAACGCGCGACGGTTCTCGACGAGCACCGAAGCTATCTCGCTTCTTGGAGGGAGCTCGGCAACTTTGCCGGTGGCCTCGCTTCTCCGCTCCTGCATTCGGTCCTCCAGACACAGAGAACAAGGATTGTACGCGCCGCCAGGAAGTGTGACCACGCCGATGTTCGTGCGAACGGATATACCTGCTCGCAGGAGGAGCTGGCATGAATCCAGTCCGACGCAACGCTTTCGAGAAAGAGATCACGTTGGCCCGAGGACTCATGCGCCGAAACGAGCACGACGAGGCGTTCGTTCATCTTGAGCGGGCTCATGTCCTCGGCCAGCAGAACGCCGCCGCACACGTGCTGTCACACTGGCTCATGCTCAGGGTTGCGGTTCATCGTCGCGAGCCCGCCGCAATACTCGGGCAGGCTGCGCGCATTGTGCTTGGTGCGGTTGGCTCGATCGTTGGATCCGTTCCCACCGGCAATACGGGTGGTACGAACATCAGCATGTTCAAGCATCTTCCCATCGCCTCCGAGCTCTTGAAGATCATGGAAGGCCACCGCCCCACGAACTCATGACCGTGGTCGAAGCTTGAGCCCAGGACCCGGTCGAGCGTGAAGCCGGCCAGAGAGGATTACGATGCGCACGCTTGTGAGAGTCGTCGTGTATGTGCTCGCGTTCCTGGCCCTTCCGCTGGGCGTCGGATACTTCGGGTTGCGGTCCGCACTCGCTACTTACCTGGCGCCAACCCCGATACAGCCCGTGGGGCGTGATTTCCCGACACCACCAGAACTGGATCCGCAAAAGCCCACGGTGGCGGTCGTGCTTGGAAATGGCGTGACTGAGGTCGGCGATACGCTCGCTCCATACGTTGCGTTCAAGACCGCAGGAGCGTTCAACGTGATCACGGTAGCCGACCGGAAGATTCCCGTCGCGCTGTCGGGCGGCCTCGATGTCGTGCCCCACTTCACGTTCGCGGAGCTTGACGCCCGACTCGGGCGGGATCCTGATCTGATCATCATCCCGAACATCGTGAACGTTCGCGGCAACGAGGCGGTGCGGAATTGGGTCCGGGGCCACGGAGCTGGCCGAAGCATGGTGATGAGCGTTTGCGCCGGTGCCGAGATGTTCGCCGCGACGGGACTGATCGATGGCCGGCGCGCAACGACCCATTGGGGAGACATCGGACGAATCGAGCGCAGCTACCCACGCGTGCAGTGGGTGCGCGGTCAGCGGTACGTCGACGACGGCCAGTTCGTCAGCACGGCGGGAATCCTGTCCGGAATCGACGGCTCACTTCACATGATCGATCGGCTGCGCGGAAGGGAGCTAGCCCTGCAGGTCGCCCGCGCGCTTCATTACGACGGTGCACGCTTCCTCGACGACCCGACAATGCCTCAGTTCGAACGGGACCGACGCGACGCGATCGTCTTCTTGAACGCCGCTTACGGATGGGATCGCGGAGCCCTGGGCATGGCGCTTTACGACGGCATGGACGATCTCCTGCTCGCGTCTATTTACGACACGTACGGTATCTCCTTTGCGCTCTCTAGCGTCGCATCTCGCGGAGCGCTCATCACAACGCGACACGGGCTGCACCTCGTGGCGCGGCGGACCTCCCAAGAGTGGTCGGCGTCGGGTGGAACGCTCTTGCCGGACCGTGCTGAGGGGCAGCGATTTCCCTTCGACGCAGCGCTTGAGGACGTCGCTCGGCGGCAAAACATCCCCACCGCGGAATTTGCGGCGAAACGCCTCGAATATCGCTCGGTGCCGGCGTTGCATGGTCGTGGCTGGCTGCTGGTCGGAACGCTATACCGTCCTCTTCTGCTAGGCCTCGTGGCTTTGGTAGTAGTTTTCGTACTGGAGCGCGTTGTTCTGCGAAGGCCACGGGTTCTCCCCGCATGAACAGCGGCGATGGACGCCAACTGCAATTGATCATCGGCTCAGGCGAGGAGAGACGGGGAGCAAAATGGAATACGTCATCGGTGTCGCTCTCGCACTAGCAGTATCTGTCCTGGCCACAGCAGTTGGTTTCGATCGTGATCGCGCATTCTATCCTGTCATCGCGATTGTGATTGCGTCCTACTACGGCCTATTTGCCATCATGGGCGGGTCGACTCGGACGTTGATGGCGGAATCGATCGTCATCACGGGGTTCGTGTTGATTTCGATCCTCGGATTCAAGGTCAACCTTTGGTTCGTCGTCGCGGCCTTGCCTGCTCACGGCGTTTTCGACTTCATCCACGCGTACTTGATCTCAAACCGAGGCGTGCCCGCATGGTGGCCCGGGTTCTGCCTGACCTACGACGTCGCGGCAGCAGGCTATCTCGCTTGGATTTTGAGACGGTCGCGAGTTGACGCCAAGATGGCGGCGCGGTTCAAACCGGAGACCCACAAGCCGGCCCCGGACATCGGCGCCGTCTCGTGAGTCACTTCACATGTCCCTCGACTCTGGCACCGATGAGTGAGCCACCGATGGACGCAGGCCCTCATACCTACTGCGTTGCGCGGCGACGAACGCAGCGAGGTCAGCAGCAGCGACGCGGATGGCATTCAGGTTTGAACCCGGTGTTCCGCTCCAAGTCTTCCTGCGCCCCGCTGGACAATCGGCCGGGCTTTCTTTTTTTGTTTCCGCGCATAGTTTGCAACGCCAGCCCGTCGCCGATAAACCGCACCGACGAGGCGCGCGCAAAGAACCGCCGCGCCGAGATCGCCGACCCCACGCTGCGCGCCGACGGGCAAGTAGATTTGCTGCGAAAGGGCGTATGGTTCTTGCCCGATTCCTCGAACGGCGGCCTAGTGTGCCTGCGCGCCTGTCAAAGCTGCCGGGCCCGATCATTTCTGGGCTGATTCAATCTCGTCCTTCGTCGCGCAGAGTTTCAAGATCGTTGCGAGCCTGCGCGGAGCAACCTGCCGCAGCGGCTCGACGACATCCGCCACGCCGCGTGCGATCGACATGCTCCTGGCTCTCCGGACCAGCTCCGGGTGGGCTTCTTCGAAGCACCTGTAAGGAAACCGTTCGTGGCTCAGATATGGAATCCCGCGCTCCGGCACCGACGACGGCCCACGATCCACCAGCATGTCCCGCATCAATTCGGCCAGCGCGTCATCGGCGCGGTCCGGCCGGCGCGTGCCGGTGACCCCGAGAAGACGACGCACCTCGCCCACGTTGACGCCTTTTGCGTAGCGAATGAGCTCGAGCGACCGCGTCGCGCTCCGTCTGGATGACTCGCATGGAGACGACCGGGCCGCCTCGACTTGAGGCTTACGGCGTAGACGAGAGCTCGCGCGCCGGCACCTGCTTGTGCACCTGCCGCAGCGTCCGCAGGTACGCGATGAGCGCGTCGAGATCCGCGTCGGTCATCGCCGCGAAGTGTGGAATGTAGCTCGACATCGGAAACGCCATCGGCTTTCCGTCCTCGAGGCGCAGGCCCTTGCGGAGCGCGTCCTTCACCCGCGCGTCGTCATACTTCGCGATCCCGAACTCCGGATCGGGCGTCAGGTTCGTGGCCCACACCTTGCCGACGCCCCGGGTGGTGAACGGCTTGTCCGAACCGCCCATGAACGCGTCATCGTCCTCGCCTTTCGGCCCCCGGCTGCCGAGCGCGTGGCACTCTTCGCAGTGGGCGAGATACATGACGTACTTTCCGTAGACGACTCGGTCCTTTCGATCGGGCATCGGCACGTTCCTGGCCGGGGCGTGGTGTACGAAGCCGAGCCGAATTGCCCACCTGGCCATGAAGGGGATGTCACCATCGAACCAAGGCCGGTCCGGCCGCGCCTTCGGCACCGTGCGCAGGTAGGCCACGATCGCGCGCACGTCGGAGTCGGACATGTGCTGGTAGCTGAGGAACGGCATCACCGGGAAGAGCAGCGTCCCTTCGTCGTCGACGCCGTCGCGGATGGCGCGCGAGATCCGATCGTCGGACCACTTGCCCAGGCCGGTCTCCGCGTCCGAAGTCAGGTTCGGGACGTAGAGCTTGAAGTTGCCGACGTCCTCGAGCGTGTTGCCGCCGGCGAGGTAGCGCTGCGGCTCCTCGGGATCGGTGAGCAGGCCGCTGGCGCGGCCGGTGTGGCACGCTCCGCAGGCAGTGACCGCATCGACGAGGTACTTGCCGCGGGCGACTTCGTCGGGCGTGGTGGGAAACGGCTCGCTGCTGGTGTCGCGAACGAGACTTCCCGTACAGCCGGCGATCAGCAAGCCGACGAGCGCGGATTTCATTGGAATCCTCCTGGCGCCCCGTACAGCGCTGCAGGAGGGAATGCGTCCGGCGAACGGTTCCACTGTCTGATCGACGGCTGTAGCGTTTTCCTCGCGCAGAGTCTCAATGGGCGGCAGCAAGGAGGCCGCCTTGCGTTGGTCAATGCAACTACTGATCATCGCGGATGGCGGGCTGCCTCGTTGCCAAGGCGAAGGTCGCCGGTTCGAGCCCGGTGTTCCACGCAACCGAGGGCTGACATCGGGAAACCGTTTGATTATCGCAGCCCCAGAGGGAAAGTTACTTGTCGATGCTGATGGCCTTCCGAAGGAATTACCGTGAGTGAGAAAGTCGAATTCGTCCTGCGCACGATTCTGATCGGAGTTGGCGCCACAGTGGTGATGGACGCATGGGCCTTTCTGCTTAGACAGTTTGGAATACCGCCCTTGAATTTCGCTTTCCTGGGGCGCTGGATAGGTCACCTTCGCCGACGGCAATGGATGCATGAGAGCATAGCCAGGGCAACGCCCGTGAGAGGCGAGGTGCTGATGGGCTGGTGTGCACACTACTCGATTGGGATAACGTTCGCCGCTCTCCTGCTGTCGACGTTCGGCTTGAAGTGGGCCCGATCGCCGTCTTTGCTTCCCGCGCTCCTCATTGGGATCGTGACGGTGTTAGCGCCATTGCTTATCTTGCAGCCGGCATTGGGAGCAGGGATCGCATCCTCCAAGACGGCAACCCCTCTCTTCAACAGCATGAAAAGCCTAGCCACACACACGGTCTATGGCTTTGGCCTGTATCTCGCTGCTCTCGCAACAGCTTCGCTCATCCCCGCAGGAAAGTGAGTAGCGCCGCAATTGCGGCGGCGGTCCCGGCATCGATCTGAAAGTGACACCCACCTTCAAGGCAGGCACGTTCACGATGCGTCCTTCCTCGCGGCAATTTAGATTAGCGCGTCGAACCAGGGCAGCGATCGATTCCCCGATCGCAGGAATCGGCTTGAGTCACGTCGTCACCTCGCTGATTCGCTCCAGCCTGGGAGGCTGGTCGTCTTTTTCTTTGCATGCCACATGAGGCTCACGCCGAACGTCAAGAGCCAGATCGACCACACCGCAAAGGCGATCATCGGCAGCGGCTTGAGCAAAGCGCTGACCAGAGGGACCTTACCCGCTCGCGCGCGGCAGCCCGAGCTAGACACCACTGCGGCGCCCATCCGCGATCGTCGCGAGCAAAGGCACAGTTCCGCAAATGGTTTCCGTGCCCGAGTACGGACAAGCACAGCGGTGCCTGCCCGGGCTGGGTGATCGATCACATCGCCCCCTGACGCGAGCAGAAGCGGAGAGAGCAGTCCAGGCGGCCGAGGCGCAGCAGGCGCCGTGAGCACCGCCATGTCGCAGGAGTCGTCGCCCTGCAAGGGCCGGCCATGACCCAAAAGGGTGATAGCAAAATTCGACCCCATCCCTGCCTCAAAGAGCGATTAGATCGCGCGCCCAACCGGATTCGTCGATCAGGTCGGCGACCCGGTCGAGATCTGCGCGGATGCGCTGGTCCCACTCGGCGGTCGCGCCGCTCCATCCGAGCGAGCGGAGGAAGTGAAGCCGATAGGAGGTGTTCTCGAACAGGCCATGCAGGTAGACGCCTGCGACGTTGCCCTGGCGAAACCCGAGGCCGCCATCCAGGTGTGTCTCGACGTGAGCGTCGGCGGCCGTCTGGCCAAGGTGGATCTCGTACCCCTCGATCCAGCCGCAGTCCGCGGAATGCACTCGCGTCCTTCGTGTCGTCTTCTCGCCGGCGAAGGTCGTCTCGACGTCGAGCAATCCCAACCCCTCGGCGTCTCGCCCCTCGATCCGCTGGGGATCGCGGACCCGTCTGCCCAGCATCTGCAGGCCGCCGCAGATCCCCAGGATGGGGACGCCGGCTCTGGCCAGCGAGCAGATCCGAGCGGCGAGTCCGCTGCGACGGAGGTAATCCAGGCTTGCCCCCGTGTTCTTGCTCCCGGGGAGAAGGACCGCGCCCACTCCCTCCAGTCCTTCCGGCCCCTCGATCGGCACCACATCCACGCCTTCCTCGTGCACCAGCGGGTCGAACTCGTCGAGGTTCGACGCGTAGGGGTACAGCACTAGCGCCACCCGTGTTGCATCCGTCCGCCAGTTCGGCCGATGGAAGAACGCGTCCTCCTCGGGCAGCAAGTGTCGCCGATACGGGACCAGCGCCGATGTGGGAATGCCGGTCCGCGTCCGCAGCCATTCTCGCGCGTCGAGCAGGAGCGCCGGATCGCCGCGGAACTTGTTCAAGACGAATCCGCGGAGGAGCGCGCGGTCCCGCGGCTCCAACGTCTCCCAGGTCCCGAGCAGGTGCGCGAAGGCGCCGCCCCGATCGATGTCCGCGATCAGGTAGCAGGCGGCGCCTGCGTGTCGCGCGACGGCGAAGTTCACTACATCTCCCGGCATCAGATTCGGTTCCCCCGGGCTGCCCGCGCCCTCCAGCACGATCCGCTCGAAGTCCCCGAGCAGGGAATCGAGTGCGCCCGCGATGGCAGGCCAGAGCCGATCCCGACGCTCGAGCCAAGGCATCGCGCTCAACCGCGAATCGTAGCGGCCCAGGACCACGACCTGGCTGCGCGTGTCCGATTCGGGCTTGAGCAGGACCGGATTCATCCGGGCCTCCGGCGGCACGCCGGCGGCGAGGGCCTGAAGGTACTGGGCGCGTCCGATCTCCGATCCGTCCGCGCACACGCCCGCGTTGTTCGACATGTTCTGCGCCTTGAACGGCGCCACTCGCTCCCCCCGCCGCGCGAACCAGCGGCACAGCGCCGCGGCGAGGAACGATTTCCCGGCATCGCTACTGCAGCCGAGCACCATGATCGGGCGTTTCGGGATCGCGGTCACTTGAGGCGCAGCGGCCGGCCGGCGATCAGGAGCCAGGCCTCGTCGGCGGCTTCCGCCGTCCGCTGACCGAGCCAGCCATTGAGATCGCGGAAGCGGCGCAAGAGCATGGAATCGGGCACCGGCGCCCAGCCCACTTCATTGCCGACGATCACGGCCGGCCACGCCGCCCGCCGCAATGCGCCGAGCTCCTCGTCCCACGCCGCCAGGATCTGGTCGTCGGTCGAGTCCAGCCGGTCGCTCATCCAGAGGGTGACGCAGTCGAGCACCACGCCACTCGGCGGCGGCAGGATGCTCGCGAGTGCCGCGCTGACGCTATCGGGCGCCTCGATGGTGCGCCAGGAAGGTCGTTCGCTCCGGTGGACGCGGATGCGGTCGTCCATCTCCGGATCGCCGGGCCTGCAGGTCGCGACGAAGACCACCTCGGGTCCCCACTCGCGCGCGCGAGCCACCGACCAGCGGCTCTTCCCGCTCCGCGCCGGACCAGTGACGAACAGGATCGTTCCCATCAGAACTCGATCCCCGGCTGCGCCCGGATGCCTTCCTTGAAGGGGTGCTTGATCTCCTTCATCTCGGTCACCAGGTCCGCGATCTCGATCAGCGCCGGAAGAGCGCCGCGGCCGGTGACCACGACGTGCAGGTCCTCGCGCTTGTTCCGCAGGGCCTCGATCACTTCGGCGGCGGGGAGGTACTCGTAGGACAGGACGATGTTCAACTCGTCGAGCAACAGGAACTTCAGCTCGGGGTCCGCCAAATGTCGCCGCACCAGCGCCCACCCGGCCCGGGCGCACTGCGTATCCTTCTCCCGGCTTTGCGTGTCCCAGGTGAAGCCCTGGCCGACCTTGTCCCACCGCAGGCGTGGAGACTTGAGCAGGGACTCTGCAGTCCCGCGGCCGCCCTTGATGAACTGGACCACCGCGCATTTGAAGCCGTGGCCGAGCGAGCGCAGCAACATGCCCAGGGCGGCGCTGGTCTTTCCCTTTCCGTCGCCGGTGTGGACGATGATCAGTCCCTTGCGGCGGCGGGCGGCGGCCATCTTGCTGCGCATCTGCTTCTGCAAAGCCTTCATCTCCGCTTCATGCTCGTTCGCGTCTGTCATCGGGGAGCTCCAGATGAAGGGAAACAGCAGGGCGTGCACGCACTCCGAAGACTTTGAGGATGGCAGCGGGAGTGAGCACTTCCTCCGGGCGGCCATCGGCGACCAACCGGCCGAGCTGGAGCAGAAGGACGCGGTCGAACGAGCGCGTCATGCGCAGGTCGTGGAGGCTGACGAGGAGCGCAGCGCCGCCGTTCGCGAATCGGCGCGCCAGGGCCATGACCTCGAGAGCGTGCCGCACGTCCAACTGGGCGACGGGCTCGTCCCAGAGCTGCAATCTAGCCCCGGTCGCGACCGCGCGTGCAAGGCTCACCCGTTGGCGCTCGCCCCCGCTGAGCCGGGTCACCGGCCGGTCCGCCAGATCTCGAAGGTCGAAGGCGGTCAGCGCATCATCGACGCCGCTCCCATCGTCGGCCCACATGTAGCGCCCCTGGGCGACCACTTCCCGGACGCTGAAGGCGAACTGGAAGCTCGCTTCCTGCGGCACCCAGGCCAGGCGTCGCGCCCGGTCGATGACGGCGATGCGCGGCAGCGTCCGTCCATCCAGCTCGACGTCGCCGCCGGCCGGCAGGAGTCCCGCGGCCGCCTGGAGCAATGTCGACTTGCCGCTCCCGTTCGGGCCGACGACGGCTGCCAGGGTGCCGTGCCGCAGCGCGAAGGACACGCCGTTCAGTCGGCCGGGCACCGTCAGCGCGCGGACCGTCAGAGCGCTCATGCCAGCGTCCTCAGCATCCAGAGGAAGAACGGACCGCCCACGAGCGCCGTGATCACGCCAAGGCGCAGCCCGCCCGGGAGGAGGCGCGTCGCCACGTCGCAGGCGAGCGTCAGGACCGCTCCGCCCATCATCGAGGCGGGAAGGAGTCTCCGGTGATCGGGACCGAGCGACAGCCGCAAGAGGTGTGGAACGACCAGCCCGACGAAGCCGACCACTCCCGCGACGGAGGTGGCGAGCGCGGT
>Ga0209474_10001409_pt1 | contig 23628 bp, 21 predicted proteins | sample GraSoiAngelo_145_FD_185902 | JGI IMG/M metagenome (GOLD analysis project Ga0209474, IMG submission 185902) | Grasslands soil microbial communities from the Angelo Coastal Reserve, California, USA - 14_1009_05_20cm (SPAdes) (version 2) | ecosystem: Environmental > Terrestrial > Soil > Grasslands...
AGAGCGATGCGGGCAAAAGGCAAGAGTCCGACTTCGGCCATCGCACCTCCTGCCTCCATAGAAAACCACGGAGGCGGCCAATCGCCCTCCCGAATTTCAATGAAGTTGCTAGGATGTCAACAGAGCCCAATAGCTTCTAGACTCTTCCTTAGGCAATCAAGATGAGACTTCTAATGCAGCATTCGTCTTTTCGCAGAGGAATGGCGCTTTTCCTTTTTCTTGGATTTGCTTTTCAAGGGAACGCTCACCCTCAAGAAATAACTGAAAATCAAGGCCAAGCCTCCGAACAACAAAAGCCCGGCGATTCCCGGGTCCAGCAGGATGCGACTTCCGGCGATATTACCGCCGTTCCGAACCGGCCCACACTCGCTTCCACCGCGGAGATGGTGCAGCCCGGAGTGTTCGAAGTTGAATACGGTCTCGAAGCGGCCCACGGGCATCAGAACATCAACGGCCTCTTGAAGTGGGGCGCGGTCAAGAACCTCGAACTGTGGTTCCTGAACAATCCGATCGAGAAGGACGCCGGAACCGCGGGACTCGGCGATTCCGGCGCAGGCTTCAAATTCAAATTGTTCCCGCAGAAGAGCGCACGCCCGACGCTGTCATTTCTCTACGTCGCTACGATTCCGACGGCAAGGCCGCAACTCGGTGCTGGAGCCATGCAACACCTGGCGCAACTTCTGGTTAGCAAGGATTTTGGCAAGCATCATTTTGACGCCAACGAAGGCGTTCAGTTTGTTGGCAGGCCGGGCAGCTCTGGTTTTGACCGCCACTACTTCACCGCGCTTTCCTATTCGCATCCCCTCACGAAGAAGTGGGCGTACACGGCGGAAATTGCGGGATTCAGCAGGGCAAACGCCGCAAACCCCGCCACGATGACCATCCTCGTCGCGCCGACCTACAGCCCTTCTTCCCGCCTGGTCTTCGACGGTGGCGCTTACGTCGCGGCGTACGGCAATCTTCCGCGCGTTACATTTTTTCTGGGGCTCACCTATTCCGTTGCCGACCTCTACCACCGGCATCGCGTTTCCGGAAACCAGTGAACCACTCTCGAGGCGTCAAGTTCTAATGCGAAGGCGGCTTTGAAGGCGCCGGTTGGGTGGCTGAAGATGCCCCTGCCACTGCGGGCTTCGCAAAATGCGACTCATCTATCTTCGGATTGATTTCGACTTTCTCCACTGTGAGTGTTTGCCGGTATTCCGTGCCGGGGCTGCCTTGATCAATTTTGAACGGAAACTTCAAGCCTTGAACGTCGTGGTAGTCAGAAAGTGCACACTCCCAGGGCAGGTCCTGATCTTGCAGGCGGCGGATGCCTTCCCATTTCGTCGTCAGAAACGTCCCGCTGTCGATGAGATAAGAGCGCACCTCTCCGCTCTTGCTGGTAATCTTCAGACGGTAGACGGTCTTGCCTTCCGACTCTTCTTTTCCAACGAGTTCCAATTTCGAACCTTTGGCCTTGTAATCTACGAGCGGCCCGTCTGTGTCCGACTCCTCGGGCATTCCTTTCAATTCCTCTGCGGACATTTCTGTAACGCCCTTGTTCTCCATAAAGGGATTCACTGTCCATCCAGCGGACTTGCCATCGTAAACGCGCAGGACCTTCTGCCCTTCCACGCTGATCTCTGAATACAGTTTGTGGGGACGCTTCAATTCCAGGACTAGGGCTCCTTCAACGCCCTGCGCATTAAACGTACCCGTGATGCGTTCGGATTGCACCGCCTTGATCTTCTCGGTTCCGCCGCGCGCCTCAATGGCTTTCTTTACGATTTCATCCAGCGTCTGGGCCGGCGCGGAACGCAACGGCAAAACACACAAGAAAGCTGCAAACAGGAGTTTTGTTTTCATGAAAGGTCCGTTGGCTGTATTTGGCGGCTGAGGACCACGCAGCCTTCATCCTAAAAGCTGGCGTGCCTCCGGTCAAATCTCTTTCGGAGGCTGCCCAGGCAGGCGATTCCGTACATTCATGGCCGTGAAATAATTTTCTCTTAAGCTCGGTTGCGGGTACATTTAGAGCCGCGCGAAACGTGCAGCTTTTTGACAAGGTGGATTCATGACACTTCGATTTCTTGCGGGACTCTTGTTCTTGGCGCTCTTTTTTTCAGGAACCAATCAAGCCCAGCGGGAACCCGCTGGAGAAGGCCGCCCCATCACGCCCGCAGGCACGCTGGTGATGGACGCCGCAACGCGCCTGGCCGCTGTGGGCGCCATGCCCATGAACATGCTGCGCAGCCCGGATAAGCTGGGCCGCGACGACGGCAAGGGCCGCTATCTGCTCGTTGTGAACAGCGGCTATGGCGTCCAGTTCAGCGATGACACGAACGACGCGCAGCAATCCATCGCTGTCATTGATTTGAACGCCAGCCCCGAGCCTGTGGTGATCCAAAACGTTTATTTCCCCAGTCCCCAAAGCGCCAATGTTGGCATTGCTTTTGCGCCTGCCCCCGCCGCCGATGGAACTTTCTCGCTGTACGTTTCAGGCGGATTCGAAAACAAAGTCTGGATCTTCCGCTTTGACCCCAAAGCGCCCGCTCCTATCCAGCCCGCGTCGCCCGGCCCGGACACGAAAATCACCGCGCCCTCCTTTGCCGTGAGCAACGCCGGCGAAGTTTCCCCAAAGGATTACAACAAAGGCAAAGCCGCGCTGTATCCCACGGGCATTGCGGTTACGCGTGATGGCGCCACGCTTGTTGCCGCCAACAACCTAGGCGACAGCGTCACGATTGTCCGCCATCTGACTAGCTCGCGCCAAATGCAGCGCCTCGATTTACATCACCAGGGAAAGACCAACGAGAACATTTATCCCTACGGCGTCGTCGTGCTCGAAACCGGAAAGAAAGCACGCGCTTATGTTTCCTGCTGGAATGATTCCTCGGTCGCAGTGATTTCGCTCAACGGCAAAGCCGCGGTCCAAAAGTACATTGAAGTAGACCGCCATCCCACCGCCATGCTTGTGAACGCCGAAGGCACGCGCCTGTTTGTGGCTAATTCGAACGCAGACAGCGTCTCCGTCATTGACACCGGCGCCGACCAGGAGATCGAACGAATTGATGTGCGGTTAGCAGAGAACGCGCTGGTAGGCGCCAGTCCGGAAGGCATCGCCGTCAGCGAAGATGAAAAGACTTTGTATGTCGCGAACGCCCATAGCAACGCAGTGGCGGTCGTGTCGCTTTCCGAAAAATCTCACGGCGTAAAATCCTCATCGAAAAATGAGCAAACCGCAAAATCAAAAATCCTTGGCTTCATTCCCACCGGACAATATCCTTCCGCCGTTGCCGTAGCCGATGGGAAGCTTTTTATCGGAAATGGCAAAGGAACGGGATTCGAACCGTCCTCGACGCGCGTCAGTAACTCCGGCTTCACGCCTAATCCGCCGAATGCTGCGTTTCCTGCCAAGCCTGAGAAAAACAGTCAGGGCGGCCAGTACAGCGGCTCGATCGTTTCCGGAAACATCAGCATGGTCGCACTTCCCGACGATCCCACGCTGGCGCACTACACGCAGCAAACGATGCAGAACGACGGCCTCCTGGACTTCGCGCCGCCAAAACTCTTTGCCGGCGAAAGCCCCATCAAGCACGTTGTTTACATCATCAAGGAAAACCGCACCTACGATCAGGTGTTTGGAGACGTGAAAACTTCCGGTGACGGCCATCCCGCCGATGGCGAGCCGGCCCTTGCGATTTTTGGCAATAGCGAAACGGCACGGCGCCCCAATGGCGCGGCGCAGGTAATTACTCCCAATCATCACGCGCTCGCGCAGCGCTTCGGGCTCTTTGACCGCTTCTTCGTCAACTCCGAAGCCAGCCCCGACGGCCACAACTGGTCCACCGCCGCTTTCTCCACCGACTACGTGGACAAAAGTTTTCGGTGGAACTACTCCGATCGCGGCCGCACCTACGACTTCGAAGGCTACAATCGCCTACCCGATTACGAACCTCCCAGCGAATTGCAATTCGACAAATTCCACGGCGACGCGCTCGCGGCGTTAACTGATTTGCTCGAAAAGCATCTTCCTTATCGCCAGGGATTCCTGGATCTGGGCGAGCCGAAAACTCTTTATCTCTGGGATGCCGCCGCGCGCGCCGGATTGACCTACCGGAATTACGGCGAATTTGTCACCGTGATTTCCGCAAACGACGTCGAGGCTGCCAAACAGAAGCGCCACAAAGAGTATCCCGACATCTCCAATGCCGTTCGCGACATTCCCAACAAGGCTTCGCTCGCAGACCATCACAGTCCCAGTTTCCGGAGCTTCGACCTCACCGCTCCCGACAGCGTGACGGTGGATTGCTACAAGGCGTCGCTCGCTTCGCCGCAAACTGCAGACGCGGCCGTGACGCAGGACAATTCGAACGCCAACTGCCGTGGCAACTCCCGCTTTGGCGAATGGCTCGCCGAATTCAAGCAATTTGTCGCCCAGCGCGAAGCCGGCAAACCGGATCCCATGCCTGCGCTCACGGTGATGCGTTTTCCCAACGATCACACCACGGGAATCAAGAAGGGCTTCCCCACGCCGCAATTCATGGTTGCGGATAACGACTACGCCGTCGGCCGCCTGGTCGAAGCGATTTCCTCCAGCGTCTATTGGAAGGACACCGCGATTTTCATTGTCGAAGATGACGCGCAGTCGGGCCCGGACCATGTGGACTCGCACCGCTCCGTCGGCCTGGTTATCAGCGCGTACAACAAGCCCGGCGCGCTCATTCACAAATTTCACAACACCGTAAGCATGATTCGCACCATCGAATTGCTCCTCGGCATCGCCCCCATGAATCAGCTCGACGCTTCCGCCATCCCCATGGACATTTTTCAGGACAAGCCGGACTTGACTCCCTACAAAGCGGCGCTACCGACCATCGCTACCGACAACTTTATGGGCGGCAAACCAAAGGACAAAGCCGCCGCCGAATGGATGAAGAAAACGCAGCAGCAGGATTTCGCGCATGAGGACATGGCTGATCCGCAAACGCTGAACGCCATCATTTGGTTTGCTTGCCGTGGAGGCGGTTCGAGCATGCCGCAATCTGCTACGTTGCCGGCTTACCAGGCCATGCGCCTCGGCATCGCCGAAAGCGAGGAAGCCACCGTAGGCCGTAAGAAAAAAGACGACGATGATTGATGAAAACTCCGGCTACTGAAATTGCGTGAGGCTGAGCACGTTTCCATCAGGGTCTTTGAACCACGCAACTTTAGCTCCGCTCGGCGAAGACCAAATTCCCTGCTCGTCCTGACCCTTCATCCCATATTGTTCAAAACGAACACCCTGTCCTTGAAGACTCGTGACTTCTCTCTTTATGTCCGAAACTTCCCACCCCGCAATCGTGAATTGCTGTGGCTGAAATTCCGGCACCAGCGCGACTCGCACCATAATCCCTTTGGCATCCATCACGAGAGCGAAATGATCTTCACTTACGAAACGCAGGCCCAATAACCCCTCATAAAACGCTCGCGCCCTCTTCGCATCCTTAGTTGGCACAAAAGCTATGATCTTGGAAAACGAGAGCATGGAACTCCTCCCTAGACCGCAGTAACGACATTTCCATCCCTGGCCACGTACCCGTACGCCATCCGCGGCGTGTTGAACGCGAAACCGGGATTGCCGTGGCGATCGAGAAGAATCAATCCGCCGTGGCCATGCGTGCGTTTCGCAAGGAGATGCACCACTTCCCGCGCGGCAACGTTCGCCGTAAAGGCGCCGCAAGAAGCGCCGCCTGGAGTGTCCACGCAAATCGGTGATTGTCGTAAGAGATCGACCGCGCTCTTGGCCATCACGATTTTCATGATGGCTTCGCCGTAGCCCGTGCAGGAGACTCCGCCCGCTTCGTAATCCGCGTAGCATCCGCATCCGATAAGCGGCGAATCGCCCACACGGCCGGGCAGTTTGCAGCAAGTGCCGCCGGTCGAGGTCGCGGCGAACAGGTTTGCGTCCTTATCAAGCGCCACGGCGCCAACGGTTCCCTGCTCGTGCCCCCGATGGTGCTCGGCTGCATGCTTATCGTTTCTGCACTTAAGCCAGGCTTCTTGCTCCGCCTCGCTGATCAGTTCGTCCGGATCGCACAGCGCGATTCCATGCTCCACAGCAAAGCGCTCCGCGCCTTCGCCCACCAACATCATGTGCGGACATTTCTCCAGGATGGCTCTCGCTGCCCGAATGGGATTCTTCACGCGCCGCAGCGTGGCGGCTGCGCCGGCGTGCAGCGTTGCGCCGTTCATCACGATGGCGTCGCATTCCACGTGGCCGTCTAGATTCAAGTGCGATCCGTAGCCCGCGTCGAACACGGGATCGTCTTCGAGCACGATGATCGCAGCCTCGATGGCATCGAGCGCGTGGCCGCCGCGCGACAGAATGGACCAGCCCGCGGCCAGCGCGCGCTGACATCCGGACTTACAGACGTCAATGGCTTCGTCGGGAATGTCCCACGCACCGCCGTGAACAATCAGAGAAGGTTTCATCGCAACGAGAATCGCAAAGCGATTCCGATTTGTCCACCGCGCGCGGAGAAACTTAGATGTAAAAATCGAGCAAGAAAAGCAGTAACCCGACAAAGAGAAGAAGCGCGCCCCCGTTAATCCGGTTGCGCGGGAGGCGCGAAATGGAATTCAGCACATAATGCGGAACTTCTTTGAAGCGCAATGACTCCGAGCGCGGAATGTAGAACGGACCCGAGGGCGTAAACCGCGAAAAGCTGCGGTGAAAGAAGGAAATCTCATCCTGTACCCAGAGCAAAAAATTGTTACGGTTGCGCCAAACCACAGCGGCGCCAAACAAAAACAGCAAATAACCGCAGAACGTAAGCAGCCCGAGCGCCGGGCCGGTGCCCCAACTCATAAAGGTCCTCCCGTGGCTGGCGCGACAAATTCTAAGACGCGGGGACGAAAAAGAAGGTTACTCGCCAAAACTTCAAAAATCCTTAGGACGTGGCTTTTTGGCGCCGCGAGCCTGCTGAGGCTACTCGCCGTCGTGAATCGTCAGTAACTCCACGACTTCAAATTCCTTTTTGCCGGCCGGTGTGGCGACTTCAATCTCATCGCCGACCTTGCGGTTTAGCAAGGCGCGGCCGATCGGCGAGGTCGTCGAGATCAGGCCCTTTTCCGCGTCGGCCTCCTCGCTGCTGACCAGCTTGTATTTCACCTTGACGTCGCGCGCCAAGTCGACCACGACTATGCGCGAGCCGTAGCCGGAGCGGTCCCTCGGGATATTGTTGAGGTTGAGCATGCCGAGGTCGCCCATGCGCTTTTTGAGCTGCGCGATCTTGGCGTTGACGTACGTCTGGCGCTCTTTCGCGAATTTGTACTCCGCGTTTTCGGAAAGGTCGCCGTGGGCGCGGGCGACGGCAATTTCCTTAGGAAGCTCGACGCTAAGCTCATGCGAGAGCTGGTCGATCTCGCCCTGAAGTTTCTTCTTAATTTTAGCCAGCGGATCGGACATGATCGCGTGCCTGCCGGGCTTAGAGAGTCTGTCGCGCAGGGAATCCTTGGTGCGCCCTAGACTCTTGCCGAACTTGGAGCCTTTGGGGCGTCGTGTATCCTTGCGCACGGAACCCTAGCGAACTGATTTCTTGCGTACCGAACTCTTACGCCCTGAAAAATACGGCGGAGTCCGGCAAGCGCGGATGGCGCCTCGGACTCCGCGTAAAGAGACATTATAGGCGCGGGAGGACCGATGCTACAAGTGGCGGCATTGGGGCTTGTTAGTCCGAGGGATGCAGAGGGCTGTGGAAAACCGGGAAATGGGCACGGATTACATAATTCACCCGATTGCGCTGGCGGGGCGGAGGAGCAAAGTAACGCCAACTTATTAGAGGACAATCAGCGGGCGATGCTTCGGGTAGCCCTGACTGCATGTTCTTAAGAGCGTTTCCCGACTCGCCGCGCTGATCGTTTGTCGCACGCCTGCCCTCGGAAGTGGCCGCGCCGTGTCATGGACAGCGGGACGAAAAGATGCACGTAGCAATCGGAAATTCAAAGTGTGGCTTTCGCTCGGCACTGAGCCGATGTTCGCGGAGCTGGCCTCCACGGAAAATGTGAGCTCCTGCGGCGTGCGCGTGCAAACCGAGCTGCCGTGGAAAGCGAATACGCGCGTGTTTGTGAAACCGTCGAAGGGCAAAGAGTGGGCGCGCGCGAGAATCGCCTACTGCCAGAGGCTTGGCTACAACAGCCATGCGCTGGGGTTGGAGTTCTACGGGACGGCGCACCGCTACAACCTGACGTTCAGGTGCATCCATTGCGGGGGATATGAGGCATCGGCGAACTTTCGCAGCGACCCGGTGGAGCGCGAGGAGGAAATTAAGGCGCGAGTCTACCGCGTGCAATGCGCGCGATGTGGGTGGAAGGGCGTGGCTTGTGGGATTTCGGCGGTACGCATGCTGCGGTACAAAAGCGTCGAGACGCGGGGCGCGGAGGCAAATGCGCCGCTAGTCCGACCGCCGACGAGAGCTGCGTGGAGGAAGTCGGAGGGGGTTTTGTCGCGGGGGGCGGCGTGAGGGGACAAGGCAGAAAGCAGACAGCAGAAAGAAACGAAAAAGGCTGCGGAGATGCGGAGGCAGGGAGACAGGGACGGGCTGGGCTAATTTGTGGCACGTCCAGGCGTTGAACAGAAAGCGCAGCAAGGGCTGCCCATCGCAAGATTCAAGATAAACCGCGTTCCAAAAATGCTCCACAATTTCTGTTAAAGCTAAGCAAATACATAGGTTAGAGAAGACTCTTATTCGGGCGTAGCGGCCTTGCCCAAACCACGGCAGGCGCGCACTGACGTTTGGGGGAGGTGTGTCGTCTATTCCACAGGAGCCAGGAATGGGAACTATGGGACTTGCGCTGCCTTGGAAGGCTAGAATCGCTTCCGCGCCGCGCGATGCTGCTGCGGCAGGCCTGCCCCGGCAGGCAGGCAAGTGGGGAACGCGAGTGGAAGGTTTCGAACACGTGAGCGGCGGCCCGCTGCGGGCGGCCGTGGAAGCTGCAGGCGAAGACGCCGCACTGGCGACAGCGTGCCAGGCCGGGGACTTGCGCGCCTACGAGCGGCTGTACGCTCTGCATGGCGCGAAGATGAAAAACCTTGCGCGCAACGTGCTGGGCAGCACGGTGGACGCGGAAGACGCGGTGCAAGAAACGTTCCTGAAAGTGCAGCGGAGCATCGCGAGCTTCCGCGGGCAGTCAAGTTTCGTGACGTGGACGTACCGCATCCTGATCAACACGTGCTACGACGCGCGGCGCAGCCGATTGCGAAAAAAAGAAGTAACGACGGACGATGATTCGGAAGACGCGCCGCGGATCGAGCCTCGCGCTCCGGGAGCGCATCCTTCGCTGCGGATGGCGCTGGAAAGGGCGCTTGGGAAGCTGACGCGGCATCAGCGCGACGTTTTCCTGCTGTACGAAGTGGAGGGTTTCCGGCACGCGGAGATTGCCGGGATGCTGGAGACTACCGAGGCGGCGTCGAAGAACACGCTGTTTCAGGCAAAGAAGAATTTGCGGGAGATGCTGGAACCGCCCCGAAGCAGTACGGCGCAGTTGCGGTGACCAGGCCAGTGAAAAAAGTACGGTGAGCAAAGCGCAGTGAAGGAAACACGGCAAACAAAGTTTGGTGAACGACGATGAATGTGACTTGCAAGGATCGAGAGCGGATTTTTGAAGACGGCACGGCGGCGGAATGGGCCGCGCTGGAAGCGCACACAGCGGACTGCGCGGCGTGCGCGGAAGACGTGCGTGCCTGGAAGTCGCTGAGCGTGGCGGCGAAGGAGCTGCAGGATTATTCGGCGGTTCCCGAGTTGTGGGCACGGATTGAGCGCGCGCTGATCGAAGAAGATGGGCGGAAAGCGCACCGGGCGGAACCGAAGAGTTGGTCTTCGTTTTTGCCGGCGATTTCAATGGGATGGCAGGCGGCGCTGGTGGGGGCCTTCGTGCTGATACTGACGGTTTCCGTGAGTTGGATACTCGTTATTCGGGATCATCGTGTTCCACCAGACAACTCATCTTTGCTGAAGAGCGCGGCGCTGAAAGAAGTGGAAAGCACGGAGCGCGCGTACGAAAGGGCCATCGACAAGCTGGCGGCGGAAGCCAAGCCCCAGCTCCAGGATCCGGCGACGCCGCTGATGGCGAATTACCACGAAAGACTGCTGGTGCTGGACAGCGCGATTGACGATTTGCGCGCGCAGGCGGGATTGAATCCATCGAACGCGCAACTGCGGTTTCAGTTGCTGGCGATGTATCAGGAAAAGCAGAAAACGCTGGAAGAGGTTTTGGAGGCGAGAAAGTAATGAATCAGCCCAGTCCGAATTTTGGCAAAGGAGCAGCGTGTCGAATCGCAATGGCAGGATTACTGTTCGCCGCGATGTTCTTTGTGGCGGTGCAGCGCGCGGCTGCGGCACACAGCGCGCAAGAAGAGGTATCCAAGGACTTTCAGAAAACGGTGATGCTGGGAGCGGGACAGTCGGTTCGCGTGGAGCATAAATTCGGCGAAGTGAAAGTGCATGGAGAATCAGGCCGCGAGGTGAAAGTCTCGGCGACAATTCGCGTACAGGCGAATTCGCGAGACGAGGCGCAATCTTTCGCGGACAAAATCCAAATCGAAGTGCAGCAGACCGCCGGCGGAGTCGAGGTCAAAACGGTCTATCCGGATGAACACGCGTGGCATATCCGGATCGGCAAGAGCCCTTCCTATTCGGTGAACTACGACATTGCCATGCCGTCCGACGCGCCGCTGAACGTGCGGAACAGTTTTGGCAACACGGAAGCTTCCGGCATCCACCCCAGCGTCGATATCCAGAACAATAACGGCAGCGTTTCAATGCGCGATGTAGGGGCCGCGCGTGTAAACAATTCTTTCGGGAGCATTGAGCTGACTGGCGCTGGAGGAAACGTGTCGGTAACGGACACGAACGGTAGCGTGCTGGTGTCCGACGTAAAAGGAACGCTTGAAGTGCGCAACCGCTTCGGGAGCATCACCACGAAAAATATCCAGGGCGCTGCAACGATCGCGGGGGGCAACGGAGCGGTCACGCTTACCGACTCGTCTTCCGGGAACATCACGACTTCGTTTGGAAGCGTGGATGCGCGCAACGTGAAGGGCGACTTGATGGTTCACGACAGCAACGGGAACGTGGAAATCGCCACGATTGGCGGAGCCGCGGACATCACCAACAGTTTTGGCAACGTCACTTTCTCTGATGTTCATGGGCTGGTGAACCTGAAAACGAACAATGGACGGGTGAAAGGCAGCTCCGCGACGGGCAGTTCAGTGACCATCCACGATTCTTTCGGAAACATCGAGCTGGACAACATAAGCGGCAGCCTGGACGCAGAAACATCCAATGGAAGGATCACCGTTCGCGACGCGCGCGGAGCCGTCACGTTAAAAACCTCCTTCGGGGCCATCGATGCCGCCAACATTCCGAAGGGTATCAAGGCCACGAACCAAAACGGCGCGATCACCCTGGCGGACATCGGCGGCGATACCTACGCCAGAACGAGTTTCGGCAGCGTCATGATCGAAAGGATCAACGGAAACTTGACCGTGGAGAACGCCAACGGCTCGGTAACCGCGCGAAGCGTGAAGGGTGAAGCCAGCGTGAGGACCTCTTTTTCGGGAGTCACGCTCGACGGAATCGGCGGCCGAATCAGCGTGGACAATCAGAACGGCGCAATCGCCTTGACGGCTAGCCGCCCGGCCAGCGGCTGCCGCGACATCCTGCTGAAGACATCGTTTTCGTCCATCCGCGCGCAAATTCCGCAGGGCCTGGGCTATAACGTGACCGCGCACACTTCGTTTGGGAGAATCTCCTCGGAGCTCCCGGTGACTTCGACAGGAAGCATAGGCGGAGACACGTTGAACGGAACGATCGGGGCGGGTGGCTGCCAACTGCAATTGAACAACTCGAACGGAAGCATCGAGATTACCAAGGGCTCGTGATCTGACGCGACTTCTCATTTCCTTGAGGCTCGTGCGCGGGACATGGCGAAAGCTTTCTTCACGATGGATGTAGCTTTTTCCGTCAAGTGAAATTTGCCGAGCTCTTCTTCCCGCGCAAAAGCCAAATCCGTGACGTCGCTTCCGGCTCGTGGTTCGCCGCCGATAAGTTCACAGAGATAGTCAGCGATGACGTAGTGGTAGCGAGGTTTCTTCCTGTCCTGCGCGGCAGCAGCGCCATTTTCAAAGTAGATGCGGTCGAACAGCTCAATCAGTTCAAGGACGCGAACTTCGAGCCCGGTTTCCTCTCGTAACTCGCGATGAACGGCTTCTTCAATCGTTTCGCCAACCTCGATGGTGCCGCCGGGGATGGACCATCGGCGAAGCAGCGGCTCCGTGCCGCGGCGAATGAGGACCGTGCGGCTGCGATCCACGATCACGCCGCCGACGCCCACGACTGGGCGCTCAGGGTACTCTCTCGAGGAAGCCATTCAGCAAGTCCTCAGGTGTGCTGCGGGTGGCGTTTATGACGGGAACACCCCGCAGAGCTTGCATTTCCACGCCTCGGTATATAATACGCTGCAGGGTGGCGGGGACCGTCCTCGTACCGCCACATGCAAAAAAGCTTACGGAGGCTGTACCCGTGATCCGTTGCCCTGAGTGTTCCGCGGAGATCGACGTGGATGAAGACGAAGTCGAGGAAGGCGAAATTCTAAGCTGCCCCGAGTGCGAATCGGAGCTTGAAGTGTCGCAGACGCACCCCGTCCATTTGAACGTGATCTCCGATGACTTAGACGAAGAGGAAGAAGAGGAAGAAGAAGAGGAGAAGGAAACGGGCGAGGACGGTGATTACTCGGAAAAAGAAGAAAAAGAGGAATACGAAGAAGAAGACGAGGAATGATCGGTCAATTTCTGCCCTTCCTGACCCTGGCATCTCCAGAATTGGACACACCATCTAATCCAAGAGGAACACCCCAATGAATCGCCCGAGAAGAATCCAATTTGGAGGCGTGGGTGTGCTGCTTCTGGCATTTGCAACATCGCTAGCGGCCGCTCAGGAAACCCCACCCGCAGGCCCCGCGCAGGATTCTTCGTCAAAAGCGGATAAACCAAACAAGAAAAAATACAGCCATTTGAATGATTTTTTAGTCCGCGGAACGGTCTTCAACGAAAAGGCGCTATCTTTTCCGGAGGTGGAGTTGCGGCTTCGCAAGGAGGGAGACAAGAAATTCAAGTGGGAAACGTACACGAACTCGCGGGGAGAATTTGCAGTGCGAGTTCCGCAGGGCTCGAACTATGAGATTCTGGTGCATGTGAAAGGATTTGCGGATCAAACGCGGACGGTCGAGGCGAAGGGCGGCGGGAACGAAGAAACTTTGGTTTTCCGGATGCAGCCGATTGCGGGAGATGCCAAATGACCAATCTACGACGAATCAGTTGCTTTGTGGCCGCTATTATTTTGCTGGCGACCGCTACGACCGCGCAGGACAAAAAGCACGAAGCACAGCTTCGCACAGTTCGCGGCGTGGTGACCGACAAGTCTGAGAACCCTCTTAACGGCAGCGTGGTTTTCCTAAAAAACATGCGGACCAACTCCGTGCGCAGCAGTTATACCGATGATTCGGGGAGCTACCGGTTCAGCGGGCTCGACCCGAACGCGGATTATGAGCTGCACGCTGAAAAAGACAATGAGAAATCCACAACACGCACGGTGTCGAGTTTTGATTCGCGGAAAGACATCGTCTTGAACCTCAAAATCGACAAGAAAAAGCGTTAACTTCTTCCCGGTCATCTCGTTTTCACAGCAAAAACCGGAAGGAACCCACAATTCACAAAAGAAACCATTCGCATGTTCGAGGAATCTGAGAGTCGAGTTTCCTTATTGTGGAAACAACGCGATTCATTTGCCAGCCCGAACAGAAAGCCCTGGGGAGATAATTCGTGGGAGAAAGATATGAAAAGGCAGAATCAACTCCAACAGCAGTTGGGATCACAGTGTTGACCTAGCGCCGGCCTAAGCTCGGCATTGTGGCCGCTTTCGCTGCTTTGTCGAAGGAATATGTGACGTTTGTGGGCGCGGTGTGTCTAACCTACAGATAGGGTGGATATGGGTTTTCGTTGGAGAGCATCCGATTTGGGCTCTGCGATGACTCAGACAAAAAATGCATATCGTTCGAAACGCGGTTCTTGGGATTTTTGTGATCTCCGTCGCGCTCCTGTTTGTGTGCCGGGGTCTGTTCGGGCAAACTCAACGAACAACGCCTAGTACGGGCAAGGGATCGATCGAGGGCAAAATCTCGGTGGTTTCCAGCGAAGGCGTCAGTAATAGCCTTCCGGGAATCAACGTGAAACTCAAGGGCCCATCGCCGGGTACGCAGGCCCAAGCGACAACGACGGACGCGGATGGCCACTACGAATTCACACAGCTCGGGCCGGCTTCTTACACGCTGGAAGTGGCGGCGGACGGGTTTAAGCCGTGGTCCGCGACGTTGACGCTTGGGGCGGACCAGATATTGGTCAAAGATGTCGTGCTTCAAATCATTTCCGTCAATCAGCAGGTGGAGGTACAAGCAGAAGCTGCGGAAATTGCGACGCAGAACGTGGCCATCACCGCCACAGTGAACACCGACCAGTTGGAAAACCTGCCTCTGCCCACGCAGAAATTCACCGAAGCACTGTCCCTGATTCCCGGAGTAGTCCGCACATACACAGGCAAGCTGACCTTTCAGGGCCAGTCGGAAAGCCAGGGGATGCTCGTAGTCGACTCTGCGGAAAACGTGGATCCGGTGTCCGGGAGCTTCTCGATTCCAATCCCCGTGGACATCATTGAATCAATGACGGCCTACAATTTGCCCGAGAGTTCGCAATACGGCGGTTTTTCGGGCGGGTTGACCACCATCGAAACGCGGGCGCCCTCCGGCGCCTGGAATTACAAGCTGCGCGATTTTGTGCCCGCGTTTCGCGGGAAGAACGACCATTTGGTTGGCCTGGCTAACTGGACGCCGCGATTTTTGTTTGAGGGCCCGTTGATCAAAAACAAAGTCGACTTCTCGGAAGAAGTAACTTATGAATTGCGAAGGCAGCCGGTGCGCGGGCTGTCGTTTCCCGAGAATGAAATCAAGACCAGAGCCGTCACTTCGTTCACGAATCTGCAAGTGCTCGTTTCTCAGCGGCAAGTGCTGAATTTCCACGTCAACGTGTTCCCGTTGGAACTCGATTTCGCCAATATCAACGCGCTGATACCGCAAAGCGCTTCGACGAGCTATGGGCGCAGCGGAGTCTCTTTTGGGTTTTCCGATTCCTACCAATTTCCCTCAGGCGCGGTACTCAACACGCTGGTTAGGTATACGCGGTTCGACAGCGACGCCCACGGGCAAGGACCTGCGGATATGCAAATTTCGCCGGAAGGGTGGCGTGGAAATTACTTCAACCGGTGGAACCGCTATGCCAATCAACTGGAAGCCCTGCCGACTTATCAACTCTCGCCAAAGACCTGGCTGGGCAGTCACGAAGTGAGGTTCGGAAGCGACATTCTCTACCGCAGTTACAGCGGCACGAACGTTTCGCATCCCATCGACCTCCTGGCGGAGGATGGCTCGATGGCCGAACAGATCAACTTTCAGGGCGCAGGTCAATTGAAGACAACGGATGCGGAAGTGTCCGAGTTCATCCAGGACCACTGGGCGGTAAACAAGCACCTGACCTTCAACTTCGGGGCGCGTGTAAGCAGCCAAACTATCGGCCGAGAAGCGGCGTTTGCCCCTCGAGGCGGCGTCGCACTTTCCGTTAACGATGCAAAAACGGTCTTGCGCGCCGGTGTTGCCGAGGTTTACGGCCATGTTCCCTTGCTCGCGGCGGACTTCACCAGCAATCAGGACCGCGTGTTGAGCTTTTTTGATTCAACCGGGGCCTTGATTGGCCAGCCCACCGTGCTAGTTAATTCCTATTTCCTTTCCGGAATGGCTACAGCTGCGCCGGGCGTTCCGCATGATCCGGCATCAAGTCCGCGAACTTTCAGCTGGAATGTGGTGCTCGAACATGACTTTCGCAAGAACCTGAACCTTCGGGCAAGCTATCTGAACAGCCACACAGCGGACCTTTTTCTCATCAATCCGATCCTTCCTCCGGGCGGCGGGAACGGGCTGCTGGCGGTGCAAAATTTTGGAGAATCCAGGTATCGGCAGGCGGATATCACCGCGCATTATCGTTTTGGGGAGCGGGCGGACATGAGCCTTTCTTTCACCTGGAGCCGCGCGCGCGGGGACCTGAACACGCTTTCGGACACGCTGGTTCCGTTCCAGGTTCCGGTCATCCGCCCCAACGTGTCGGGCATCGTTTCCTCCGACGTCCCTAACCGTATAGTGGCCTCGGGCTTCTTCCGGCTTTTCTGGAACATGGTGATCAGTCCTGTGGGGGACTTCCATACGGGATTGCCTTATTCCACCGTGGACATGTTGCAAAATTATTCGGGCATTCCCAATGGACAGCGCTTCCCCAGGTACTTCTCGCTGGACGCCAGGCTCTACCGCGAGTTTTCGATTCACTTTCCGCATACGGAAAGCGCGAAGAAGCATAAGGTTCGGCTCGGTGTGTATTCCACGGACATCACAGACCGGCTGAACCCCCACGACGTTTACAGCAACATCACTTCCCCCAATTTCGGGCGTTTCGCGGGCTTCCAGAGGCGCTACACCGGCGCAGTGTTGGACCTGGTCGAATAGGAGGTGGAAGTTTCCGCGGTCCATTTGTTCTTCTGAATACTTTGGTGGCCCGGGTTCGCAACAAAAACGGAGTCAAGGCTCGTAAGAAGCAGCCAGGACGCGTATGGCGTTGGGCACGACCTCGATTTCGACGGGCGCAGGCCCAAGAATCTCGCCATCGCCGTGAAAGAGACAGGGAAGGTCCGCGGATATTCTCACAGCTTTCACCGTCCATCGCTTCACTCGAGAAGTGCGCAAATCTCCGCTGCCCACCAAGCGGTGGAGCAATCTAAGAACGCTTAAGGTGCTCAAATTTTCGAGTATGACAACATGAAGCAAGCCGTTGTCAATGCGCGCATCGGGCGCAAGGCGCAAACCAGCTCCATACGTTGGGGTGTTCAGAACGCTGGCAAGAAGAGCGACTGTTTCCACGGGCGGAAGCGCTTCTTCAGGAAATTCAAGACGAACCTTGAGCGGGAGATGCCCGGATAAAGCTCGAAGAGCAGAGGCAATGTAGCGCAATCGGCCGGGGAGTCGATGATAAGGACCGCTTGCGAAACGCGCCGCCTCGGCGTCAAGGCCAATCCCTCCGCCACCGGCATACAATCGCGTTCGCCCGCCTGCGGTGCGCACGCGGACCAAGTCCACGTAGCGCGGTTTGCCCTTGAGAATGATTTGCGCGGCAGAAACGGGTCGCTGGGCAACCCGAGTGCAGGCCGCAAAATCATTGCCGCCGCCAGACGGTAGAATGCCGATCATCACGTCGCTTCCGCACACACCGTTCACAAGGGCCTGAAAGGTTCCATCACCGCCCAACGCCAGAAGCACGCGGTGGTTTTGATTAACGGCTTGCCGGGCGGCGGATTCCAGTTCAGCTGCGCCACTGGTTTCGACAAATTGGTGGGCGACGCCGATAGATTCAAACAGTGCCCGCAAGGGAGGCAGATGAGAATGAGATCGGCGGCGTCCGGCCGCGCGATTCACGAACACAAGAATGGGAACGTCGCTTGGGGCAGTAGAAGGTTCCGTACGGACGTGCATATCGTGAAAGAATAATCCGCGCTGACACTGGCTAGACAAAAATAAGAAAAAGCTGGTGCCGGCGGGGGGAATCGGAATTCAGACCCCCACTGATTCCACGTAACTTGCTCATTCTACAAGACGGCAGAAACTATAAAAACATCGAATTCACCCAAGTCAGGTACACCGCGGGTACACGGTGGTTCCTGAAGTCTCGCGCAGGGCTCCTCACGTCGAACGTGCCACGCTTAAGGTTGTCCCCAGTTCTGCGTCAGGGCCGCACCAAGCCTTCTGGCAGTTAGATATTCAGCTCTCGTATCTGTTCGCCATAGGTAAGTTCGTAGGCGCGCAAATGCCCGAGATCGTTGGCGATCGTGAGCAACGAGCCATTGAATCGAACGCTGGGATTGCATCTTCCCTCGATTCCTATCTCGATTCGAAGGACAGGTTTCGCGCCTTTGGCATAGCTATAGACCAGGATGCGCGTTGCCGCTTTCGACGCAAGGCAAAGAGCCAACCAATCAGTGGTAACAACGGGATCAGCTAGTACTTGCTCATCCGCACCAAGAGTTAAGAATTCGTTCCAGCTGCCGTTGGTTTTTCTAAAGAGAATCTGACAAGGCGACGTACTCTGAGTTTCACTGCCAGTCGCTGCTTGAGGAGCGAGAACGGTAGAGCAATCGAGAACTCCGCTTTGGGAACAGGAGGCCAGTCGAATCTCTTTAGCGGTTTCAAGTGGTGTTGAGAATGGCAGAAGAGTCTTGCTCTTGAGACGCAGTTGCGGCAGCTGATATTCCCAAAGCCAGAGGTTTTTGTCCTTATACGTGACGAAATCCAATTTGCCCGAAGCAAGTGTGAGAGGGCCGACGGAATGGCCCAGGTCAGGTATTCGCCACAAGGCATCAAGCCGCTGTGACGTGGTATCGATTGCATACAAGTCTTGACCACACACGACGTACCAGATGGCACCATCGAAGCTTGCCGCAAAATGGCTGATCTCAGCATGACACCACGGCGTAGCTTTGCGAGATAAAACATCCACCCGCGAAAGAGACCACACGGCACCTCGACGGGCCATTGTGATGATCTTGCTTCCGTTTTCCGAAACGACTAAGCGATCTGCGGGTTCGTCAAAATGGGCTATCGTTCGACCGTCCCTGGTAACTAGCTTTAGACCTATTTCCCCCATTGCGACCGCGCAACTTCCGTTTGGAAGCAGCACAGCGTCTGATATCTGCGTCGAGCCTCGATCATTTGCGCCCATGAAGTATCGTCGGGGCGCGCCCAAATCAGTGAGTTCAACCTTTCTACCCTGAGGCCGTGGCGGGACGTCCGCACGCAGGGCACCGTCACCCGAGTAGTCGATGAGCTGGCGTATAGGAATGGGCCCAAGCGAATGCAGGCCCTGTCCGGCATCGCGCAAAGCGGCCCTTGCCGCGAGCCGCGCCAAGGTTTGTGCCTGGGGCGACTTGGGCTCCTTGCGGAGTGTCTCCGCGAATTCCATTCTGGCGGGAGCCCCTTCCACAGAGTCACTTTGCAATAGCTCAAGAGCTTGCGGCCAGAACTCGCGATATCCATCCTGAACCACGCTAATGAGTCGGGCCAAAGATCGCGCTCCCGATCGACCGCCGATCTCTGTTGCTCGCCTCATCCATTCGACAGCAGTAGACCTCTCGGACTCTAGGGGCCAGAGAACGTCAACCGCGACTGCCACGTTCCCTGCGTCCGCTAGCGATTGCGCCCAAAGCTTTCGCAGCTCGGGAGCGGCCGGATGGCGCGACTTCTCCAATCGCAAGACCGCTCCGTAAAATGCTCCTGTCTTTCGTGCGACTTGGATAGCTCTTTCCTTTTCTCCAGCTACAAACCATTGCCGAACGATGATTTCGGGAGCTAGCTCCCGAGCCTCAGCAATTTCGGCGGCCTCGCGCAATCTACCGTTACGTTCTAAGAAAGCGACCGCTTCTTCGTTTGCTCGCAACAGTTCAGCAAGAACGAACGCCGCCTCCCCAATCCGGCCTTGAGCTTCCAATCTTTTGAACGTCGACCTATAGAGTTGATGGAGATGGGAATACAGGGACTGACCTAACACCATTGCCGAATTGGGGCGGCGGCCAAATGCGTTGAGCCGCAGATTCTGTCTGACTCCCGGCAGCCCAAGAGTCATTCTTAAAATAGGAGAATCGGAAATAGAAGACAGGGGAATCGCGTGTCTCAGCGCTTCATCCATGTCGCCCTGTTCGAACATTTGCATCACGCGACTCAGGTAGCGTCCTTGTCTCCAGCCAAGAACACGCGCGAGTCGTGTCACCATGACGATCTTGTTGAACGCGGAGGCCAGCCACAGTGAGAGTTTCGAGGGTGCGCGCGTGGCAAACACGCTCTGTTGCGACCCGGTTAGACTCTGCGTTTCATAAGCGTTTCGAGGCCAAAGGCTTCTCAAGCCTCTTACTAGGCCCTGGGCAGCATTCGCTATGCTGCGAAATGAAAAACTACGCAGCCAGCCAAACCTATTCCTTTTGTTCGATTCAGGCTCGCCTTTCAATCGCGCGAGCAGGCTTTTCAGTTCCTGCGGAGCCTCGGGAATACGCCCAAGTGCCTCGCGGAGGTTGGGCAGCTCAAGTGGCTTCGCGACGGTCGGTCCAAGCGGCTCGGTACCGAGGGAGATCCCTTGAACAAACTCCAACCCGCCTGTATCAATCCATCCGTCGGCGGCCTCTAGGCTCTCATCGCTCAATAGTTCCGTCGATATGCTCCCTCCTGCAGAGAGGACCAGAGTTCCAAAGGGTTGATTAATGGAACGGATTTCTTTTTCCTTCAGTGGCACGCCTGTGAGGAATCCTTTGCCTCGGATCAAAGGCAGACCGATTGTTTCGCCGGCGAACACTAGCACTGGTCTCGGAAGAACCAGTACAAATCCCTCTTTGACTCGATACACCCGAGCGTTTGGTTCCCATGCCGACAGAATTCGACGAATCGCTTCGCGTTCCGTCGTAATGTTAAATGCGAAGAAAAAACCATCGGCGGAAACTCGGCCACGGTGCACAACCGACCATGGCTTTGCGCTAGTCATTTCGATCCTCGTTCAGGTAGCGGCAAAGACTTTGCGCCAGAGGGAGCGAGTAGACGATAACGTCACCTTTTGTCGTGGAGTACGCTATCCAGGGCTTGCCCTGGGAAACAGTCAAATGCACAATCGAATCGGGGCTCTCGAAAAGAGTTCGTTCCCAGTCAGGACCTTTTAACGTGACCACATGCCTATTGTCTCTGAGCGAAACAAGAGCTTCGGCGTAATTCGGCTCCTGAATAACGCCGATGATTTCTTGCGTCTGTTCTGTTTGGATATCGTTACTTCGGTTCTGACCAGAGACTACTAACCAACGGGTTGGACTTTTCTGGATGGCAAGCAAACAAAACGGAGCTTGAGCGTGCGCGCCAAACCCAAAGAATGCTTGTTCGACCCCTTCGGCTCCGCTCAACACCACGCCCCGAAACGGTTCGCGCCCCATCGATGTGTACTCAACCGTGTTCCTTGCCTTGTCCACACTGACATATGCCGGAATTCCTTCTCGGCTCGTGAGAGCGAGCACGCCTGATTGTTCGAGCAGGGCTACCGGCTCATCCGCCTCACGCTTCAGGTGGAACAGATTCCCGGACGCATCCAAGACAAAGACGCTGGACTTGTCGCCCTGTGGCACAGGAGAACGGACACAGGGAAAGACCAACGGCTGGTTGCTTTCCCGTGGCCAGGCAAATTGGTCAAGGCGAAGAAAGTAGTGGCCAGCCGAAGGGTAACTTTCCTTCCCAACGTAGGATATCCGCAGTGAAATCTCTTCAACCGACACAATGATCGTCGAGCGGCCAAGGCGATTCGCGGCTACAATTCTTCCAATGTTTCCCAACGTATGCCGCTTCGCCTTCCCAGGCGTGTCCCAAGGCGAGTTCGGCACTGGGAAGGACATTAGAGTGCCGTCGCCAGTTGTGGCAAACAAACGTCTACCGCCGTGTGCAAAAATGAGCCCGGACGAACGAACCATCGTAGAAAGCTTGCGAGGGATGCTGACTCTGACTTGATAGGGATCTCGAAGTAGCCGGGCGCACACACCGTTGTCGGGAAGGTCCAACAGAACCCTTCTTGGCCGCCCTTTCGGACGCTGGATTTCAACAGAAACTTGTCCTACTTGTGGTTCAAGAACGTCATCTACCTTCACGCGGGAAACGACATGATGTGGTGAGATTTGGTGAAGCCTTTCACCCCCAACAAGCCATATCTCTTCTGATCGGTTTGTCTCTAGCGAACGGAGAATCCAATCGTTCAACATGGAATCGGATACGTTCGCGGATGTCCTTGCGCGGAGCAACTCGATTATTTCTGATTCACTAGCACCGTGCAGGAATGGCAGCCCCGGATTCTGCAGGGTTCTCCATGCGAAATTGGCGCGGGCACGGTCAGCGCGTCGAATGAGCACAACCAGAATCGCAAGGTGTGCTAAACGAGGAGACCCAAGCTGGTCTGGTCCGGAGTCAAACAGAACAACCGACCCTAGGCCGTGTGCGCGGTCACGTTTTGCAGTTTTCAAGAAAAGATGCTCGCGCATTGTTGCACGGCGTTCGAATTCCTCAGGAATTTCGTCGGCAAGTAACCAATCTGAGGCGATCAACCGTTCATAGCTTCCTCGGTTTACCAGCCCATCGAAGCCATCCGGATCATCGTCGCCTGGCATATCTTCTAAATGCAGAGGGTCAATAGCCGCTGCGATCCTCTGGACCAGAGGACCTATCGCCATACTCAACTCATTCGGAAAGACGCTGAGTTGCTTGGACCAAGGAGCCAGAGATGCCGGTAGAGAAATCATGTTGCGGTAAGAAGCCAGGACCTCAGCACGTCTCGGGAGAGCTCTCTTGCCTGCGACAGCGAAACGATAATATTCCTTGTTTCGATAAATGCCAGGGGCGGTGGAAAAGGGCTCTGTTCAATTAATGCCCGTTGAAGAAGGTCTGAAGGAACGTTGGGTTCACGATTTGTAGGCAAGAGGAGATGGGGCGCACGTTCGTCCGAGCCCAGATAGTTTACTCCGTCCACCCACGGAAGTGATTCCGCTTCGCCAAGAAGAACGATTGCGTCCGAGATCGCAACCCCTTTCCAGCTTGTCCACTTCGTGTGGTCGGATGCTAGGAGCTTCTTGGCCAGCACCTTTGCTGTTTCACCTGAGGCCACGACTGCGACTGGTACACGAGGCTCTTCGCGGAAATGCCAAATGATTTGAAGAGAATTGGACTTCAATTGACTACCTCATTGGGCGGTTTGAGATGCGCCACTATTCGCGCCCGCGCTTCGCTCAGGTTGGAAGGCATAGTTTCCACAGTGAAGGAAGCATCTATCTCGCGCACAACGCCTTCTAGCTTGAGCCTCCAATTCTGGGCTGTCTCTCCGTCCCCATCCGCTGGTGTTGCAAGCAGCTCACTTGCAGACAGGGCTAGTCGTCTCGCCCGGACGAGAGGGCCTGCTGAGGCGTCCTCTGCTGCTGCGGGCAGCGTCACGTTCTCAGTGTGGCGAAGCAAATCGCGAAGGCTTTCTCTAGCAATTTCCTGCTGCTCCTGGGTCGGAACGACGTAGATCAAAGGCCACAAATCAGCGTCGCTGGGCCTCGAAATGACCGGCCACTACTGCAGCAGCGGCAATTAGGCTTTGCGCCTTGACAACTCTGCGGTCCGAAAGAACGATGCCGGCACTTCGCAAGATTCGCAGCAAGTGAGCCAATTGTGGTCGGACTGAGCTGAGATCAGCGTTTTGTGCCACCTCAGCCAACGCATCAATGTCGTTCATGGATGCAAGTTCCGAGAATTTGGAATGATCGAGTTTCCAACCGCTATCTAACAATGTTTCTAGTTGTGGATCGTCAATAGCCTCCACGATGCGTTTGACAACCTGATTTGGCCCACCTTTGATACTTTCATTTGGCCCACCCTAAGGCCGTGATTTTGCTCTTCTTCCGGGGGTTTTCTTTCCGTGGC
>Ga0209474_10001410_pt1 | contig 23619 bp, 18 predicted proteins | sample GraSoiAngelo_145_FD_185902 | JGI IMG/M metagenome (GOLD analysis project Ga0209474, IMG submission 185902) | Grasslands soil microbial communities from the Angelo Coastal Reserve, California, USA - 14_1009_05_20cm (SPAdes) (version 2) | ecosystem: Environmental > Terrestrial > Soil > Grasslands...
AGACGGCAGTTTGTACACAATTGCAAACGAAGCTAAGGCATCGTAGACTCAATAAGTTGTGAGCAGTTGCCACGCGGTTTTGTAAGGGCCTGTAGCTCAGGTGGCTAGAGCGCGCCCCTGATAAGGGCGAGGTCGGTGGTTCAAGTCCACCCAGGCCCACCATTTTCTAGAGTTCTCAGTCATTAGTTCTAGGTTTTTAGTAAAGAAAACCCGCAAACCTTCTTGACTGATCTGGCGTGCCCTGAGCCTGGCGGGCCATGCGATGAGCTCGGGTGCGAGCTTACGTCGATCTTCCCTTACAAGTTTCCGCGCGACGAATTCCTTCGAAGTGGGTTGAAACAGTATTGTGATACCGGCTTTGTGTTCCGAGTCTTGCAGGTATATTGCGAAACGGGAAGAGGGCCGAGCGCATCCTAGGCTACGGAAGGAAGCGGCAAGCGAATCGCAATACTCTTTCTGGATTCAAGAACAGGAGGATCGTGATGCGGTTGGGAATGATTTCTCTACTTGCGGGAACAATCTCCTTGATGGCAAGCGCACTGGCCAGTGCCCAATATTCGCAATATTATGGGCGCGAAAAATGGGAGGTGACGCCGTTTGCCGGATACGAAACGAGCGGGTCTTACCCGCTGACTTCCAGCACGGTAACGGTAAACGGCCTGCGGATTAACGGGGCGGCAAGTTTTGGCACGTTCATCGGCTACTCGGTCACCACGAACGCGCAATTTGAGTTTCTTTGGGACCGTAACATGACTTCGTACAGTGTCCAGCAGACTCCAGGCGGGCCGTTTCAGAAGGCCTACAATTCGGACGTGGACCAGTATCAATTCGGTGCGATGTATATGTTTCTAGGTGATGAGCACAAGTGGCGGCCGTACTTCGCAGGGAGCCTGGGTTTTACGCACGAATTCAACAGCGGAGGAAACCCCACGCGGACTGATTTTTCCTACGGCATCGGCGGTGGCGTGAAGTATGGCTTCACGCGGCACATTTCCTTTAGAGGAGACGCTCGCTACATGCCGACTTATGCGAATTCCGGGCTGCAACCCTTCTGCGACGCTTTCGGCAATTGCTATATAGCGAAGGTGTCGCAATACCAGCATCGCGGGAATTTTCTGGCCGGGCTGGCGTTTCGATTTTAAGAAGAAGCGCCGACAAGCGCGCGAGGGCCGCTAAAATACTTGCCGGGCCTTTGCGAAATTGGCGCCGCGCAGCTTAGGGCGCTGGAGGCTTCTGCGCAGTTTGCGTTGGAGGCGGCGCCGCAAATTTGGCGTCGTCCACGGGAACATTCTGGTGAAGCTGTTCGACCTGAATGGTGAACTGGTTTCCCGGCCGGGAAAGTGTCCAGCGAAACGGAACTCTCAGGCCCTTGGCATCGCGATAATCCGCATAATCAATTTGCGTGGGGTTGCGGCCCAGCGGCGTTTCAGCGTAACGGATGAGGCGCAGCAGGAGGCCGGATTCCTTGTCGAAATAAAGGCGCAGCGGCGGCTGTGCTTCGCTATGGCCCACGACGAGGTAAGTGTCATGGCCGTCGATTTTTTCTCCCGGATCCACGCGGAATTTTTCGTAAAGTGTTCTCACATGCAACGGAAAATACAGGTCGGCATCCATGCCCGCGGCGGCGTTTTCCGTGGCGGACATCATGTGCACGCGCCCGGGAACGCTGAGCCAGCCCTGCTTGCCATCGAATGCGGTGACGCTATCGCCGTTGGCGAGGTGCATGACGGTGAGGCGCTTTTCGGGAGCTTTGGAATAAACGTCAACAGGGAAATGCTGGCCACCGAAAGCGATAAGGGTCCCTTTCTGCACGCGGCTGATGACTTTCTGGAGGGCTTCGGAGCCGCCGATGGCGTTGAGGTATTTGTCGAGCAGCTGATCGGCTGGCGGTAAAACAGGCTTTGGTTCGCCAGGCTTAACGCCTTCGGCTGATTCGTGCGGCGGTTCGTCTGCAGAGATGATGGGCGTAGCCACCGGGTTCGCTGAGCCGCGGTGGCAGGAGTAGCAGGTGACCTCGCGATGGCCTTCGAAGTTTTCTTTGTTGATGGCCATCATCATGTTAATCATTTTGCGCGCCGTGACTTTCGGCTTCTTGTCGTCTTTGTCCATCTGGCGCGGCACGTGGCAGTATTCACACTCGACACCCAGGGAAGCGGCGATGAATTGCATCGAAGGGATAAGCTGCTCAGCGGGAATGCCCTTGAGCGCCTGTATGTTCTTGTATTCCTCTTCCGCCAGTTTTGGCGCAACTCCGACGCCTGACATGGATTTGGGCGGAGTAGACTGCCCACGCGCAAGCGCGATGCCCAGCACGGCGAGCAACGAAGTTCCCCAGACGAAGATCCAGCCTCTCGAACGAAATAGATTCATAGATCCAACCCTCGCAGGTAGTGTGACGAAATTGCTCGCAAAGTGGTTGCAGCAAATCCAGAGAGATATTGCGGCGGTCTAGGCGCTGATCTCGCCGCGCTTGGCGAGCGCGATAATGCGGTCGGCGGCGCGGAAAGCGAGCGCCATGATGGTCATAGTGGGTTGGCCGCGGCCCGAAGTAACGAGACTGCTGCCGTCGCACAGGAAAAGATTTTTCACGTCGTGCGTGCGGTGGTCGGCATTGATCACGGAAGTCTTGGCGTCTTGGCCCATTCGGCAGGTGCCGAGGAGATGCACGCCAAACTGCTGCTCCTGCGGCGGGAAGCTCCACTTTTTGACGGCCGCGGCTGCTTCATGAATAGCGTGCGCGCGCTCAAAGAGCCAACTGGAAAGCTTCAAATCATCGGGATGGTCTTTGTAGGTCAGGCGAAGAGCGGGTAATCCCCAGGCATCTTTCAGGTCAGGATCAAGCGAAAAGGAATTGTTTTCGACCGGCAGGGAAGTGCCGTGACAGAAGATTTCCATGGTCCGCGTAAAATTGTGCGCGAGAGCAGCTTTGAAGTCTTTGCCCCAGCGCGGCGTCTCGGGCGGAACTCCTCCGAAGGCAAAAGTAATTGGAGTGAAATCGTAGCGGGCGTCGAGTCCGCCGCCGCCGTAAAAGCCCACTTTTTCGTGATCGAGTTCGTAGAAGTCATGAAGCACGCGGCTAACGCAGTAGCCTTTGTAGTCGTTCAGCGGGTGCTCGTAGACGCCCGTGACCGTGCCGCCGCTGTTAAACATAAGGTTTTTGCCGACCAAGCCACTGGAGTTTGCCAGACCATCAGGGAATTGTTTGTTTGCCGAAAGGAGAAGCAGGCGCGGAGTCTCAGCGCCGTTTGCGCAAACCACCACCGCCTTGGCCTTTTGCAAGTGCGTGTTGCGCTTTTCATCGAAGTACAGTGCGCCTGTCGCGCGGCCATTGGCGTCCAATTCGATTTTGTAGACGTAAGAGTTCGGGCGGATTTCGCAGCGGCCGGTGCGTTCCGCGACGGGAATCGCGGCTGCCAGCGAACTGGACTTCGCGCCAACCTCGCAGCCGAATCCGAGGCAATAACCACATTGCACGCAGGCACTACGGCCTGGGCGTGGTTGCGAAAGAATCGCCATGGGAGCAGGGAAGGGATGCCAGCCGAGCTTGCGCGCGGCGCGTTCAAAGAGCACGCCGGAAGACTTAACGGCAAGCGGCGGCATGGGATAAGGTTTCGAGCGTGGAGGGTCGAAGGGGCTCGCGCCGGCAAGTCCCGAAACGCCAATCTCCCATTCCACTTTGGTGTAATAGGGTTCCAAATCAGCGTAGGTGATGGGCCAATCGGTGAGAGTCGAACCTGGAATTGTTCCTACCTTGCTGCGCTCGACGAAGTCAATTTCGTGGAAGCGCCAGAAATTCGCTGTGAAATGCACGCTCGTGCCACCTACACAACGCCCGTAGACGAGCGCGCGCTGCGGTTTGGCTTTTTCGTCGGGCGTTTTGCGCACCGTGGTGGGTTGCAGCTTCGGATGGTTGGTGAGCTTGTCCATCGCCAGAACTTCGATTTCGTTGTGGGTGAAATCGGCTTCGGTCAGGTAAGGACCCTGCTCGAGGACAACGACGCGGAACCCGTTGGTGGAAAGCTCTTTGGCCAGGACACCCCCAGCGGCGCCAGAACCGATAATGACAAAGTCCACTTCGTCGGAGGTCTTGTATTTGGGCTGGTCTACGTTCATTTCTTCTCCGCTTCTTTCATGTCGGCCTTCGCGGCGACCTCCCAGCCGGGATAGCCCTTGTCGTAATAGCCGAATGGCGGCTGAAACATGTGCTCGCGCTCGCGGCCAATAACTTTCCAGCCCGCGGCGTCGTGGTTGCCACCGTAATCCGGATCAATCAAGAAGCCGGCGATAGTGTGCTGGCGCAGCGTCTCGAAAAAGTTCTGCGCTCCGGGGCTGGTGCGAAACCGGCGCTGCCGCCCCTTCGGGCTTTCTTCATCGAACGAATGCAGAACTTCGTCCTGCTGCTCTGGCGTCAACTCGGAGAATTTGGATTTGCCTTGGAACACTTCAGTGACTCTGGCCTGCAACTCCGGCAAACCTTCCCGATAGGTTTTTTGGTCGTCAACGCCGAAAGTGGTGAGCCCGCGGTCGATGAAGTAAACCACTCCCGCTTCGTGCGCCCCCGGCGTGTCGTCGGTTGGAATAATGCGAGACGTGATCGCGTCGATCTCTTTGGCTTCTTCAGGCGTGAAGAACTCAAATTTGGGAGGCGCTGCCGATTTAGCGGCCTGGTGCGCGTGAGTGGCGGCGGCAAGCAGGGCAGGCCAATGTGCCGAGGCCCAAACGGCGGAGAGTCCTGTGACGCCTCGTGATAGAAAGCGACGACGGCTGACAGATTCATTCATTCTGGACGTCCTTAAATGGACTTTTCTGACTGTAAGCTGCATGGGTCACAGCGTCAAGCCATTCAAAACAAATTCGGCCGCCAAATTGACTGGCGCTAGATCTCGCCTCGCCGTGCCAGAGCTGTGATGCGGTCGGCGGCTCGATAAGCAAGCGCGCTGATGGTCAGCGTTGGTTGCCCACGGCCGGAAGTGACCAGGCTGCTGCCATCGCAAAGAAAGAGATTCTTCACGTCGTGCGTGCGGTGGTCCGCGTTGATGACCGAAGATTTCGTATCATTGCCCATGCGGCAGGTTCCCAGGAGGTGGTAAGCAAAGTCCTGTTCTTCTACTGGAGAAGCCCATTTTTGCACAGCATCCGTGGCATCGAGCAATTCCATGATGCGGTCCTTCAAGAAAGCGCCGAGTTTGAGATCGTCGGGGTGGTCCTTGTAGGTCATGCGGAGGGCAGGCAGGCCCCAGGCGTCCTTGAGAACCGGGTCCAGCGAAAAACTGTTGCTTTCGACGGGCAGGGAGGTGCCATGGGACACGATTTCAACACTGCGCGTGTAATTGTGCGCCAAGGCAGCCTTGAATTCTTTTCCCCATCGCGGAGTTCCCGGGGGCAGACCGCCCATATCGTAACCGGCGGAGGCGAAGTTAATAGGAGTGAGGTCGAAGCGTGCGTCCAAGCCGCCACCGCCGCAGAATCCGACCTTCTGCGGGTCGAGTTCGTAGAAGTCGTGAAGGATGCGGCTCACGGCAACACCCTTGTAGTCGTTCAAAGGATGTTCAAAAACGGCCATTGCCGACGGGCCGGAATTCAACATCAGGTACTTGCCGACGAGGCCGCTGGAATTCGCCAGGCCGTTTGGAAATTGCTTGCTGCTGGAGAGAAGCAGCAACCGCGGAGTCTCGGCGCCATTGGCGCAGACGACGACGGCTTTGGCCCTCTGTAAATGCGTCACGCGCTTCTTGTCGAAGTACGCGGCGCCGATGACGCGGCCATTTGCGTTGGTCTCGATCCGGTGAACATAGCAATTGGGGCGGATTTCGCAGCGACCGGTCTTTTCTGCCATTCGAATGACGGTGGCGAGAGTGCTGGATTTTGCGCCGACTTCGCAGCCAAAGCTTTCACAGAAGCCGCATTGGACGCAGGCACTGCGGCCTGGGCGAGGCTGAGAGAGAATGGCCATCGGCGCGGGAAACGGGTGCAAGCCGAGCTTGCGGGCGGCGCGCTCAAAAATAACTCCGCCCGATTTCACCGGCAGAGGCGGCATGGGATAGGGCTTCGATCGTGGCGGATCAAAGGGGCTGGCGCCTGCGAGACCGGAAACACCAATTTCCCATTCCACTTTTGTGTAGTACGGCTCCAGGTCCGCATAGGTGATGGGCCAATCCGCGAGATTTGCGCCTGGAACCGGCCCGACTTTACTGCGTTCGATAAAGTCAATTTCGTGGAAGCGCCAGTAATTCGCGGTGAAATGGACGCTTGAGCCGCCGACCATCCGGCCGTAGACGAGCGCGCGATGGTGCTTGGCCTTGTCCTGCGGGGTCTTGCGAAATGTTGTGGGTTGAAGCTTCGGATGATTGGTGAGCTGGTTCCGCATCAGGACTTCGACCTCGTTGTGAGTGAAGTCCGCCTCGGTAAGGTAGGGCCCCTGTTCCAGCACTACAACGCGAAAGCCGTTCGTGGAGAGTTCTTTGGCCAGGACGCCGCCTGCCGCGCCGCTGCCAATAATGACGAAATCGACTTCGTCGGTTGTCTTGTACCTTGTGGGTTCGGGCATCGTGTTGCGTGCGGCAAGCACTATATCATTATCATTCCTGATAGACAGAATTGCTGAGTCCGGCTCTGCTGGTGTACGATGCGCGAGATTTTCCGTATCGCCAGAATTTCGCAAAATGAAGTCTCTTCTGAGACACTAATAACCGCATATGGCTACTTTTACGGGTGTAATAGGTAGCGGCAGCAAGTGGTTGCTCGACAAGATTGTCAGCGTCATCGCTGCAACGGGAATCAACCCCAACATTCTCACTTTTCTAGGCTTGGTCGTAAACTTCGGCGCAGCGGCGTTTTTTGCCGTGGGCGGATTTCGCACCGGAGCCATCATTATTTTTTGCGCGGGGTTCCTGGATATGCTGGATGGCCAGGTGGCGCGAAAGCAAAATCGCGTCACGGCGTTCGGCGCTTTTTATGATTCAACCTTGGACCGTTACGCGGACATGGCTCTATATATGGGCTTGCTCGTGTACTACTCCGTCAGCGGCCGCACGCCATACGTTGTGCTCGCTGCCGTTGCAACGGCGGGTTCTGTGATGGTGAGTTACGCGCGGGCCCGCGCCGAATCGCTGATTCCACTGTGCAAAGTGGGATTTATGGAACGCCCGGAGCGGCTGGTGCTGCTCATTATCGGCGGGCTCTTCAACCGCATGGGGCCGGTGCTATGGGTGATTGCGGTCGTTTCCACGCTCACGGTGATTCACCGCATTGTTTTCACTTGGCAGGAAACCAAAGCCGGGCGCGTGCTGCCAGGAATCCGGCTTTACCTCTAACTAACGGGCTGTTTACGAAGCTGACGCGCGCTTGACGTCGGCTGGAGTCGCGCTCGGCACATTCACCGCTTTCAAAGATTCTTCTACTGGCACAGAAATGATTTCTCGAACGCGACCGCGCAGGGAGGGCACATCTTCCTTGGTAAGCCTTTTTGTTTCGATGGTGTCGTGCAAATAGACGGTCACTTTTCCCGGCCACAGCATCCAATGCCCGGTGCGGAAATGCTGGAACGAGCCGACCAGGCTGACGGGTACGATGGGCACGCCGAGTTGTTGCGCGACTCGGAATCCGCCTTCCCGGAATTCATCAACATGACCGTCACGCGTGCGTTTGGCCTCAGGGAAAATGACCAGGCTCGTGCCAGAATCAATCGCTTCCCGTGTCAAGCGCCACATGCGTTTCAAATCCGAGGGGCGGCGGACATCCGGCACGGGCACGTTTCCGAAGCGCTTCATGAGCCAGCCGTAAGCGGGGATCTTGAAGTGCGATTCCAGTTCCCAGCCGCGCACAAACTGCGGAATGGCGCAGTACAAAATGAACGGGTCAAACAAATTGACGTGGTTCGAAAAAAAGAAGCAAGTGCGAGTGGGATCGAAGCTTGGGGCACGCCGAACCTCGACTTTCGCTCCCGAAAGAAAGGCGATACGCCGGCATAAGCTCCGCTGAAGCCAGTCGTGCTTACGAGGGTCTAGAAAAATACTCAGGAACACGAGAACAGGCACGACAAAGAAAAAGTGCAGGCCGCTGGCGATCCACAGAAGCGTGCTGCGCACGGCGAACCACGTTTTTCTCATAGGAACACGTCAACAGCGCCGGGAAGGACATCGAGGGAGCGGCACTCCAGCGTGGCGACTTCGCCGTCAATCATGATGTCCAGCGGAGTGGAAACGTTGAACTCCACGTGGCGCACGGCGCGACGTGAAGCCAGCGGATGCTCGATGTGGGAGCCGTTGTAAAGGCGCGGCAGGTTGCGCAGCAATCCCAGCCGCCCGATTGGCCCCCAGCGAACAAACTCAATCAAACCGTCGGCGGGGTCTGCTTGGGGGGCAATGAGCATTGTGCCGCCGGTGTATTTGCTGTTGTTGAAAGTGAGAAAGAGCGAACGCCGCTCATCCCATTCCTGATCTTCATCGCAGCGCAGGGCGAAGGAGCGCCGATTTAATTGCACGACGCGAACGAACACCCCCAGCAAATAACCGAGAGGGCCAAAAGGTTTGAAAGCGCGATTCGCCAAAGCCGCGACATCCGCGGTAAAGCCAACGCTCAAGAGGTTGAAGGAGAAGACTTCGCCGGTGGCGTGATTCAAGCGAATAAGGTCGATCGCGCGTTTGCGATTTTGCAAGATCGCTTCCGTGGAAGCCTCGGCTCCGTTTTTCGCGAAGTCTTTCAGGAAGGAGTTGCCTGTTCCCAATGGCAGAAATCCCAGCGTGACGCGTTCCACAGATTTTCGCCCCGCGAAGATGCCATTGAGAATTTCATGAGCCGTGCCATCGCCGCCGACTGCAAGAAATTGCCGGTAGCCTTGGGCGTAGGCCTCTCGCGCAAGCTCAATGGCGTGGCCAGGGCCTGCTGAAGCGACGCTGTCCACCTCCAATTTGTTTTGGCGCAATCGAGCAAGCCCAGGCCCCGCAAGCTTCGCGGAGCGGCCGCCACCCGCGGCAGGGTTCACGATGGCAAAAAATCTTTCCATTCAGGGCAACCCGTTTCGGGATTCTCAGTAAAGTAGATTCACAAGGGCAGAACCGCCGTAGCGCTGTCCAGCTTCGAGAGGCCTTCCGCCAGGACGTTCCGCCTAATCTTCAGAGAAGCCGTCCGCGGAAAGTCTTCCTCAAGGAGAACAACCCCGTGAATCCGCTTATAGTTTAGCAGGCGCTGGTTACGCACGTTGATTTCGCGGCGAAGTTCGTCACTATACGGTTGCCCCTGTTCCAGATGAAGGGCGAGCACCAACCGCTCTCCAGTCATGGAACGCTTGGGCCAAATATAGTTGGCTGCAAAGACGCAGAACTCTTTCACGGGAAGGCCTTCGAAGACGCTTTCGATATCCTCGGGATAAATATTCTTCCCTTCTTCCGTGACGATCATATTTTTCTTGCGGCCGCTCAACTGCAAATGACCGTGTTTGTCGAATTTCCCCAGGTCTCCGGTCATCAGCCAGCCATCAACAATCGTTTCGGCGGTGAGCTCGGGGTCGTTGAGATAGCCGGCCATAACCGTTTTGCCGCGCACGGCAACTTCCCCGACTCCGTCACTGGCGGGATTCATGATGCGCACTTCCATTCCGGGCAACGGTTTGCCAACAGTGTCCGCGCGAAACGGCCTTAAGTCATTGACGGTGATCGCGGTTCCAGCTTCGGTTAGGCCATAGCCGTTCGCCACGGGAATTCCCAAATCATAGAAAAACTGCAAAGTCTGGGGCTCGGTGAAAGCGCCGCCGACAATGATGGCGCGCAGCTCGCCTCCAAACGCTTCGTGGACCTGTTTGAGCAGCAGGCGGCTGATGCGCCACGGCCGGCTCTTCGTCAACATTTTGTTGATGGCTACGAGCGCGTTGAACACTTTGCGCTTGCCTCGTGGTAAAGCAGCGAAGCGCGCTTGCAGACCTTTTTGCAAATTCTTCAAGACCAGCGGAACGAGGCTCACGTAGGTGATCTTGTATTTCGGAAACGCTTCTCGCACATACTCGGGCCGCAGCGTTCGCAGGTGTACGACGGCTGCGCCACATGTAAACAGCCCGAAAAATCCCACCATGAAATCGATAGCGTGGTTCGTCGGCAAAATGCTGAGGTAGCGAACGCCCGGCCAAAACGGATAGAGCGAAGTCAGTGCGACACACTGCTCCAGGTAATTCTCGTGCGTCATCATGCAGCCCTTGGGGCGGCCGCCGGTTCCGGAGGAGTACACGATGCAAGCAGTATCGCTGCGGTTGCGCGGAACGAACGCGGGCTCGCCCTGGCCGCGAAATTCTTCCCAACGCTTCGCCCCGGCTAGTTCGGCGTTGGACGGCGCCTCCGTCACGAGAACGGTTTGCACACTCGCCGACGCGCGACCTGCTGAAACGCTGAGTTGGCGCCAGACCGGATATTCCGTGATCAGTATGGTCGCGCCCGAATGTTTGAGAAGCTGCCACTGTTCGTCAGGCGTGAGTTTATAGTCGAGCGGAACCAGCGCGCCACCTGCGAAGAAAACGGCATAGGCCGAAATCAGCCACTTCGACTGATTGGTCATGATGATGCTGGCTCGATTGCCCGCGGAGAAACCAGCATCCTGCAAAGCTTTCGCCAGAGGATGCGCGCGCTCCTTGAAATCGCGGTACGTAAGCCGTTCCTTCTCCCGTTCGCGGTCGGCTTCAATCAAACACACTTCCCGGGCAAAGCGGTCCAGCGCATCCTTCAGCGCTGCTCCGACGGACTGGTATTTAGCAAGATCGAGCATTACAGGCGGGACTGAATGCGCTCGGCCAAAGTTTTGAAGTCGCTCACGCCCTGGACCTCGTAGTCGGGTAGCTCGATGCCAAAATGATTTTCCAGCCGCGAGAGCATCTCGAGCGTTTGCAGGCTGTCAATCCCGAGCTTTTTGAAAAAATCGTCTTCGGGTGCAAGCGAGCCCGCGGGCAATTGAAAATGCTTCGTCGCCAGGTTCAACACTTCCTGCGTAGTTTGTTCGAGCGTGCGCATGTCTCTTCTATGAATCGCCCTTAGGGATAACTGTTCTCTGGCTCCAATTCGGTAATTCTAGCAAGCGAATGCCTTCCGCATCGAAGAACTGACGGTGATCGCGCTTCGGTTGTGGCCGCCCATCCTTAAAATTTGCGGGTTGGCATCGATATCCCTTGCTGTGTCGCCGAATCAGTCCCAGTGGCATTATATGCTGTGCAGAGGGGCGTCTTACAGGCGCAGTCTCTCGAAAAATATGGAATTGCCAAAACCATTTCCGGATGGAGCGCGCTCAACTTGCCGACGTACCCATAAGAGGTTTTGTTTGTCTTTCCAGTTGTTGGGTACTTGCCCTTTACTTGTACTGGACGGAGTATCATGTCTGCTTCGACGCATTTCGAAATAATGAAATCAAAGCCCTCGTCTCTGTGAGGGAAATATATGTTCCATCCAGAGTCTGCAAGCAGACCTGCAACATATAGCTCTGCTAGGTAATCCGGTCTTCCCTGGTTAGCTGCCATCTTCATTCGCACTCTGAGTCGTCCCGAAAGCTTACGGCAAATACGGCATAGGGCCGGAGTCTTCGACGAATTTCTTCAGCGCGGCCATTACTTCGGGCCGCGTGAAGAGCTCGCAAAAAATCTCAATCTCGTCCTGCGACTCTTCGCGGGGAATGGGCTTTAGAAACTCCTTGGCCGCTGCACGCGCCACGGGATCGTACTTAGCCACTTGCGCGGCCGTGGATCGTGCAATGCGAAGCGCTTCGCCCTCTCCGGCGAGTTGGGCCACAAGGCCGACAGCGTGTGCGCGTGTAGCGTTGAGCGTGCGCCCCGTAAACAGCAAATCTCGCACAACTGCATTTCCCAAATCCCGCTTCAGGCGAGGAATTCCGCCAAACCCCGGGATGAACCCCAGCCGCAGCTCAGGAAACGCAAAGCGCGCCATTTTATCGGCAATGATCATGTCGCAGGCCAGGGCGAGCTCGAGTCCTCCGCCCAGACACGCGCCGTGAACCGCGGCTATCGTGACGAACGGAGCCGCGTCGAGTGCATTCATGACCGCGTGAATGCGCCCCAGGAAGCTGCGAATCGCTTTCGGGCGCTCCTTCTCAGGAACAGAGATGGCCTGGTGATACAGCTCACGCAAATCTCCGCCCGCTGAAAAAACCGACTTCCGGGCGCTGTGGATAATGCATGAGGAAATTTCTGGAGCTAGCGCGCCAAAAGCACCCACGAATACTTCCAGCTCCTCAAGCATGGCCGTGCCAATTTCATTGGCCGGCTCATGGTCGAGAGCCAGTTCGATGCCGCCCTCGCGCCATTCCCATCGCAGTGTCTTTCCCTGGAAGCTTTTCATGCGTGTTGCCTGCTGACCGCTTCGCGATCCTCTTTCGGCTCATACATGGCATTGATTTCCGAAGCGAAATGGGTATTGACAGCATCGCGGCGGAGTTTACCGTTTGCCGTGAGCAACCCGCTTTCCGGCGTGAAAGCATTGCCGAGCACCTTAAAATTTCTGACCTGCCGGTAGTGAGGAAGCTCGCCATTCACCACTTCGAGGGCTGCCTGAACCCCCGCAGGCTCCACCGTTCCTGCAATCAACGCGCAGAGATACCCGCGGCCATTTCCGACAATCACCACCTGCTGAGCTGCTGGAAGAAGACGCGCAATTTTTTCTTCCAGGGGCTCCGGCGCGATTTTGTGTCCCGAATTCAGGACGATCAGGTTCTTGATCCTTCCGGTGACGCGCCACTTTCCCCGAGCATTCCTCTCGCCTTGGTCTCCTGTGTGAAACCAGCCATCCCGGAGCACGCCTGCCGTTTCCTCAGGACGGTTCCAATAACCAGTGAAAATATGCGGCCCGCGCGTCATGATTTCATCATTCTCGCCCGTTTTCATCTCGATCCCGGGAATTGCGGCTCCCGCGTAGCCGGGCTCGGCAATTTCACGCGGGTCATCCATGGTGCAGATGCCGGTGGTTTCCGTCAGCCCGTAGGCTTGCAGAATAGGAATTCCCAGCATTTGGAAAAACTGTTGCGTTTCGGGAGCAAGCGGTGCGGACCCGCAAATGAGCGCGCGCAAATCGTGCCCAAAACGCTGCTTGATCTTGCCGAAGATGAGTTTCTCCGTTATCCGTAGCCGGAGTTTATCCAACACGCTGGCGCGCCCCGCGTTTGTCCGCTCCCAAGCCTCGCGCGATTTCTCGAAGAGCGACCGGATGGGCGCGGCACGCTTCGAAAGCGCCTCTTCCACGCCACGGCGCACGCGCTCGAGCAGCGTGGGCACGTTCAGGAAGTAGTTCGGCGAGGAAAGGCGAATCTCGTCCGCCAGCTTGTTCAAATTCGTTGATAGAGTCAGCGTCGTTTGGCGAGCGAGGCACGAAAGCAGGAGCAGCCACGAGGCCGCAAAATTAAACGGGAGATAATGAAAAACTCGGTCCGCCCCTCGGGCGCCAGTAGCGGACATCAATTGTCCGAGGCGCTCCGTCGTGCGCGCGAGCATATAGTTCAGGTTTCCGGTGTTCAGGCATACGCCCTTCGCCTCGCCCGAAGTCCCGGAAGTGTAAATGACCGTGACGATGTCGGAATCTGCCCGCGAAAGCCCGTCCGGAAGGGAAGTCCTGGGCGAATTTTCTTTGAGCACCTGATCCAAGAGAACTCGCGGGGGCGCTTCTTGCCAAGCCTGCGCCACTCCCTCACCCAGTTCTGCATCGCTCACAAACAGCAGCCGCGGTTTGCAGTCTTTCATCATCGCTATAAGTTCGCCAGGCGCCTGCCGCGAATAAAGCGGCACGACCACCACGCCTTCCGCCATCAGAGCGAGATCAAATACCACCCAGCGGATAGAATTGGGAGCCAGCAGCGCACAGCGATCTCCTGGCTGAACACCTGAATTGTGCAGAAACGCGCGCACTCGCTGAACCTGTTCTAGCAATTCGCTCCCGGTCACACTCACAAACTGTTCGCCGCGGATTTCACGCAGCACGACGCGGGCATCGGCTCGCTTCAATTGCGCAAAAATGTTTTCAAGAAAATTTGGCATGAAAAATCAGTGGGTTGCCGCCATCGTGGCCGGCGAGGAGTCATAGTGTTCCAGGAGATGGAGCAGATTCTCGCTCAGCGGCGGCAAATAGTCTTCCCAGGAAAGAACGCCGCGGCGAATGGGGAACTCCGGATACTGGTGATGGACGGCATCCTCGAGGAACGTTCCCATGCGCGCCATCACCTTGAGGTTGCGCACTACCGTTTGCCCAATCCCCTCGCGCACATCCTCTGCTTCCTTCACCAGCGTTTCCATCATTTGCAACAGCTTCGGCTCAAGTTCCGGGTCGTCCACGGTTAACAAAAGGTGCTGATGCCCGCGCTCGCGCATCAGATTGCGGATTCGCTCATCCATCGTCACGCCGGCCGAAGCCACCAGGCTCGGCATGCACGTGACGATGCCGTGATAGCGCGAAGAAACCATATACGAGCAAGCCCGCAAAATGGAAACGAGCTGGAACATATCGTAATCGTCGGAAGTGAACACCGGCGTGCCCGGGATCCGCTCAGCGATTTTGCGGCAAGCATCGGCGTCGAGCCGTTCCATCGCCACCAGAATGGGGAACACGCGGTGCCTCTGCAGGAAAGCCTGCGTGGCCTTGGTAAACGCGGAGATGTACTGCTCGTACTTCCGGTTCACTTCGGCTCCGGATTGAAAGAAGTAGACCGTGCGGTACTGGCTGTCTTTATAAGCTCCCGTCGTTGCGCGCGCCACAAACTTTGCAATAGATGCCTTAACGGGCCAAACATAAGGATGAATCGGGCACAACACCAGAATCGGCGTCTTCTCGTCCCAGCCCGCCTCTCGCAGAGTCTGCCGCGCGCATTCCGGGGGATGCGGCTCAAACGTCCATGCGGTATCCGTGCCCAGTTCCGTCCGGATTCCCAGCCTGCTCAAGAGCTGTTGCGACTCCACATTGCGCGTAATGACCAGCGCATCTTTCACATAGCGCCCGCACATGGATTCCACAAGCCTGTCCATGTGCCCCGCTTCGCCGCCATATCCCACTGAGAGCTTGTTTTCCGCCGAAGCCAGCCCGAGCGAACCAATCATCATCGTCGTCAGAGCGTTCGCAAACTTGCTCTTGAACATCGAGCCTTCGCAAGCAATCACGCCGTGATTCTGGCGCACTTCGCGAAACAGAAAAGGAGGAAAAACGTCGGGCAGATGCACCTGCCTCGTGCCTTCGAAATATCCCTTGGTGCGCCCAAAATCCTGCGTCATCACGCTGAAATCAACGTTGCCTGCGCCTAGTACGTGCTGGGCCTGCCGCAGCATTTCCTGCACGCGCACGTCGCTGCCGGTGTTGCGTGTGCCGTTGTACCCCGCAAAGAGCAACTTCAGCTTTTCGCCTGCGGTCCATGGTTTGCCCAAACCCAGCATCCAGCCAAAGCGTCGCATCTTGATCAGCGCGCTGACCCACGAAACTAGCAGAAAGTCGGTCATGCGCTCGCTCTCCCCACGGCAGTTCTCTCCATGCTTGCATTGGTCGGCCAGGTCTTCGCCGGATAGCGAAAATGATTTTCCCGGCTAAATTTCAATAGCCCCGCGGCGTATGTCGAGAATTTTGCGGGCGCCTCGCCCAGCTCCGCCACGACGCGCGAATTGTCAAACACCGTATTCCACTCCAGATACGGCCAAAACACTTTGAGCAGGGAACCGGCATGTCCTACCGCGCCTCTGCGACTCGCCGCCCAATTCACGGATCGCGAAAAAGCTCCACCCAGCCACGGCCAGAACAGAGGCCTGTGCATTCCGCCCGCCTTCGCGATGGCTTCAGTTAATTCCACAAACGTCTGCGACCCTGTCCCGGAAGACAAATGATAGATTCCATGTGTGGGCGCGTCTTTTTGATGAATCGTCACCACTGCTTTGCCCACATAATTCGCCGGAACAATGTCGATTCTATCGTGAGGGCGCAGGGGAAGTACTGGCATCCGAGCCAGGAAATGTACCGCTTGCACCATGTCGAATTGCGAAGTCTCGGGCCGCCGGCTGTCTCCCAGCACAATGGCCGGCCGGAAGATCGTCTTCTGCACGTCGGGGAGCCAACGGTTCGCCATGTGCTCGCAAAACTTCTTCGTACGCGCATACGGATCGTAATCGGAGCGCTCCCAGTCAATGGCCTTGTCTTCCGTCACGACTTCATTTTTTCTCTGTCCGGCAACAGCGACCGTCGAAACATGTGAATACCGGCGTAGCCCATGATGGTCCTGCGCTTGCCGCGCCAGTTGAATCACCTCCAGCGTGCCGCGCAAGTTCACGTTCAGGCACTGCTTCTCCGATTTGCGGTTCAGCGAGGCCGCGCAATGAATCAGCGAATCTGTGGTCTCGACCAGGGCGTGGTAATCGTTGTCAGACAAGCCTAAGTGATCCTTCGTCAAATCGCCGCCGAAAATGCAAATGCGCGTGTCGAGATATTCGAGGAATTCCGGAAAGTCAAAGTGCAGTTGCAGGGAAGCCCAGAGGCGCTCGCGTGTTTCTTGCTCCGTTTTTGCCCGGACCAGCAGATTCAGTTTGTCGCGGTATCCGGAGAGAAGTCCCGCCACAACGTAGCTGCCCAAATAGCCAGTCGAGCCGGTGACGAAGATCGCCATATTCAGTCGGAGGACGGCGCCACTTTGGAAAGTTCTTCTTGTTGCGCCGGCGCGCCATTCCCGTTCCATTCGATGGCGCGCGGCTCGCGCGATTCCAGCGCCCGGCCTTCCATCAGCGGATAGCACCAGCGGCGCAGAGCGGGGATGTGCACGTTGATCCAATAATCCCACCAGTCCACCGCTTCCGGCGTGAAATCGAAAAGTTTTCGTTCTTCCGGCGACAACGCCGCCGAAAGCAGCCGCGCGTTCTCGCACTCGAAGACGTGTTCGTTGTGCAGAATAAAGGGCTCGTAAAGCTCGATGAGCTTCTCCGCGCGAATCAAGTCGCGCTCCGCTTTGGCAAACGGCGCTTTCTTCATACGCAGCGTTGTGGCTGCACGGTTGATCCCGGAGACCACCGCCTTTTGCATGGGAATCGACAGCCGCTCGTAGCGCTGCTTCGACACGGGAATGGTCTCGAACTTCACCTTGAGCCAGTTTTCCACGCTTTGCGAAGTGCGGTAGTATTTGCGGTGCGCCAGTCCTGTCAACTCGATGCTACGCCCCATGTTCACCGGATTGATCGCCGACGTCGCAAGCTGATACAGCCGCGCGTGACGCCGCGCCACCACTGCGGCCGCAATCAGCGTCATGCCGCGGCACACCATGTCCACGGGAATCACATCCAGGCATTTTCGCTCGTTTGACGGAAGCTGCCGGAAATTTGTGCCGAGCAAATACGATAGCGGCCCGGAGGTGTTAATTCCTTCGTTCCAGCCGTTAAATGGTGAACGCTCCGAACTCTCCACAATCGATGGCCGCACGACGGCAATTGGCAGGTCCTTGCCGTGCCGCGCCAGAATCGATTCGCCCAGGCTCTTTGTGAATGTGTACGTGTTGGGCCAGCCCAGGTGCTGCCCGCGGCGCATGCCCACGTGCGTTAGCCGGTTGCGCACCCAGCGCGCGCGGTTCCGCCGCAAAACGCCTTCGAGTTCTGCCGCCGGCGCCGAAGTTTCGTCCCGGCCTCGCCCCAAAGCCTGCCGGCGAAGCGCTTTGTTCAGTTCGGGACTTTCGGCGCGCGCTTCAATGCGCTGAATTCTGTCCCTCAACGAAGCAATCTCGTTTTCTGCATCGAATCGCGGATCCCGCGCCGGATTGTAATTGTCTTCCAGTTGCTCCCCCACGCGGCCGTCGCGCATGCCCACCACATAGCAAGTCGAAAGGTGCATCAGCCCTGCTCGTTTGCACCTTCGCAGGAATTCCAGCAGATGAAGCGTCGAATCCACGTTTGAAGTAAGAGCATCGCGCAAGTCCGGATTGAAGTCGGTCAAGCCTGCGCTGTTCACGACCAGGTCGAGTGATTTCTGCAGCCGTGCCTGCGTGGCCTCGTCCAGGCCCAATCCCGGCAAGCTCACGTCGCCTTCGACCACTTCCACCTTTTCGTTCAGGAAGGCCCCGAGCTTTCTTCCATGAAGGTCGTGCAGCGGATCGAGCGCCGGCGATTCTTCGACAATTTTCTCGAATCGCCTTTGCGCCGAAGTCGTCCGGTTCCGCCGGATCAGCAGCGTTATGCGTCCGATGTTCGGAATCTTTTCGAGCAAATCTACCAGCCAGACCTTGCCAATAAAACCGGTGACGCCAATCAGCAAAATGTGCCGCCCCGCCAGCGTTTCTCGCACCGAAAGTCCCTCGACTCGCGGCGCGTCTCCGAAAACCGCCACCGGCTTCTGAATTGCCGATGCTGGTCGAGCGGTCGCCTGAATACCGCTTTCCAAATGCTCGGGTTTTTGTGACCAGCCGAGCTGGCTCAACAGCTTTTCTCTTGGGACTCGTCCGTCTGCGGAACCGCCCCCTAGCCACGCGAAAGGTCCCCGCGGCCGCACCACGGGATCGTGCAACCGGCCTGTGGCTTTGCCGTCCCGGTACTCCAACCGGTTTGCAAGAAACGATGGAACGCCGAGGTGGCGCGCCAGAGGGCGCAAAATACTCTCAAGCAGCTGCCCCACCAGGACGACCTGCTCTCCCTGACGCATCGCGCCCACAACTTTCTCCACCGCCTCCTCGCGCAGTTGCGGCTTCAAGACATAGTGAAAATACTCTTCTCCCAGCAGGTCCAGCCGGTCGCGGCTGACTCCTCGCAGCAGGGAATGCAGAAATCGCGTTGCAAACGTGCGGCTTGCTGCGTAAGCAAACGGCCGGGCCAGCGCCATCCCCGCCATCCCGGCGCGGCGCGCCCAGCGCTCGGAAAAACTCCGCGCATTCCAGGTGAAAAAGCCCACGGGGCGCAATGCGCCAAGCTCCAGCAGCGAACCCTCCACGCGCCAGTACGTGGGCTTTCTGTCGGTTACGGAAACGCCGCCGTGCTGCGATTTGGGTAATGAATTCGTCATGAATTCTGAGTGCTAAAGCAGACCGGTCCGCTCCTCACAAGTTTCTTTGAAAAAGTGATCCTGTGACACGCTTCTCATTTTTCAATCAATCGGTTCTAGGACGGAATCACGGCCCGCTCCGGCTTCATTCGAACTTATCCCCAATAGCCGGCAGGCCGCTTGGGAAAATGTAAAGGTAGCATTCTCAACGCCTTCCCGCAAGGCAACACAGGGATTTGCAGCTCCAGCAGGCCTGGCCCTTACCTGCCGCCTCACAGTTTTATGCTTGTAGTGGAAACTCGCTGAAAATAGCGCAATTAAACGCCCCAGCCATACCGTTCGGCGTGTTCAAACGTCCTCTGCATTTCTTCTCTCAGGACTTCCGTGAAGACCGATCCGCCCACGACACGCGCGTTAGGCTCAGCGATGTCCGGCGTGCGATACCCTGCGGATAGCACGCGCGTCAGCGATTGCTCCACCCAATCCGCCTCAAGCGTCAAGCCAAACGCATCCCGCAGCAGCATCGTCGCGCTCAAAATTGACCCAATCGGGTTGGCGCTGTCCGTTCCCACAAGCGTTGGCGCGGACCCGTGAATCGGCTCAAACAGCGGCGCCCCATCCCCAAAACTTGCAGAGGGAATCAGACCTATAGACCCAACCAGCGCCGCCGCCGCGTCGCTCAAAATATCCCCGAACATATTGCTGCACAGCATCACGTCAAACTGCGACGGCTTCAGCGTTAACTGCATCGCCGCATTGTCCACGTACATGTGTTCAAGTTTGACCGCTGGATAGACCGCATTCATGGCCGTCACGGTTCGTCGCCAAAGCTGCGAACTTGTGAGCACATTGGCCTTGTCCACCGAGCATAGCCGCCCCGTTCGATTCTCCGCCCGCGTATACGCAAACGCCGCAATCCGTTCGATCTCCGGCGTCGAGTACGACTCCGTGTCCCACGCCCGCTCCACTCCGTTTTCCGCAACGTTCCCGCGCTCGCCAAAGTACATTCCGCCGGAAAGTTCGCGCACAATCTCCAGGTCCAAGTCCCCCAGTCGCTCCGCCTTCAGCGGCGAAAGTCCGCGCAGCGGCTCCATCAGCTTCACTGGCCGGACATTGACGTAAAGTCCCATGCCTTTGCGTAAGCCGAGCAACCCGCTCTCTGGCCGCTTCCCGACGGGCAGCGCATCCCATTTCGGTCCGCCAACTGCGCCCAGAAACACCGCGTCCGCCTTCCGGCAAGTGTCCAGCGTTTCATTAGGAAGAGGCGTCCCCGTGGCGTCAATCGCCGCGCCGCCCAGTGGAAGTTCCACGAACTCGAATTCGTGACTGAACTCCTGAGCCGTCTCCCGCAGGATGCCCGTCGCCGCCCGCGTCACTTCCGGGCCGATTCCGTCTCCTGGGAGCAAAACAATCTTCTTCTTCATACCAATCCCCGTGCTGATAGAAAACCTGCGCCGCCGCAAGCCCTTCGCACAAACTCTAGCTCAATTCAGGCTTGCCGCTTCGCAATCTCTGTTGGAGCGAGTGCATCAGGCAATGGAGGACGATTCCGCTGCCATGGCCGCCGGGCGTCGGCGGATCACTTCATGTGCGATCCCTAAAATGTCGCGCGCGCGCAGCTGCTTCGATTCGTCTGCCAGTGTGGTCACGCGCCGGTAGATCTCCGCGAGTTCCGCGTCATTCGCCTCAAACCCCAAATCCTTCAATGTCATGCGCAAGGCATTGCGTCCCGAGTGCTTGCCCATCACCAGCGAGCGATTGGGCACTCCCACCGTCTGCGGCGAAATGATTTCGTATGTCAACGGATTCTTGATAATCCCGTCCTGGTGGATGCCCGCCTCATGTGCAAACGCGTTCGCGCCCACCACGGCCTTGTTCGGCGCCAGTTGCGCTCCCGTAATCTCCGTGAGCAGGCGGCTGGCAGGGAAGAGCTGGTCCAGGCGAATTCCCGTCGTTACACCAAAGCTCTCTTTGCGCACCGCCAGCGCCACCACTACTTCTTCGAGCGACGCATTTCCCGCGCGCTCGCCGATGCCGTTAATCGTGCACTCAATCTGCCGCACGCCCGCGCGGACTGCGGCCAGCGAATTCGCCACCGCCAAACCCAGGTCGTCGTGACAGTGCGCGCTCAGCGTGATTCCATCTGGGTCGCCCAAAAACTCGCGCACTCTCGTGAACATCGCTCCGTACTCTTCCGGCACCGCGTATCCCACGGTATCCGGCAGGTTCAAGACCGTCGCGCCCGCATCCACCGCCACGCGGCACACCTTGCACAGAAAATCTATATCCGTCCGTCCGGCATCTTCCGCCGAAAACTCCACTACTCCCACGTGCTGCCGACCGTACCGGACCATTGCTCCGATGTCTTCCAGAGCCTGTTCCCGCGTCATCTTCAGCTTCACGCTGAGGTGCAAGTCCGAGGTCGCCAGAAAAACGTGTAGTCTGGGCGCAACCGCTGGCTTCAGAGCCTCCAGCGCCGCGCTCACATCGCCTTTCCTGGCCCGCGCCAGCGCCGCAATCGGCACGTCGCGCACTTCCTTTGCCACCATCTGCACCGCTTCCAGGTCGCCCCGTGATGCGATCGGGAATCCCGCTTCGATCACGTCGACATTCAACGCGGCAAGTTGCCGGGCCATCCGCAGCTTTTCGCTCGTATTCATCGAAAAGCCTGGTGATTGCTCCCCGTCGCGGAGAGTGGTGTCAAAGATCCTTACGGTATCCATAGGGTCTCCCAGCCTCTAGTAACGCACGCTGCCCCCTAACAGTCCAATTTATCTTTATTCTGCTTTTGATAATTGTGGCTTATACTAGTCGAACCTTACCTAGGCTGGGGGACGCGTGGATCTCGGTGAACTACAAGTCTTTCTGATGGTTGCCAAGGAGGGCAGCTTCTCCCGTGCGGCCGAGCGTCTTTATCGCACGCAACCGGCCATCAGCCTGGCCATTCGCAAGCTCGAGGACTCTCTCGGCCAGCCGCTTTTTGTCCGCGGAGCCCGCCCCGTCCGCTTGACCGACGCGGGCACCCTTCTCCGCGACTATGCCGAACGCCTCATCAATCTCCGCGACGAAGTCAAGAAAGGCCTCACCGAACTCGAAGGCCTCAAGCGCGGAGAACTCTCCCTTGGCGTCAACGAAAGCTCCATCCACGCGCTTCTCCCCGCCCTCGCCACCTTCCGCGAACTGCACCCCGGAGTCCTGATTCGCGTCCATCGCATGCTTTCCCGCGATATTCCGCACGAGGTCCTGAACTATCGCCTCGATCTCGGCGCCATTTCTTTCGTCCCGCGTGATCCCCAGCTTCAGGCCACGGAAATCCTGAAAGACGAGCTGACCCTGGTCGTCCCGCCGAAACATGTCTTGGCGAAAAAACGCGAAGTGGATGTCGCTGACCTGGCCAAAGAAACGTTCATCGCCCACAGCGTCGAATCGCCTTTTCGCCGCCGCGTCATCGAACTCTTCGCGCGTCATCGTGCCGCGCTCAACATGCCCATCGAAATGCCCACTATCGATAGCATCAAGCGCTTCGTGCAAATGGGCATGGGCGTGGCCATCGTTCCGCGCATGTGCGTGCAATGGGAGATCGAGCACGGCTGGATGAAAGAATTGAAAATTCGCCAGCTCAATATTCCGCGCCACGTCTATCTCATTTCTCGCCGCGGCGCCCGCCTTCCCTTCGCCGCCACCGAGATCACGCGCATCCTCCGCGGAGAATAGCGGTTCCGGCCTCAAGCTCATCAAGGGTCCGTTCGTTTCAAATCATTCCAAACTGTCGCATAATGGTGCGCGGTCATTTCCGAGCGAAGCGGGGGATCGCGGCTTGATCGGGGAACTTTCCGGACCGATGGGAACAACTAGCAGCGTCTTTATAATCGATTTTCGGTCCGCGGCTGCCGAGCGCTCATGCATTCATCACTGACCAGTGGACTTGCCATTCTCGTCGTCGGCTTTCTTCTCGGTATGCGCCACGCCACCGATCCCGACCACGTCATTGCCGTTTCCACCATTGTCAGCCGCGAACGCTCCATCCCCAAAGCTGGTCTCATCGGCATCCTTTGGGGCTGCGGCCACACGCTAACGATTGCCATTGTCGGCAGCGCCATCATCCTCTTTGGCGTAGTCATTCCGCCCCGTGCCGGCCTCACCATGGAATTCTCCGTTGGACTGATGTTGATTTTGCTTGGCGTGCTCAACCTCACTGGCGCGATGAAATGGCTCAGCGAGAAGTTCTCACTCAGCCATCCTCGCGTTACGGGAACGCATGCCCACGTCCATGAGCATGGTCATCACCTGCATTTTCACTGGCATTCGCATTCGGCTGCGCAGGAGCATCACGCCGACAGCCTCGTCACCCCGAATTGGCTGCGCGACCTGTTCACGCACCTCGGCCTCTTCCACGCTTTGCGCCCCTTGCTCGTCGGCATCGTCCACGGCCTTGCAGGCTCCGCCGCCGTCGCTTTGCTGGTCTTGAGCACGATTCGCAGTCCCAAGTGGGCGCTGCTCTATCTGCTCATCTTCGGCATCGGCACCATCGCCGGCATGATGCTCATCACCGCCGCGATGGCCCTTCCTTTTTCTTTCGCCGGCCATCGTTTTACCTGGCTCAATCGCAGCCTCATCCTCGGCTCCGGCGTTCTCAGCCTGTGTTTTGGGGTTTTCGTTTGCT
>Ga0209474_10001411_pt1 | contig 23601 bp, 20 predicted proteins | sample GraSoiAngelo_145_FD_185902 | JGI IMG/M metagenome (GOLD analysis project Ga0209474, IMG submission 185902) | Grasslands soil microbial communities from the Angelo Coastal Reserve, California, USA - 14_1009_05_20cm (SPAdes) (version 2) | ecosystem: Environmental > Terrestrial > Soil > Grasslands...
TCAGGTTTAATTTGCGCTTTGCTCGCACGCTACTTGACTCGACCGATCACACGCCTGCGAGCCGCCGCGCAGAAAATTGCTGCCGGCGATCTGAAAGCACGAGCTGGTAAAGGTTCCGCTCAACTCGATGAGGTCGGACAATTGGTCCAGGACTTCGACCTGATGGCTGAGCGGCTGGAGGTTCTCATTGGAGCCCAGCAGCGGCTGATCAGTGATGTTTCGCATGAGCTGCGCTCTCCGCTCACGCGACTGAAGCTCGCTCTTGATCTCGCTCGCAGCGATTCGGGAATCGAGCACTCGCCACCGCTCGACCGCATTGAACGCGAGGCAGAAAGACTTAGCGGCTTGGTGGGCATGTTGCTGACACTATCGCGCCTGGAATCTGGTGACTCTGTGCCGGCGAGCACGATGGTTCACATTCCCGATCTCCTCGCCGAGATCGCTGCCGATGTTGAAATTGAAGCGCAATCTCGCAGCTGCACTGTCGCGCTAGACCGCATGCAGGAATGTTGGATCGAGGGAGATCAGGAGCTGCTGCGCAGCGCCTTTGAGAACGTGGTTCGCAACGCGATCCGCTACACCGAACCCGGAACCGCGGTTCAGATCAGCATCAAATGCGAACCCAATGACGTAAAGATCATTGTGCGAGATCACGGACCCGGTGTACCGGAATCGGAATTGGACAATGTCTTTAAACCGTTCTATCGAGTGGACACATCCCGTGAACGCCGGACGGGCGGCGTTGGACTTGGACTCGCAATCGCAGAGCGCGCCATAAAACTTCACAACGGAAAAATCGGGGCAGGTAATCTTAAAGAGGGCGGATTTCAGATCGAGATCTCGCTCCCCATGGCAGTAGTGACCGTCTAACTCGTACTGCTGGTTTATCATGCCAGCCCATGAAGATTCTCGGATGGTCGCTCCTTCTCTTCTCGCTTTCTGCCTGCATGGCGCAAGCTCCATCGCCAACTTCTCAGGCGCAACCGCAATCGCAATCTGCTGATCCGGACCTGGAAAGACTAATCCCACAACTTCAACGCGCGCATCAGGCGCTGAACGACTGGCCGAATCTTGGCCGCTACCGCGACGCGAACGCGTCAACTCCGCCGCCAGCGTCCGGGGAGAATCGAATTGTATTCATGGGAGATTCGATTACCGATGGATGGGGCAAAGGTAAGGCACAATTCTTTCCGGGAAAGCCTTACATCAATCGCGGCATCAGCGGACAGACTACGCCGCAAATGCTCGTACGCTTTCGTCCCGATGTAATCGATCTCAAGCCCAAATTGGTAGTGACGCTCGCCGGAACCAATGATATCGCTGGGAATACGGGCTCTGAGACCCTCCAGAATATTGAGGATAATCTTTCGTCGATGTCGGAGTTGGCCAGAGCGAATGGCATCCGCGTCGTCATAGCGTCTGTGATGCCGGTTTGCGATTACCTTAAGCCGCAGACTCAGCGGCGGCCTCCTCAGCAGATCGTCGCGCTCAACGAATGGATCAAGGCCTACACGGCGAAGAATGGATTTGGTTATCTCGATTACTACTCAGCGACGGTCGATAACTCCGGTATGTTCAGGAAGGAACTCACCTACGACTGTTTGCATCCGAACGACGCAGCTTATGAAGTGATGCAGCCATTGGCTGAGCAAGCAATCGCCGAGGCGCTCAAGAAATAGTCCATGCCCCTCGAATCACCCGGATTTATAACGCAGAGTGCGGCGGAGCGGGCCAACCAGCGCAATGCTCTCATGGCCGGATTTCTCGGCTGGACCCTCGATGCCTTCGACTTCTTCGTTCTCACTTATGTGTTGAATGATGTCGCCCGCGATTTCCATCGCACGCGTCCTGATATCGCATTAACGCTGACGGCTAGTCTCGCAATGAGGCCAGTGGGCGCGATCATCTTTGGATTGCTCGCGGATCGTTATGGAAGACGGCTGCCCTTGATGCTCGACATCATCTTTTATTCAGTCATCGAAGTCCTTTCCGGGTTTGCGACTAGCTACAACGTGTTTTTGTTTCTGCGATTGCTGTATGGGATCGGCATGGGAGGCGAATGGGGAGTCGGAGCGTCTCTCACCCTGGAGTCGGTTCCGGCGCGCTGGCGGGGACTCGTCTCAGGTCTTCTTCAAGAAGGATATGCGCTCGGGAACATCCTCGCAGCCGTAGCCTATTTCACGATCTACCCACGACACGGCTGGCGAGCGCTCTTCTTCGTCGGCGGCCTCCCTGCCCTGCTCTCTTTGTTTATTCGCGCCAAAGTCAAAGAGTCCGAAGCATGGCATTCGACCCGTACCGATTGGGGAACATATTGGCTCATCGTCCGGCGTAATGGCCGTCGCTTCCTCTATCTAGTCCTGCTGATGACGATGATGAATTTCATGTCGCACGGCACGCAGGATTTATATCCGACGTTTCTCAGTCATCAGCGCGGATATGGGGCACACGCAACTGCGCTCATCAGCATCATCACCATGATCGGCGCTATATGCGGAGGACTCGCATTTGGAGCCTACTCCGACTGGAAAGGCCGCAGGCGCGCCATGATCACGGCCGCGCTGCTTGGTTTAATTGCGATCCCACTTTGGATCCTTTCGCCCACGACAGCGCTGTTGGTCGCCGGCGGATTTGCCATGCAGTTCATGGTGCAAGGCGCTTGGGGTGTGATTCCGGCTCATATCAACGAACTCTCGCCGGGGGAACTCCGTGGATTCTTTCCCGGATTTGCTTATCAACTTGGAGTGCTCTGCGCGTCGAGCATCAGTTACACCGAACCCAAATTGGGTGAGCGCTTTTCCTATACAGCGTCCATGGGCATTCTTGCCGCAGCAGTGCTGAGCCTCGCCGCACTCGTGGTCTATCTGGGACCGGAGGCTAAAGGCGTGCCCTTCGGAGCCCCACAAAGAAGCGGCTAGTGTCCATGGAGCGTTACGTGCGATTGGATGCGTTCGATGCGCTGGAGTTTTGCGCGACAACCGGCTTCGCCATCAGCAATCCGTCCAATCCGCCGGGATAATACCGTCGCAAAGTTTTCAAAACGGAGTAGCCGTGCTTCTTATAGAAGGCGAGCGCAGAATGATTGTTCACTGCGACTTCGAGAAGTATTGATCTGCAGCCAAGGGCAACGAAGGCTTCTTCGAGCGCGCGCATCAATCTTGTTCCGAGACCCGCTCGTCGCGCGGATGCATCTACGTCCAGGGTGATGATGTGCCCGAACCCACGAACTTCAGGATGCCCGAGGATGAATCCTTCTAGCTGCTCGCCTTCCCAGGCAACGAGACAAATCGCTGACTTCCGGCGCAGGTGGTACTCAAGTTCTTGTCGGGAATAAGCAATGTCCCTTGGAAAACAACGCTGGTCCAAAGCCCACACTTGCTCGAAGTCTTCTTTACGGCAGACTCGCAGCTCGAGACTGTTGGCTATTCGGGCTTCCCTCTGGTTATGAAGGGTAATTTCTTCGGGTCGGCTACCACAACATGGCCGTCACTCCGAAGCACATAGGGTGCTCCGGTTGGATCGACGGGAATCGAGCGGAGCCACCCGGCTACGATGAGGTCTCTCCAGGACGACGGATTGTGTCCGGTATGCCTTGCGAATTCGGAAGCGACGGATTCCAATTTAGGAACCTCCTGATCGACAACGAGCGACGCAACATGCAGCTCGGCATTCTGCTTGAGATTCTTGTCTGTGGACTCGTTGTAGATGTTCTGCCACATGTAACGAGCGGTCTCGAAATTGCCGGCTTCGGTCAACATCTTCGCCGCCATGACCTTCATCCACGGATGCGACCCGGGAAGCTTGGATCCCTCGTCGAAGCTCTGCGCGGCCCCGAGATAATCGTGCTGCCCGAGGTATTGAATGAAAGCGAGCGTGAAATAGAGATGCCATTCGTTGGGATTGTTGCGAATACCTTTGCGAATCAGCGCCACTGCGGCTGCATCATCTCCGGCGCCGCTTGGAGGAGGTTGGTCGAGGAAGGTCGATCCCCATTCATACGCGACTACCAGATTCGGGTCTAGGGTAGTCGTAATGTCCAGTAATGGAGTCAGCGCCTTGTATTCCTTCGAGTCACGCTGGTGCTTCCTGCCAAAATATTGCACGACTCGCATCCAGTAGATGTCGGCGAGCAGTCCGGAGTAGCCAAGGCTGGCGCGCTTCACGAACTCCGGCGAGGAGATAAACAGCACGTCTTCCATCGGCGAAGACGGGTAGGCAGCCTCAATCTTACCGACAAGAGCGAAGCACGCCACCATCGAGACTACCAGCCCGCTCGCGACACTGATCGTGGAACGACGACTCACTTGAGGTCCCTGCGCCAAAAGATCAATACTGCGCCGCTCGCAGCCGCAGCAGCATACAAGAGGCTGTAAAATGTGTTATATCCCACGAGAGCAGCAGGAATGAACTGATCATGTGATACGCGTGTGATCACATTCAGCGAGGCCAAATTGGGAACGATATAGGAGGCGGCTCGAGCCAGAACTCCCTCCGGGCCGTGCGACATTGCGGCGAATGCGCGGAGGTCCCCGGCAAACGTGCCCGCTACAAACATGGACAGTGAAAACAGCGCCGAGAGCAAAGGCGATGAAAACGAGGAAAACAATAACGCGAGCGCAATGATGACGATGAATTGCAGAAATAGAAAATAAATCGCGATCAGCACGTTGGCGTCGGCACGAGTAAAAGTTCGCGTCATGATCAGAAGCGCCAGATAAAAACCGGCCGTCATCGCGATCGTGTTAACCAGAAGGGTCCCTGCGAGTCCGCAGTACTTTCCGAAAATGAATTCCCCGCGCCCGACAGGGCGCGAAAGCACTGGATATAACGTGCGCTTTTCGATCTCTTTGGAGACCAGACTGATCCCGACGAAGATAGAGATCACGATTCCGAAAATGGAAATCGCGCTGAGACTCAAGTTGATGAGCAAAACGCGCTGAACGCCAATCGAGATCTCTCCCAGAAGAGGCGCTGCGGCAACAAGCAGCAATGCGAAAAATACGAGATTGTAGAGGACACGGTCGCGTACCGCTTCCCTGAACGTATTGAAGGCGATGACTCGGATGCGGATTGTCATTGCACGACGTTTTCCCGCTCGCCAAGCTTCTGAAGAAAATATTCCTCGAGAGATCCTCCCACCGGATTCACAGAAACCAGTTGCGCAGAGTTGCTCCTGAGCGTCTCCAGCGCGGTCTGGACTTGGCTTTCTTTCACGATCGTTCGTGCAACTTCCCCGGCGACATGGATTTCGTTGCCGAAGTTCCGCATGGCGGGTATCGCCGCCGTGCCCTGCCACACCACCTCGAACCGGCTGCGATTTTGAGCAACCAGCTCTGCAATCACGCTCACCCCGCGAAGCTCGCCTTTATTCAGAACGGCAACGCGATGGCACAGAGCCTCAGCATCGGAAAGGATATGAGTGGAGAAAAAGACGGTCTTGCCTTCGCGATTCAGAGACTGGATGAAGTCTCGAACTTGACGCCGACCAACCGGGTCCAGACCAGACATTGGCTCATCCAGAAATACAACTTCCGGTTCATGAAGTACGGCCTGCGCGATTCCCACGCGCTGCAGCATGCCCTTCGAGAATTTCCGCAATGGGGTTCGCCCTTGCGAGGCTAATCCCACTCGCTCGAGAAGCTTGGGAATCCGCAATCGGCGATCTGCGGCCGAAACACCCGAGAGTGTCCCGTAGTAGTCCAGCAATTCGATCGGGGTAAGGTGATCGTAGAAATACGGCTGCTCCGGAAGAAATCCGATGCGTGCGCGAACCGCAGGATCGCGCCACGGCTGGTTCAGAATTCGCGCCGCTCCCGCACTAGGAGAGATCAGTCCCATAAGGAGCTTCAGGGTTGTAGTTTTGCCCGCACCATTCGGCCCAAGAAACCCGAAGACCTCTCCCTTCAGTATCTCAAGATGAAGACTCTTGAGACCCACTCTTTTCGTCTTGCGCCAAAATCCGACTGTGTAGATTTTCTCTAAACCCAGGATCTCAACAGCAAACATGTGATTGTTCTGGAAAGCTGCGCGGCTTTGGCAAATCTCGACTTACCAACTTCGCCGTCGCAGCCAGAAGTCCAATCTTGCCACTGCATCGCCTATCTGACGATAACCACAAGAGTTCGCACTCCGTTCTTGAACGAAGCGTCGCCAGCAACCATCTCTTCAGCTCGGCGCTTGTACGCGCACTGCGGGAGACTCAGGCAAGCTCTGCCCCTGCTCTCTGAGCATCCGCTTCAGACGAACCAGGCTCAGTGCGAGCAAGAGTACCGGGAATGCAGCGATCAACAATTCCGTATACCAAGGCACTCCCAACTTATGCAAGAAGACGAACCAGCGATCGAATCCAAGTCCCACCGGCGCTGGTCTGCCATCGACATATTCAATCAGCCGCCTTGTCTGACTCACCAACGGGTCGTAGCTCATTCGGTATGTGAGCTTGGAATCGTAATAAGTTCCCGTGCCGATCACCTGATCTTCGAGAAAGCTCGTCGAATAAGTAATCACCTGTACTGCGAAGCCGACCACGGTCAGCACCACCAGCCACTTCCGAAGGAGTGAGCTGCCGGTCGTGAGAAGAATGCCGGCCGAAAGACAAGTAACGATCAGGAACGGAAGCAGATACCTCGGTCCAGGACAGATCCCACCTTCCCACTGCGTGTAGCGCATGTAGAACAGGAGGTATACGAATGGCAATCCCGCGCTAACGACGGCAACAGCCCGATCACGGGTCCAGAGTTGCCGCATGCCCAAAATCGCGAGCAGCAAAATTGGCATGAAAATGAAGATCGATTTGCCCGGCGAGAACAGAAATCCGGTAAGACCAACATAAAAAGGTGCGTGAAAAGAATTAAGCTGTTTCCCCAACACATCTTCCGTTTCGGGATATCCAAAATTCAGCGCTCGCCCAAAAACAATTTTGTTCGAGAGCAGATAGAACAGTGCGGAGATCGCAGGAATGGAGCAAATAACCATTGCACGTTTGAAGGCGGCTCGACCTTCACGGAGCAGAATCCCGATTGCGAAGACGCCGGTCGCAAAAACCATTGTGGGACGAATCCAAATTGCCAGGGCAAGCAGGAATCCGATAGCGACGGCGTTCTTGTCGTTCATTCGCCCTCCGTCAAGGGCAAGGAGATATACCGCTGCCATCATGACCAGAGCGCTAAAGGGTTCCGAAAAGAAATATCCCGAATATGGAAAAATCAGAGTGCCAAAGGCAACGCACAATGTGGCGATCAGCGCAGTTCGTACCGAAACACCAAGTGCAGAGAGCGTCAAGGAGAAGAATGCCATCGCCCCAGCCGCTGCAAGAGCGCTGCTGAACACCGCGCCGAATACCTGAATGTAAAAGATCACTTCCGGCGTGCGCGGAACTCCGGGCAGGTGTGCCAGCAAAAATTTCCCTGCCACCATAGGCGGTACAGAGGCGAACGCCTGACCCGCCGGATAGGGAGCTCGCGGCTGTCCGTGGCGGTCGAATGCTCCGTAGAAATCCCTGAACTGCACCGCCTGAGGAATCGCCGTCGAGCCGCGCTCGACCAGGCTTTGCGCCTGGAAAAATGGCATGTATTCATCCGGCGTTCGGATCCTGCCGGAGGAGGCAAGCGCATAGATGCAACTAAGACAGACAAACAACCAGCCTGCCGCACGCAGCGGCAAGCCGTAGCCCTGGGTGATTTCGGTGTTGGGAGAGGATTGGCTCACGGAAATAAACAAGGGAGTCGCGTTGCCGCGACTCCCCTGAGTGTCAGGCTAAACCAAGCTTACTACTGAAGTGGGACGTCGCTGCTCGTGGCCGACTGGCTCGGGTTGAAGCGGATCACACCGCTCGCATCCGCATAGAAATAACGGTTACCAGTCTGCCCAGGCGCTGCCGGGTTGCCATTCAGTGCGAAACCAACGTTGGAACCGCCAGCGGCAGCCGCGATCGGTGCGTACGTGAAGAAGTATCCGCTCTTCGGAGTCGCTGAGGTGCCTGCACCGGACAGAACCGCGTCGACGTAACAGGTGTGCGTCGCATCTGGCGGATTGCACTGAGTTGTTGAGCCGTTCGGACCCAAGTCCGCAAGGGCGTTCGAGAAGCCAATCTGGTTACCACCGCTCAACCAACCGGCTGAGTTGTAGCTCACTTCGGCCGTCACGATGGTGCGCATGGAACCAACAGCCGAGGCCTCGTTAGCCGCGATCTTGGCGCGCAGCAGGTTTGGAATTGCGATAGCCGCGATGATCAGAATGATCGCCACGACAATCAAAAGTTCAATCAGCGAGAAACCCTTTTGCTTCTTCATTTTGCTCCTTTTAGGATGGCCAGGAACGGCCGTCTGCGTTCTTCCTAGCGGGCAAAACCCCGCTGGTTGACGACCCCTGTAATCGCAACCGGGGTACCACTTTCGTAGCAAGGACCAGAATTGGCACATTGTCTAGTAAAGTCAACGACTTACGCGAGGCTTCCAGACCAAATGGGGCTCGGGAATGAGGGGCGTTAGAGCCAATTTGACAGATTATGTCATTGGAGCCGGACGGAATTTGTCAGAAGGGAGTTAAACGTGCCGTACGCTCCGCTAACCCTGAATTTGCAAACATTAAGACGAGGAGCTCACTCCTTAAATGCTGGCCGCGCAAATCCTGCTTTAGCTCTCTACCTGTTCCTATTACCTCGGTTATCCCGCCCGGCATCTTCAGCTTGATATCGCGGCGAGAACGACTGGAGTATGAGAAAACCAGTATTTATTCTCCGACAAAGTGAGTCGACCTTGAGCGCCATAATTATCCCCACGCTCGATCGCCCCGCAACTTCTGATCGCAGCCGCCTCCAAGCCTGGTCTCAGTGGTTCATCCAGCCTGCAGTTCTAATCCGCGTCGTACTCTACGCGACGACTCTGATTTATCTACGGACGGCTCTCTTCGATTACGTTTATGACGACTCGCTCCTGATCACATTGCATCCGTGGATGGAATCCTGGAAACAGTTTCCCCAATTCCTTACCCATTCATTCTGGGGTTTCATGGAAGTCCCGCGGACGATGGATTATTACCGACCGCTCGTGTCGCTCGTCCTGGCGATGATTCGTCATCTCTTAGGGCCAGCTCCCGCATGGTTTCATCTCGCCGCCGCAGGACTCCACATTTTGGCAACATATTTGGTCTATCGACTCGCTTTCGAGACGATTGGCGACAAGAGAGTTGCTGCGATTGCGGCAGGATTTTTCGGGTTACATCCCACCAGGGTTGAGACCGCTGCCTGGATTTCCGGCATCAGCGATTCCCTTTCGGCAGTGCTTTTCCTGGCCTCCATGATTTTGTATTTCAAGGCTCGCAACGACACTACTGGGCGCAAACTTAAGTACCACGCGATTTCGACCTTATTGTTGCTGCTGGCATTATTTTCTAAAGAGGCAGCGATATTTGCTCCGATTCTGATCGCCATTTATGAATTCAGTTCCGCCAATGCCCGCTTTCGTGATCGCTGCCTGGCAAGCCTCAGGGCTGCATTGCCGTTCTTGGCTGTGACAGCGCTGGCCATTTCAGCAAGGAGCCTCCTGGTACACAACCAACTTGGCCAAGGCATGCGACAGGTCCCGCTAAAGACTACAATCTTCAGCGCTCCAACCACAATCGTTTGGTACCTTGGGAAACAGTTATGGCCGAGTGAATTGAGTGTTCAGTATCCGATCAAGCTCGTGTTCACACTTTCGCTGGTGAAGTTTGTGTTGCCGCTGATTTTGGTCCTGGTGAGTACGGTTGGAGTTGCCTGGGCGGTTAGACGAAAACCTATTGGGATCTTCTTTGCCAGCTGGTTCGTACTCATGCTCGCTCCGGTAATTCTTTACGTCGTAGTGTTGCAGGAACATGACCGGTATATCTATCTCTCTTCAGTTGCTTTGTGTATTGGTATTGCGTATTTAGTCGATCATCTTCGGATTCTAGGCGCTCACACTCAAGGTGCTGCCCTACTCTTACTCTTTGCTCTGATGGCAGGGCTTACTCTGAAGTATGAGTCATATTGGGACAACGACATGGCGCTTTCGACACGGGCTGTGCAGATTGCTCCCGCAAACCCGAAAGCGCTGGAATACCATGCGGACACATGCGTCTTCTTGGGACAATACGCAAAGGCGGAAGCATTTGCTCGCAGCGTGATCGGTCCAAATCAGGATCCGGAAGGCTGGTATATCCTCGGGAATGTGCTTAGCTCCGAGCAAAAGTACACAGAAGCTCGTGAAGCATATCAAACGGCTTCGAAGCTATGGGGTGGGCATAATCTCATGGCGACCCTCGGGCTGGCAGGTGTTGATTTGAACGTGGGAAAAGGCGATGAGGCCGTAGAGATCTACCGCGAGCAACTCAGACGAACTCCGAACCGGGCATTTCTTCACGGAAGATTGGCGTCAGCGCTCAAAGCCGTGGGCAAGAGTGAAGAAGCCGAAAAAGAACTCGCGATTCAGAAGAGCCTGCAGAAAACACCTTCCTAATTCGAGCCGAGAGCCTGACGTCCAGGGACTCGCGATGTGGCTAGACTGGCTGTGCTATCTCGGGTTCGCTAGAAGCTTGTTCTTGCAGACTAAGCTCCATCTCCCCTGCAGCTTCATTCCCACTTCGAACCGCGTAGTTGGTACCGCGATCCTCGGGATAAACTTGTGCCATCGTCGCGAGGAACAGATTAGCAACTTCAGTCTTCATTTTTGGCACAAGTCTGCTGTAGTGACGCTGAACGATCGGCTGCGAGAAATCGGCCCGCCACACATTCGATCTAATTACCCAGCTGGCGTCGAAATCCGGAAACATACGCCGCAGAGCGGAGATGGCAAAAGCCGCTGCTTCCTCGTCTTGCATTTGATAAAGAGCGTCTTGAGACGGAAGATACTTCGAAAGGTAAACAATGTGTCTTCCACCGTACGTGGAAGTCGGCTCGAAGTTAGTGTGCTCGATGACAGCGACAAATGGGAACGAAGGGTCATTGACATTAAGCCAATACGTGGACGACAAGGCTTTCTTGAGTTCCAGCACAATACATATGTTCGACAGATAACGAATCTGCTCGAGACTCTGAATATAAGAGCGGCGGCAGATAGGTGAAAGCAGCTCGGCAGCAACCGGCAATGGTGTTGTCAGCAGCACTGATTTTGCTTCGATAGTCCCACTCGATGTTCTTACGCCCGTCACCCTTCCGCGGCTTGCGGTGATTCCCGCAACGGAAGTATTGAGCCTTACTTGGCCTCCTTGCCTGCGGATCTCGGCGACGATGTCGTCTGCCAGCGCTGCAAATCCGCCCTTGTAATACGCAAGAACCTCTTCTCCACCCTGGCCTCGACTGCCGCCTCGCAGCTTCAATTTGTTCCAGAACCATACGGCGGAAACTTCGTCGGCATAGACTCCGAACTTGCCAATCAACAGTGGTTCCCAAACGACTCTAAAAACCTGCTCTCCGCAGTGTTTCAGCAGCCACTCTTTTGCCGTGTACTGCTCCAGAGACTTCCAGTCTTTGACCCGGCGCGCGGCCAGCGCTACATACCCAAGCCGCAGTCGATTGATGAATGAAAGCGGCGTGAAAGTGAGAACGTCCCTTGGACTGCTCAGCCGGTAAAACTGGTGCGCATAGTACATGCCGGTCCGCGTGGAACGCCTGAGAATCCGGTCTTCGCGTCCCAGGCTGGCGATCAGATCCATGATGTGGACGTCGCTTGTGAACCAGTGGTGATAGAACTTCTCCAGGCGTTCGTTGCCGACCCAGAATGAACCCGCCAGCCCACCCGGTTCTTTATCCTGCTCCAGCACGCATATTCTGTACCCTTTGCGCGCGAGTTGCAGTGCAGCGCTTAGTCCGGTAAATCCGGCACCTACAATTGCGGCGTCGATCAAACGACTTCTCCTGTGGAATCGGGCAAAGTTTGAACAGCCTTAATGCGAAGAGAGAAATAAGCTATAGCGCCGGCCAATGTCACCGTGCACCAGAGCACGCCATGAATCGCGACGGCGTACGCGGCTGCCAGGTTCCGCTCCACGCCGGCAAACAAAAGTATGGCCAGCACGGAAGCATGGAAAGTCCCGACGTAGCCCGGAGAACTCGGAAAGATCGCGGCAAAATTTCCTGCTACTAAAGCCATGCAAGCCCATGCAAAGGAGACCTGCAGATGGAGAGCCCTCGCCGCGCATATGTAAAGAAGGGCTTCCAGGAACCAAGCCGCAAGCGAGAGAGCCGTGAGATGAAGCGCTTCGATTGGTCTTAACGACTCGAAGAGGCTCGTGATGTTCGTGATCGCAAGCTCCAGCTTAGAGCCTCGTTCCGCTTTCGGGAAGCAAGTGTTCAGCAGCCAAAGCAAGCACCGCCTGATTTGCGCGCCGAAAGCGAGAGCAACGATGATGGCGGCCAGACAGGCCAAAGTAAGCACCTGTACGAGTCGGACGACATTGTGGGGCAGACTTGTAAGTCCACCGACCTTCATGAAGCAGAGCGCCAGGAGTAACAGCGAGAAAAGATCGAGAAGCCGTTCGAGCACGAGTGTGGCGACCGCAAAGCTGGACGAAATGCCGAGAGTCGCGCGAAATCCAAAAGCCCGGAGGGCGTCGCCGGCCCGCAGCGGAAGCACATTATTCGCCGCAAATCCGGCCATTAGCACGCGCGCAGTTGAATTCAGCGAGATCGAACCGTTCCCAAGGCGCAACATCCGCCACCAGCGAAAGGAGCGAATGGCATAACCTAGGGCAAGCGCAACAACACCGATGACAATGAAGCTCGGTTTCGCCCCTGCGGTCGCGTGAGCCACTTCAGAGATACTGACGTTGCGAATGATTGCGTAAACCGCGGCAGCGCTGATTAGAGCGCCGAAAAGTGGGCGCGCGTACTTACGCATGGATGGGCATGCCTGCTGTGGCAGGCCTTATAAGATCTCGGCGAATACTGTGGCTTAATACCTCACGCACTAAATACAACGGACGCTGCTTAACTTCCGTGTAAATGCGGCCAATGTACTCTCCCGCAACCCCGATGGCGAGCATCTGCATTCCGCCTAGAAACATCATTCCGATAAACAGCAGGGTCCATCCGGGAACCCACACTCGAGTAAACAATCGCAGAAATAAAGCGTAGAAAATCCCAACTGAAGAAATAATCGCAGTGGCTACTCCCATGAAGCTCACTATTCGCAGGGGGACAACCGAGAACGAAAGCGTGCCGTCCAGGGCTAACTTCAACATCTTTCGGAAGGGATACTTTGTCTCACCTGCAAAACGCGGTGCGCGATCATACTGCAACGCATATTGCCGAAATCCAATCCAACTCCACATTCCTCGCAGCAACCGATGTTGTTCACGCATTCGCAACAATGCATCGACAGCACGCCGATCGAGGAGCCGGAAGTCGCCGCAGTCGAGTGGAATCTCAGTGTCGGAGAGGCGGTTCAGAATTCGGTAAAACCATTTTGCTGTAAGAAGTTTGAAGCGGCTCTCACCCTTCCGCACACGGCGCACACCATAAACGACGTCGTATCCCGAATCGCGAATTTCCAGCATTTGCAGGATCAGTTCGGGTGGATCCTGCAAATCCGCATCGATGATCGCCACCGCTTCTCCATCCGCATAGGCTAGACCGGCTGATACTGCGATCTGATGCCCAAAGTTGCGCGACAAATCTACGACTTTGACACGGCGGTCGACGGCATGCAAGCCGCGCAAAATCTCGAGAGTGGCATCTTTGGAACCGTCGTTGACGAAGATTAATTCGAAACTCTGTGTCTTCTCGGAGAGAGCGTGGACAAGGGCTTCATAGCACGCAAGTATCACTTCCTGTTCGTTGTAGCAGGGCACAACGACCGATAATTGGGGAGAAGACATCGGAGAGCTCCGGCGTCATTAGATTCTAGGGAGTGAAATCAGCAGCGAATAGGACAAATTCAGCTGTATCTGTTACTAAAGTAAACTCCACTGCGTTGTGGCGGTTGCGACTTGCCGCATAATGCGCTCTGTTCAATCCATCCATTCCAATGACACCACGCCAGAGCGTAGCGGTCGCGCCTGCCCCAAGCCTCGATACAAATCGAGCGGCAACAGCCGAGATTCTTCACGAGCTCTCATTACCATTACACCCGTTAGCGCTTGAGCAGCGATCAACTCGGGCCGTCATTAAGGATATCGCAATTGCACTTGCCGTCGCATTGGTGCTGCGCCTACCTTATTTTCGCGGACGTCTCTTTCCCTTGAATGATGGAGGGATGTTTGCGCAGATCATCGATAATATTCGCGCTGCACATTTCGTCTTTCCCACTCATACTACTTACAATTTTCTCGATATTCCGCTTTCCTATCCTCCCCTTGGGTTTTACCTTGGCGCTCTCTGTACAGTAGTGACCGGACAGAGTGCAGTTTCGGTACTAACCTGGCTGCCCCTCGCTCTAAATCTGCTGGCCGTAGTTGTCATCTACTTCATCGCGAAAGAAGTATATCCGGCTGGTTTTTATGCCTGCTTAGCCGCATGTTGCTACGCATCAATTGGCCGCAGCGCAGAATGGCTCATCATGGGAGGTGGCTTAACCCGTGGCCTAGGCATGTTATTCGCCTCAGTCGCGATTCTCCTGTTCGTTCGCTCGCATAAATGCGATTCCATGATGCTGGCCGCGTGGAGCGGAGTCTGTGTGGGACTTGCCGTCCTTTCTCATCTCGAGGGTGGCATCTTTGCGGCACTCTCCGTGATTGTACTGAGCGTTCTATTACCGAAACGGTTCCAGAACCTGCAGTTCTCCCTTTTGGCGGGAATTGTGTCGATTGCAGTCGTCCTGCCTTGGGTCATTTGGTTATATCGCCATCTTGGCTTTGGACCACTTATGAACGCGGCAATAACTGGGGGCGCGTATTACGCTCCCTTGCGTTGGATTCCCTTGTCATTTCTGGCTGCTTCAATCATTTTTGCGGTCATCGCAAGATTCCCCTACGTCTGCTGGCTAACAGTCATACCGTGGTTTTTACGTCGCAGCGGAGCGACATACAGCGCGGCCGTTGCTGGGCTATGTATGGTTTGGTTCGTCAATGCCATTATGGTTCTTCTCGTGCGACGCGCGGCTTTCTTTCGTCGCTGGAGAGATGCTCTGCTTGTAGCTCTCGCGCTCACTTTTTCTCTGCAATTTAGTGGACTGCCTCAGGTCCGATCGGATCGCCTGGCGGATCTTCGCCTCAATACTCGCGCCCAGGTGTCCCCTGCCGAACTGCAAGGTATGCAGGCAGCCGTCCAGCTCGCTCCAGCCAACGCTAAATTCTTTGTGTTCGACCAGAGAACCAGTGAATGGTACGAAGACATGATTGCAGAATGGTTCCCATACTTTACCCAGCGACAATGCGTCAATACAGCGCAGGGACGCGAGTGGTTGCCGAATCACGCGTTTTTTACTGCTGTCGATCTATCGGCGGCATTAGAATTCTCGCTATCGTCAGGTGTAGTCAAAATTCTTGACAAGCTGCAGCCTGACTTCATCTTCGTTGCTGGACCATTCGACGAAGATCATGAAACTATCGCGAATACCCTTCGCGCTTATGCCAAAACTGCGCCAATCTACAAGAATTCCGAAGTCCTGATCTACAAGGTTGAACGCCAGACCTTGGCAACTAGCGGAGCGGAAGGTGTAAGCACACAAGCGACGGCGATTCGCGCCACTAAGCCTGGAGCCTCATCTGCCCATCCCTGAGCATGGCTTCACGTGCGTTGTAAGTACAACGTTTTCAATCGTGGATAGACGCTCAAGGCCCAGCAACCAACGTCACTTGCTGCAGAAGATTCGCTATAGTCCCATCTACTCGTGGCCCCGATAGAAGATAGACGGATTCCACAGTTAGATGGCTTGCGCGGATTAGCCATCGCGATGGTGATCGTCTGGCATTATTTCGTGCTTCCTCTGCGGGAGCATGCAAATCAAAGCGTACATTCCGTGATTGCCGCAGGCCGACTTACGTGGAGTGGAGTCGATCTGTTTTTTGTTCTTTCTGGATTTCTCATAGGCGGAATTCTGCTGGACCAATCCGAATCGCCCAATCGTTTTCGTACTTTTTATCTCAGGCGCGCGTATCGAATCCTTCCAATTTACCTGCTGGTCTGCATTGCGGTTGAATCCTGCTTTGCGGCGGCGCACTTCCATGAGAGAAGCATGCCCTGGTATTCATACTTCACGTTCACCCAGAACCTCTGGATCGCACGGCACAATACCTTTGACCCGCTGCTTTCGTACACGTGGTCATTGGCGGTGGAAGAGCAGTTCTATCTCACGCTACCGTGGATGATCTTTTACCTCTCGCGGAGGGTGCTTACCAACACTCTACTGTTTGTCACGCTGAGCGCCCCACTGTTGCGGTACGCGTTGGTCATTTTCGGATTTCAGCAAGTGGCTGTTCATGTATTAAGTCCCGCTCGCGCAGACACACTGGCTCTAGGTGTATTGGCGGCTATGGCGGTACGCAGTGAATTTGCTATAAATCTGCTGGCGAGAGAGAAAAACAAATTGAGGATGGCATTTCTTCTGCCACTGGTTGTGATGACGATAGCCACGATAAAGGATTGGCGAATGGGGAGCCTGCGGATGGCGCAGTATGGCTATTCGGCACTGGCTCTGTGCTACTTCCTTCTGTTGCTCGAACTGATCGCCTTTCCAGATTCCAGATTGGCCTTGTGGTTTCGAAATGGAACGTTGCGCTGGCTGGGAAGCATCTCGTATGGCGCATATCTGCTACATCAGGTCGTGAACATGGTGTGCGATCGCTTGATCGTATCCAGCCATGCGGGACTGAGCTGGAGACTCACCTCCGCGTTCATTGCAATCGGAGCCACCTTAGGATTGGCGCATCTCTCATGGAAGCTCTTCGAATCGAAGCTGGTAAATTATGCCCGACGCTTTACGTATGATGAGCAATCCCTGCCGCCGTTCTCCATCGCTATTCCCAGCCCCTCTTAGACTGTTGTCCTCAACCCCGGTCGATAGTTTGGAGAAGAGGTAGATTAGATTTGAATCCTCTTGAAAACCGATTCTGGAATTGCTCGAACCGCAGACATGATCCATTTCCAGTATGAAGGCGTATAGCTGATCTGTGTACGCGAGTGTCTGAGAGCGCGATAGATGTCGACCGCAACTAATTCCGGGCTTGCTAACAATCTGAGTCCCGGCAAATTTTCAGTCATGCGCGTGGCCACTGGGCCGGGCTTGATAGTTAACACTCTGACTCCGTACTGGTGCATACGGCTCCGCAAGCCTTGAAGAAAGATACTCAGCCCGCCCTTTGCCGCCCCATACACGTAATTAGAACGCCGTCCACGGTCTCCGGCGACCGACGTGATCACGGCTATGGTCCCTGACCGACGGGATTCGAAGTGCTTCCCAAATATGGTTAACAGCGCTATGGAGCTTACGAAATTTGTGCGAACCTGCCCGAGAGCGTATTCCGCGTCGGTCTGGCAGCGATCTTGGTCCAGCATCGTTCCGTATGAGAGCAGCAGCGTGTCGAAGTCGCGAAAGCACTGTTCGGCGAACGAATAAACAATATCTGGGGACGAAGTGAGGTCGGTTTCGAACGTGAGCACGTTCGCTGCGCCGCGGGCCAGGAGGTCACTCCGGACCGAGTCGAGCCGCTCCTGCGATCTAGCCACCAGCAACAGCTCCATGCCATCATTTGCCATCCTCCGCAGCAGCGGCTGGATCATTGCGGACGTGGCGCCGAGTATGACTATCTTCTTCATTGAGTGCTACTCGCTCCTCACCCGTCGCCAGCACGAGGATGAAATCTTGGGATCGATATAAGGCACCAGCCGGGTCCAATTTGGGAAGCCGGCAGTGAACATTGCGGAGGACATACGTGCATCCTTGGCGGGGTACAGTCGCCCGCCGTTTGCGAGTACCAGTTCATCGAGTGAGGCTAGTAACGCAAGCGTGCGATTGCCGCGCATCGGCAGATCCGCGGTGAGAGTTAGGCCGGGACGAGGAAAGGAGAGGAGTCCCGGAGACTGGATTTCCCCAAATGCTTTCAACACCGCCAGGAAGCATGCTTCTCCGGATTTGGATACGGCGGCAATGATCTTCTTCACAGCTGAGATATCTCCAGGCGGTAACACGCATTGGTATTGAACAAATCCTCGCCTTCCGTAGAGAAGATTCCAGTTCTGGACGGAATCAAGCGGATAGAAAAACGGATCGTAGTGGACGATTGCGAAGCCAGGGTTGCGGGCTTTGAGCGTAAAGTATGCCCGATTAAAAAGCTCGAGGGCTGGGCGACTCAATACGAATTCCGGAAAAGGAAATGGAATTTTAGTCTTGATCGACCGATAGGAAACATTCTTTTCTGCGTGGTTGCCGCGGAAGAATATTCCGCGCGTCTCAGTGCCAGACAAGCAGTCGACCCAGGCAACCGTGTACTCGTGATTCTGGTCGCTGGCAGCCGAGAGTTCGACAAAGTGATCCAAATTGCGGAAGGCAAGAGTTTCCACATCGATGGCATTGCCGCCAATGCGCTTGAGTTGGATCTCAGCGGAACCGATGACCCCCGTTAACCCCAAGCCTGCGATGGTGGCTTGAAAGAGATCGGAATTTACGGCGGGGGAGCAGACGACCGGATCGTTATCTGATCGGTAAAGCGTGATCTGCTTAACATGGCAACCAAACGTGCCGGCGCGATGATGATTTTTTCCGTGAACATCGTTCGCGATGGCTCCGCCTACGGTCACGAATTTTGTCCCGGGAGTCACTGGCAGAAACCAGCCTCGGGGGACAATCACTTTTAGCAGATCGCCGAGTGTAATGCCGCCTTCAACGCAGATTCGCCCAGTCTCCCAGTCATAATCAAGAATGCGGTTGAGAGCAGTGCAGTCCAGCAGGTCGCGACCGCTATTAAGGCAGCAATCGCCGTAGCTGCGCCCCATGCCGTACGGTAAGAGAGATGCTGGTTCTGCACGGCGCAGGGCGTCGACCAATTCGTCGCGCCAGTAAATTTTCGTTACGCTTCTGTGCGCCGCTTTTGGATACCTGCCCCATGATTGATATCGTTCCGTTCGCGCATTGCCGCGCCCCGCTGCGACGACTTCCCTCTCCGGAACTGTAGCTAGGGTCGTCATCGCGTGTGGAATCCACCAATCATCAGGATAGTGATCGCAAGCACGGCCAGTACCCAGCTGGTACGATCGCGAACTGCAAACAAGACAGGATCATCATCGAGCTCGCCACGGCCCGCGAGCAGCCACACGCGGGTAAGCCAATAGAGCACCAACGGACAGAGCCAAAGCAGCTCCGCCGAACTTCCATAAAGCGAATTCACGACAGGGCTGCGGGCATAAAGGCAAAGGATCACGACTGCGGCAAAGCTGCTGGCAATTCCAAACATCGCCAGCAGCTCCCGATCTTTCAGCACGTAGCCGCGACCTGAGTCCCCTTCTTCCACCAGCCTACTCGCTCGCTGCAGCTCGGAGTGGCGCTTGGCCATGGCCAGACTCAGGAAGAAGAATAGCGAGAATGCCATCAGCCAGTCCGAGACGGGAATGCCGGAGATCAGACCCCCAGCCCAAATGCGAATCGTGTAGAAGGTTGAGAGAACAAAGACGTCCAGCAGCGGCGCTCGTTTCAACTTCCAGGAGTACGCCACCGTAAGCACGGCGTACCCAAGCAGGGCAGCAGCAAAAGGAAAATCCAGAAAAGCCGAAATGATGAGCGAACAACCTACCAGCAGCGTTGACTCGAAGACTCCCACCCACAATGGGAATTCTCCGGCAGCAAACGGACGTTTGCTCTTGGCTGGGTGTTGTCGATCGGAATGCAGGTCAAGAAGATCATTGAGAATGTAAAGCCCAGAGGCGCAACAGCCGAACAAGGCAAAACCCAGCAGGCTGTCGCGCCATGCCAGCCAGGTGAAGTTATGCGCCAGCAAGACTGGCAATAGAACCAATAAATTTTTAGTCCAATGCAGCAGTCGTATAGAGCGCAACCAGGCAGTGAATGAAGGCTGAGAGACCTCGAACAATCGTGCGAGAGACGCTCTGCGCGCGACTTTTTTCGCCAGACGCCGACTGCCGACTACGTATGCCTGCCTTGCGACGCTCCAAACCGGCAGGTCGGCATAGGAATCCCCGATGTAATCGAAGTTGCCTTTTCCGAGCATGCCGGCCAAGAATCCGGCCTTAGCGCTGCCTTTCAAATTCACTACACCATCGCTTCCGTAAACTCCATCGAAGTGCCCCACGTGAGCCGCAATTGCCTCAGCAAGGCTTTGATGGGCAGCCGTAACCAGCAGTGTTTGCCGTCCGGATTCGTGCTCACCACGAATAAAGTCCAGGATCTCTTGCCGAAACGGAAGCTTTTCAATTGCCAGCGAAGCCGCGGAGGCCAGACGAAGCTTCAGGTACGACCGTCCGCGAAGGCTCCAGAATAGGACAAAAAACAGAGCCCAAGGCCTCTGTTTCAGGAACAAGAGAAGGGACTCTAGAAGCACATCGCTTTTTATAAGAGTTCCGTCCAGATCGACGCAAAGGACCGGATTGGCCGTGTTCGAACGCGAATCCTGATGAAATTGGTGTTGGATGAGCTCAGGGGAGCCTTGTAGGGTGCTCATGTGAACGTCCCGAAATAGCTAAGGAGCTTTCTTGGATTCCGCCAATATTCAAGTTCAGTCTAAGCGGCGCATGAAAGCAAGATAGCTTGTGGTCAGTGGCCTTGGAGGCAACGGTTCCAGATCAAAGGAGACAGCTTCCGCAGCCGCGGAAATCCCCGAGTCCCGTCTTGTTATTTTGCGAATCGTCAGGACAAAATTGGCTCAATCGTTCTGTCCTCTACTGCCTACAACCAAGACATTCTATCGCTTGTTTATTCCCTGCCTGTGGAGCGGATTTTGCAAATTCTGGACAGAAATTGATGTTTTTCAGAACCGAATTCGCATCTTCCCTATTGTCTTCCTTGATGCCACATAAATCCCCGACAAATGGAAAAGAGACCGGGCGTAAACCCGGTCTCTTTCTGGCTGGTACCCTCCCCCAGGTACTTCGCCAAACTGACTATTGAAGCGGAACGTCAGCGCTGGTAGCCGACTGGCTCGGATTGAAGCGGATCACACCGCTCGCATCCGCAAAGAAATAACGGTTACCAGTCTGCCCAGGAGCCGCCGGATTTCCGTTCAGATTGAAACCAACGTTGGAACCGCCAGCGGCAGCCGCGATCGGTGCGTACGTGAAGAAGTATCCGCTCTTCGGAGTCGCTGAGGTGCCTGCACCGGACAGAACCGCGTCGACGTAACAGGTGTGCGTCGCATCTGGCGGATTGCACTGAGTTGTTGAGCCGTTCGGACCCAAGTCCGCAAGGGCGTTCGAGAAGCCTATCTGCTTACCACCGACGATCCAGCCGGCTGAGTTGTAGCTCACTTCGGCGGTCACAATCGTGCGCATGGAACCCACAGCCGAGGCCTCGTTGGCCGCGATCTTGGCGCGCAGCAGGTTTGGAATTGCGATAGCCGCGATGATCAGAATGATCGCCACGACGATCAAAAGTTCAATCAGCGAGAAACCCTTTTGCTTTTTCATGGTGCTCCTTACTGGGCTGCCTGTTGCCTTTTCTAAGGCTCACGATCAGCCTGACGCCTTCTACAATCTGCAGCTTTCCATCCAAGGAGTGCTCAGGCATCCACAGCCTGATTTTAAGTTGTGGAAAACGCTGTAAACCTCTGTAAAATTAGCACTTATTGTGCGCAATCTTTAGGGCACTATTGCGTGTATCGAAGGGATAGAAGTAACAGCGGGCGATGACCAAAGTGCCACAAAATGGCAATTTCGCCCCTTTCGATATGCCACTTTATGTCGCGAATGAAGGTTGGCTGTCCCATATGAACGGATGTTCACGTTAAGAAATTATCTCCGACAGTGGTTCCGGACCTGGCGCAGAACTGACCCTCCAAGATCGGATATGATTGTCCTCCTGGGGTGCTGTGGGTCTCGCGGAGGAAACTACCCTGGAGATCAGATTACCGGTCAACGGTTGAATGCACTGCTGCGAAGTAAGTCCGACCGGAGAGGACGGAGTAGGGGTAGAAGATACCGTGAGCAGCTTTGGAAAACCTAGACGTCTAGCAAGCCAGCTGCTCAGCTCCGATCTTTAAGCCATCCAGATTTCCAAGTACAGTTACAGCGATCTTATCCTGATGAAAGAGCCCTTCGGCCATCACTTTGAGTTGATCGGCCGTGACGCTCTCGATTCGCTCAATGATCTCGTCAAGTGAGAAGAAGCGATCGAAGTACATCTCCTGACGCGCAAGATTCGACATACGCGCCGTGGAAGACTCCAAGCTCAGCATCAGACTTCCCTTCAGCTGCGCTTTGGCTCTGCTGAGTTCCTCTTCCGGAACCGATTCCGCCTTCAAATTACGGAACTCCCCAACCACTGACTCCACAACTTTGGGAGCCCATTCCTGTGAGGTTCCTGCGAACACTGAAAGACAGCCCGTATCACGATACGAGTTTAGATCGCTATAAATTGCGTAGCACAAGCCCTGGTTCTCGCGAATGTTCTGGAACAGCCGCGAGCTCATTCCCCCACCAAGGAGTGTATTCAGCACATAGGCAACGTAGCGCCTGTCATCTGCGATCTGCAGCGCCGGCACTCCCATGCAGATTTGCACTTGTTCGAGCGACTTCTTGTTGCGCGCAATAATCTTCGAGAAGGTTTGGGGCGCAGCTTGCTTAAAACCATTCTGCTTGGCTTTCAGATGAGAGAACTTCTGCCTCACGAGATCAGCGAAACGCTGATGATTCAGGCTGCCTGCTGCCGCTACGAGAATGTTCCCGGGATAGAAGAATCCGCCATAGTAGTCGAACAGCATTGCCTGCTCGAACCTGCGGACCGTCTCCTTTGTGCCCAGAATCGGCTTCCCCAGCGGGTGATCCTTCCAGAAGTTCTGAGTAAATATCTCGTGAACAAGGTAGTCGGGACTGTCCTCGTCCATCTTGATCTCTTCGAGAATCACTCCGCGCTCACGGACAATGTCCTTGGCTGCGAAGACAGGATTGAGCACCAGGTCACTTAGGATCTCCATCGCAATTGGGAGGTGTTCGTCGAGGATCTTGATGTTGAAACAGATGCACTCCTTGGCGGTGAACGCATCCATATTCCCGCCGATGGAGTCAACTTGGCGGGCGATATCCTGGGCAGAGCGGCTGGTCGTGCCCTTGAAAAGCATGTGTTCGACAAAATGAGAGATGCCGTTGCGCTCGAATTCTTCATGGCGCGACCCGGTCTTGATCCATATGCCAATGGACGTAGATCGAATCTGCTGCATCTCTTCGGTCAGAATGGTGAGGCCATTCGGCAGCACTTCCCGACGCACGTTTCTGAGCTCTTGAACCATTAACTTGTAAGGACCTTCTAAGCGCTGAAAGAGGTATTCTAAATGCGCGGAGTGGCGATTAGCAGTGCATCGGGTAACCAGGCGCTCTCGATCATGTGCTAATTACCTCAGTTACCCTCGTTAGATGCCCAGCATGCCTGTATCGAATGAACTATTAAGCCTCTCGAATCAAGAGCTTACGGAGCTTGTAAAACGCCTGGGGCATCCTGGCTTTCGCGGGCGGCAGGTGGCAGATGCCATCTTCAGGCAACGTCGGGA
>Ga0209474_10001414_pt1 | contig 23571 bp, 24 predicted proteins | sample GraSoiAngelo_145_FD_185902 | JGI IMG/M metagenome (GOLD analysis project Ga0209474, IMG submission 185902) | Grasslands soil microbial communities from the Angelo Coastal Reserve, California, USA - 14_1009_05_20cm (SPAdes) (version 2) | ecosystem: Environmental > Terrestrial > Soil > Grasslands...
GCGCTTTTCTTCGAGAACGAGCGCGTAGAGCGTCGCCGTAGACTCGTCCAGGTACCAGTCGAGCGCGATGGCGCCTTCGGGTGTCGCCAGCGCATCTTCCAACGCGCCGCTCTTGAGCGCCGCCGGCGGTACACGGGCGGAACCGACTCCGAGGTATAGACGCCGCGCTCCGTCGTCGATTCGGAACGCCTGCCGCACGACCCATGCGGGTTTCGCGCTCACCCGGGCGCGCTTCAACTTGTCGTTCGCGATCGCGACTGCGCTCTGGCCGGACCAGGCGGCGCGCAGCTCCTGGACGCGAGCGTCGATTGATGCGGCATCCGTCGGGTCCCACGCGTGCGCCGCGGACGAAACCAGCAGCAACGCGAGCGCCATGCGCATGCGATGGAGTGTCTCCGACGCGACCGCCGCCGTCGAGTTCCGGGCGACTCGCCAGGCACCGGCTGGCGCGCGGGAACCGGCTTTAGTTCGGCAGCGGCTCGACGCGAACGCGTGCCACTCCACTGCGGAGCATTCCCAGTTCGCGCGCCGCGGCCCAGGAGACGTCGACGATGCGGCCATCGGCGAACGGGCCGCGATCGTTGATGCGCACGACCACCGTCCGTCCGTTGTCCAGGTTTGTAACGCGGATCCTGGTGCCGAACGGCAGATCGCGGTGAGCGGCGGTGAACGCCTTGGGATCGAAACGCTCGCCGCTCGCGGTCCGACGCCCCGCGAAGGACTCGCCGTAATACGACCCGACTCCGTCCTGCGCGCGCGGCGCTACGGGCGCGTGCACACACGCCATCGCGACCAGCGACACCACGAGAGCGGTGGAGCGGCTCGGCTTCACGCGGGACAATTTGCGCCATCATCCGAATGCGCGGAAGGCGCGGCGGCTTACAATGCTCGGCATGGCGGTGCCGCGGGTGGTCATTCTTGGCGGCGGGTTCGGCGGCCTCAATGCCGCGAAGGCGCTACGGAAGGCGCCGGTGCACGTCGTCCTCGTCGATCGCCGCAACCACCATCTCTTTCAGCCCCTGCTCTACCAGGTCGCAACGGCCGCGCTGAATCCGAGCGACATCGCGACGCCCATCAGGCGCATCCTGCGGCATCAGAGGAACGCCGAGGTGGTGCTCGGAGAAGCGACGGGCATCGACGTTCCCGGCCGGCGTGTGCTGCTGCGCGACGGAATGGTCCCATACGATTTCCTCATCGTGGCGACGGGCGCGACGCACGCGTATTTCGGTCACCAGGAGTGGGAGGCGTACGCGCCTGGGCTCAAGACGGTCGAAGACGCCTTGGAGATCCGCCGCCGCGTCCTTCTCGCGTACGAGGCGGCGGAGCGCGAGGAGGACGCCGCGCGCCGCGAGGAATGGTTGACGTTCGTCGTGGTGGGCGGCGGACCGACGGGAGTGGAGCTGGCCGGAGCGCTGGCGGAGATCTCGCGTCACGTGCTGACGCGGGATTTCCGCAGGATCGATCCGCGCAAGGCGCGCGTGGTGCTCATCGAAGCCGGACCGCGCATCTTGCCCGCGTACGTACCCGAGCTGTCCGAGCGTGCTGCCGAGAGACTGCGGCAGATGGGGTGCGAAGTGCTTCTCGGCACGCCAGTCACGCTCGTGGACCGCGAAGGCGTGACCATGGGGGATCATCGCATCCGTTCGCGGTGTGTGATCTGGGCAGCGGGCGTCGCGCCGTCGCCCGTCGCGCGGTCGCTCGGCGCTCCGCTGGACCGCGTCGGCCGCGTCAAGGTGCAACCCGACCTCACCGTTCCGGGTGCGCCGGAAATCTTCGTGATAGGCGATCTCGCCGCCGTGAACGATCGGCACGGGAATCCCGTCCCGGGACTCGCGCCACCCGCCATCCAGGGGGGCCGTCACGCGGCGCGGCAGATCGTGCGCGTGCTGCGCGGCCAGCCGCGGGAGCCGTTCCGCTACTTCGACAAAGGCACCCTCGCGACCATCGGGCGCAACGCAGCGGTCGCGCAGATCGGGCGCATCCGGACGATCGGATTCTTCGCCTGGCTGCTGTGGCTCCTGGTCCACATCATGATGCTGATCGGTTTCCGCAACCGATTCCTCGTGCTGGCGGAGTGGGGCTGGACGTACTTCCGCTACGAGCGCGGAGCGCGGCTCATCACGGGCGCGATACCGGAGCTTCTCGCTCCGCCCAGTGCGCGCACCGCCGAGTAGCGGTTCTTCCCGCCGCGTTTCGCGCCGTAAAGCGCCTCGTCTGCGGCGTGGATCAGGTCCTCCGCGCAGGCGATGTCGTTCGACGGATAGTCGGCGACGCCGAGGCTCGCGGTGATGGAAACCTGCTCTTCGCCCGCCGTGACGGTGAGGCGCTGCAGCGCACCGTGGATCCGCTCGCAAACGCGCAGGGCGCCCTCGGGCTGGGTCTGCGGGAGGATGACGGCGAATTCGTCACCGCCGTACCGCGCCGCTACGTCGGGCGTGCGCAACGAGCGCGTGATCTCGGACCCGACCGCGCGGAGCAGCCGGTCGCCGATGATGTGGCCGTATCGATCGTTCACCGGCTTGAACCCGTCCAGATCGATCATCGCGAAAGCGAGCGTCCCGCCGTACCGATCGACGCGGTCCATCTCCTGTCCGAGCCGGTCCACCAGATACCTTCGGTTGTACAACCCGGTGAGCGGGTCCGAGACGACGAGCCGCTCCAGCTCCTTCTGCATCGAGAGGACGCGGTCGTGCATCTCCTTTACCCGCAGCAGCGCGCGCACGCGGGCGAGCAGCTCGTCCGGGTCGCAGGGCAGGGCCAGATAATCGTCCGCGCCTTTGGATAACCCGAGCACCCGTTCCGCCGTTTCGCTGCGATGGCTCGCCACCAGCACCGGCGTGAACTGATCGTGGGTTCCCTTCAGCTGCGGGAGCAGGTCGAGGCCGTCCATGTCGGGCAGTGATCGCCCGAGCACGACCAGATCCGGCGGGTCGGCGCGAACCTTTTCCAGCGCTTCGGCTCCGCTGCCTGCCGCGGCAACGGTGAGCTGGGCTCCGGAAAGCAGATCGCTCTGCCGGGCACGAGCGCCCTCGTCGGCTTGCACGACCAGGATGCGCATCATCTCCCCCCAGGTGTGCAAAAGTTCGATAGCAGATAACCGGGGGTTGGTGGAAGCCTGCTACTGTTCCGCACATGTCGCACGTGAAGGTTTTCGACGCCCCGGGCGCTAAGGTCCGTCTCGGCGACATACCGACAGGACCGCCGCGCAAATTGCAAAAAGCCCATGCGCAAGCGCGTTTTGGCGAAATCAATGACGAGCTGTTCGTGCTCCAGGACCTGATGTGGGGCGCGAAGAAGCACAGCTTGCTGGTCGTCCTCCAGGGCCGTGACGGCGCGGGGAAGGACGGGACGGTCAAGCACGTCGTCGGCGGGCTGAATCCTCGCGGCGTCGACGTTGTGTCGTTCGGCGTTCCGACGGCGGAAGAGCTGAGCCACGACTTCCTTTGGCGCGTCCACCTGCGCACGCCGCTCCTCGGTGAGGTCGCGATCTTCAACCGGTCGCACTACGAGGATGTGCTCGTCGTGCGCGTGCACGAGCTGGTGAAGAAGTCGGTCTGGAAGGCGCGCTATGCGCACATCAACGACTTCGAGTCCGTGCTCGCCGAGCAAGGCTGCATTGTCCTCAAGTTCTTCCTGCACATCAGCCCGGACGAGCAGGAGCAGCGGCTACTCGCGCGGGAGAAGGATCCGATCGACGCATGGAAGCTCAACGTGCGGGACTGGCAGGACCGCGAGCTCTGGGACGATTTCACCGAAGCGTACGAGGACGCGATCTCGCGCTGCGCCGCGCCGCACGCTCCGTGGATCGTCGTACCGGCCGATGCGAAGTGGTTCCGCAACCTGGCGGTCGCGGAGGCGATCAAGGACGCGCTCCGCCCGTACCGGAAGGTGTGGGAAGAGACGCTCGCGGACGAGGGCAAGGAGCGTCGCGCCGAGATCGCCGCGTGGCGCAAACAGAGGAAGCAAAAGGCGGCGATGCGATGAACGGGGCGCCGGTTGCGAAAGCACTCAGGCCCCTTGACGGTGGGCTTCAGCCGTTGATGACGCGGCGGACGCCGCGCGCCCGGAGCAGCGCGCTGGCGCGCTCGCGGTGATCGCCTTGCAGCACGAGCGACGGCCCCTCGACGGCGCCCCCGCACCCGAGCGCCGTCTTGAGCTCCTTCAGCCAGTCGCGCAATTCGTCGTCGCGAAGCTCGAGCTGCTCGACGACCGTCACTTCCTTTCCGCGGCGTCCTTTGCGCTCGACGCGGACGACGGCGCGTGCTGGTCGCTTCGCGGACGGTTCGAGTAACGAAGTTTCCGGGAGGCGCTCGGGTCCGCGCGGCAGATCGCTCAGCTTGTCCTTGAGAGCGGTGAACGGATTGTGAAAAGGCTTCTTCTCGTCCACAAGTCAGAGTCTACGCCACACGGCGGCAAAGAAGCCGTCCATGTCGTGCCGATGAGGCCAGGTGCGGAAAAAGCCGTCGCGCACCAGCTCGGTAGGAGCGTCGGGCGGTACCCGTTGCAGCTCCGGGTGCGCATGTTCCAGCGCGAGCGCGACTTCCTCGTTTTCTTCGCGCCGGAATGTACAGGTCGTGTAGACGAGACGCCCTCCTGAGCGGACGTGTGGGAGCGCCTCTTCAAGAATGCGCCGTTGCAGCGCCGGAAAATCGTGCGCGTCCGTTTCACGCAGCCGGAACCGGAGATCCGGCCCGCGGCGCAGCGTGCCGAGCTCGGAGCACGGCGCATCGACGAGCACCGCATCGGCGACGAGATCGCGCCGTATCTCTACAGTAGCGCCTGCGCGACGGGCGCGCTCTGCGAGCCGGCGCAACCGTTCCGGGTCGCGATCCCATGCCGCGAGCCGCCCGTGGCCTCGCATTGATGCGGCGAGCGCGAGCGTCTTGCCACCCGCTCCGGCGCAGAAGTCGAGCACCGTCGCTCCGCCCACGAGCTCGGCGACGAGCTGGCTGCCTTCGTCTTGCACCTCGAAGGAACCGTCGCGATACGCCTGCAGCGCCAGGACGTTCGGGCGTTCAGTCGTGACGATCAGAGCATGGCGACTGAAGCGACCTGGACGCGTCTGCACTCCCTCCGCTTCGAGCGCTTGCATCAGCGCGTCGCGCGTCGTGCGAAGAGCATTGACGCGCAGGCAGATAGGGCCGGGGCTGCACATCGCCTCGGCGAGCGCTCCCGCCTCGTCGGCGAGCTCACGTAGAAGGATCGCTTCGATCCAGTCAGGGTACGACCATCTGTCCGCGAGGCGCTCCGGAGCCGGCCTTGGCGGTGGCCACGGCGGCGGAAGCGCCGCCAGCTCCGCGGCGCGCTGCTCCGGAACGCGCGCGAGATCGCGCAGCAATGCGAAGAGGAGCGCGCGGGGATCCGTCGTTCCAGCGTGAGCCGCGAGCCGGCGGCGCCACAGTCCCACTCCAAAGATGGCCTCCACCGCGGCCGCTCGTCGTTGCGCATCCCAGTCGCGATTCGAGCGGAGCAGCCGATCGATCTCGCGTTCCGCGGCCGCGCCATCCAGCACACGCGCGATCGCGGGAAGTACGGCCCCGGCAAGGCCCGCGAGGGCGTCCCAGGGCACGGCCTGCATTCGTCGGATGGACAGCTCCGCCACTCAGGAGCATGGATAGCGCGCTTTCGGTCCGCGGAGGACGCCATGCTCGTCTCGCTCTCGATCGCGGCAGCGATCGCGCTTCCCGGCGCAGAGCCCGGACTCGGTCTCGACGACCTCCTCTTCTCGCGTTCGCTTCACGTCCTCGTCGTACCCGGCGCTCAGACGAGGTCGCTGTACCTCGTCGCGACCGACGACTCGGTCACGCGCGTCTCGCCGTTCGAGCCTGCGTCCGGTGGAGAAGGAGTGACGTCCGTCGATGAAGGCGGCGGAATGTTCTTCGCCACCGATCGCACGACGCAAACGCTCTACGTCGTCGATCCCACGAAGCGCGCCGTCATCGGCTCGGCGCAGCTCTCCGCCGGCCCCGATTACGTCCGATTCGCAGGCGGCGAGGTCTGGGTGACGGAACCGCGAGCGGCGCAGATCGAGGTATTCCGGCTCGACGGAAGCGAACCGAAGCAGACGGCCATCGTCAAGGTGCCGGGCGGCCCCGAGTCGCTGGTCGTCGATGCGGAGCACGGCAGGGCGTACACGAACCTGTGGAAGGACGCGACAGTCGAGCTGGACATCGCTCGGCACGCGGTGCTGCGCACCTCGCCGAACGGCTGCGCGGACTCGCGTGGCATCGATCTGGACGCGCAACACGCGCGCGTCTTCGTCGGATGTCGGGAAGGCAAAGTCGTCATGCTCGAGGCCGGGACGGGAAAAGTCGTTGCGTCGCGCTTCGTCGATGTGGACGGCGTCGACATCATCGCGTTCGACGGAGCGCGGCTGTTCGTTCCCGGCGCCCGCAGCGGCACGATGGCCATCGTGCGCGTCGGCGAGGACGGCTCCCTGAACCCGGAGGCGCGCGTCCCGACCGCTCAGGGAGCGCATTGTGTCGCGGTCGATGGCCGCGGGGGTGCGTACGTGTGCGATCCGCGCGGCGGCCGCATCTTGCACATCCCGAAGGAAGCGCGGGTCGGCGTCAGCGGAAAATAGACACCGCGAAGGTCAGGCCGAGCCGGCCCTCGACCGCTGCCTGTCCCGCTTCGCGCGCCAGCCGCAATCCCGCATCGAACGACACCGCGTTCGATGCACGCCAGATGGCGCCGACCAGAGCCGACACGGTGGTCGCGACGTCGATTTCGGGCTGCACGAAGACCTCCGCGACGGGCCGCACCGGCCATTCGTCGGGTCCTTCGGCGATCGCGCCACCGAACAGCTCGACATTCTGTCCGTTTCGCACGGCGACCGCGGCGTTCAGGTGGAGCGTGGCGATGCGCGACTTGCGCGAAACGATCGCCGCCAGGCTTACGCCTGTTCCCGGGGGCTCGTGCCACGCCGGGAGAAGCCACCCAAGCTCCACGGCCACGCTGGCCCCGCTTTTGCCCTGCAGCTCCCCGTCGCGGAGCACGTGTTTCACGTTCACGGCCGAGTCGACGAGACGCGACCGCGCAGCCTCACCCGATGCGCCCAGCAGCAAGTGATGGCGCGACTCGACGACCAGCTCGGTGTCGTCCAGAACGCCGAGGTTCGCGATCACCGCGGGGGTGACGAGAAACCGCTCCGGGCCTTCGCGGAGGTAGCCGACGGGACCGAGCTCGATCTCCAGATCTCCGCGTTCGGCGACCGCCGCGTCCGTTCCATCGAAGGGCCGGTAGGCGCGCGCGGGAAGCGCCAGAAGGAACACCAGGAGGGCGAGGCGCACGGCTCCCTGTACCACGTCCGCTGCGCGACACTGCGCTACGTGCCCCGTGCCAGCGAGCCGCCGCGGGCACATCTTGCGACCGTGAGCGATCCCCACGACCTGCTGCAGGCGGGCCGGTTCGACGAGCTGGCCCACGATGAGCATCCTCTCTGGCGCGGGCTCGCGCTGCTCGAACTGCGCCGCTTCTCCGAGGCGGCTCGCGTGTTCGAGGAGGCCGAAGGAGCCGAAGAGAGCGGCACCATGCTCGAGTTCGCCGGTGCGGCGCGTTGGCTCTCCGGCGAGCGCGGCGCCGCGGCGGAGCGGTGGATCGCGGCGCTCGACGCGGCGCACGACGGTCCGGCCGGGATAGTGAAACCTCCGGCGCTGGTCCTGTATGCGGGATTGCGGATCCCGGACGAACGCTACGTGCTGCGCGGCAAGCGTCTGTTGGGCAAGCTGTGGAAACCGAAGATCGCGCGCGTGTGGCCAGGGCCGGTCGCCGGATACCTGCTGGGGAACGTCGACGAGCAGAGCTTCCTCGACGACGGATACGAGGACCCGGATCTCGAGGCGCGACGCCTGGCGAGCGCGCGCTTCTGGGCGGGAGTCAACGCGCAGGATCCGGCAGCCGCGCGCAAGCATTTCGAGGGAAGCGCGTCGCTCGAGGGCGCGAGCGCGCTGGAAGTGGAGCACCACCTCGCGAAAGGCGAGGTGAAGTAAACGCCTCGCGCGGCGGTCAGCTCAGGTAGCCCGACGCTTGTAGCCGGAAGAGGTGCGCGTAGCGGCCGTCTCGCGCGAGCAGCGCTTCGTGGCTGCCCAGCTCGGAGATGTGGCCACCCTGCAGGACGGCGATGCGGTCGGCGGTGCGCACCGTGGAGAAACGGTGTGAGATGAGGATCGCACTGCGGTCGGCGGCCAGCGCCTTGAGACGGACGAACAGGTCGTGCTCCGCTTCGGCATCGAGCGACGCGGTCGGTTCGTCGAGGACGAGCAGCTCCGCGTCGGTGCGCATGAACGCGCGCGCGAGCGCGATCTTCTGCCACTGTCCGCCGGACAGCTCGTGCCCTTCCTCGAACCAGCCGCCGAGCATCGTGTCGAGCTTCTGTGGAAGCGAGTCGATAACGCCGCGCGCTCCGGCGCGATCCACGGCCCCCTCGATGCGTGGCCGATCGTCGATCGCGCGCACCTCACCGAGGCCGACGTTCTCCAGCGCCGTGAACTGGTAGCGGACGTAATCCTGGAACAGGACGCCGATGCGGTCGCGCAGGTCGCGTGGATCGAAGTCGCGCAGGTCGACACCGCCGTAGAGGATGGCGCCTTGCGTCGGATCGTAGAGACGCAGCAGCAGCTTGATGAGCGTCGATTTCCCCGCGCCATTGTCGCCCACCAGCGCCAGCTTCTCGCCCGGCTCGATCAGCAGGTTGACTCCGCGGAGCGCGTCCCGATCGCTTCCCGGATACCGGAACGCCACGTCGCGAAACTCGATCATCTGCGAGCGGCCGCTCGCCGCGCTGACAGGACGCTTGCGCGGGGACTCGCCCGACGTCGCGATGTCGAGGTACGCGAAGAGATTGGAGACGAATAGCCCGTCCTCGTACAAGCTGCCGATCGACGCGAGCGCGGACTGGATCGCAGCCTGCCCCTGCCGGAACGCCGCGAGATACAGCGTCAGATCGCCCAATGAGATGCGCGCGCGTGCCGCCCGATCGGCCATGTAGAGGTACGAGGCGTAGAAGGCGAGCAGCGACAGCGCGCCGAGCACGAGTCCCGCGGCGCTCTTGCGCAGCGCGAGCTGCCGGTCCTCCGCGTAGAACTTGTCGAACAGGGCGCGATAGCGGCCGAGCACGAGCGGCGCGAGCCCGAAGATCTTCACCTCTTTGACGTGCGAATCGCGCGTCAGGATCCATTCGAGATAATTCTGCCGGCGCCCCTCGGGAGCACGCCACGAATTGAGCCGGAACGACTCTCCGGAGAAGCGCGCCTCGGCGAAGAAGGCCGGTAGCGATGCGGCGACGATGACGAGCGTGCTCCACCACGAGAGCCGCGCGAGCAGCGCCGCGTACGATGCGAGGATGAGCAGCTGCTGCCCGAGCGAAGCGAGCTCGAGGACGAGCGAGAGCGGGCGCACGCTGGCCTCGCGGCGCGCATTCTGCATCTTGTCGTAGGTCTCGGCGTCCTCGAAGTGGCGCAGCTCCAGCGTGGCCGCCTTGTCGAGGATGAGCGTGTTCACGTGGTTGCCCAAGGATGCGCGCATCAAATCGCGCAACAGTGCCTGGCCGCGCGACAGCACGGTCGAGACGACCATCAGGCCGAACTCGATGAGCACGTACTCGACGACGCGCCGCTCGTCCGCGGGCGAGCCCGTACGCGCCGCCTGCACCACCGCGTCGACGATCAGCTTGCCGACCCACGCCATCGCCGCCGGGATGAGCGCTTGCCCCACCATCAGCGCGACGATCCCGGTGGCGAACCCGCGCGAGGAATCCTTCACCAGCTGGAATACGCGCGGCAGCGCGCGCAGATAGCTCAGGGTGAGCCGGGCACGCTCGCGGAGCGACTGCTGAGGCGGCCTGGTCAGTCTCAATGTTCGAGGATCTCCTGCACCTTCATCTTGTCTTCACGGTAGGTGAAGTGCTGGTACAGCTGCCACGCGTTCTGCTTGTCGAGGATGCGGTCCTTGAGAAGCGGAACCGCGGCTAGCTTATCGTCGCGGTAGACGAGTCGATCGATGAGCTGCCCTGCTTGCGCCGTGGTGAAGAACGCGCTTGATGCGGCCGTCCTGAGCACCGCGAGCTTCGCCGCGTCTCCGGCTTCCCGGTCGAGCGCCGAGCGCAGCGTGCGGAACTCCCTGTCACTCATCGCCTGCGGGCCTTTCGATTCCATCACCCGCACGCTGAGCAGCTCTCCGGCGTGTGCCTGGAGCTTCTTCTCGCGCAGCGCGCCGCTGGGGAGCTGGAAGACCATCCGGTAGTAGTGGTCGGGGAGCGCGTCGAACGCCACGGGCACCGTGTCGGCTGCGACGAGAGCCGGGCCGTCGAACACCTGCACTTGCATCCCTTCGGGCTCGGTCACTTCGATGACGGTCCGCCCGTGCGGCCGGTACTCGAGGCGCATTCCGTCCTCGACGATCACGGTGGGCTGCGGCGGAGGGCGAACCTCGGGCGGCGCTTTCTCGGGCGGGGGCTGCGGCTGCGGTTGTGCCTCGGCCGGGTTCTCCGGGACGACCTGCGGACCGGCGCAGGCGGCGAGCAGGAAAGTCGCGGCGAGGACGCGCTTCATGCAGTCGTTTTAAACCGGGACTGGAATCAGCGCTCGTTCTTGAAGACCTGGCCGCCCTTCATCACGAACCGGACGTGCTCCAGCCGGGCGATGTCCTGCAACGGATCGCCGTCGACGGCAACCACGTCCGCATAGTGCCCGGCCGCGAGCTCGCCGAGGTTCTGCGACTCGCCGAGCAGCGCGGCGGCCGTCGTGGTGGCGCTCTGGATCGCCTGCATCGGCGTCATTCCGTAGCGCACCATGAACCCGAACTCCTTCGCCTCGTTCTCCGTCCACGCGAATCCGCCTACGTCGGTGCCGAACGAGATGCGCGCGCGCTTGCGCAGAGCCCTCGCGAACGCCTGCTTCTCGAGCTCGACCATACGCGGCCAGATGCCGCCGCGCCCTTCCGCGACGTAGACGCCGACGTAGATGGTGGGACACCAGAACACGTTCTGCTTGACGAGGCGGTCGAGCAGATCGTCGGTGAGCCCGTCTCCGTGCTCGATGGTGTCCACGCCGGCGCGCAGAGCGGCGTCGATACCGTCCCAGCCGATCGCGTGCGCGGCCACCTTGCGCCCGATGCGGTGCGCCTCATCGACGAGCGCCTTCGCCTCCTCGTCGCTGAAATTCACCCAGCTCGCGAGGCGCCCCTTTTTCTCGTCCCAGTAGTACTTCCGGTCCGCGTAAAACTTGATCCAGTCCGCTCCGTATTTCACTTCCTCGCGCACCGCCCTGCGGATGTCGTCGGCGCCATCGACAATCTGCACCCCTTCGGGCATGCGCAGCTCCCACGAATATCCGAGCAGCGGATACATCCCGGTCGGCGCCATCGCGCGCGTCGCGACATACATGCGCGGCCCCGGAATGACGCCGCGCTGGATCGCCGTCTTCACGTCGACGTCCGCGTACATCGCCCCTTCGGTCTCCAGGTCGCGGATGGTGGTGAAGCCGTTCATCAATGCCGTGCGTGCGGCAACCGTGGCGCGGATGGTCCGATATGGCGTGGACTCCTTGAGAAGCTGCTCGTCGTAATCTGCGGCGGTGATGTCCCCCTGAAGCAGGACGTGCGTGTGGTTGTCGATCAGTCCAGGCAGCAGCGTCGCGTCGCCTAGATCGATGACCTGCGCTTGCCCGGCCTTGCGCGCCAACTCGTCCGCGGGTCCAACTTCCTTGATGCGCTCTCCCACGACGAGCACGGCCTGATTCCGCCGCGTCTGCTCGGACCGTCCATCAATGAGTCTCGCCGCTCTGATCAGGACGCTCCGCTCGGGCGGCTTCGCGGGCGCAACTTCACGCGGCGCCTGCGCTACTGCTGGCACGGACAACACGAGGACACCGCAGAACGCGAGGATGCGCATCGGGTCATTTCCACATGACTGTCGCGGCACCTGCAAGGTCCGCAAGACGGCGCTGGGCAACCGCCGCAGCAGCGCCCAGCGCGTTACCTCACTGTCCGCCGGTCAGCGTCTTCAAGAACCCGTCCCCGTTGGTCCAGGCGAACACCGTCGTGGCAGTCGTTCCATCGAACGTCACGCCTCGGACGTCGGAATTAGTAATGCCGGCGTTGCTCGACTTGAACGCGAGCGAATCGATCTCGCCCGGATTCGGCGTCAACCCGAGATCAGTCCACGTCGCCCCATCGAACGAGTAGACGATTCCGCCAACCGTTGCTGCGTACAGAAAGCCAGGTCGCCGCCTCGGCGGCGCTGGCGGGACGCCCAGGCGGCGAGAAGGATCGGTCCGAGCCGCCATGTGCGATCCCCCTGAAAAGCTCGCTTGGATGTCCCTGCACGGAGCAGACAGCCCCGTGTTTCCCCAGCGCGGGCTTTCTGCCGCTTGCCTACCTGTACACAAGTTCCTCCGGAAGCCGGATTCGGCCGTCGCGACGGTGGATCCACCGCCGCGTTGCGCGAAGCGGCGCAGCCGCACAAGCTCCGCACCCTGGTGAAGGACGGGTTCCACGTTCTGGGCGCCCTCGCCGACGTGTCGCGCGAGGAATGGGATGCGCTCCTCGATCCAGCCGCGACGCCATTCCTACGCTGGGATTGGATCGAATCGATGGAGCGCGCGCGCTGCGCGTCCGAACGGACCGGATGGTCGGCGCGCCACCTGGCGCTGTTCCGCAAAGGTCATCTCGTCGCCGCCGCGCCCGCCTGGGTGAAGGACGACTCCGACGGCGATTTCGCGCGCGACTGGGATTGGGCCGGCGCCGCCGCGCGCGCCGGGTTGCCCTACTACCCGAAACTTTGCATCACGGTGCCGTTCACGCCGTGCACGGGCCGCCGCATCCTGGTGGCACCCGGCGAAGACCGGGGCGAAGCCGTGCGGCGCCTCATCGACGGCGCGCGCGCCCTTTGCCGCCGCGAATCGATCCCCACGCTCCAGGTCCTGTTTCCGCTCGAATCCGAGGCGCGCGAGCTCGCCGAATCCGGCCTCCCGACGCGCGTCGGCTTTCAATTCCACTGGCACAACGACGGCTACCGCTCCATGGACGAGTTCCTCGCGCGCTTCCGCAGCAAGGACCGGAACGCGATCAAGCGCGAGCGGCGCGCTCCGGCCGAGCAGGGCATCGCGTTGCGCACCGTCCGCCGCGACGAGCTTTCCCGCGCGCCGCGCGATTGGGCGAAGGCCGTGCACGAGCTCCATAGCTCGACCGTGCGGAAGCTGATGTGGGGCCGCGCATGGCTCAATCGGCCTTTCTACGATCTCGTTTTCGAGCGCATGCCCGACGCGCTCGAGGTGGTTGAGGCGCGTCGCGGCGGGCGGCTCGTTGCGGGAGCGTTCAACGTGGCCGGCGGAAATCGCCTCTACGGTCGATACTGGGGGTGCTTCGAAGAGCACCCGTTCCTCCACTTCAACGTCTGCCTCTACCACTCGATCGAGGAATGCATCCGCCGCGGAGTCGAGGCCTTCGAGGGCGGAGCGGGTGGAGAGCACAAGCTGTCGCGTGGCTTCTTGCCGACGGAGACCTTCAGCGCTCACGCGTTCCTCGACGCGCGCCTCGACGGCGCCATGCGGCGCGCGCTGTCCGCCGAAACGGACGAGCGGCGTCGATCGCTGCGGCGCTGGTACGCCGAATCGCCTATCTTCAAGTCGGCATGAGCCCCAAGCGCCAGGACGAGAGCGAGCCGGGCGTCGTAACCAAGACGCGGCCCAAGGCGAAGCCGAAGCTCGAGCAGCCGAAGCGCTACAAGGTGCTGCTGCACAACGACGACTTCACGCCGATGGAGTTCGTCGTGCTGGTGCTCATCCAGGTGTTCAACAAGTCGGAGAGCGACGCGACCAGCATCATGCTGCACGCGCACACGCGCGGGTACGCGGTCGCGGGCGTCTACTCGTTCGAGATCGCCGAAACCAAGATGAACGAAACGATGGCGCTCGCGAGCAAGGCGCAGTTCCCGCTCTTGTGCACGCTGGAGCCGGAGTGAGGGCGCGGCTCGGCGCCGCCTACTTCCTTTATTACGGTTACGTCGGGGCCACGCTGGGCTATCTCGCGCCCTATCTGCGCGGGCTGGGCTTTTCGGGCGCGGCGATCGGCGGCGTCACGATGGCGGGTCAGATCGTCGCCGCGCCTGCCGCGCTCGCGTGGGCGCACGCAGCCGATCGCCGCGGCGCGCGAGCTGCCGCGCTGCGCACCTGCTCGCTCGGTGCCCTGATTGCGATGTGCTGGTTGCCGGCGGCGAAGACGCCGCTGGCGGTCGGCGCCGTGCTGGTCGCGCATTCCATGTTCGCGGGCGCGGTGGTCCCGCTGCTCGACTCGCTCACGATGGAATGGGCGCGCGCCGGCCCCCAGCGCAGCTACGCGCGGACGCGGCTGTTCGGCTCGCTCGGCTTCGTCGTGGCAGCGCAGGGGATCGGCGCCTGGCTATCGTCGCGCGGCGATCGAGCCGCTGATCCGCTGATGCCGCTGATGGCCGTGGCATATGTCGCCGGCTACGCCCTGCTGCTCAATGCGCCGGGCGCGCCACGCACACGCGACGAGCAAGCCGCCGCATCGCAGCCAGTGCACGTCCGCGCCGCAGTCGCGCTGCTCCGCAACCCAGGCGTCGCATCGCTCCTGCTTCTGTGCGCGATCCACTGGGCGGCATGTGCGCCGTATCACCTGCTCTTCGGCATTCTGGTGCGCGACGAAGCCCTGCCGGCCACCATCACGGGTGCCGGGCTCGCCATCGGCGTGCTCGCCGAGCTCGTGGCGCTCTGGGCGTTCCCGCCGCTCTTGCGCCGGTTTCATTTGCCAGGTTTGCTCGCTGCGTCGTGTTGCGCGACGGCGCTGCGATGGTGGCTCGTCTCGCGCGCACACGGCGCCGCCGCCCTGGTGCTGCTTCAGCTGTTCCATGCCGCCACGTTTGGCTTGTGGTGGGCGTGCGCCGTCGAGGCGATGGGCAGGCTCGTGCCAGTCGGGCTGCGCGCCACCGGCCAGGCGCTCTTTTCGGCGCTCGTCTTCGGCGCGGGAAATGCCATCGGCTACGGACTTTGCGGTGAGGGCTATCAACGCTTCGGCAGCGTCTCGCCGCTCTTCGCGATCGCAGCCGCAGCGGAGCTGTGCACGTTGCCGCTGTGCGCTCTCGCCGCGCGGTACGTCGCCGGATCGCCGGACGCCCCCGCTGCCGCAGGCGAAGGTGGCACACCGCCAGGCAGTGCGTAGCTTGAGGGTTTGCCGCCCGGTGAGGCGCGGAGGAATCTGCATGCCGAGCTCCTGGAGCAACAAGCGCGAACGGCAGTACGAGAAAATCAAATCGAGCGCGAAGCGACGCGGCCGCAGCAGCGGCACGGCGAAGCGAATAGCGGCCGCGACCGTGAACAAGACCCGCCGCCGCAAGGGCGAGACGAAGGGCGGCAGCAAGTCGCGTCGCCGCAGCTCGCGATCGTCGCGCGGCGGTTCATCGCGGCGGAAGGGCGGCCGCTCCCGCCGCAGCTCCTAAAGCGCGAGCTGGCGCAATCAAGCGACCGCGCGCAAGAGCAGGGCGAACCACGACGGGTGGCGCTGCACGAAGCGCAGCGCTCCGCGGCGCAGCGGTGGCCGTCGGGCGAGCGCCAGCAGCGCGCGCGCAGGCAAGGCGTAACCGGAGCCACTCGCCGCGCAGCGACGCGTCGTATCGCCGCAACCCGCGGGTCAGCTCTGGTTCGCGCAGCCCCGCTGGAAGCGCACGCACGAGCAGCTCCGCGGACGTGAAGGCGAGCGACAGGCCTTGCCCGGTGATCGCGTCGACATAACCGGCGGCGTCACCGATCAGCGCGATACCTGGCGCGGTGCGCGCACGCACGCGGCGGGCGAGCGGTCCGGCGCCGCGCGCTTCCGATTCGACGGGCACGTCGCGGACGCGGTTGCGAAGCGCGGGAAATCGCTCCAGCAGCGATTCGAACGAGGCCCGCTCCGGTAGTGCGTCCTCGTGCCAGAGAAAGGCCACGTTCACGCAGCTCGCCCCGACCGGCGTCACGTACGCTTCGCCGCAGTCGGACCAGTGGACCTCCACCAGGTCGTTCCACGGCGCCATTGCCAGATGTCGCCGCACTCCGTACCGTCGCGGTCCGCGCACCGGCAGGTCGAGACCCGCGTGGCGCCGCACGGCCGAATTCAATCCGTCCGCTCCAACGACGAGGCGCGTTTCGATCGTTTCGCTGTCGGTGTCGATCGCGCCTCGACGTACAGCGCGAACCGACGTGCCGCGGATCGTCGCGCCGGCCTCGTTCGCGCGCTGCCGCAACGCCGTGGAAAGCGCCGTCCGGCGAATGCCGAGCCCGGGGCCGTCACGGAAACGCGCCTCGATCGAACCGTTCGCGTGCACGTACCGGATGCCCTGGAACGGCGCCTGCTGCTCGGGCGGCAGCGCTGCGAGGGCGCCGAGCTTCCGCAGCGCGCAAAGGCTGCGCGGCATCAACCCTTCTCCACATGCCTTGTCCTGCGGCGGAACGCCGCGCTCGAGCACGATCGTGCTGAAGCCTCGCGTGGCGGAATGGATCGCCGCGGCGAGACCCGCCGGACCACCGCCGCAGATCGCGACGTCCCACGTCATCGGAAGAGGCGCATCCGTGCCATGGCCGCGGTGGAGCGAGCCATCTCCCGCGCCATGCGCAGCAGCGTGACCTTCGGTGGAGCGCGCAGCGATCCTTCGGCGAGCTGCCGCGCTGCCTCGGCGCGCCGCAGCTTTCCGCTCGACGTGCGCGGAATCGTCCCAGGCTCGAGCAGCTTCACGACCGCAGGCCGGATGCCCGTTCGTTCCACGACGCGCGCCCGCACGGCGTCCGCGCTGAGCGAACCACCGCGCTCTCCTTCGACGAGAATCGCGAGCTCCTCGCCGTCCGCGCCGTCAGGAACGAATCGGACCGCGGCCACGCATCCGGACCGGACACCCAGAAGCCCGTCGAGGGCGTCCTCGAATTCCTGCGGCGCGTGATTCGCGCCGCGCAGGACGATCACGTCCTTCGCGCGGCCGGAGACGACGAGCTCGCCGCCGTCGACGTAGCCGAGGTCGCCCGAATCGAGCCATCCGTCGCGCATCGCCTCCGCCGTCGCGGCGCCGTTCTGGAAGTACCCCGTCATCACTGACGGTCCGCGGAGATAGATGCGGCCGACTTCACCGTCGGGCATCTCCGTGCCGTCCTCGCCGCGGATGCACACCTCCATCCCCGCCACGGGAACGCCGACCGAGGCGAGCTCGCGCCCGGAGTGCCGCACGACCCGCGGGCCGCGGCGAGCTGGCGAGAAGGTGACGGCGAGCGATGCCTCGGACAGGCCGTAGACGGGCATCAGCGCGCGCTCTTGGAATCCGAACCGCGCGAACCGATCGCAGAACCGTCGCAGCGCCGCCGGCGCGATCGGCTCCGCGCCGTTCAGCACCAGGCGCAGCGACGAGAGATCGTGACCCTCCAGCTCTTCGTCGCGGATTCGCTTCGCGCACAGGCCGAAGGCGAAGTTCGGGGCAACGGTGATCGTCGCGCGCGAACGCGCGACCGCGCGAAGCCACAGTGCCGGGCGCGCCAGGAACAGCTCGGGCGGAAGCAGCGTCAGCGGACCGGGGTGGCAGACCGCGAGGAGCAGACAGCCGATGAGCCCCATGTCGTGGTACAGCGGCAGCCACGAGACGCCGCGCTGGCGCAGCGGCCCTTCCTCCGGAATGTACGTGTCGATCGCGGCGACGTTCGCGAGCACGTTCGCGTGCGTCAGCGCGACCGGTTTGGGCTCGACGGTCGTTCCCGAAGAGAACTGGATCAGTGCCAGATCGCCGGACGTCTGCCGCAGCTCGACCTCGCTTTCCCGCGGCAGATCGGTGACGTCGCGGACGCCTAGATCGGGCCGCGCCCGCTCCAACGCTCGTCCCAGCAGCCGGCCAATTCGACCGTCCGTCAGGACGAGCCGTGCTCCGCACGTGCTGAGCAGCCGTGCGGTGCGCGCGTGGAATTCGTCGAGTCGAGCCAGGCGGACGGGCGGATAGAGCGGGACCGGTACGGCTCCCGCGAGCAATGCGCCGAAGAAGGCGTCCATGAACTCGACGCCGGTCGGTAGCACCAGCGCCACGCGGTCGCCTCGCCTGACGCCGAGGCCCGCGAGCCCGGCGGCAGCGTGGCGTGCCCTTTCGTGCAGCTCTGCGAACGAGAAGTGGCGCTCGTTCTCGCGAGCGTCGAGGAACGTGAGGCCAATGCGTTCGGCACCGGAGCGCGCGCTCGCCTCCGCGGCGGCGGAGAGCGCGTCGCCGATCGTGCGGTGCGCGACAGGTGGCAACGGCGGGCCGCGCAGCATCAGCGTCCCTCCGCGCGTGCGGCGACGAGCGCCGCCAGATCCCCGACCGTCCGGACCGTAGCTGCGTCCTGCTCCGCAAGTGCGACGCGGAAGTGGTCTTCGAGACCGACGAGCAAAGTGAGCAAACCGACCGAGTCGAGCTGCAGGTCCGCCAGCAGGTCGTCCTCGGGACGGACGGCGCGCTCGAGCCCGATCTCGTCGCGCAGCACGCGGCCGATCACCGCGACGACCTCGCCGCGCTCAGGCACGGCCGAATCCTCCCGGAAGGAACCGCGGTCGACCTCCGAACGTGCGCTGCCAGGCCGGCCCGAGCGCCGCCTCCTCGGCGCGGATGCGGACGCGCAGCACGGCGGCATTCGCCAGCGAGAAAACGGTGGCGGTGACCCAGCAGCCATGCACCAGCGGGACTGCGATCATCTCCAGCACGACCGCCAGATAGTTCGGGTGCCGTACGAAGCGGTACGGGCCGCGATCGACGGGCGGGTCGCCCGGGATGACGATCACGCGCGCGTTCCAGCGGTCGCCGAGCGCCGATACGGCCCAGTACCGCAGACCCTGCGCGGCCACCGCCACGGTCAGCGCAATCCATCCGAGCAGGCCCGGAAACGGCCGGATCGCCGATTCGGCCACGCACGAAACGAGAAACGAGGTGTGCAGCACCACCAGCACAGGAAAGTGGGCGCGGCCGTGCTCGTGCCCGCCACGCGCGAACGAGCGTGCCGCGTTCCGACGCGAGAGCGCCAGCTCGACGAGGCGCTCGGCCGCGCTCAGTGCCAGGAATCCGAGGTACAGCGTCCGGGACGTCACCATCGGAGCAGCACCAGCTCGGAGCAGAACCCGGGACCCATCGCGATGAGGAGACCGACGTCTCCGGGTTTTGCTTCCCCCGAATCGAGCAGGTCGCGAAGCACGAACAGCACCGACGCGCTGGAGAGATTGCCCACCTGGTGCAGCGAGTCCCAGGTGCGCTGCAGCGCGGACCGGGGGAGCTCGAGAGCTTCCTCGAACGCTTCGAGCACGCGTGGGCCGCCCGTGTGGCAGAGCCAGTGACGTACCTCTCGCCTCGACAGTCCCTGCGACGCCAGGAAGGAATCCACGTCGCCGCGGACGCGCGTCCGCACGAGCTGCGGTACCTCCGGCGAAAGAACCACCTTGAAACCAGAGTCGACGATGTCCCAGCCCATCACCCGCTCCGTCTCCGGGTAGAAGACGGATCGCGTCGCGACGACGCGCGGTCCGCGCACGGGCCGGTCGCCGCCTCCGACGAGCACCGCGGCGGCTCCGTCGCCGAACAGGCCGCTCGCGATGATGTTCGCGACGGAGAGATCCTCTCGCTGCAGCGTCAGCGAGCACAGCTCGACCGCGAGCAGCGCCGCGATCTGGCCGGGAAATGCGCGTACGGCGTCGGCCGCTCGCGACAGGCCCGCTGCGCCCGCGACGCAACCCAAACCGAAGATCGGGACGCGCTTCATGTCCGGGCGCAGCGCCATCCTGTTGACCAGACGCGCATCGATCGATGGAGTCGCGAGGCCGGTGACGGTAACGAAGTACAGGTGGTCGATGTCGCCAGGGGATACGTCCGCGCGGAGCAGCGCCTCCTTCAGCGCGCTTTCGCCGAGATCCACGGCGGCGGCGATCCACGCGTCGTTCCGCTTGGCGAAGGAATCGAGCTCCAGGTAGCGCTCGACCGGCAGCGCCAAGTGTCGGCCGCCGACGCGCACGGCTCGGTGGAGCTGCTCCAGGCGATCGACGTTGAAGTGCTTCTCGGCCCACTGCGCGCGGAACGCGTCGAGCAGCGTCTCCTGATCGACGTAGTGGGGCGGAAGAGCGGCCGAGGCGGAAACGATGTGCGGCTCGCCCACGCTCTTCCTCCTACCGGCGTACCTCGAGCGGCAGCGTGACGCGCACCTCGCGCTGACCGGCATCGCGCAAGAGCCGAAGCGGCACGCGGAACGAGTTCTTCACAGGGTAGCAGGCCGCATGATCGACGGCGTCGCATACGACCGCGCGCAGCTCGACGAGCAACTCGGAATCGATGTCGCTGGCAGGTTGCGCGTCGATGCCCAGCTCGATCTCCTCCGTGCCCCCGCCGCGCGCTTCGCCGCGCGTGAATTCCGGCGACACGCGCAAGAGGTCGCTGCGCCGTGAGACTTCCAACGACGCCGACCAGGGGCTACCGGCCGATAGCTCGAGTCCTTCCGGCGCCGCGACGGTGAGCACGAGCTTGCCCGGCCCGCGTGCGAAGCCGACATCTTTCGGCGCCGGCAGGATGGCCGTGAACCAGCCGGCGCCGTTCTCCGCGCTCCCGGTCGACGGTTGCGGGTCGAGCACGACACCGTGGCGCGGCGCCGGCGCTCCCCGGACGACGAGTTCGTACGCCCGTGCGCCGTCGGCGCTCACCTTGACGATGCGGTGGTGGTTGGTGTCGGCGACGAGGATTTCGCCCGATTCCAGCATGGAGAGTCCGGCGGGCTGCGCGAGACTCGAATCGCCGGCGCCCTCGAAGAACGGATCCAGGCGCAGGCCGTCGGGCGAGAAGCGCTTCAGCTTGTCGTTGTAGGTGTCCGCGACGATCAGACCGTCGGGAGTCGCGGCGACCGCGAGCGGGTGCTGCAGCATCCCCGGTTCGATCTTTCCGACGCGGTCGCCGAAGTCGAACAGGCCCGGGCCGCCAGCCAGCGTGTAGACGCGCCGGGTGCGCAGATCGATTGCGCGGACCCCGCTCGACTCGCTGTCCGCGACGTACAAGACGTCGTTCTGCAACGACAAACCGGATGGCTGCGCCAGCGCGGCTTCCGCGCCCGGTCCGTCGATGAGCGCTTCGCGTCCATTTCCGGCGACCGGCTCGATGGTCCCTTCTCCCAGATCGAGCATGGCAATCTGGTGCGATCCGGCGAGCGCGACATACAGCTCGCGGTCGCGTAGCGCGAGATCCCACGGCGAGCGAAGCGCCGTCTCGATCGCGCGCGTCTGGCCGGAAAGCGGCGCGCGTCCGAGCTCGTACGTCCCGGCCAGACAATGCAGCGTCCGCATCCGCAGATCGGCGCGGAAAATCGCGTGAGCGCGCGCGTCCGCGATGTAGAGCGAATCGCCCGACAGCGCGAGACCCTGCGGATCGTCGAGCGCTGCCTCGGCGAAGGGACCTTCGCGGTGCCCGCGGAGCCCGCTGCCGACGACGTCCTGCACGCCGCCATCGGCTCCGAGGACGAGGACGCGGTGGTGGCCGGAATCGGAAACGAGGATCCTGCCGTGCGAGGTCGCGACGACCTTGCCGGGAAACGACAGAGCGTGTTCCTGCTGACGCCTTCGCGCATCGAGGTGCAACGGCGCTTTCGCGAGAGTCCCGTCCGCCCTCGCTTGGGCGAGCTGATCGGAGACGAACGCCTCGAACGTCGCGGGATCCGGCTCGCCGGGCGCCACCGCCGCGAGCGTGCCGTCCGGCCGGATGACGACGAGCGTCGGCCAGCTGCGGATCGCGTACTGCGACCAGATCCGCATCTCGCTGTCGACGGCGACCGGATGCGAGACGCCGTACCGCTCCATCGCCCGCAGGATGTGTTCCGGATCCTTCTCGGCGTCGAACTTGGCCGAGTGGACGCCGATGACGACCAGTGGATCTTCGCGGTGCCGCTCCTCCAAGTCGCGCAGGACCGGCAGGACGTGCATGCAGTTGATGCAGCAATACGTCCAGAAATCGAGGATGACGAGCTGGCCGCGCAGCTCCCGCATCGATAACGGCCGCTCGACGTTCAGCCAGGCGGTCGCCCCCGACAAATCCGGTGCATGGATGCGCTCGCGCATGCCGGGCCTTGTAAATCGCCTGGACGGCGCGCTGGCAAGCCAAACGGAGAACGCTCAGATCATTTCCTTGCCGGCGCGACCATTCACGGCACTCCGCAATGCCTGGACGTCGGCCTCTTCCGGACGCCATTCCGCGAGGTGCGCCAGGCGGCGCTCCGCGAATCGGTGCGACGCGTGGACCACCGAGCCATGGCCGTGCTTCGCCGCGGAGGCCTCGCGCAGAACGCGCGGACGGTGATCCGGATCGACGAGTCCGTCGCCCTGCACGCGGATCTTCGAAAACCAGACCCTGCGCACGGCGCTGGGCTTGCGATTGCGAAGCTCGACTGCCATGCCGATGCAGCGCACGTATCCGTCGCCGTCCTGCGGCAGCGTGCGCTCTCCGGCCAGGAACCGCTGCATCGCGGGCAGCGGGATGCGACGGATGCGTCCCGGAGCGGTCCGCTGGAAGAACCAGAGGGCCATCCATTCCTCCTTCGTGCCGCTTTCCGTATCACGAGGCACGTGGGCTACCTCTCGGCGGAAGCGTCGCGTGTCGGTCGATGAACGCTTCGCTTCGCTGGTGCGCGGCGTCCGGCGCGGGACTCGATCAGCTTCCGCAGCAACGTGCGGTGGCAGTGGTCTGGGTCCGTACATGCCGACGAGCAGAGCAGCGCGATGGTCTCGCCTGCGCCAACGCGCTCCGCGAGCTCGGCGATCGACTCGGTTTGCCGGCGCATCTCGGCGAGATAGCGCTTGCGGTACTCGGCCCAGGAGATGGGTGGACCGCGCTTTCCGTGGAAGTCGGCGAGCAACTCCGGGCTCGGAGCAAGCTCCTTGCGCCAGACGTCCCACGTTTCCTCTCGTTTCGGTAGACCGCGCGGGCGGTACCGACAGATGAGGACCCGCAGCCCGTCTCCCCGGTCGCCCGGATCGTTCCAGCGGCGCGTGCGCAGCGGCACGTGTCGGATGATGTCTCGCATCTCCAATTTTTGCAGTCGTAAATCCGTACCAGTAGGTTGAGACCAACGTGCCGGCCACTCGCCTTCTCGTCCTCGCGGAACCGAAGATGCTGCCCCCGCTGGCCAACGGTCTGCGCGAGGGAGCGAAGTTCGACGTGCTCACGCTGCCGTTCGGCGATCCGGGCGCGGCGGGTGCGGCACAGCGCGCCGACGCGCTGGCGATCTTCTACGGAACGCCCGAGCAACCGGTGCAGGTCGTGCTCCACAGCTTCGCGGCCGTGCGTGCGCGCGGAGGACGCGTCGTCGCCGTTCTGCAGCGCGACCAGGCGGCGCAGCGCGACGACTGCTTCAAGGCAGGAGCGAGCGATCTTCTGTTCATGCCGTTTCCGAAGGAGCAGTTCGTTTCACGGCTCGCGGCTTCGGTCGCGCTGTCGTACACGCCGGAACGAGGCGCTCCGGCCACGGTGCAAGTCGGGGCTCGGGGCAACCTCGTGCCGCTCGAGCAGGCCACCGTCACCACCGCGGGCGTCCACGCGTCGTCGGCGCTGCCGTTCCAGGC
>Ga0209474_10001416_pt1 | contig 23540 bp, 20 predicted proteins | sample GraSoiAngelo_145_FD_185902 | JGI IMG/M metagenome (GOLD analysis project Ga0209474, IMG submission 185902) | Grasslands soil microbial communities from the Angelo Coastal Reserve, California, USA - 14_1009_05_20cm (SPAdes) (version 2) | ecosystem: Environmental > Terrestrial > Soil > Grasslands...
GTGGGATAGACGACGCCTGCTGAGGTGCTCTGCCGCATCAGCATGGTGCCGGAATCATGTTGCCGGAGAGCCTCTCAATCATCGATGCTTCGCAACGCCGAGCCCTTGTGCAAGGCGATGTGATCGGTCTTGTCGCTCTTGATTTCATACTGTGGCTCAGCCTCGCTCGGGTGGTGGGTGTACCCTTTGTAATTAACGTCTTTCACGTGCACCTTGATGATTCTCCCGCTGACGTGCCCAGCTTCCGAGTTCCAGGTTACGTGATCGCCCACCTTGAACTCTCTCTTCACGACGGGCCGCCTCGGATTGGACGACATAAGTCTCCTGGGAGCTGCAGGCGTCGCGCCACAGCCTCATAGCCGCCGATCGAGGAACGCCTTCAGCGCGACGGCGCCGTTGCGCGCTACGTCGTGCGCGGCGTAGACAAAGGTGACGCGGCCGCGTCGGGCTGCGGCGAGGAGCGGCCGCCAGGCCGCGCGATGCGCACGCAGCTCGGTGAAGTACCGCTGCCGAAACTCCGGCCACTTCTTCAGGTCGTGGCTGAACCACTTCCGCAGGTCCGCGCTCGGCGCAACGTCCTTGAGCCACCCATCGACCTTGAGGCGCGTCTTCCTGACACCGCGCGGCCATAGTCGCTCCACGAGGAAACGCGCGCCATCGTCACCGGTGGCGGGTTCATAGGCACGTTTGAGCTTGATCATGGGATTGCTCCTTTCAACTAGGTTCGGCCACTCCGGCACGCCACATTCCGGTCTCAGCTTGAGGCTGCCGGTGGCGTGAGCAGCAACGCTGGCGTCTTGGCCGTCGCGCTGACTTCAAGCCGGATCCACATCCCGGCGGCGCCGTGTCCAGGCACGCCGCAGAAAATCAGATACTCCCCCGTGGGCTGCGCGGCGAAGCGCATTATGTCCGTCGCTTCCGAAGGAAGTCCTTCCACGAGCTTGAACGTGAAGGCACGCGGGATCGCGGGACCCACGGGCTGCGTCGGCAGCGGCGTCTGCGGCGCGATCACCTGGGCGCTATGCGGCAACATCCCGTCGTGGTTGCGGAAGTCGATCTCCGTCTGCCATCCGACAGGCACGACAAGCGTGAGTGCCCCGTCGCGGAACCCGTTGAAGTTCAGGGCGCCGTTCAGCCCAGTGAGCCCAGCGATCAACTGGAAGCGGACGGTCTTGGCGGCTGTATTGAAGCTCAGCCAGGTCGGATCCACCCGCTGCTGCTGGGCACTGGCGGGACCGGCGAGCAAAAGGGTGACCAACCCCACCATCGCCGCGCGCCCAACTCTTGTTGACCGGCGCCACTTTTCAGCAGGCGGCGCGATACCGAGTCTAGGCATTGTTCCACATCCTTCCGTCGAGTTGAGGTTCCACCACTCAAAGCACCGATCACTCATTGTCTTCTTCTTCAGCTTGCCGCAGTTCTGCCACGAGCGGATGCCCTCGAGAGAGGATGACGATCGCGATTGCCGTACCGATCAGGCTCCCACCGAAGATCCGGACCCAGGCGAGCTCCCCGAGTCCGAGATGCGAAAGCAGGACGGTCACCAGTGCGAACCAGAATTCGACGATGGGGAACCCGAACGCCAGGGCGATGACCAGACTCGGCTCCCACGCCGCGCCGTGGATGGCGGACACGATGACCACGCCGTACGCCAGGTTGAGCAGGTAATGCATCGTCGTGAACAGGGCGATGCCGCCCAACACCGTGAAGGTGCGAAACGGTTCGCCCGCGACTGCATCGACCACGGCAAGCCAGACCCAGATGCTGGTCGCGACCACGAGTCCGAGCCTGGCGCCCTCCCGTAGCGAGTCATGTTTGCCCGACAGAGCGACGGTGGCCGTTATCATCTCACCTCCGGCGCCAGGCCGGACGCACTCGGCGCTCGGCGAGGATTTGCGCGACGCTCGGGAAGGTTTGACGGGCCGCGTCGGGGACGTGGCGCCAGCTGTCGGTTCCCGGCCTGCCCAGCCAGTAGTCGAACGGCTCGGCGCCCGACCCGAGCGGTTGCCCCACAACGATCCGACCCACCATCCCCACGGCTTCGTGCGGCATGCAGTAGTAGTCATAGACCCCGCATACGGTGAGCGTGACGTCGAAGTGATCGCCTGGATGCACGAGGAACCCCGAGTCCCAAGGCACCGCACTCTCGGGGACGCGCAGAGGGTGATGGTCGTTCCGCGGGTGGTAGGCGGTCGTCGTGTGCACGTTTTCGCGCACGATCCAGCGGACCGTGGCACCCGGTTCTACGTAGAGTCCGATCGGATCGAACCACACCCGTGAGCCGAGCGTGTCGCTGCGCATCTCGACCACTTCGAGAGCGGCCGCAGAACGCGGGCGCGCTCCGAGGAGCGTGCGTACGGGCGCCCGGCGGCACGACACGAGCCCAAAGCCGACGAGCGCCAGCCCGCCGGCTTTCAGGAACTCGCGACGTGACGGCTTCGTCACTTGGCGAGCTGGGCCGCGCGCTGCGGCGACACGTACCACACCATCACGTGGTAGTGCGGCTCGGCCACGCCCGGATGGCCCGCGTTAAAGACGATGTCCACGTGATCGACGCGCTCCTGGGCGACCTTCAGACCGCTGAACGCCTTCTGAGCGTTCATGTCCTTGAGCGGGATCATGTAGATGGAGCTCACCAGGGTCCCTTGATGGTCGTAGGCGAGAAACGGCCCCGCGGGCAGCGTGGCGGGATCGACGTACAGGGTGCCGAGTCCCGGGACGAAATCGGGGAGCGGAACGAGCGTGCTGACCTTCTTGTACGCGCCGCTCGGCGGCTCGTGAAGCCGGGCGGCCGAGGTGTCGGGGTGCATCCTGTACGCGCTGGCGGGCTCCGCCTTCTGCTGTGCCGCCGCGGTGTCGGGCGACGCGACAAGTATCCCGACGCCGAGGACGCTGGCGAAGGCAGTGAGTGCGAGACGTTTCATGCTTGAATCTCCTTGTGTATGTCGTGTTTCTCGGAATGCATTGCGCTACGGAGGTATGGTTACGGCTTCGCACATAGGGCGGCAATGAAGCGTTCGTACCGCGTGGAGGGACGCACGTCCCGCGTGCGGATGCCGGTCTGGCCTGCGTGGGGCTGAAGCACTAGCATTTCCGGCGAGGAGGTAGCGAGGGGAGCGATGCTCGAAACGGAGTTGTTCGCGCTACTGGAGCAGACCGCGGACGCCGCGTACACGGTCACCGAGGGCGGCGAGATCTGCTCCTGGAACGGGGCCGCCGAGCGACTGTTCGGCTACTCGGCGAGCGAGGTGCTCCACCGCAACATCGACGAGGTGCTCGAGGCGCGCGACACGTTGGGCACCAGCGCGCTCGCCGGGGGTTCGGAAGCGGCGACCCGTCGCCGGGACGGAACGGCCGGCGGGATCCCCAATTTCGACTTGGAGGTACGCACCCGGTCTGGGGGCCGGATCTGGGTGAACGTCTCAACAATCGTCTTCGACAACCAGCGTACGGGACGCCGGCTCTTCGTGCGGTTGGAGCGCGACGTCGACCAGCGCCGGCGCAACGAGGAGCGGTTCTACCGCATGCTCGAGGTCGCTCGACAACTCGTTGCGCTCGCCGGCGACGAGTCCCATCACGCACCGGTCGAGCCGCTCTCCGAGCAGGAGCGCCGCATCCTGAAGCTCTTCGCCGAAGGCCGCAACTCCACGACCATCGCCCGCAAGCTGAGCATTTCCGCCCAGACACTCCGCAACCACCTCCACCACATCAACCGCAAGCTTCGCACACACACCCGCCTTGAGGCGGTGACCCACGCGCAGCAGCGCGGGCTCATCGATTAGCGGCGCGGGTTCTCGCCCAGTCACCACCGCCTTGACGCAGGCTGCGCTATGGCTGTACCGAAGAAGATCGCCCAGCGCCCACCATGATGGATGTGGGCCTGGATGGTACGATCGTGCTATTGGCGCGCGTCGCTGAGCCCGCGAGCCTTCACCGTGTGAATGGCACGTTGCGAGCTACGGCATGATGAATTCTCCCGAGATTCTGGGATTTGCCGGGATCGCAGTGGTGGTTATCGCCTACGCGCCGCAGATTATTCACTTGCGCAAGGAACATTGCTCCGCAGGCATCAGTCTCAAAGCCTATTCCCTTTGGTGTGTCTCCTCGGCCCTGTTTCTAATCCATGCTGTCATGATCCGCGACATCGTGTTCACCGTCGTCCAGCTGATCAATCTGGTGGCCATCATCGTCATTACACTCCTCGTGAAACGATACGGAGGGTACGTGTGCTTGACACATCTCCAAGCTCAGCAAGGGCGCACGGCAACCAGGCGCATCTAAGGGTGACCGTTTCTTGTCCTGCTGTCAGCGGGCGTGGCCCGTAGAGTGATCCATCGTTTCGCATCAGGGGGACCTGTGGGGCCCACGTTTTCTGGCGCACGACGATATGGAGGGTAAGGCCATGCTAGTACGAATTGGTAACTCGAAGGATATCACCGCGGGGCAGATGCGCGTCTTCAATATCGCGGGAACCAAGGTCGACGTAGCGAATGCGGACGGACATCTGTACGCCTTCGATGATACCTGTACCCACACCGGGTGCTCGCTCGCGATGGGCAAGTTGGACGGCAAGACGGTGACGTGCCACTGCCACGGCAGCCAGTTTGACGTAACCTCCGGCGCCGTCATCCGCGGGCCAGCCACGCGGCCCGTGCGTTCCCGGTTGGTGCAAGTCGAGGGCGAGGCTCTGCTTGCCGAGGCGTGAGGAGAGGCTCCGCATCGCAGCAACTCTGCGACCAGCGCCTGCAAGCTGAGCAGTTCCGCCCAGACGCTCCGCAGCCAAGTTCGGCACCCACAACCGCCTGAGGCAGTGACCCACGCGCGGCGGCGCGGCTCCTCGAATAGCGGCCTGCTCGAGTTTCTCCCACCCTTACCGCCTGCCGTACAGCTCGGTAGTCTATCACTAGCAACTGCTCGTGGTAGTGATAATCGGTGCAGTTCGGCTCCGTCCCGCCCAAGGAGGATCGCCATGCGAATCGTTATCCCTCGCAGTGTCAGGCTGTCGGTCGGGGCAGGGCTCGTGGCCGTTGGGCTGGTCGGTGCCGTGCGGGCCGTCGGGCCAAGGGGCAACGCGCTGAGCGCGTGGGGGCCCTTGGGCTTCGACAGAGTGATCGAGGACAACGCCTACCGCATGGTGCGGGAAGGGCGCCAGACCTTCCGATTCGACACGTTCGGCGATGAAGCGTTCTGGGGCGACGCGCTGCAGCTCCACCGAGCCATCGCCGGCGAGAAGCAGGGCGGCGTCGGCGGCGGCGTAAGCCCGAAGACCGCGCTGTCCGTCGGCCTCAAGGTAGATGTGGACGCCCTGCCCCAGGCGCTGCAGGACCAGCTCAAGGCAGGTAAAGTGGACCTCGACGACCCCGGGACGACCTTGGCGCTCCTCAAACTGAATGCGGTCGTGGGGGTGACGGGCTTCTTCGACGCGCGCGGCAGCATCAGATCGATCGGCATCCAATGCGCCTTCTGTCACTCGACCGTCGACGACGCGTTGGCCCCCGGCATCGGCAGGCGCCTCGACGGCTGGGCGAACCGCGACTTGAACGTCGGCGCGATCGTGTCGCTCGCGCCAAACCTCAAACCCTTCACCGATCTCCTCGGCGTCGATCTCGCGACCGTTAAGACAGTGCTCGCAAGCTGGGGGCCGGGCCGCTTCGACGCAGAGCTTGACAAGGACGGGAAAGCGTTCCGGCCGGATGGCAAGCAGGCCGGGACGCTCATCCCACCTGCCTTCGGCCTCGCGGGCGTCAACCTGCACACGTGGACGGGGTTCGGTTCGGTCACCTACTGGAACGCGTACGTTGGCGCGACCGAGATGCACGGGTCGGGCACATTCTTCGATGCGCGGCTGAGCAGCCGGGACCAGTACCCAGTTGCGGCGCGGAGCGGCTCCGGCAACACGCGCGGTGTGCCCGACCGGCTGACCGCGAAGCTCGCGGCTCTGCATTTCTATCAACTGTCCATCCCCGCACCGAAGGCGCTCGCCGGCTCCTTCAGTGCGGCGGCGGCGAGCCGCGGCAAGGCGCTGTTCAACGGCAAGGCGCGGTGCGCGAGCTGCCACGTGCCGCCGCTCTTCACCGAGCCGGGCAACAACCTGCACGCGCCCGCCGAGATCGGCGTCGACGCGTTCCAGGCGGACCGCTCGCCTACGCACATGTACCGCACCGCGCCGCTGGCGGGGCTCTGGGCGCATCAGAAGGGCGGGTTCTATCACGACGGCCGCTTCGCGACGCTGCTCGATGTGGTGGCCCATTACGACACATTCTTCAAGCTGAGCCTCAGCGACCAAGAGAAGCAGGATCTTATCGAATACCTGAAGGGGCTCTAGGGCGCCACTCTCAAGCTTCGCGCCCGAACTGGTGGGAAAAGTGGTGGCAGACTCAACCGGACAGGTCGGTCGAAGCAGGATTAGAGCGGACGAACGGCCGCGAACAACACGAAGCAGCGGCATCAATTAGGACTGCCAAGTATTGCTAAGGAAAAAGGCAGAGGCCCTTTGCAGACCTCTGCCTTACCACTTGGCTACGGCGCCGTGAGACATAAACTCGCAATCTACTTAGACTTTCTCAACCCACCCCGGGAAGTTCTTCCGACCTCTTTAAACCTCTGTCGTGCCTCAGGCTTACAGTACCGCAGAGTCATGAACGGCCGAAATCGCTGGTCTTTTCAGCGCACTCGAAGAATATGCCCCCTAGCCAAGAGCCGGTGTGGGGATTTTGTGGGTAATTGTCGTCAGGCAAACGCACTTCGGCGGCTCACTTCAGCTTCACCCCGACCTTCGTACCACGTCTGTTCCTGCGCCGCTAGGCCCGGTGCCGTCGCGGTCTATCTCGACGTTACGACGATTGCCTGGGCGAGATCGTGGGCGGAAGTAATTGGCTAAGGTGCGTCAGAACCGCCTGCAACGATGGTTAACGTGCGACGCCGCTGACTGCAGGACAGACTGCGGGACACGCGACCACCGCACGCACGCGCACGATGGCGTTTCCGCGCGATCCAGTACGTCCATCGGTTGAGTGGGAGCGCTTTACAGCGAACAGCAAGTGAACGGCAGGCGGTTTAAAAGTCCGCTGGTTGGGGTTCAACCTCCGGCGCGCGCGCTGTGTCGCGATCCCTATCTCGGTAGGCCTCAAGGGTTCGCCACGCTTGCTTGTGGGGCGCGCCGGACCGGCCGACCGCGACGAACGCCTGGAGCTGACCGCCGGTCAGCTCCGGTAACCTCGCCTCGCGCCTGGTTCCGTCATAGCTTTCGGCAGACCCGCTCCGAGGTGGCGAGCCGTCCTCCAGTCCATCACCATCAGCGACCGCTACGCCGTCGACCGGGAGCTGGGCCGGGGCGGGATGGCGGTGGTGTATCTGGCGCGGGACAAGAAGCACGATCGCCCGGTCGCGATCAAGATCCTGCACCCCGAGATCGTCGCCGGCATCGGCGCCGATCGCTTCCTACTTGAGATCCGAATCTTGGCGCGGCTCCAGCATCCCCATATCCTCGCCCTGCTCGACTCTGGTGCCACCGACGAGGCGCCGCCCCGACCTTATTACGTGATGCCCTACGTGGATGGCGAGACCCTGCGCCACCGGCTCGATCGCGAAGGCCCGCTCCCCTTGCCGGACGCAATGCGCCTGGTGCGGGAGACCGGCGAAGCGCTGCACTACGCCCACGGAGCAGGGCTGATCCACCGCGATGTGAAGCCGGAGAACGTCCTGCTCTCTCAGGGCCACGCCCTGGTGGCAGACTTCGGGATCGCGCGTGCAGTGGGAGTCGCAACCGGCGACCGGTTGACCCGAACCGGCTTGAGCCTGGGCACCCCCGCGTACATGAGCCCCGAGCAGGCCGCCGCAGACCCCGAGATCGACGCGCGCACCGACCAGTACAGCCTCGCCTGCGTGCTCTATGAGTTGCTGGCGGGTCAGCCCCCCTTCACCGGACCCAGCATGGCCGCGGTGTTGTCGCGGCAGGTGCTCGACCCGGTGCCCTCGCTTACCACCTTCCGCCCCGGCGTGCCAGCGTCGCTGCGGCGGGCGATCGACCGGGCGCTGGCCAAGGTGCCGGCCGAACGGTACGGGAGCGTGCTGGAGTTCCTCACCGCCCTGGAAGCGCCCGATGCGCCGGCGGCCGAGCCGAAACGGTCCATCGTGGTGCTCCCCTTCGCAAATCTGAGCCCCGATCCCGACAACGCCTACTTCGCCGACGGGCTGCTGGAGGAGGTGATCGCCGACCTCTCCAGGGTCCGCGCCCTCACGGTGATCTCCCGGACCTCGGCCGTCAAGCTCAAGGAGAAGGATTGGGACCTCCGGCGCATCGGGCGCGAGCTCAATGTCCGGTATGCGCTCGAGGGCAGCGTGCGCAGGGCGGGCTCCGCTCTCCGGATCACCGCCCAGCTGATCGACGTTGAGACCGACGCGCACCTCTGGGCCGAGAAGTACTCCGGCACGGTGGACGACGTGTTTGACCTGCAGGAACGGCTCTCCCGCCAGATCGTCGAGGCGCTGCGGATCACCCTCTCACCACCGGAGGACCGTGAGCTCGCGCAACGGCCCATCGCCGATATTCGGGCGTTCGAGTACTACCAGAGGGCCCGCCAGGAGTACTATCGACATACGGCCGAGGGGATGGTGGCGGCGCGAGCGCTCGCGGAACACGGGCTCGCTGTGGTGGGCCCCCACGAAGCCTTGTTCGGCATGCTGGGCACGGTGTACGCCTGGTCGCCGATCTCTCCCGGCGGCGACGAAGAGACAACCCTGCGGGAGGCCGAAGCCTGTGCCCGCCGCGCCTTCGCGCTGAATCCGGACTCGGCGCAGGGCCTCTCGATCATGGGGCAGGTCGCCTACCGCCGGGGCCGCGCGGAAGAGGCGGTCCGGCTGCTGAGCCGGGCCTGCGCCGCCGAGCCGAATAACCTGGACGCGATGCACCAGTTGGCCGGGGCGTATTTGCTCGGCGGTCGCATCGGCCCCATGCGCGAGCTGCTCACTCGGCTGGTCGAGCTGGATCCCCTAACCGCTAGCAATCACTGCCTGCTCGGCATGAGCTACTCGCTCAGCGGCGACGCGCCCTCGGCGCTGCCCGCGCACCAGCGTGCGGTTGAGCTGGATCCCCGGAGCACCATCTGTCGGGTCTGCGTCGCGATCCCCCTGGTGGTCACGGGACGGGAGGCCGAGGCGGCGAGCCAGTTCGAGTGGCTGGAACGCCAGCAACCCGACGATCCCCTGGCGAGCGTGGCGGTGCGGCTCTGGCGCGGACTCGCCGGCGACCGGGCGGCCGTGCTGTCGCCCCCCAGCGCCGCGGAGCGGGCGATGGCCGAGTCGGACGAGTACTGGGCGTACTTGATGGCCGGGGCCTACGCGCTGGTCGGCGAGGTGGACCAGGCTCTGAGCTGGCTGGAGCATGCGATCAAGGTTCGCGGCTGGATCGACTACGTGTACTTCACGCGCCACGACCGGTTCCTCGCGCGCCTCCGACCGGCTCCTCGGTTCAATGAGCTGATCGCCTACGCCCGAGAAAAGTACGAGCGCTTCGACGGATGAAACCGGCCGGGCTCTTCGCCGGTGGAGAGGTGCTTGGCTGTCTGGGTGTAACCCTGGCCGCACTCGTGGCCGCCGCCTGCAAGGGAACGGAGCCCAGCGGGCCGACGGCGTTGCAAGCTCCCTCGATTACCGTGTCGATCTCGCCGACGATTGCCGCCGTGCCGGCGGCCTCTACAGCACGGCTAACGGCTAGCGTAGCCAACGACGCTAGCAACGGGGGTGTCACGTGGACGCTATCCTGTTCCGCCACACAATGCGGAAGGATTGCGCCAGTCACAACGCCAAGCGGAGCGGCCGCAACTTACACTGCGCCCGCTACAATGCCGTCAAACGCAAACATTACGGCCACTGCCACGTCGGTCGCGGACAAATCGAGAGCGGCCTCGTCGACGCTCATCCCGATTGGCCACATTCCAGGCTACGAGATAGGCGTGGACTACCATGCTTACGGAAGCGATAACCTCAGTACCGCGTTCATTACGATCTACAACCAGCCCCAGGTTCGTCAGGCAGTACGGGCCCAACTCCAGGGCCTGGCCGACCGAGGAGCAACCTTCATCCACACGAGTATCTGGTTTGTGACCTACCCGGGTACCACGAATTTTGGCGAAACCTGGCGCGCCACGTTTCCTATGACGGACCAGGAAGCAGCCAACCTCCGCGCTTTTGCTCAAGATGTTGCTGCAGTACAGGGTGCGAGCGGAAACCGGTTGCGTCTTGATATCGCGCTGATGTGGCTTGGGGCGTCCGACTACACCAGTGGTTCTCCAACTACTGGCCTAGGGTACAATAAGGACCTCAGGGCTGCGGAATTCACTTCTCGCGTTGAGACCACCACCGACAAGGTACTGGCTGCCGTCAGCGACATAACTCGCCCCGACGGCGTCCGCTTGGTTGACACGATTTTCTTCGATCCCGAAGTCATGATCGGCGCAAAGGCAAATGAGGATTGGTTCCTGTCGACCAACTATCCGCGGTTCGTTTCCGTCACATCCCAGCACGGGATTCGGCCGTCCGTGTATTTCCTCGCCGAAGCCAATCAGGCTATTGCGTTCGACGACGGATATACGGATCCGGTGGATCCGATTCTTGACGGCCATCGTTCGGTGGCTTGGATGTATCGGAGTCTCAAGTTCATGGTCGGTCAGCGACTACCTGTCCCCCACGTATTGACTTTTCCTGCTATCTAATCTCGACGGGTGCAACGTACGATCAACTCCTCCAGCGCGCGCTGGGAGACGCAGATGCCACCCTGCCGTCGCTCGGTGCGCCGCAGGTGTACGGCGCCGCCGAGACCTACTACCTCACCGACCTCACGCAACGCCTTCAGTATGGTCAGGCATTCGCGACTCAAGCAGCCCAGAGCTCGCGCTTGCGGCGAGTAAGTTTCTGGACGACACCGGACGGCGGAGGCCCCGGCCAGAACGCCGCCTATCCGTTCGCCATTGAAGACTTCCTGCCCGCTCCTCCTCCGTAAAAGAGGCCCAGAACACCCTGAGGTCACGCATGAAGATTGCCGGACGTGTCCTACGCTGGGCGCGCTCACGGCCTCGCCGCCAGAGCGTGCTTCGTCCCGCGATTCCGTCGCTTCAACCGGTGCTGCGCAACGAATAGCCATCCGAATAGACGCACGGCGGCCCAGTACACGTAGCGCGGCGCGAAGCCGGTCTCTGCCATGAGACGAAGCAAGCATCGGTCGGCCTGCCAGCGTTTGAGGGGCAGACCGTCGAGCAGAAACTGGTACAGCGCGTCGTGGACCAGCGAGGCGTAGTAGGTCTTCGGCTGTTTCGTCGTGGAGTCCACCACACCGTCCGGCGTCCCGAGCAGGATGTCGAAGACACACACCTTGGGGCTGCACCCGTCCCAGGCGTAGCGCCGGGTGACGGTTATCCTGCCCGATCGCCGAAGGATCAGGCGAACAGCGCCGGTCTTGTCCCTGAACTCCCACTCCCCAGGGACGGTAAAGCCCGAATCCCAGGAGAAATCCTCAGGGAGCGTAAAGACCCACGGCTCACTGTTCTTGCACATGGCCTTCGGCTATTGGAGGGTGATTCCATGTACCCTCCGGATCGCGCCGCTGACCACTTCTCCGAGCGTGACGCCGTGCGTCACGGCTCCAGCCCCCGTGATGATATTGGGGTCGTTCACCCCGTCGCCGTTGCAGTCGAAGGCGCCGTTGTCGATTACGATGGTGCCGTTACCCACCACGGTGTTAGCGCCTGTCGTGGCGTCGAAAAGCAGCCCGATGTTGCCCGCGTTTCCCTGCAGGCTGTTTCCGACAAAGGCGTTCCCGCACGCAAGCTTTGCGAATACTCCGCCCGTCCCAGCGCTGGTCACGACGTTCGAGCGAAGGGTGTTGTTCAGCATTAACAAGGCCGGGAAATTGGGGTTGCCTGAGAACTGCATTCCGTACAAGGTGGCGCCCTTCACCCGGTTCCCGGTGATGACGCTCATCGAGAGCCCTTGGGGGCCGAGCGAATTGGCCCACGGCCCAGCAACCGTGTTGTCGGCAAGCACGACGTTCCTGGCATTGAACACGCGGATTGCGGCCAGGAAATCGAAGCCGACGAACGGAGTCGTTGTGACGATCGTGTTGCGCTCCACCCGAGCACCGTCGATCCCCTCGGCGTCCGCCTGCAGGTGAATGCCCGAGAATGGCGCAGTCGCTTGAAAATGGTTGTCACTCACAACTGGGCCGATACCCCCGGCCACAAAGATGCACTCCCCGCCGGGTGAACAGGTCACGCTGTTATTCGTGAAGCGGATGTTTTCGGCAAAATAGCTCGCGAGGTCGTTGGCGGCGAAATACGGGCTGTCCCCCGCCTGGGTGCCGTCGAGCACGAGCCGATCGACGACAACGTGACTCGCCGATGCAATCAGCATGTCCTGCACACCGGACCCAGCAATCGCGAACAGACCGGAGCCGGGGGTCGCGCAAGTCAGCGTAACGCCGGGGGTGGCGATGGTCACGTCCGCCGTGATCCCGAAGAACCCGTCGAGTCCGATGACCTCTCCCGGATAGGCCGCGTCGAGCGCGGTGAGCAGGCCAGCTTCATCGTGGACCACGACGTTGGCTGGCGTTGGACAGGCCGCTGTTACGGAGAGCGCGACGTCGCCTTGGGGAGAGGGCGGGGCTGCGGGCCGCGTAGACTCGGTGCAGGCCGAGAGGGTGAGAAGTACGACGGCGTGAAGAGCTAACCGCTTCATAGGGGCTCCTTCTTATGATTGCGTGTGAACACCGTCGTCGGGACTAGTCAACCAGGCGTCAAGACGGTGCAGATCGAGACGCCGCGACCTCATCAGAAGGTGCAAATGTAGGCCTCGTCATCTGGGCGCAAGCCGACGCCGCACCTCTCACAGCGGTCGCGTATTTTCGAGAGCCATCCTCATCCCTCTTTGTTACGGGCGTCACCGGTGTCTGGCCAAGGCCCGCAGGAACGCATTCAATGCCTCATCGAACTGTTGTGGTTGGTCGATGAACACGGCGTGTCCGGCGCCCTCGACGACGATGAACTTCGCGCCGGGCACGGCGGAGGCCATGTCCCGCTGGGCCCCGAGCAGTGGAGACGCCGCCGACGCGATGACGAGGGTGGGCTTATTGATGGTGGATAACACCGGTCTTCGATCGACGCCGAAGATGTCTGTGACGAGCATCGCGATGCCCGTGTTGGTCGGCGTGCGCAGCGCCGACCTTACCACCGCTTGCAGATCGAGCTCGGGGTGCGGCTTGAGGAAAAGGGAACGCACCATCCCCTCCGTGAATTCTTTCGGATGCGCGCCGTACACCGCGATTTGTGAGAGGATGGCCTGGGCGAACTGCGAGCGAATCACCACCTCTGCGGACCCGGCCGAGACAGGGCTGTCAACGAAGACGATGCCGGCGACGGCATCCATACCGAACTGCTGCACGTATGCGGCCACGTCTTGAGCGCCTTGCGACCAGCCGACCAGGACGTAGCGCGTCACGCCCAGGGTTTCGAGCGCGTCATGCAAGTCGCTCGCTCGTGTTTCGGGCGTGTTGTCGTCCGCGGTATTCGAAGACTCGCCTTGCGAACGGGGATCGACGGCGAGCACGCGCGTGACGCTCGAGAAGCGCTGCAATTGCTCGCGCCACAACCATGCCGGCATCCGCCAGCCAGGGATCAAGATGAGCGCCGGCGCTTCCGTCGTGCTTCCCGCTTGCAGGTAGTGAATCCGGACGCCCGGCCGTGTGGTGGTGAACCCATCATTCACGCCAGTGCCTTGGCCCAACGCCGGAGCGCAGGTCGCCAGCCAGGCACAGAAGGTCAGGGCAGCCACGGCGGAATAAGCTGTGGACCTGCAATCGCGAGCGGCCGGACGGGGATTCCAGATCACGGGAGTCTCGATCGGCTATCGACCGGGCTTCGGCGGGACCGCGTTCTCCTGAGCATTGACGGCCTGCCACCGCCCCTTACGACGCACGAAGACATCTGTAAACACGGTTCGATCCTCCCGCCGCTGGGCCTTCGTCAGAAATACACCCCAGAGACCGGGCTGTATCTGGGCTTCAGCGCCCTCGCACAGCCGGACCCTCGCAGCCCTCTTTCCCGTCTAGACGCGTCGAGAGAACGAGACCGATGGACGAACACGCGTGGCTGGTCGCTGGGCGTCGCAGGCGCGCTCCTCCTCGTGCATCCAGAGATGTAGGGCGGCGTACGCCCGCCAGGGACGCCAGCGTTCCGCGCGTTCGTAGAGCTCGCTCGCGCTCGACGCTCCGACGGCGCGTTGCAGCGTACGATCGGAGCCAGGGAATGCGTCCGGCCAGCGCAACGCCCGCATCACGATGGTCGTCGCGAGGTGATCACCGATCCCGTCGATTGCCAGCAGCGCGCGCTGTGCGGCGATCACATCGCTCCCAGGCTCCAGCCGTAGCGCTCCGTCGGCCACGGCGCGCGCCACGGCGGAGACGGCGGCGGCGCGGCGACGGCGGACACCCAACGACGCGAGACGGGCGGCGCCCGCATCGGCCACGCGCTCCGCGGTCGGCGCGACCCGGATAAGAGCTGGGATCCCCGTCTCAAGCGGCTCGCCGAGGGCGTGAACGACCCGTCGCCCCACGTTGCCGCCTGCCTTGCTCGAGGCACGGAGCAGCACCCGCAACGCGGCTTCGAACCCGTCGAACGCCCCAGGGATGCGCACGCCGCGTCGCCGCCTGACGTGCTCGCCGAGTCCGCTACACGCGAGATGCCCATCCACAGCCGTAGGCTCGGCGTCGAGGTCGAACATGTGCCGCAAGCGCGCGAGCAACGGCATGAGGACGGCAAGCAGAGACGACGAGACAGAGACGCTCAGATGGGATGGGGCGCCACGCCGTGCGTCGCGCAGGCTGGGCGCCGTGTCCTCCGCATAGACGACGCCGCTGCAGCCATCGAGCCGCACGGTGCGCCCGTAGCGCCCCCCCTGCAGCACCTCCACGCCCGCCAGCGCGTCCCGCCCCAACAGCATGAGGAGCACGTCCCACGCCAGGGGCGCGCGATAGGTCAGGGTCAGCCGGATGACGTCGTCCTCGGGCCGCATGGTGCGTGGCCGGGGTCGCAGCGCGCTCGGGCTGAGCCGGTAGCGCTCGCGAAACAGGGCGTTGAAGCGGCGGAGGCTCTGGAAGCCACTGGCAAACGCCACGCGAGTCACCGGCAGCTCGGTGTCGCCCAGCAGGCGCTTGGCGAGTAGCAGGCGATGCGTCTGCGCGAGCGCGACGGGCGAGACGCCGATCTCACGCTCCAGGGAGCGACGCAGGTGGCGCTCGCTCACTCCCAGCTCGCGCGCCAGCTGCCCCACGCTGTGCCCGTTGAGCGCGCCCGCTTCGATGCGGTGCGCCGCCACCCGCGCGAGGCGCGGCACCGCATCGATCTGCGCCCGTCCCGGCGCCAGCTCGGGGCGGCAGCGGAGGCAGGGGCGGAACCCCGCGTGCTCGGCCGAGGCGGGCGACGCGAAGAACCGCCGGTGCTGCGGGGTTGCCACGCGCGACGGGCACACCGGCCGGCAGTAGACCCCGGTCGTGGTGATGCCGACAAAGAACAGGCCATCGAAGCGCGCGTCGCGCGCGCGTACCGCGCGCTGACAGATGTCGGCGCTGAGTGTCATGGCCAGATGATTCTACCCCGCCTGGGCAACCTCCGGCTCGCCGGAATCGGACGTGGAATCCGGCCTCGCGATTCCAGGTCCGAATTTGGCAGGCGGCTCGCCGCCCAGCCTTCCATGATGGGCGACACCCTACACGAAGGGCCCCAACGTTCCATCTGAACGAAGGAGGATCCGATGCGTAGCATTCCATGCGCGATTCTGATGGCCGCGCTGGCCGGCTGTGGCGAGGAAGCACGAGTCGCACCGGTAGCGCCGGCAGCGGAGCTGGCGGCGTCGCTCGAGACCAGCGAGAGCCAGAACGCAGTGCTGTTCCCGAAGACCGCGCACCCGTATGGCGCGAGCTTGTCCACCTGGGCTGATAGAGAGTCGCAGTGGGTCTACGGGCACCCACTCGAGCACAATCCGTTGATCGATCAAACCGGCGCCGACTGCGACGAGAGGCAAGCAGGGCCCGTCTGGTTCATTCCCCGCATCGCCGGGCCGAGAGTCTTCAGCGGCAGCCGAAGCTGCACCATCCCGGGCGGCAAAGCCATATTCCTGGAAATCGGCGCCTACGTGAACCCGTATCCGTGCCCCGATCCCAATTTCCACCCCGCACCGGGGCAGTCGCTCTACGACTTCCTCATCGCCGATGCCAAAGCCTTTATGGACGGCGTCAATCACTTGGAGGTCTCGCTCGACGGCCGGCAGTTCGCGGACGTGCTCGGCTACCGCTTCGCCTCAGCGGACTTGTTCTCTCTCACGGGCGACCCGAGCTTCGCCGCCCTCGATCCCTGTGTCACCGGATCGCCGCAGCCGGCGATCGTGGATGGCTTCTTCATGATGTTCAAGCCGCTGGAGCCGGGCGAGCACACACTCCGAGTCTTCGGCACCGATGTCCGGGGCGCCAACAAGACTTATGTCTATCACTTGAACGTTCTGTAATCAGGGCTGCTCCCCGCCGCTCCCCCACCTGCACGGTTGCCTAGGGGGGCGGGGCTTCTTCGTGCGAGCGGCAGCCAGGAGAATGGCGCTATACTTCTCCCGTGCTCCGGATCGCGAACGCACCGCTCCTATGCCGCGCCGTCGCACTCGCGGCGATCATATCGGTCGGCTCGACGGGGACGGGCTTGCCGATGTGCCTGAGTCTGCTGGCGCAGGCGGCGGCCCCATGCGAGATGCACCCGGCACACCCCGGAAGCGGCACGCATGAGCACGCAACGCAGTTCTCCGCGCTCGTCGCACCGGCGCCCGAGCAGGCCTGCCACTCGGATGCAGCCGGGCTCGGCTGCATCGCGGGAACCACATGCCCGACCGCTGGCGCAGCGACGCCTACACTCACCTTGGATCCGGTCGCCCTCCCGGCCGCGTCCCGCGTCGGACTAGCAGGACCGCACTCCGGATTCGCGTCGTTCCTCGCTCCACCGCTCTCTCCACCGCCTCAAGCCTAAGTCGACTACCCCTGCTGTAGCGCCGCCCCCGCCCCCCGAGACCGGCGCGCACTTTCGACTTTGGCTTGAGGAGATCGTGATATGCGAAGCATTCTCAGCGGCTGGGTGGCCGCGGCGCTGGCGCTCGTCGCCGGCCCGCCTTGGCCACTCCGGGCGCAAATGGATATGCAACACCCGATGGAGATGCACGCGGGACCCCTTGGCATTCCGGAGACGCGTATGGGATCCGGCACCTCATGGCTTCCCGACGCCTCACCGATGCACGCCGCCCACATCGCGCTCGGTGACTGGACCCTCATGGTGCACGGGAAGGTCTTTTTTCAGTACGATTGGCAGGGGGGATCCCGCGGCAGCAACCAGCTGGGCATCGTGAACTGGGCGATGGCGGTGGCAAGCCGACCGCTCGGGGGCGGCCAACTCCAGCTCCGCGGGATGGTGAGCGCCGAACCGGGGACCATCGGTAGCCGGGGCTACCCCTTGCTCGTGCAGTCAGGGGAGTCCTATCAGGGGGCGCCGCTTCACGATCGCCAGCACCCCCACGACCTCTTCATGGAGCTCGCGGCACTCTACGAACGCCCGGTGGCTCGGGATCTCGGGATCTCGCTCTACCTCGCCCCGGTCGGCGAACCGGCGGCGGGCCCCGTGGCCTTCCCGCACCGGCCGTCCGCGGCTGATGATCCGCTGGCGCCGATCGCCCATCACTGGCAGGACGGCACCCACATCACCTTTGGGGTCGTGACCGCCGGGGCCTTCACACGAAGTGCCAAGCTCGAAGCGTCCTGGTTCAACGGCCGGGAGCCGGACGAGATTCGGACCAACTTCGACTACACAGGCCGACGGCTCGATTCCTACAGCGCCCGTTTGACCGTGAATCCGGGACCGCGTTGGAGCGTGTCCGCTTGGTACGCTTATCTGAGAAGCCCAGAAGGGCTCAACCCCGACGAGTCGCTCCACCGCATCGGAGCGTCCGCGCTGACCACGCAGCCGGTCGGCACCAAGGGGACGTGGTCGAGCGGCCTGATCTACGGCGCGAACGACCAGATTGGGTCCGGGCGACTCGTGAGCAGCGTCGTGCTGGAGAGTACGTTCGATCTGGACGGCACCAACGCCTGGTTCGGTCGCGCCGAGTACGTGAGGAAGAGCGCTGCGGAGTTGGTCATCCCAGCAGTGCCCCCGACGACGGAGTACGATCTCGGCGCGCTGGCTCTAGGTTACCAGCGCACGGTCGGCGCCGTCGCCGGGCTCGCCGTTGGGGTGGGCGTGCGCGGGTCGCTCAACTTCGTGCCCTCGAGCCTCGAGGCTGCGTACGGCAGCCGCACGCCGGGTGGAGTGGCGATCTATCTCCAGTTGCGGCCGGCAGGCGCCCGCGCAGGCGGTATGAAGACCTCTCATGACTAAGGACATGCTGCGGCGCTTCATCGGATCGGCTATCCTCACGGTCCCGATCGTCCTCTACTCGCCGCTCGGCACCTCGCTGTTCGGCCGCGAGCTGGCGCCGCCGTTCGGGTTGCCACCCAAACTCCTCGGCTTCGTCCTCACGTCGATCGTCGTGTGGTGGGGCGGGTGGCCGTTCGTGTCTTCGGCGTGGCGTTCGCTGCGGCGCGGCGACCTCACCATGATGACCTTGATCGCGACCGGGATACTCGTGAGCTACCTCTACTCGGTTGCCGTAACGTTTGGGCTGCCAGGCGAGATGTTCTACGACGCCGCCGCGATGCTCACCGCCTTCAGTCTGCTGGGCCATTGGCTGGAGATGCGGAGCCGCTTCGCCACGGGCCGGGCGGTCGAAGCGCTGCTCAACCTCGCGCCGCCCACCGCGCGACGGGTGCGGGATGGACGAGAGGAAGACGTGCCGCTCGACGCCGTCGCGCTGGGCGACATCCTTGCCGTTCGGCCCGGCGACACCGTCCCAGTCGACGGTGTCGTGACCGAGGGCTCGAGCTATGTGGATGAATCGATGCTCACCGGAGAGCCGATCCCGGTCGCGAAACGACCCGGCGACGAGGTCGTGGGCGGGACGCGCAACCAGCAGGGCGCGTTCCGGTTCCGCGCAACCAAAGTCGGAGCCGACACCGCCCTCGCTCGCATCGTCGCCATGGTCCGGGAGGCGCAGTCCTCGAAGGCGCCGGCGCAGCGGCTGGCGGACGTCGCGGGTAAGTACCTGGTGATCGTGGCGCTCGCGGCCGGCGTCGTCACCTTCGCGGCGTGGCTCGCGGTTGGACACCACGGCGTCTCGTTCGCGCTGTCGGCGGCAGTGGCGGCTGTCGTGATCGCCTGTCCAGATGCGCTCGCGCTCGCCACTCCAACAGCGATCACGGTCGGCGTGGGGCGGGCAGCGCGTGCCGGCGTGCTCTTCAGGAACGCAGCGGCGCTCGAGGCAGCTGCTCGAGTGGACACGGTCGTTTTCGACAAGACCGGTACGCTCACCGAAGGTCGGCCGTCGGTCACCGATATCGTGCCTGCGGCAGGGGCGGGGGAGGCCGAGCTGCTCCGGCTCGCGGCCGCAGCAGATGCGCAGTCGGAGCACCCACTCGCCACGGCCCTGGTCGCAGCCGCCAAGCAGCGAGCGCTTGTCGTCGACGCCCCCTCCCAGTTCGAAGCCGTTCCCGGCCAGGGCGTAAAGGCGGTCGTAGGCGGTCGCAGCGTGCTGGTGGGGAATCGCGCCTTGCTGGGCCGAACCGGCGTCCCACCGGATCTGGACCGCGAGGCCGAGCGGCTGCGAGCGGCAGCGAAGACCGCACTGTACGTGGCGGTGGATGACCAGACGCTCGGTCTCATCGCCGTCGCCGATCGGATTCGCCCCACGGCGCACGCGGCCGTTCGGACGCTCCACGACCGCGGTATCCGTGTGATGCTGCTCACGGGGGACAGCCGGGCGACCGCCGCTGCGGTGGCTCGCACGCTCGGGATCGATGAGGTCCGGGCCGAGGTGTTACCGAGCGACAAGGCGGCCGAGGTCCGCCGACTCGAGCAGCAAGGCCACCGGGTGGCCATGGTCGGGGACGGGGTAAACGACGCACCGGCGCTTGCGGCGGCGACGGTCGGCGTCGCGATCGGCGCGGGAACGGACGTGGCGATCGAGACAGCCGGAGTCATACTAATGAAGGACAACCCGGCCGACGTCTCCGCTGCCCTCGTGCTTGCCGGCCGGGTGCGCCGCAAGATCAAGCAGAATCTCTTCTGGGCGGCGATCTACAACATGATCGCTATCCCGCTCGCCGCCGGCGTATTGTATCCCGCGCTCGGAATCCTGCTCAAGCCGGCGTGGGCAGCACTCGCGATGAGCGCCAGCACTGTGACGGTTACCTTCAATGCGCTGTTACTGCCGCCGCTCAAGAGCGCTCCCTGACGACGACCAGATCGCGACGCCGGCCACGATTGCGTTGGCCACGATCACGGGGAGCGCGTGGATCGCTACCCCGTAGGCCAGCCACATCAAGGCGGCCACACTCTGCACGCGCCGCAGCGTCTTCTGCTGCTTGCAGAAGTACGAGCTGGTGAAGGCGGCCGTCGCGAGCCATCCGATCCAGTCATACATCGTCGTTTCTCATCGTTCGTCCTCGAGAAAACGTGGCGCATCACTGCTGCGTCGCCACGTCCTTCGCTTCCCATTGCTGCCGCGTGAGCAGCCGGATCGGCTCCAGGCGCTTGCGCGCCAGGGCGGAGTTGAGTCCGTCCAGCTCCTTCGCCGCCCACGCGTCGAAATCCTTGACCACGTCGGCCAGCTCCCGGGCGATCGCCTCCGTGCGCTCGGCCTGGGTCTCGGACGGCCGCCCATCGTAGAAGACTACGTTGCCGTAGAGGTCGGTCAGATTCTCACGTAGCCGCTCCTCGCCCGTGATCATCCCGCCCTCCTTGGTCGCGACGATCTTCCTGCGCAGCTCGTCGGCTCGCACTGAGGCGGCGCGGAGCCGCGTGACGAGCTGATCCTTGGAGGGCAATTTGGTGGCCCGCTCCTCCAGTGCCAGCCGCACGCCGTTCATGCGCTCGACCGCGAACGTCATGTCGCCGAGCACGCCGGCGACCTTTTGTGCGAGATCGAACTGCGCCTGGCGATCTTGCGCCGTGTGCTTGGTGCGCGGATCGGCCACGATCGCGAGCGGGGTCGAGTACGCCTCCTTGTCCTTGGTCATCTTCACGGTGTACGTGCCCGGCAGCACGCGAGGACCGAACGCCGCGCCGAACGCCGCGCTCGCAGCCGGCGGCACTTTGGGCGCCTTGAGCCGCATCGACCACGTCACGCGGTTCAACCCCCGACGCTTGCTGCTCGGGACCGTGCCCAAGAGCTTGCCGCCCTGATCGAACACTTCGATCTTCAGGTCCCCGAAGATGTGGCGCTTCTTCTGGTAGTAAGTGATCACGGCGTCGCCGGGGGGATTGGGCCCGACGAAGGCGGCATCCCCGTTGGCCCATCCGCCGGACGCCGAGACCCGCTGGACCGTGGGCCGGGCCGGCAGGAACACGACGTTGCTGGCGAGCGCCTCGGGCGTGAGCGCGCGCAGCGGTGTGATGTCATCGACGATCCAGATACCGCGGCCATGGGTCGCGATCACCAGGTCGTGATCGCGGGGATGGATCGCCAGATCGCGCACGGCCACGCTCGGCAGGTCCCCGCCCTTGTAGTGCGCCCAATGTGCCCCGCCGTCGATGGACACCCAGAGGCCGAACTCGGTGCCGAGGAAGAGCAGTTGCTTGTTGACCAAGTCTTCCTTCACGACGTGCGCGTACCCGCGGACCGGGCTGTCCGGCGCGACCAGCGGCGACCACGTCTTGCCGAAATCCGCCGAGCTGTAGACGTACGGCCGCATATCGCCGAAGGTGTGGACGTCGAAGCTGGCGTACACGGTGGCTTCGTCGAAATGGCCCGCCTCGAGCGACGTCACCCAGGCGTTCTTCGGCAGTCCGCGGATGTTCGCGACCACGTTCGTCCACGTCTTCCCGCCGTCGCGCGTGACCTGCACGTTGCCGTCGTCGGTGCCGGCCCAGACCACGTCCGGGTTCTTGGGGGACTCGGAGATCGCGAAGATCGTGGTGTGCATCTCCGCTGACGAGTTGTCGACCGTCACCCCGCCCGACTGCTCTTGCTTCTGCTTTTCCGGGTCGTTGGTGGTGAGGTCGGGGGAGACGCGCTCCCACGTCTGGCCGTAGTCACGCGAGCGGAACAGCACTTGTGCCCCCAGGTAGATCGTGCCCCGCCTGGTGGGGCTCACGTGAATCGGCGTGTTCCAGTTGAAGCGCAGCTTGCCTTCCTTGTATTGGGGCAACGGCTTGATGTTGCGCGTCTCGTGCGTCTTGCGATTGACCCGAGCGATCTCGCCCCCCTGATACTCGGCGTAGATGTAGTCGGGGTCGGTGGGATCGACGAACATCCAGAACCCGTCGCCCCCGTACATGTTCTCCCAGCGGCTGCTGGTGATGCCGCCGGGATATTCCGACTCGCCGACCCAGGAGCTGTTGTCCTGCAGCCCGCCATACACATGGTACGGCAGGTCCATGTCCACACTCACATGGTAGAACTGGGAGATCGGAAGATTGTCCGCTTTCCACCATTTGTTGGCCGCGTCGTACGAATACCACACGCCGCCGTCGTCCCCGGTGATCAGGTGGTCGGTGTTGTTGGGATCGATCCACACGTCGTGGAAGTCGCCGTGCGCGCCGCCCGAGATGTTGCTGAAGCTCCGTCCGCCGTCGGTGCTGACGATCAGTGACCCATCCGGCTTGTAGATGCGGTTCTCGTTCTTGGGATCGACGATCAGGTTCGCAAAGTAGAAGGGCCGCCAGATCATGGCCTGGCTGCGGTCGCGGGCCTCCCACGTCTGGCCGCCGTCGTCGGAGCGATACAGCCCGTTCGTCGGGACTTGAGCCTCGATGAACGCATACACCACGCTTGGCTTGGACGGCGCCACGGCGACCGCCACCCGGCCCCATGGCTTGGACGGCAGCCCCTTGGCGCCGCTCAGCTCGGTCCAGGATGCACCGCCGTCGCTGCTCTTGAACAAGCCGCTGCCGCTCGGGGCGTCGGGACCGTCGCCCCCGGAGCGGAACGTCCACCCCTTGCGGCGGAAGTCCCACATCCCGGCGAAGATCGTCTTCGGATTCGTAGGATCGAGCGACAGCATCGAGCACCCGGTCGAGAGGTTCGACCCCTTCAGCACGTTCACCCACGTCTTGCCGCCGTCGGTCGTCTTGTAGACGCCGCGCTCGTCGCTATCGCTCCACAGCTTGCCCGGGACGCAGACGTAGACCGTGTTCGTCTCGGACGGATCGACCACGATCTTGGCGATGCGCTCAGACTCCTTGAGACCGAGGTTGGTCCAGGTCTCGCCCCCATCCACCGACTTGTAGACCCCGTCGCCGATCGAGACGCTGTTGCGCGTCCACGCCTCGCCAGTGCCCACCCAGACCACTTTCGGGTGCTTGGGATCGACGGTGACCGCGCCGATCGACTGGACCGGCGGCTTGTCGAACACCGGTTTGAAGGTCGTG
>Ga0209474_10001417_pt1 | contig 23529 bp, 23 predicted proteins | sample GraSoiAngelo_145_FD_185902 | JGI IMG/M metagenome (GOLD analysis project Ga0209474, IMG submission 185902) | Grasslands soil microbial communities from the Angelo Coastal Reserve, California, USA - 14_1009_05_20cm (SPAdes) (version 2) | ecosystem: Environmental > Terrestrial > Soil > Grasslands...
AGCCTGGTCGATACGGCGAGTTCGGTGGCCAATATCTCCCCGAGACGCTCATGCCAGCGGTCGCGGAGCTCGAGGCGGCGTGGCTCGAGGCTCGCGCCGACGCGCGATTTCAGACCGAGCTCGCTCAGGTCCTGCGCGACTGGGTGGGCCGGCCGACGCCGCTCACCGATGCCCCTCGTCTTGCCCGCGCAGTAGGTCTCGCCCGCGTGCTCCTCAAGCGAGAAGACCTCGCGCATACCGGCGCGCACAAGATCAACAGCGCCGTCGGTCAGGCACTGCTCGCCAAGCGCATGGGCAAGCGGCGCATCGTCGCGGAGACCGGTGCGGGGCAGCACGGTGTGGCGAGCGCGGCCGCGTGCGCCCTGCTCGGAATCGAGTGCGTCGTCTACATGGGCACCGTCGATGCACGACGTCAGCAGGCCAACGTCTTCCGCATGAAGCTCCTCGGCGCCGAGGTGCGCGAGGTCGACGCGGGGAGCCGCACCTTGAAGGATGCGGTGAACGAGGCGATCCGCGACTGGGTCACCAACGTGCGCTCCACGTACTACCTGCTCGGATCGGCGATCGGCCCGCACCCGTACCCTGCGATGGTGCGTGACTTCCAGGCGGTCATCGGGCGCGAGGCGCGCGAGCAGGCGCTCGCGATCCTCGGCGGACTTCCCGATGTCGTGATCGCCTGCGTCGGTGGAGGGTCGAACGCGATCGGCATCTTCAGCGCATTTCTTGACGACCCCGGCGTCAAGATCGTCGGCGTGGAGGCCGGCGGCGAAGGCGTCGCGAGCGGCAGGCACGCAGCGTCGATCGTCGGTGGAAGCGTGGGGGTGCTTCACGGCTCACGGACGCTCGTCCTCCAGGATGAGCAGGGACAGATACGAGAGACCCACTCGGTCTCGGCAGGGCTCGACTATCCGGGTGTCGGTCCCGAGCACGCCGCGCTCGCCCGATCGGGTCGCGTCCGCTACGCGGCGCGCACCGACCGCGAGGCGCTCGACGCGTTCGCGCTGCTGTCGCGGACGGAGGGCATCATCCCTGCGCTCGAGCCCGCGCACGCCATCGCCGAGCTTCCGGCGATCGCGGGCGACGGGGCCGGGCAGACCGCGCTGGTGTGTCTCTCCGGCCGAGGTGACAAGGACCTCGAGATCGTGATGGGCGAGGGGCTGATTCGATGACGCTGTCGACGGCTTTGACCGGGACGGCGCGCATCGCTCGGGCTTTCGCTCGAGCTCGCGAAGAAAAGCGCCTCGCCATCGTCGTCTATCTCACCGTCGGCTACCCGGACCGCGCGGCGACCGGAGCTTTGTTGCGCGCCGCCCTCGATGGGGGCGCGGATCTGTTGGAGCTCGGCGTGCCTTTCAGCGACCCGCTCGCCGACGGCGCGACGGTGCAGCGCGCCAGCGAGGTCGCTCTTCGTCAGGGGGTCAGCCTCAGAGACTGCATCGCGGAGGCATCGGCGGTCGTGCGCGAGCGCGACGCGACCGTGCTCCTGATGGGATACACGAATCCATTTCTGCGATACCGTGGCGGCGTCGCCGGCTTCGCGTCGGATGCCGCCCGGGCTGGCGTGGCCGGGATCATCGTTCCCGATCTGCCTTCGGAGGAATCGGCCGAGTTCGACGAGGCGCTCGATCCGGAAGGCCTCGCGCGGATCGATATGTACGCGCCGACGACTCCCGACGCCCGGCTCGCGCGCCTGCTGCCGGGCGCGCGCGGATTCGTCTACTGCGTTTCGCTCACGGGAGTCACCGGCGCGCGTCGTGCGCTCGGTGCCGACGTCGCGGAGTTCGTCGCCCGGGTGCGTCGCCACACCGCGCTTCCCATTGCCGTCGGATTCGGCATCAGCGCGCCCGAGCACGTTGCATCCTTGCGGGGCGTGGCCGACGCCGTCGTGGTCGGGAGCGCCGCGCTGGACGCGGTCTCGGGGGCGCCGGCGGGGCGGAGACCCGAAGCCCTTCGTGCGTTTGTCTCGGCGCTCGCGGCGGCTGGGAAAGGCTGATGCCGGTGCGCGGCATCCGCGGCGCGACGACCGTCGGCAACAACGAGGCGCGCGCGATCTACGACGCGACGCTCGAGATGCTCAACACCATCGTCAAGCTGAATGGCGTGCGGCCCGAAGACGTCGGTTACATCTGGTTCACCGTGACCGACGACCTGAACGCCGCCTTCCCGGCGGACGCCGCACGCGCCGGGCTCGGCTGGACCGACGTGCCGCTCGTCTGCGGGCGCGAAATACCGGTGCCCGGGGCACTCGAGCATTGCGTCCGTGTGCTCATCGCCTGGAACACTCCGAAAACGCAGAAGGAGATCCGCCACGTCTTCCTTCACGGCGCGCGCGTGCTTCGTCCTTCCTGGGCGGTCGATCTGCCCGGCGACGCGCCCCTTGGGGTGCCTTAGTGCTCGTCGTGATGAAGCGCGATGCGACGAAGGAGGAGATCGACGCGGTCGTCGAGCGGATCAAGGAGTTCGGCATCACGCCCGTTCCTCTTCCCGGCGCGGAGCGCACGGCGATCGGCACGTTCGGAAGCACCTCGCGCGCCGCGGCGGAGGCGGTCGAATCATTGCCCGGCGTCGCCGAGGTGGTCCCGATCAGCCGGCCGTTCAAGCTGGCGTCACGCGAGGTCATCGGAGAGGACACGGTCGTGCGGATCGGGGACGTGCCGGTCGGCCACGGCCATCCCCTCGCGGTGATCGCGGGGCCGTGTGCGGTCGAGTCCCGCGAGGTCACACTCGAGACCGCGCGGGCGGTGCGCGCAGCGGGCGGCGCGGCGCTTCGGGGCGGCGCGTTCAAGCCCCGGAGCTCGCCGTACACGTTTCGCGGGATGGGTGGGGAGGGGCTGGAAATCCTTGCCGAAGCCCGCGCCGTCAGCGGTCTCCCGGTCGTCACCGAGGTGCTCGCGCCCGGCGACGTCGAGGCGGTGGCCGCGGTCGCCGACTGCCTGCAGATCGGCGCGCGGAACATGCAGAACTACTCGCTGCTCGACGCGGTCGGCGAGCAGACCAAGCCGGTGCTCCTCAAGCGCGGCATGTCGGCGACGGTGGAGGAGCTGCTGCTGTCCGCCGAATACGTCCTTGCGCGCGGCAACCGCAACGTCATCCTCTGCGAGCGCGGCATTCGCACGTTCGAGCGATACACCCGCAACACCTTCGACATCAACGCGATCCCGCTTCTGAAACGCCTCTCGCACCTGCCGGTGCTCGCCGATCCATCGCATGGGACGGGCAAGTGGTACCTCGTCGCGCCGATCGCGCTCGCCGCGGTCGCCGCCGGCGCCGACGGCTTGCTTGTCGAGGTGCATCCCAGTCCGGACCACGCGCTCTCCGACGGATTCCAATCGCTCAGCTTCGACAACTTCCGAGCGCTCATGGGTGCGGTCCCGCACGTCGCGCGCGCGGTCGGGCGCACCGAACAGGTCGCCACGCCGTGAGGATCGGCGTCGCCGGTCTTGGGCTCATCGGCGGTTCGCTCGCGCTCGCGCTACGCGGTACGCACGAGGTCACCGGATACGACACGGACGAACGTGCCCGCGCGGCGGCGAAGGCCGACGGGATCCGGATCGTGACGCGCCTCGACGAGCTCCTACCGGCCGATGCTGTTCTCGTCGCTACGCCGATCCCGGCGATCGTGCCGGCGCTGGAGCGGCTGGCCCCACACTCGGATGGCGCGGTGCTCATCGACACGGGCTCCCTGAAGCGGGCGGTCGCGGAGTACGCCGCGCGGGCGCCGGCGGCAACACGCATCGTCGGTGGCCACCCCATGGCGGGAACGACATCGGCCGGATTCAGCGCGGCGGATCCGAGCCTTTTTCGGGGACGGGCGTTTCTTCTCGTGCCCACGGCACGATCAGACGACGCCGCGATGACGGTCGCGGGCGCGATCGCGGGCGAGATCGGTGCGGTGGTCACGGTGTGCTCTGCCGACGTGCATGACCGCGCGATGGCTCGCCTGGTCGCCGGCCCGCTCGCGGCCGCTGCGGCGCTCGCCGTCGCGGGCGCCCAGGCGGAGCCGCTACTCCGGAGCGCGGGTCCAGGATTTCGTGACTCGACACGGCTTGCCGACACCCCGGCCGATCTCGCGACCGACCTTTTGTTTGGCAACAGCGCCGACGCGGCGGCGGCGATCGGATCGATCGTCGAGGGCCTCACCCAGCTGCGCGACGCCCTCGAGCGCGGAGACCGAGAGTACGCGCGGAGCTTTCTGCGGGCCGCGCGTTCCGTGCGCAGCGAGCTCAGCTGAGCGTCGTGCCTAGTCAAGCGCTCGGCGAGCCGCCGGGATGTAGAACGTAGGCGTGAATCGCCTCAGCGACGAAGACGTCGATCGCATTGCGGGCCGCGTCGTGAGCAAATTTGTCCAATACGTGCTCGTCGTGGTCATCGGCATCTGGGTGGTCCCGATCGTCGCGATCGGCATCCTCGGCTTCATCGGTACCGCGACGCGCGGTGTGCCCTGGCTTGCCCTGCCGCTCGCGACGACCGCCCTGGCCGGTCCCGTTGTGTTGCTGATCTGGATGTGGGGCCGCTCTAGGCGGGCGCGCTGATCAGGTCCGCTCGGGAAGTCTGAGCTCCAGGCGCCGGCAGCGCGGGCAGCTTCCACGCGCCTCCGCTTCCACCGGTCCGCAGGGTCGTCTCTCCGAGGGACTGAAGCTCCGCACCGCAACGCAGACACGCGTCGCCCGATGCTCGCCCGTCGTGTGTCATCGCGAAAGCTCGGCGATCATTTCGTAAAACTGCGGAAACGTCTTCGCGACCGAACCCGCGCCCTTGATCGCGACTCCGGGCACCTGCAGTCCGAGAATCGAGAACGCCATCGCGACGCGGTGATCGCCGCAGGCGTCGACGATCCCGTCATGCAGTGGCGCCGGCTCGACGCGGATGGCGTCGGCGAATGCTTGCGCGCGCCCGCCGAGCGCGTTGATGCCATTCGCGACGACCGTCACCCGGTCGCTCTCCTGCTTTCGGGTATGCCCGATGCCGGTGAGCTCGGTCGCCTCGGACGCCTGCGTCGCGACGACAGCGAGGGTGGGGAACACGTCCGAGCAGTCCTTCACGTTGGCACGGATCCCGTGCAGCTCACCGATCCGGCGCACCGTGACGCCGCCGCCGCGATGCGAGACCCCACAACCCATCGCCTGGAGAAGCTCGAAAAACCGCGCGTCGCCCTGACCGCCCTCACGCAGACGCGCATCGACGCCGTCGATGGTCACCGCACCGCCGAGCACCGCTGCCGCGGCCGCCGGGTAGGTCGCGGCGGTGACGTCGCCCGGGATGCGCATGTCTCTCGCGCGCACCTTTCCCGCCACGACCGTGATCAGGTTGCCGTCGCGTTCGATCTTGACGCCGCGCTTCCGGAGGGATGCGATGGTCAGGTCGACGAACGGCGCGGACACGAGGGTCCCCGCGATGCGCAGCCGAAGGCCACCCTCAAGCCGGGCCGCGACGAGCAGGAGCGCTGACGCGAACTGGCTCGACTCGTTGCCCGCGATCTCGATGTCGCCGCCGCGGATCGGCCCGATGATCGTCACCGGCAGACGGTCTCCGGTGACGGTCGCCCCCAAACGCCGCAGCGCGTCGAGGAGCGGCGCGATGGGACGCTCGCGCAAGCGCGGAGAGCCGGTGATGGTGACGTAACCGCTCCCGAGCGCGGCCAGCGCGGCGCCGAACCGCGCGACCGTGCCCGCATCTCGGGCGTCGATCGCTGCGCCGGCGCGGTGGCTGGCTCCCGAACCGCGGACGACGATCTCGTCACCATCCCACTCGACGCGATAGTCCAGGGCGACGACCGCCTCCGTCATGGCATGCACGTCGTCTCCCGGATCGAGATGCCCAAGGTTGAGACGGGATCGGCCGTTGGCTATCGCCGACAGCACGATCTCGCGGTTGGCAACGCTTTTTGATGCCGGAACGCGGGCGCGTTTGTCGACCAGCGGCCGGCGGATGGGCGTGATGGGGCGAAGGTCGTCCATCGGGGTGCGAGGATTATCACCGCGATGCGGTACACAGGTGCGGAGCGCGCGGCGCAGGCCGGTCTCGTGGCTTTCGCGCTCGTCTTCGCGCTCGTCGCGTTCGGCGTCCTCTTCCGCGGCGCGGACGGTGGGACCGGGGCGAACCCGAGCCCGAGCGCATCCGCGTCGTCGAGAGCGCCGGACGTCACGATCGCGCAACCCACGTGTTGCACGCAAACCGCGCGCGCGCTCCTCGCGACATGGGACTCGAGCGCGCATGTCAACGCGGCGAAGGTGGCGCTCACGCCTGATCCCGGTTTCGAATGCAGCGCGAGCATCGACGCGAATGGCCTCAAGGGGACGTTCAGCTGCCGCGGTCTGCTGAAGGGAGCAACGGATTACGTCGCGAACCTGCGCCTCACGACCGCAGCCGGCACCTTTCCTTTCGAGCACCGCTTCAAGACCATGGGCGACCGACTGACCGACGTGAAGTGGTTCACCGAGTTCGAGGATCCGACGGGGGAGCCGCTCTCCTGCGCGGCGGCCAGCTGCCGGATCATCCAGAACTACACGGCGGGCAAGGACCCGCTCACCGCGCAGGCGATCCTCGACCTCGGTCGGCAGTTCAATCGGAGCAACGATCCCGGCCTCGATCCCGTCGCGATCGCCACAGTCCTTCAGCGGATGGACGCGGGCAACCACTACCACTACTACCGCTACGACACGCGCGAGGACGCGACCGGCGCGGCGGTGTACTGGCTCGTGCGCAGCGGGAAGCCGGTCATGGTCATCAGCCTCGCCGGGCAGCACGGCCCGGTGCTCGTCGGGTTCCAGGGAACGTTCGGCACCTATTACGACGACCCGAGCAACCGGATCACCGGCGTCGTCGTCGAGGATCCGCAGCGCGGCGACCTGAACCCCCTCACGCAGAACCACCGGCCGGACATCTCCCGCTCAGCGGGGTTCCAGGCAGGTCAGCTCATTGGACTCGACGCGTGGTACGGCGAGGAGTGGTGGCTCCGGTTCCCGTATCCCGCGTCGATCAAGATGCCCGACGGTTCATTCCAGAACATCGAGCGCAACGACGGCGCTTATCCGACCCCGCATTGGGAAAAGAAATTCGTGATCCTGGTCGACGACGGCGACGGAGATAATCCGCCCGACCGCGAGGGGCGAGTGAAGTTCCGCTGAGCGAGGCCGGAGACAGCTGCGTGTTCTGTCGGATCGTCGCTCACACCGCTCCGGCGACGATCCGCTACGAAGATGCCGATATCGTCGCCTTTGACGCGGAGCCGGCCGCGACGGCGCTCCACGTGCTCGTCGTACCGCGCAGGCACATTCGCTCGGTCGCCGAGCTCGCCGACACGGAGCTCGCCGGACGGCTTGTGCTTGTCGCTTCGAGGATCGCGGCCGAGGCCAGGGCCAAGAGCTTTCGCCTTGCCACCAACTCCGGCGCTCCGCTTCAGGATGTTTTCCACCTCCACTGGCACGTCATGGCGGACGGCGCCATGGGGCATCCGGCGGGGATAGCGTTCTCGAGGCCGCCGCAGGAATCGTGAATACTGGTCGGTAATGGCGAAGCGCACGGTGCGCAGGCCGACGAAGGCCGGATCAAGTGCCACCAAGGCGCGGGCCAAGCGTGTGCCGAAGACCCATCCGCTCGTCGATCAGCTCCGCTTCACCCGGAGCGAGTGGCTGCGCGGGTTGAAAGGACTCAGTGAGGAGGGGGCCGCGCGACACTTCGGCCCGATGAATTCGATCGGCTGGATCGTCGGCCATCTGACCTGGCAGGAGCAGCGTTACCTTTTGGACCGGCCGCAAGGGATCATGCTCCGAGAGGACATCCAGAAAGAGTTTTTCTCCGGCGCGCCCATGACCACACCCTCATTCGGCGAGATGCTGAAGGCGTGGCGCGCAATTACGAGGGCCGCGGATCCATTCCTCGACCAGCTAACGACCGAAAAGCTGCTAGTGGATCTGCCGTTCAACGGCAAGCGCTCGGGACAGAGTCAGGGCTCCGCGATACGGCGCATGACGTACCACTACTGGTTTCACATCGGTGAGATTCAGGCGATCCGCCAGCAGATCGACAACGCCGGACTCCCGCAGTACGTCGGCAACATAGAGGGCAAGGCGCCGTACCGTCCGGAGTGATCCTTAGGGCGGCGTCAGCTCGACCGCGAATGCGACGCTGGTGTCGCCGTGATCCGTCACCCGCGACCATCCGAGTGATATGAGCAGGTAGTACCTGCCGTCGCGCATCAGCTGCGACGTGTACGACCGGTCGCTACCGCGGAGCTCGAACGATTCCGCCGGTCGACCGGTCTGCGTCTCGCCTTCCCAGATGTCGCCGTGGATCCGATCGACCTCCGCGCCAGCTGAGAAATCGAGCCGGACCGGAGACGCCGCGCGGACCGGGGTCAGCGGCGCCACAGGCGCCAGGCTGTCGCCGCAGACGCCGCTGCACCCGCCGGTTTGACAGTAGCTCCCTTCGCGCGACCCGGGCACGTTCGTGCCCGCGATCGAGAGGCCGGCCGTCGGCCGCGGCAGGCTGCAGGATGCAAGGAGCAGGAGAAGGACGACCGCGCAAAGGCGTCGGCGGCCGCGCATCAGCGGGCGCTCCGGAGCGACACCGGAGGAACGTAGTCTCCGACAAGCTCGCGATGCCACCACGCGCCGCTCTCGCGGTGCTCCTTCGGTGTCGTGAACCGGTAGAGATATAGGAGCGCCCGGACGAATCGCGGCGGGCGACCGCTGAACGGATTTGTACGGAGCAGTCGGAGCGTCGGGCGGTCGCCATCGAGGAGCTTCGCGAGGAGCGGCACGAACCACTCGTGGTACATCGGCGACGACATCGCCGCGAACCACATGAGCCAATCCAAGCGCAGGTGGTACGGCGCCACCTGCGGCGGCCGGCGCTTGAGGTCGCCCGGCTTTCCCTTGAACTCGTACTCGCGCCACACGGTGTCCGAGGTGAGCACCGGGTCCGCGGTCCCTTCGATCACGATCTCGAACCGTTCTTTGGTGACCGAGCCGAACGCGCCGTAAGTGCCGACGATGTGGAAGGGATCGAAGCTCGCGTTCATGATCTGCCGCCTCGAGAGCAGGTTTCGAGCCGGGCGATAACTGAGGAGCAGGATGAGCGCGGTGAATGCGAGAACGATCGCGAGATACCAACCCGGACTGCTCTGCGGCCCGTACGGGGTCAGCGGGAAGACGCGTCCGAGCGCCGCGTTATCGAAGGCCGAGATCGCGAGCGCGATGGTGACAAAGTTCAGCCAGGCGAAATTTCCCGAGACGACGAGCCACGACTGCGTCGCCACGATCACGATCCCCGCGAGCGTCGCGATCGGCTGAGGAAGGAAGAGGAACCACGGGACGACGAGCTGGGCGAAGTGATTGCCGAGCACTTCCATCCGATGGAGGCGCTTCGGCAGGCGGTGGAAGTACCAGCTCAGCGGATTGGGCATCGGCTGAGTCTCGTGGTGGTAGTAGAGGCAGGTCAGGTCGCGCCAGCACTGGTCCCCGCGCATCTTGATGAGCCCGGCGCCGAACTCGACGCGGAACAGAAGCCAGCGCATGAGCACGATGAGGCTGAACTGCGGCGTCGTCGTGGCCGGACCCAGGAAGATCGTGAGGAAGCCGGCTTCCAGCAGGAGCGACTCCCAGCCGAACGAGTAAAAGGTCTGGCCGACGTTCACGATCGAGAGATAGAGCACCCACAGCATCGCGAAGATCAGCATCGGTGCGAACGGGATCGGGAAGTCGTCGCCGTCGAACAAGCCGATGATGGCGACCACCGACAGGACGACGCCGGTCCAGGCGACGACGAGGAGCTTGCGATCCGAATAGCCGAATAGATGAAAGAGGGTCGGCGACGTGCGGAAGGGGACGGCACGGATGAAGTCCGGCGCCGGGAGCAAGCCGTGCTCGCCGAGGAGCGGCCGAAACTGGTTGACCGTCACAAGGAAGGCGACCAGGTAGATGACGCCGAGCGCGCGTTCGAAGACGAAACGGGTCAACCAGTAATCGGGTGCCGCGAGCCAGTCCATGGCGGCGGCTACGCTACGCGCGCCGTGGACCCGGCAGGGAGCACGACGCGCGCGCTGGCCGAGGCCGATGACCTCGAGCTCGTGACGACGGGTCGTGTCACCGGGCGACCGCACTCGGTCCGTCTGCGTTTCGCGTACGAGGATGGCGTCGTGTGGCTACGCACCGGCGAGCGCCCGTCGGCCCCCGACGCGCGCGGCGTGCGGCGTCGCACGAAGGCCGAACGGGAGACCGACTGGTTTCGCAATCTCGAGCACGATCCCCACGCCCGGGTCCGCATCGCGGATGCCGAGCTTCCCGCCGTCTACGAGCCTTCGGCCGATCCGGCCGCGGATCTGCGGCGGTCGGTGGAGCTCCTGCGGCTGAAATACGGGGCAGAGTGGGTCGCCGACTGGTACCTCGAAATCGGACGGATCCCGGTAAAGCTCCGTCTGGTGCCTGAGCACTCTTTTGAAGAGGGTCGACAATGGTGAGGATGACCCGCCTTCATCTCGTGCTCAGGGGAGCTGCCGCACTCTCACTCGCTCTGGGCGGGTTCGGCCTCGGCACCACCGCACTCGGAGCGGACGGTCCCGCACCGGTCCTCGTCGGTCACATCGACGGCGAGATCAATCCGATCACCGCGCGCTACGTCGACCGCGTGGTCTCGGACGGGGAATCCGATAACGCCGCGGCGGTCGTCTTCGTGATCGACACGCCGGGCGGGCTCATCGACTCGACGTACCAGATCACGGCGCGTTTTCTGGCCACACGCGTTCCGATCGTGACCTTCGTCGCGCCGGCCGGGGCGCGGGCGGCTTCCGCCGGCACGTTCATCACGATGGCCGGCCACGTCGCCGCGATGGCGCCGGCGACGAATATCGGCGCGGCGCACCCGGTCGATTCGAGCGGCGGCGACATACAAGGCGACCTTCGCCTCAAGGCCGAGAACGATGCGGTCGCGCATATCGTCAACATCGCGAAGACGCGAGGGCGTAACGAGCAATGGGCCGAGGACGCCGTCCGCAAGAGCGTCAGCGCGCGCGTGGACGAAGCGGTGGCCATGAAGATCGTCGATCTCCAGGCGAACGACGTCTCCGACCTTCTCACCAAGATCGACGGCCGCACAGTGACGACGTCCGCGGGCTCCGTGACGCTCGCCACCAAGAACGCGCCGGTCGTCGACGACGGCCAGAACCCCTTCGAGACGCTCCTGCACTTCGTCGTCGACCCGCAGATCGCGGTCCTGCTCTTCACTCTCGGCACCTACGGCCTGATCTTCGAGCTCTCGAATCCGGGCCTCATCTTCCCGGGGATCATCGGCGTGATCGCGATCATCCTCGCGCTCTTCTCGTTCGGCACTCTCGACGCGAACGGTGCGGGAGTCGCGCTGATGGTGTTCGCGCTTCTGCTGTTCGTCGCCGAGATCAAGGTTCAAGCGCACGGGCTGTTGACCGCCGGCGGCGTTGCGGCGCTCCTCATCGGGCTCATCATCGTGTTTCCCCCGTTCCGCCCGACCTTCCCCGGCGTGCGCCAGAGCGTTGAACCGCTCGTCGTGATCTTTGTCGTCGGCCTGACGGCGATCTTCTTCGGAGTGGCTCTGCGCACCGCTCTGCGGCCGCTACCCGTTGTGAGCGGCGCGTCGTTACTGGTCGGTGCGATCGGCGTGGCGAAGACCGACATCGCGCCCCGTGGCATCGCCCATGTGGCCGGCGAGGATTGGACCGTGGTGAGCGAAGGGGGAGACGTCCCGAAGGGCGGCGCGGTGCGAGTAAAGCGTGTGGACAGCGTGCGGCTTATCGTCGAACCGGCGCGGGGCGCCGAAGGAAAGGGAGCGGCCTAATGAATGTGACCCTCGTCACGGTCGGGATCCTCATCGTCATTTTGATCCTCGCGTTCCGCGCGATCATCCACATCGTCCCGGAGTACCAGCGGCTGATCGTCTTCCGGCTGGGGAGCTTCGAAAAGACCGCCGGCCCAGGCATCGTTCTGCTGCTGCCGCCCCCGGTCCAGAGCGTCGCGCAGACCGTGGACCTGCGGGAATTCGTGGTGGAGATCCCGCAGCAGACCTGCATCACGAAGGACAATGCGCCGATCTCCATCGACTTCCTGATCTATCAGAAAGTGGTCGAGCCGAAGGACTCGTTCCTGAACATCCAGAACTTCCGTCAGGCCATCCAGGGCATCGCGACGACGACGTTGCGTGCCGTCGTCGGCAACATCCCGCTCGACGATGTGCTGGCCAAGCGCGAGCAGATCAACGAGGAGCTTCGGGTAAAGCTCGACGACATCACCCACCGTTGGGGCGTCAAGGTCACCAACGTCGAGATCAAGGAGCTGACTCCGCCGCGCGATGTCCAGGAGGCCATGAACCGGCAGCTGACTGCGGAGCGGACCCGCCGCGCCTCGGTCACGGAGGCCGAAGGCAAGAAGGCGTCGGCGATCCTCGTTGCGGACGGCGCGAAGCAGGCGGCGATCCTCGAGGCCGAGGGTGCGCGGCAGGCCGCGATCCTCCGTGCGGAGGGATTTGCCCTCGCGCTCTCGACAATCAATGCCCAGGCCATGAACGCCGACGCCCGCACGATGACCCTTCAGTACTTCAACACCCTCAACCAGCTCGGGTCGTCGCCGGCCACGAAGTTCATCATCCCGACCGAGTTCACAAGCCTCGCCGGACCCCTCGCCGGCATCATGGCCGCACGAGGCGACGGCGAAAAGAAGTAGCCCGTTAGTCGAATCGACTAGCGCGGAAGATGCGGCGCCACGCTCGGCCAGAGCGCGTGACGGCCGCCTCTTCCGCGCGGGCCGGGACGGCCATGGGCCGCGCCCGTGGTCGCGCAGGGAAGGGTGAATACACGCGGGGTGGCATCCGCCACGACGCGGATGCCACCTCGACGTGCTGTGGTGATGGGGAGGGGGACTCCCCTTGACGGAAGGACAAGAAAAGTGCGGATGCGGCTGCCACGGTGCACCCCTAGAAACCAGTTTCGAACAGGCGTTCGCATAATAGAACGTACGTTCGCCATGTCAAGAGCGCGGATACTCGAACCCTGAGCACCGTCCTCGGGGCAGATCTTTTGCCCCAACGGCCCCGGTCGGTCCGCGAACGAGCGGAGCGGGATGGCCACATCCTCGAGCCGGCGTGGACGGGCACCAGGGTCCTCGTCCGGGTCGGCCACCCGGAGCCGCATTTCATCGGTTACGAAGGAAAAGTGATCGGGCCGCGCGAGCTTTACGACGCGATCGTCGCCGAGACCCAGTGCGGCACTGCGATCATCGACGGCGTCCTCGTCGAGGGCTGGAAGGACGAGAGCGATCTCGAAATGGACGAGCACGGCAACGCGTACACGCGGCAGTTCGGAGCCCGGCAGATCTTCGCGGCCTTCGATCTGCTTGAGGTCGACGGCGAGTCGCTTCTGGAGATCCCGCTTCTCGAACGGCGGCGGCACCTGGAAGGCGTCCTCGCGCCCAGCCCGAATGTGCGGCTGACGCCCTACGTCACGCGCGGGTTGCGATCCTGGCGTGACACGCTCCAGGCGCAGGGCTTTCGCCGCGTCGTGCTCAAGAATTGGAACAGCGCGTACACGCCCGGCAAGACGACCGATGATTGGCTCGTGCTCGAAAAGCTGAAAGCGGCGACACCATGACGCCTCGGAGGAACTCGTGAAAGTCAATACCGCGGTCATCGACCACACCCAGCGCGATCCGTGGGAGGTCGCGCTCGAGCAATTCGGCATCGCGGCAGACAAGCTCCACCTCGATCCGAATATGCGCCGCATCCTCAGCACCACTCAGCGAGAGCTGACCGTGCACTTTCCCGTGCGGATGGCCGACGGTGTCGTGCAGGTGTTCACCGGCTACCGCGTCCAGCACAACACCACCCGCGGTCCCGGCAAGGGCGGCATCCGCTACCACCCATCGGTGTCATTGAACGAGGTGAAGGCCCTCGCCATGTGGATGACGTGGAAGTGCGCTGTGGTCGGGATCCCGTACGGGGGCGCGAAGGGCGGCGTCGTCTGCGATCCCAAAGGCATGAGCGCGCAGCAGCTCGAGACGCTCACGCGCCGCTACACCACGGAGATCGAGCTCCTCATCGGTCCGGACCGCGACATCCCGGCGCCCGACGTGAACACGAACGCGCAAACGATGGCCTGGATCATGGACACGTACTCGATGCACCACGGGTACACGGCGCTTGCCGTGGTGACCGGAAAGCCGCTCTCCATCGGCGGGAGCGAGGGCCGCAACGAGGCGACGGCGCGCGGGGCCGTGTACACGATCATCGAGGCAGCGAAGCACCTGAGCATGGATCTGGAGGGCGCGCGCGTTGTGGTCCAGGGATTCGGCAACGCGGGCAGCTTCTCCGCCAAGCTCATGGCCGAGCTCGGTGCGGTGATCGTCGGCCTCTCCGACACGAGCGGCGCCATCGCCAATTCAAAGGGCCTTGATCCGAACCGCGTCGATGCCTACAAGAGGGAGACCGGCGCCGTCACCGGGTTCCCTGGTGCGGAGCGGATCTCGAACGCGCAGCTCCTCGAGCTCGACTGCGACATCCTCATTCCGGCGGCGATCGAAAACCAGATCGGTGAGCACAATGCGCCGCGGATCAAGGCGAAGGTCATCGCGGAGGCTGCGAACGGGCCGACAAGCCCCGAGGCCGACCGCGTTCTTTTCGACAAGGGCGTCTTCCTCATCCCCGACATCCTTTGCAACGCCGGCGGAGTCACCGTGAGCTACTTCGAGTGGGTGCAGGACCTCCAGAACCTCTTCTGGCGCGAAGCGACGATCAACGCGCGGCTCAAAGAGGTAATGGTGAAGTCGTTCAACGATGTCCTCGAGACATCGAAAAAGCACAAGGTCGACATGCGGACCGCGGCGTACATGGTCGCGGTCGGACGAGTCGCCGAAGCAACGTTGACGAGAGGGATCTATCCCTGAAGTAGGCGAGCGTGGTCGCTGAGGTCACGGTTCTGGTTCTGGCCCCGATTGGCGTGTGGCTTCTCTACGTCCTGGCCCGGAGGGTCTACCTGCGCGAACAGATCAAGCGGCACGGCGTTCTGACAGACGCGACGGTCGTCGATGTGTACGTGGTTCCCGAGAGGGGCGGTGCGCGGATGGTCGCCGTGTATGAGTACCTCGACCAAGCAGGAGGGTCGCACAAAGGCGAGAGTCCCGAGCTCATCGATGATGCCCATTCGGGCGCGATCCCTGGGAGTCGTTGCAAGATCCGGTTCGACACCGATCATCCCGAGCGGAGCGTATGGATCTCGGACGCCTCTTCCGCGCTGCCGCTCGCCTGAGCGAGCTAGCGAAAAGAGAGCGGCGCGACGAGCTGCGCTCCAGACATCGGCAGCGCGATGGTGCGGCCGCTCGCCAAATCGATGGTCATGGCGCTGAAGCCTCCGTCGAACGTAACGAACGCGAGAGCGCCGTCGGAGCTCACAAGGAGATCCTTCGCGATCGGCAGTCCTCGCGCGACGATCCGGCGATCGCCGCCGCCCTTTGGCCAGAGCTCGAGGCGGTCCGCAACGAGAACGACGATCTCGTCTGTGGTCGGCCGCCACCGTGCGAACGAGATCCGCTCGCCCGAGACTGCGCCGAACTCGAGGTGCTGGGTATATGACGCGAGCGTCCAGACCCGGATCACGGTCGCGTTCAGCACGCCGAGCACGTCGTTGCCGCTCGCGACGATCGTGCGTGCCGGAATGCCGCCGTCCATCGGGACGCGCGCGCTGAGAGCGTCCTCGCCGACGACGGCCCAGGCGATGCCCATGCCGTCCGCGCCATAGACGCAGGCGCCGACCAGACGCGAAACGCGGTCCCATCCCGCCGGCCAGTACTGGCTTCCGTCGGTGATGCGGGAGATCTCGTGGATCGACCGCGTCGGCGTGTCGACGACGCGAAGTGCCGAGAAGGGTCCCGGAGCCTCCGCGCTGCCGGAGCGGCCGCTCGACTCGACGACCACGAGGATCCCGGTCCGGTCGGAAGACCAGACCGCAGCGGCGCCGCGCTCGGTGTCGAGGACGGTCGCGAGTGTCGTGTCCTGATCGGGAGCGGTGACGTCGAAGACGCGCAGCTCCCGAGTGGCTCCCTCGGATGTCACCCAGTAAGCCACGCGCCTACCTGTTCCGGATACCGCCCCGATGAAGCCTTGCCCGCGTAGCTGGTCGATCGCGACGGGATCGGTCTCCCGGCGGAGCTCGGCCGGCAGGCTCGGTCCGGAAAGCGCAATGAATCCGCGCGAGTCCGAGAGCAGCGGGCCAGAGGGGGGTGGGGCGACGGTGGGGCTCGGCCGGTCGGACGGGGTCGGGCTCGGCGTTGATTCCCTGCGGAGCGCTGCGGTGCCTCCGGCTAGGCCCGCCAGCAAGACGATGACGATAAGAAGGCCGATCCAGAAGAAAACTGCCTGGGCGTCTCGACCACGCACTGGCCACCGCTAGCCCGCACGGCCGGTGCCAGCGGCTACAGTGGCGCTCGCGCCGCCCGGACGGGGCGCCAGCAAACATCGCCAGACGGGCGGCTAGATCGGCGACCACCGCTGGACCGGATTCTCATCGCGGTCGACCTCGAGACAACCGGGTACGAGCCAGAGAACGAAGAGATCATCGAGATCGGCGCGATCCGTTTGACCGTTTCGCCTGATGGTTCCGTGAGGCTCGGCGAGCGTTTCCTCACGTTCGCCGACCCTGGCCGTCCGCTCACGCCGCCGATCGTGCGGCTGACCGGCATTCGCGACGAGGATCTGCGCAGCGCACCGTCTATTGCTGAGGCGGTTGCGCTCTTCGTCGCGTTTGCGTTCCAAGATGGCACGCCCACTTTCGTCGGTCACAACGTGGGCTTTGATGTGGCCTTCCTCGAGCGTGCCGGCATGCCTGCTGATTCCGAGACACTGGACACGGCCGAGCTGGCTTCGATGCTCCTCCCGTCCGCGTCGAGCTATGCGCTGCAACGCCTGGCCGCTGACGCGACGATCGTTCCCGACGCCGCACACCGCGCGCTCGACGACGCGATCACGTCCGCGCTCGTCCTCGGCCACCTCGCGCGCATCGCCCGCGAGCTGCCCGCCGATGTCATGAGTGAGATCGCAGCCCTGAGCGAGCTGATTGGACCGAGCACGGCCGAGTTCTTTCGCGATGCCGCGAGAATGGCGACCCGCGATGCGTGGGCGGATGATCCTCTGCCAAAAGAGCGACGCGGGGATCTCCTGAACGAGCGGCCCCTGGCAGGCCGAACATTGCGATCCCACGAGGGGCCGAGTGAAGGAGATTCCCGCGGCGCTCGCCTCCACGAGGGGCCGAGCGAGGAAAAACCCCGCGATGCTCGCAACCCGGCGGCACTTTCGGTCGACGCCGTCTTCGCAGCTGACGGCCCACTCGCGAAGAAACTCGCAGGCTACGAGGATCGTCGGGAGCAGCGCGAGCTCGCGGCAGCGATCGAGCGCACATTTCAGGATGGCGGAGCACTCGTCGCCGAGGCGGGCACGGGCGTGGGCAAGTCGATCGCGTATCTCGTGCCGGCAATCGCGGCGGCGCAGATGGGCGAGCGCGTCATTGTGTCGACCCACACGCTGCCGCTTCAGGATCAGCTCGTTCGCAAGGACGCGCCTGCGGTCCAGGCGGCGCTCGGCACCAGTGTCGCGGTCGCCGTGCTCAAAGGCCGATCGAACTACCTGTGCCCGCGGCGCTGGCAAATTCTTCGTGGGTCGGTCGCGACACGCGAAGAAGCCCGACTGGTGTGCAAGACGCTCGTGTGGCGAACCGCGACCGAAAGCGGCGATCGCGCCGAGCTCAACCTCATGCGTGGCGAGGGCGAGCTCTGGTCGCGGATCTCTGCGAACGATGAGTCGTGCGACCAGCGTCGGTGCAAGCGCACGCCGGGCGTGAACTGCTATTTGCAACGCGCGCGCGAAGCCGCGGCTGACGCCGGCATCATCGTCGTGAACCACGCGCTCCTTTTGCAGGACGCGCGGATGCGCGGCGCGCTGCTGCCGCAGGCCGAGTACGTCGTGATCGATGAGGCACACCGGCTCGAAGATGTCGCGACCGGCGCGTTCGGGCTCGAGCTGTACGAGCCGCGGCTGCGCGGCGCGCTGCTGCCGCAGGCCGAGTACGTCGTGATCGATGAGGCACACCGGCTCGAAGATGTCGCGACCGGCGCGTTCGGGCTCGAGCTGTACGAGCCGCGGCTGCGCCGCGACCTGCAGCGCGTGGCCCACTCAGTCGCGGTGACCTCGGCCCTTCGCGATCCAGCCCGGGCGGAGCCCGCCGAACGCATTCGCGCCGACATCGAGCGCGCGCTGGAAAGGACGACGGAGGTGTTCGATGCCCTCGGCGCGCTGCTGTTGCCGATCTCCGGTCCAACGGAAGAACGCATGCGCATCACCGCGGGTCTGCGTGCGAGCGACGACCGCTGGCTTCCGGTCGAGCTGGCCGGCGAACGCCTCGCGGACGCGATCGCGGGCATTGCGTTCTCCGCGGAACGGATCCAGAACCTCGGCGGCGACGAGGACGAGCTCGCCGAGCTGGAGGCCGCGATGGGCGAGCTCGCCGCCGCACGCGCAGCGATCACGCGCGGTCTGCACGATCCGCGTTTGAGCGACATTGTCTGGCTAGACCGTGATAACGACGGCGCGCTCGCGCTGCACGTCGCGCAGTCGCACCTCGGCGGCGTGATCCGGCAGACGATCGTGAACACGCATCGCGCGGTCGTTTTCACGTCGGCCACCCTCGCCGTCGCGAGCTCATTTGATTTCGCACTCGACCGACTCGGGATCGTTGACGTCGGCGAAGCCCTTGCCGTCGGCTCGCCATTCGATCATCAGCGTCAGGCGCTCCTCGTCCTGCCGACGGACGTCGCGCTACCCGGCGAGGAACCCTTCGTCGAAGAAACGGCGCGGCTCATCGAGGACGTCGCGCGGACTCTTGACGGACGAACGCTTGTCCTCTTCACCTCGCACGCGAGCCTGCGGGACGTGTCGGCGCGTCTTGGTGCACTCGAGAGCGAGGGCCTCGCGGTGCTGACTCAGGGCGTCGACGGCTCGCGTCGCGCGCTGCTCGAGCGGTTCGCGCAGGGTCGCGCGGTGCTCCTCGGCACGCAATCATTCTGGGAAGGCGTCGATCTGCCTGGCGACGTCCTCCGTTGCGTCGTGATCGCCCGGCTGCCCTTCAGCGTGCCCGACGATCCGCTCGTGCAAGGAAGGGCCGAGCGCTACGACGACCCCTTCCTGCAATTTCAGCTGCCGCAGGCCGCGCTTCGGCTTCGCCAGGGCTTCGGCCGGCTCATCCGCACCAAGACCGACTACGGCGCGGTCGTACTCCTCGACCGCCGCATCGTCACCAGGGATTACGGGGACGTCCTGCTCGGCTCGCTCCCCGACGCGCGGACGGAGCACCTGCCACTCGGCGGCATAGCCGGCCGCGTGGCAGCGTGGTGTGATCGTGGATGACCGCTGGAGCTCAATGATGCTGTAGCCGAGACACTTGGCGCGGATGCCGTCAAACCCCGCGTCCCCGCAGCCCGCTGGCGGCTTTTGCGCGACCGCGTGCGCCGCCGCGGGCACCCGGATTTCCGCTCGGTATCACTCGAACGGGGGAGTACGGGAGGGGGACTGGTGAGGCCCATCCCCTCACCTATTCTTTGCCTCAGGTCGGCTGGCGCTCAGCCAGCCAAACATGGAAGAAAGGAGGGACTTAAAAGTGCTCGCATTCTTCCGTGACGACGAAGGCCAGGGTCTCGTGGAGTACGCACTCATCATCGCTGTTATCGCTATCGCGGTCATCGTCGCCATGATCTTCCTGCGCGGTCAGCTCCAGAACATCTTCAGCAACATCGGCAACAACCTCACCTAATACGGCCCTCTGCTGGAAATGGCGATCGGCCCGGCGAAAGCCGGGCCGATCTGTTTGTTACGAAGGACTAGATCGTCGGATCATCGCGCATGATCCGAAGTACTAATTGAGCGGACATGCAAATGCGCCGACGAAATCGTTTCTTCTCTTAGACGTCGAGTCTCTCGGCTCGATGCAGTGGAGGAAACGATGCTCGTTCGAACGGCGCTCATGTTCGCAACTCTCGCGCTCGCATTCTCGGCGCTGGGAGGTGATGCCGCGCTCGCTGCCCGGCCCGACAAGTCCTCATCGTCATCGATCAATCTCGTGCTGCTGAATGCGGTCTCGACCTCCGCAGTAAGTGGGCCGCGCTACGGGGATTTCGTGACGTTCAGCGTGTCGACGGACGCCACCTCGTACCCATATGTGAACCTTACGTGCTTCCAGGACGGCGTCCTCGTAGCCGAAGGATGGGCGGGCTTCTTCGACGGAGCTTTGGGCGATCGAACCTTCGGTCTCTACTCGCCGCAGTGGACCGCCGGTGAAGCCGACTGCACCGCTTGGCTCGACATGTACTCGCACGGCAAGTGGAAGCCCCTCGCATCGACGAGCTTCCACGTCGACCCATAGCCGTTCACGCAGCCTGATCCGCGAGAGGCCCCGGCGCGACCGCCGGGGCCTCTTCATCGCTCAAATCTTCGTGAGTGCGTTCAGGATCCGGTGTCGTTGTTGAGTGGGTTGACGGTCATCGTTTCGCAATGGCTGGGCGAGCCCGAGCCGACGCTATTCGTGCTCGTGAAGGTGGCCCGCCACGAGATCGTCGTGGCCGTCGTGTAGTACGTCGCGTTGCTGGTGACCGCCTGGCCGTTGGAGTCGACGGTGATCGGACCGAAGGTCTGCACGGCGTTGCCGGAGCAGTTCGCGCTCTCGTACAGCGAGAACGTCACGGTGCCGGCCACGGTCGCGCCGCCGGATGCGGTGACCGTCGCCGTGTCCTGGGGCAGCCACTTTTGGGCCGTCGTGATGCTGGCGACGGAGGTCACGTTGAAGCATTCCGCCGCCGGATTGCCGGTCTCCGCGGTCTGTCCCGGGTAGTTGGGGTCGTTACTCGCGGCATCGAAGTGCGCTCGGAAGCAGTACTTGCCGAGCACGGTCAGCATGCTCTGAGCATCGGCCGACGTTGCCGTCGCCGTCCCGGGGACGGATTCGGACGTTGTGACCGGGGAACCGACCTGCGTGCCATTGGCGTCGGTGCACGTGCCTGTGTTCGGAGGCGTGAGCTGTGCCGGCGAGCACAGGTAGAAGGTCACCGTTCCGGTCGGTGTCGGTGCGCTTCCGCCGCCGGCGCTCGTGCTACCAACGATGTACGCGGTGTCCGTGATCGGCGCCGTCGAACCGAGGATTCGGTCAGCGGTCGAAGAGGGGGTCGTGGTCAGCGACACCGAGCATTCGCCGAGCCTGCCGCGCGCGAAATCGAACAGCGTCGCGGTCAGGGACTGGGAGGAACGGGTGTCGGCGATGAACACGTTGAAGCACTTGCCGCCGAGGTTCTTCGCCGTCAGGTCGACACCTCCCTCGAAGAACTCTGAAGTGCGAAGCGTGTTGCCCGGGCCATCCTGCTTGTTCGAGGTCGGCCAGGGAGTCGTGATCGAGCCGGTGATGGGCAGGGGTCCCGAGTTGGTGGTCGCGCAGACCGCGTCGTTTCCAGTCGTCGTCTTGCAGTCGACGCCGTGTGCGGCGGGGTTCGTGTTGAGCGAGCCGCTTGCCCCTCCGTCCCACCGGTATACGTCGATGGTGCTGACGCCGCCGCCGTTCGTGAACGAGGACACCACCAGGAGATCGCCGTCTGCGTGATTCCCGGTGAAAGCGACGCTGGGGCCGGCCGACACGCAGCCGGCGTTGTCCTGAAGGAACCAGAAGGCGACGTTTCCGTCGCCGGTGTTGGCATTTCGCTCCAAGGCGAAGTACAGGATCTGGTGATTGTTCGCGGGGTTGGTGTATGCGAGTGCGTAGGCGTTCATGATGTCGATCTTGCTGTTGACGTTGTTGTCGAAGTTGCACTGCCATCCAGGCGTGATGTTCAGCGTGTCCTTGCTTCCGGTCGAGAACGTCGTCTGGTCGGCGGTGTTGAACGAACCGTCCGAATTCGTCGCAAAGTCACGATCGAAGCCGGAGTTCGTAAAGCCGGCGGTGAGTGATCCCGAGACCGGATTCCCCGACGAATCGAAGAAGCTGTCCCAGTCGAGCGCCTGCGTCGTGCCGCCGACGCTGGTGGTGGTGCTGGCGCGGACGTCGCCGTCGAGCTGGAACTGCAGGTCGTGGACGGCGTACGCGATGACCGGCACCAGCAGCGCGAACACCAAAGCTGAAATAACGAGCAGCGCGACGCGGAGCCGCCGGCGACCTCCCGGCTTTCGGATCGAGGATGTCATGGAACTCCCCCCTATTTCGTCGATGCGTCGGTTCCTTGCCAGGGCCGTCGGGGCGGGGAGCCGCAGCGTCGAGCCCACCCTCCTTAGGGGCACGTTCTCGCTCTCATGGACGTCCCACCCGATCCGTACCGGCCGGCCGATAGAGCCAGTCGCCGACCGCGGCGTAAAGGGCCGAAAAACCGGACCGATCCTCCGCTCGCGGGTATGGGTTCTAAGTAAGGGGCGCATGTAAACGCGAGGGAAAATCCCGCACCTGGCGCGTGTTTGCGCCGCAATTGCGCCGTCGCTAGATTGCACTCGTCACGCGCGCAGGTGGGGGCAACACAGGCGGTGGGCCAAAGGCAGCACGCCATCCTCGTATGGGATGAATCGGGGGACGTCTTCGACGCGGTCCGGCGCGCGGCGGTCGGCGTGTCGCTTTGGCGTGTTTCGGGGCGCCCGAGGAGCACCGAGCTAGCCGAGGTCGACCTCGCCATCGCGGCGCTCTATCGCAGGTCCGACTGGAAGACGATCGGGTCGCTCATCAGCCGAACGCACACCGTGATAGTGAGCGCGACGGGGGAGCCAGATGATTCGGCCTACGCGCTTACCGCAGGCGCCTTCGGATATCTCGATCTCGGCCTTTCATCGCGTGCGCTGAGGCGCGCTCTCGTCGGCGCGCTGCGCGGGCAGCCCGCATATTCGCGCACGGTCCTTGGCGACAGGCTCCGTGCAGAGCTCGGGACGTCCGCTGCTCGTGCGACCCGGGCGCTAGAGCTGACGCCCCGTCAACGCGAGGTGGTGGCGCTGATCGCGACCGGTGCCTCCGACAAAGAGATCGGAGCGGCACTTGGAATCGCGACCGCGACCACCCAAAAGCACGTCGCACGCCTCTTGAAGCGCCTCGATGTCCCGAATCGCGCGGCGGCAGTCGCGGTGACGCTCGTCTAGCGGCTAGACCGCCGGCCGAAGACGCCGCATCGAGGGGCGGCCGAGAACGCCGTCGCAGGCCCGAAGAAGCTCGTCCCATAGCTCCCCGGAGACCTCTCTCCGAGCGACCATGTGCTGCCCCGGTTCGACGATCTCGTCTCCGCTGGCGAGGAAGTCGGCCTTCGCCGGGTCATGGAGATCGAGGTACCAGCCCGCGCGCGAGAGCCGGGTCCCTTCAGCCACGAGCGGCATCGCGGCGAGGTCGGCGTCGGAGAACGAAAGGAGCACCCGGTGCTCGGCCCGGACGTCCTTTGCCGTTCGCCGGTCGACCCCCGCCTGGGGACCGACGCTGTCATCGGACATAAGCACTTCCCACCGGCGAGAGGTGCCGCGCGG
>Ga0209474_10001418_pt1 | contig 23484 bp, 17 predicted proteins | sample GraSoiAngelo_145_FD_185902 | JGI IMG/M metagenome (GOLD analysis project Ga0209474, IMG submission 185902) | Grasslands soil microbial communities from the Angelo Coastal Reserve, California, USA - 14_1009_05_20cm (SPAdes) (version 2) | ecosystem: Environmental > Terrestrial > Soil > Grasslands...
AATCTCGGATTTGCCAATGACATGGGTGAAGAGCGGGGATACCTCCTCGCCGGGACGGGAGACGACAAGACCGATATTGTTGTATATGCCGAGTTTTACAACCGGGCCGCGATCTATTCGCGCGATGCCGATATCTCGCACAGTGCGGACTTCACACCGTTTGGCGGAGTGGACCTTCGTAGCGTTAACTATGCCGGGCGTGTTGGAAGCTTCGTCTACCAGCCAAGCCTTAACGGTGGCGCGCGATCACCCACGCCACATGCATTTCCGAGTTTATTTAACGATCCGCAATACAAGCCGGTCTCCAGTCTGCCGCGGGCGCAACAGTTGTTTAACACTTTCGATTTCACGCCGGCGATGGCTCCGGTGGACCGTGAATACCTCTACGGCTCACTCGATACCAAGCTTTGCCAGCAATACTTGGAGCTTTTTGGTGATTTCAAATATGTGCGCGGTTTCTGGGACGGCGCGCAGGCGCCGGCTCCATTTACGCCGGACGTTTTCACGGATGCAACTAACCCCCTTGGGATAAGTTCCCATGGCATTAGCGTACCGATTCAGAACGCGTTCAATCCGTTCACAGTGCCGGACTACATCTCACCGGGCGGTGCAGACCCGAAATTTCCAGGGGCTCAAGTAAGTGCTGCACCTTCCGGTACAGAGTTCACGAGGGGGGTGCGTTACCGTGCATTGGAAGCGGGGCCGCGTACCGACAAGATTACGACCCAGAACTACGAGTTCACCGGCGGTCTCAAGGGTAATCTCGGTGAGTTTGGAGATTACTTTAACACCTGGAACTGGGAAAGCGGGTTCCGCTATAGCGAAGATCAGCGCATCGAGCGCTTTGGCGGGATCGTCGACAACAATGCGCTGCGCGCCGCCTTACTCGACACCGATCCGGCAACCGCCTTTAATCCATTCGGCATTAACCAGAACTCGCCCGCCGTAATTGATAACGTTTTTGTCAGCACCACTCGTCTCGGTACGACCTCCCTGATACTCGAAGACCTTAAGTTATACGGTGACCTCTGGAATCTTCCAGCAGGGGCCATCTCCTTCGCTATCGGCGGCGAACACCGGACCGAGCACGCATCGGATCAGCCTGACGCGCTAACGGCTTCCGGTCAAACAATTGGCTCGAATGCCTTCGCCGGCAACTTCGGCCCAACCAAGGGGAGCCGGGACGTCTGGTCCATTTACTGGGAGGTTCGTGTCCCAGTCACGAGCCCCGTCTGGAACTGTCTTGGTCTCTACAGCCTGGAATTAGGTTACCAGGAACGATATGACAACTACAGCGACTTCGGAGGTTCAGAAAGGCCGAAGGTATTCCTTCGGTGGCAGCCGATCGATTCGGCACTGACTTTTCGCGCCACCTATAACGAAGCGTTTCACGCTCCAACCTTGAGGGATTTGTTCGGCGGCGCGTTACAAGGAACTTCCTTCGTCTTCGATCAGCGGAGCCCGGCTACCGAATTTTTAGTTCCGATATCCATTGGCGGTAACCCAAATCTGCAGCCTGAGACGGCGTATGAATGGACTTATGGCGCTGTCGTTACGCCCGGCAAGTGGTGGAGCCCGGTGCAAGGCCTAACAATCAGCGCGGACTTCTACCACATCGATATCCGCGGTGTTACCGCCCAGTTGACTGCGCAGTTTCTTGTAGATCACGAGGACGAATTTCCAGGTCTGGTCATACGTGGCCCGTCAACTGGGCCGGATGACCCTTTCGGCCCGATCGTTCGTCTGCTCCTTCTGGAGGAAAATCTAGGGCGATTCATAGAAGAGGGCTGGGATTACGAGGCGGTTTATTCCTTCGACACCTCGAGACTCGGCCATGGTGACTGGGGCACCGTGACCCTGAGGCTCAATGGTAATTATCTTGACCGTGCCGTGCTTCAAGCAACTCCTGATGCGCGCGAAAAGTCGGTTGTGGGGAAGTTCGGCGCCGGCTTCCTCCGGACCGGTGCTGCTTTCGGGTCTGGCTCGTTTACGCACAACCGTTGGTACGCGAGTCTGTTTTACGACGGCCCACCGGGCTCGTCGCTCGGGGGACTGGATACCGGTCTCATCGTTCACTACATTGGCGACTACTGGGATGACAGACTTTTTACGTCGGACCAAAAGCCTCGCAAGGTCCGTGAATGGACGACGCTGGACTTAGTCCTCAACTACACGTTCAACTTGTCTGCCTCCGTGGCGCAGAACGAAGTCGCCGGATTTGCCAGGGATGGCGGCAAGAACTCGAAGATGAAAGATGGCAAGGGAAAGAACGTCATGCCGGTCTCTACCGCTGAGTACAATCCGTGTGGCCGGCGGGCATGGCTTAATAACACGACGATTACCCTCGGCTTAAACAACGTCTTCGACCTGGCACCGCCGTTCGTCGCCGGCTCCGGCGAAAACGGCTACGATGAGGCGACAGCTAATATCAAGGGGCGAACCTGGTATGTGGCGTTGACCAAGCGTTTCTAAAGCTGCTGTAGCATCTCGAGACTGAGCGGACCCGCGGCACAATCTTGCCCTTCTGCCGGTGGAGAAAGATTCCATCAACGGCTTAAAAATGATCAGGTATTCGGCGATGATCGCTGCCATTCGGTTGTTACAGCTCTTGGCGGAAAACTCGCGAGCCGCACTACAGGAATGCGCTGCCATGAAGAAGCGCGCCAACACCGGCTTACGTCTCGCGATCATCGCGGGCGTCCTTCCTTCGGTCAGTGCGGCGTCAGCGCAAGATGTCACACCCATGCCGCAGACAACCGGCCAGCCCGTTGTTACGGCGGTCGAAGTAATCGTGACCGGCTCAAACATTCCGACTTCCGAAGAAGTCGGTCCGGACCCGGTCGATACTTATCGCAGGGAGGATATTACCCGGCTTGGGGTGCGTTCAGCCACTGACCTTATCCAGAAGTTGCCTGCCGCTACTGGATCGGCAATCAATGAAAACGTCGTCAACGGCGGTGACGGCCGCGTGGAAATTAACCTGCGCGGTATTCTCGCTAAGGAAACTCTGGTCTTGCAGGACGGACGCCGTCTGGCGCCGGTTGGCTTTGCCGGTGATACGGTCGACCTCAACACGATTCCGCTCGGGTTGATCGATCACATCGACGTCCTGAAGGACGGGGCTTCCGCCATTTATGGCGCGGACGCGGTCGCCGGTGTGTTCAACGTTTGGTTGATCCACAGGTTCCGTGGCCTCGAGCTCTACTCCAGCTATGGCAACACCAATCTCGGCTTTGCCAATGACGCGGGTGAAGAAAGGGGATATCTCCTCGCCGGTACTGGAGACGATAAAACGGACATTGTAGTTTACGCCGAGTTTTACAATCGGGCCGCAATCTTTTCGCGCGACGCTGATATTTCTAGTAATGCGGACGTCACGCGGTTTGGCGGCCCGGATAACCGTAGCGGTGCGTTCGCCGGCCACGTGGGCCCGCCGCCGTCATTGGTACCCCCGGGTGGCCCTGACAGCTTTGTTTACCAGCCAGGTTTGAATGGTGGCGCGCTAACACCCACGCCGCACGCATACCAAGACGTAGCGCACGACCCGCAATATGTGCCCTTTGCTAGTCTTCCGCGGGAACAACAGCGCTTTAACTTCGCAGACCGAACTCCGGCACTCCCCGCGGTCGACCGCGAATATCTCTATGGCTCGCTCGACCGCAAAATTTGCGACCAATACTTGGAGCTTTTTGCCGACTTCAAATATGTGCGCACTTTCTGGGATAGCGCGCAGGCGCAGCTTCAATTTACTCCTGATGTATGGACGGATGTGACGCACCCCTTCTTCATCACTCCCACGGGGTACGGCTTCAGTGTACCGATTCAGAACCCATTCAATCCATTCACCGTGGCGGAGTACACTTCGCCTGGAGGATTTGATCCGAGGTTCCCGCAATCTCAATCAAGTGCTGCACCTCCAGGCACTCAGTTCACCACCTTCGTCAGATACCGTGCGTTGGAAGCCGGGCCGCGCACCTTCAAGATTACAACGGATAATTACGAGTTTACCGGCGGCCTCAAAGGTAATTTGGGTGAGTTTGGTGATTACTTTAAGACATGGAACTGGGAAACCGGTTTCCGTTATAGTGAAGATAGCCGAGTGGAGCGCGACGGCGGGGTCGTCGACACCGATGCTTTGCGTCAGGCATTGCTCGATACCAATCCGGCAACCGCCTTCAATCCATTCGGCCTCAACCAAAACTCGCGCGCGGTGATTGACAAGATATTCGTCACCACCCATCACCTCGGCAGGACGTCGTTGACCCTCGAGGACTTGAAGTTGATCGGCGACCTGTTCAATCTCCCGGCCGGCCCGATCTCGTTCGCGGTTGGCGGTGAACGTCGCACCGAACGCGCCAGCGATCAGCCCGACGCGCTCATCTCGTCCGGCCACACCCTTGGCGGTGTCACCTTTGCATCAACCAGAGGAAGCCGGGACGTCTGGTCCATCTATTGGGAGGTTCGTCTACCTGTTACGAGTCCCGCCTGGAACCTTCCTGGCCTCTATAGCCTGGAATTAGATTACCAGGAGCGATTTGACGACTTCAGTGATTTCGGTGGCACCGAAAGGCCGAAGTTCTCATTGCGCTGGGAGCCGATCGACTCGGCTCTGACCATTCGCGCCACCTACAGCGAAGCGTATCACGCTCCGACCCTAAGCGATTTATTCCGCGGGCCACTGGTGGGAGCTGCGGATCCTGTATCTGATCCGCGGAGTCCAGCTACCGGCTCAATCGTTGCCACGAACTTGAGCGGTAATCCGAATCTGCAACCAGAAACGGCCTATGAATGGACTTATGGCGCTGTCATTACACCCGGCAAATGGTGGAGCCCGCTTCAGGGTCTGACGCTCCAGGCCGACTTCTACCACATCGATCTCCGCGCCGTCACCGTGCAGTTGGATCCGCAGTATCTTATAAACCACGAGGACCAATTCCCAAGGCAGGTCATACGCGGCCCTTCCACCGGCCCGGATGACGCGTTCGGCCCGATCGTTCTTCTCCTACTTCCGGAACAAAATCTAGGTCGGATTATACAGGAGGGCTGGGATTACGAACTAGCGTATTCGTTTGACACCGCAAGGCTAGAGCACGGTGACTGGGGGACGCTGACCGCGACATTGAACGGCACTTATATTGATCGTGTAAGTCTTCAAGCCGTCGCTGGTGGACCGGAACACAGTGTTGTCGGCAAGTTCGGTGGCGGCTTCCTCGGAACTGCAGGCGGTGGTTCATTTACGCACAATCGCTGGTACGCGAGCTTGTTCTACGACGGCCCGGCCGGCTCACCGCTGGCTGGACTCGATACCGGCTTTATCGTGCACTACATCGGCCAGTATTGGGATATTAAGGATTTCACCAAAGACGGCCAGGGTCGCAAGATCCGTGAATGGGTTACGCTAGATTGGATGCTCAATTATACCTTTAACTTCGCGGCGCCCGCAGCGCAGAATGAAGTGCCCGGGTATGCCAAAGATAACGGCAAGAACGGGAAGGTGACCGGGATCAAGGACAAAAACGTGATGCCGGTATCCACCGCGGAATACAGTGCATGCGGTTGGCGAGCATGGCTCAATAACACAACGATCACGCTTGGCGTGAACAACGTTTTTGATTTAGCGCCGCCATTCGTAGCCGCCGCCAATGAAAACGGCTACGACGAGCAGACAGCCAACATCAAGGGGCGAACCTGGTATGTGGCACTGAAGAAGCGCTTCTAAAACTCCTGGAGCATCTCGAGACTGAGCGGACCCACGACACAATTTTGCCCTTCTGCCTGTGGAGAAAGATTCCATCAACGGCTTAAAAATGATCAGGTATTCGCCGATGATGGCCGCATGGGTTGGCGACAAAGATCTCGCCTGCGAACAGCTTGCAATCGTCGTCCACTCTCCGGACGACCTCAGCCACGGCAATTTGAAACTGCTCACGCTTTGGGATCCACTGCCAGCGACCCGCGCTCTGAGGAAATCGTCGCCTCCCTCGTGCCGAAGGACGCGTCAAAGAAGTGGCTGCGCCACCCTGTCGACGTGCCGATTCTCGTAACGTCCAGCTAAGGAAGAGATTCTACGAAACTTATTCGCCTACGTTTCGCAGCGGTCGAGTCCGACCAGGAATTTCTATTCGCGATGCCTGCCCTATCGACTGCGCTCGGCAAGCAGTGCGCGACTCTTTTGGCACAAAGGGCGACAATTTTTCGGAGCGGGGATTGCCTCGAGGCGAACACCTTAACCGCATCAGTTTTAATTGACCCACGCTGGGGTTTGGCGCGGATGGAACGCACCAAATCCCATGATCGATCAGAGCTCGAACCTGGTGCCAGCAGTCTCAGCACATACAGTTGCAAGTAAGACGCCGTTTGGGGCATAGACCTTGACGGTTGCGGACCCCGTATTGGCGTTTCCTGTCGAATCCACGGTTGTTTCCCCCGCAATGATCGTCCAGCCCGTAAAGACGTTCAGGGAATTAAACGTGAAGAATTTGAAGCGAAACGCATAGCTATTGTCAGTGGTATGGCGCCAAACACCTTCTCCAGGCGTCTTCAGAGCCTGCGGTGTCCCCCCGTTCGACTCCACTACGGTGCCTCCCGCCGCGTATTCTATTAGTGACGGGAAGCTCCTTATCACGTGACCTGCGCAATCGGTTAGAGTTATTTGCATCTGCCACGTCCCTTGAAGTGTTCCGCCTTGCGTGCCCTGCCCGGACGCCGTTGCGGCAACCATGGTGAGTAACGCACAGGCGACCACTAAGGGAGCCATTATGCTCTTAACTAATTTTGTTTTCATAACTGTTACTTACTTTCATTGTTTTGGCCTTCTTTAATTTCTCATCGTGAGGAATCATTTCTGGCCGTTCACTCAGGTACTCCGTAAAATTTGGCGGGGCGTTACGCGGAAAGTTGCGCGTCGGTGTAATTTCGAGGCTCACGCTGCTGCATCGAATTCTCGGATGGCAAGGAGGGCGCCGTGAGTGAGCTTCCAGCCTCGCGGTCACGCAAGCGCCAATTGGGAGCTAACTCCCTTACCGCACGCTTGACCCTCCCATGTCGGGAGGTGTCAAGCGTGCATGATATGCCCCCTGAGCAGCTTTCTTATTGTTTCTTTGCGACGCCGCGGCTGACATCTAGACCATCGGCTGCGCCCAACTGCAATTCCATAGCACCATCAACGATGACGAATGCCCGCGTGTGGTTAGCGCCGTTACTGAACCACTGCATCGTGCCCGTGCCATCCGGGTTCACTGTGTAGGTTGCGACGATGGGGTTATCGGCGGTGCCACGTTGAATGATGAAGCCGCCAAGATCGGCGGTATCATGAAACTCAAACGTGCCAAGGCCGTCAAACCACAAAACGCCGACGCTATCGGCCGGAACGTTTGTCGTGTTGTTATTCGGGTTGCTAGGTCCTAAGTGCTCGCCGTAACTGCTGTACCCATAAACGCCAGTGAGGCTTGCATTGGTATAGTTCGTAGCGAAGTGGCCGCTCGCATTAACCGTTGGGACTAGTGACAAAGCCACGGCAAAGAGCAGCACCGCTGCGAACATAATGTTTTTATTTTTCATAACTTAATTTTCTTTCTATTGTTTTGGCCTTCCGTGGCTTCCCACCGTGAGAGGTCACTTCGGGCTGTTCAGAGGTGTACTCCGTAAAATCCGCCGGTTCGTTACGCGGAAAATTAAGAAGATTAGGAACCGCCGATGTCGCGGATGCCACCGCTCGATTCCTAGCTGGCGTCCGCCGCGGCGGACACCCTACAATTGGATGCTCGATTCGACACGCCAGGTCCAGCAACCGCGGGACGCCCTACCTTTCTGTATCCGCGTTATCCGTGCAATCCGCGGTGAATTTTACTTCGGTGCAGAGTTCACGGCTGCTTTTGATCGCAGAGTTTTCGGAAAGCGGGGTTGGCGCGCAACGGATCCCAGATCGGGTCGATCCTTAAAAGCGCCGGCGTAACAACCCCTGGGCCGTAAAGCCAGCTATAATAGGGCGTTTGTAACAGCTGGGCGAGCGTTGTGATCGCACGGCGGTTTTCGCCGAAAATCGTCTGAATGAGGGCTAGGTTCTCTTGGCGGGCAGGGGCGTCCGCCGCATCTTTGGTACGGGGCAGAAGCATGATTAAACGCTCTGCTGCCGCTAGCGCCGATTCCTTCTCCCCCATGGCCGCATAAGCTTGAGATAGCCCTGCCGCAAGGTTGACGTCGCCTATCTGATCTCTGTGGAGCTGCTCGAGTGTATTGCGCGCCTGTTCAGCAGTAGCCTTTGCGCCAGCCGTATCGCCAGCACGGCGTTGCATCAAGGCAAGATCCACCTGAGCAAGACCTCTCCAGTAATCAGAAGCAAAGGGGAATTGGGCCAAGTGGGCTTGCAGCAAGCGAACCGCCTCACCGTAATTTCGTTCAAGTCTCAATTGAGTGATCTTGGTTCGAAAGGCCCAGTCCGCATTCGTTTGCGCGTTTACCTCCGCCAACAATCTAGCGGCTTCCGGCAGATTACCCTGAGCTTGATAAATAGTGGCCTTTCCCGCCGTCACATCCGGATCGTTTGGCCTAATGTCCAGCGCTCGGTCATAGATCTTTAGCGCTGTCGCGAATTGTCTAAGCGGGCCGTAAGTCCATGCCGCGCCTATAAGTAACTCCACATTACGTGGGTCGAGGGCGAGGGCTTGCTCGTGGTAGGCAATGCTTTCATTCCAGTGTCCCTCGCGTCGGGCAACTCGCCCGAGGGCCATTAGCACCTCACTGCTGCCTGGTAACGTTTTGCTGATGCGACCGAACGTGGTTCTGGCGGGCCCGTAATCACGGAGCACTTGGTATTGATAATAACCCAGGGCGAGCAGGGTTTCAGGTGAGTTCGGTTGCAGTTTCTGCGCTTTCTCCAAAGCACGCTTCGCTGCGTCGCGCCGAGTAACATCGGTGCCGCTATCGAAGTAGATACTCGAGTCCATGCGAGAGAGCCGCGCCCAAGCGATCGCAAAATTGGAGTCAAGCTGCACCGCCCGCTCATAAAAACTGGTAGCTTTCTCTTCGAGGCCGCGAGAGCTAGAGCTGGGCAAGGAGCCGGACATGCTGCGTATTTCAAAAGCCAAGCCGCGCAGGTACGCATCGTAAGCCTCTGGATTGTTTGTTGGTTTAACTGCTAACGCCTCCTCCTCGCGGCCAGTTAGCTTTGCCTGCAACGACTCCGCTATTCGTTTGGCGATCTCGCTCTCGACACCCAACATATCAGTCAAATTTCGATCATAGCTCTCGGCCCATAGGTGGGAATCGGTTTGGGCGTTAATTAACTGCACATTGACCCGCACCTGATCAGCTACTTTTTGCACACTACCCTCCAGCACGTTTGCTACGCCAAGCTGCTTTGCGATCTGGGAGAGATTGCGAGGTTTGCTCTGGTAGTGCTGCGTGGAAGTGTGCGAGATGACTTTCAGATCCGCGATGCTAGCCAGCCGCGTCAGAATCTCCTCTTGAATGCCCTCCGCGAAATAAGTGTTATCTGGATCGGGGCTGAGGTTTTCAAACGGAAGCACTGCGACTCCGTTTGTTACCGGTTGACGAATAAATTCACTTTTCCACACGATCCAGCCCGCAGCTGCCGCCAATGCGATCAGGGACGCTGCAAGTAGCGCCCTGGTTGGATTGCGTTGTAACCATTTCCTTCCTCGCGCGAAAATTCCAGTGTGCCGGGCCCGGATTGGTTCATGCCTTAGCCAACGTTCGAGATCTTCGGCCAGCGCGAGAGCGGAAGAATACCGGCGCTTTGGATCTTTCTCGAGGCATTTAAGGCAAATTGTGCTGAGATCGCGATCTATTTTCGGATTTAAGAGACGCGGTTGCCGCGGCTCGGTATCCAAGAGGAGCTTGATGGTCTCGTAGGTTGTTCCACCGGCAAACGGCGGCTGACCTGTCAGCAATTGGTAAAGTACTGCGCCAAGCCCATAGACATCTGTAACGCTGCCGATAGCTGCGTTGTTTCCCACTGCTTGTTCTGGCGCCATGTAACTAGGCGTGCCCAAAACTTCCAGTGTGCGTGTCACGGTGCTTTCTGTCTCAACCAAACGCGCCAGGCCGAAATCGGTCAGATGCGGTTCGCCTTTTGCATCCAGCAGGATGTTCCCTGGTTTGATGTCTCGGTGAAGAATTCCGTGTTCATGCGCGTAATGCACAGTGCGAGCCACCCTCGCGACTAATTCCGCCGCCTGCCGGCTCGACATCGGCGCGTGCCTGACTACTTCATCAAGCTGGCCGCCTTCGACAAACTTCATGCTGAAGTAGCATGAGCCATCACGCTCGCCGACTTCGTGGATTGGAACGATACCGGGATGCTCCAGGCGAGCTGCCGCTTCCGCTTCGAGGCGAAAGCGCTTCAGGTGCGCCTTACTCGCCCACTGGCCAAGGCTAATGACTTTTACAGCGACTGTGCGATTGAGACTCTTTTGGCGCGCACGAAACACGACGCCCTGACCACCGCGACCGATCTCCTCCAGCAATTCGTAATCGCCTAACTCTCCCAGCATCTCGGCAGCGCGCGCTGCTTTTTTTCCATCGGGCCCAGCTGTTACAGCGCCGCGTGAAAGTTTGTCCACGCCGCCGGGGTCACTGACCCCCGCTACAGATGCTTCCGAGGGCATCGCCAGCGCTGTCTTCAAGACGCATCTGGGGCAAAGCCCTTCAGGGGCGTCCGAAAAAATTTTGGCGCCGCACTTCCGGCAAATTCTGATTACCCTAAGCATTGTCGGAGTCTCCCGCGTACTCTCCCTTGGTACTCCGTAAAATTCTCCCATACGTTACGCCTCGATCACGGCAATGAGATGGCGCAGCTCATCTTCGATATCGCCGGGCGTCGCAACGGTGTGAGCAATCTCCTCTCGCAATAATGATTGATAGCGTTGGCGAAATCGGTAAAACGCCTGCCGGAGCGCATTTTCGGTCATGCCCAATTGCGCGGCGATGTCCGCCTGTGACGGCGAGCCCGGTTCATCCGGCAGCAATTGCTTCAATGAATCGAACAAGGCAGCGTTGCCTACCGCCCGGTATTCATCCTTTAATCGGCTGAGCACGTGTTCCAGAATCGTCAAAGCCCACCGGCGTTCGTAAATCATTTCGGCAGTCACTGGATCGGATGATTCCATCTCGATCCGCTCATCAACGCGCAGTCGTTCTAACGGGATCAGTCGCTGTCCTTTGCCTCGCTTGATCGCCATCGCGCGACGCCGTTCGTCGGCAAGAAAATATTTCAATGCCCCAAGCAGAAAAGAACGAAGTCGTCCTTTTTCCTTGCGGACGGCACTCAGCCTTTTGCGCTCCAGCAACTGCGCAAAAAAACCCTGCGTAACATCCTCCGCCTCCTCTCGTCCAAGGCCCTCTCGTCTGACGAAGCTATAGACAGGTCGCCAATAAGTGCGGCAAAGGTTTTCCAAGGCCTCCTGTGCCGCGGGCGATTCGCCCTGCGCCTCCAGCACCACGCTCCACTGAGTGGTGGTAAACGCGACAATTCCTCTTTGCGTTCTCGGAGCGACCTGATCTCCTGACGCCTGATGCTCGTCAACAGGCACGTTGCGATCTAAGTGAAAACCGGCAAGAAAATCAAGGCTGTAAGTCTGGGGCGATTGGTAAAGGATTTAATCCAATTGTTAGATCATTATTCTTCTGTCGCCGTGTCGATGGCCGCCGCGGCAGCTGCCTTCCATTCGGCATTGGACGCATTCGAGTTGCGCTCAGGGCAGGCTGTTGAACGTTTTGTTCTGTGAGATCCGACCAAAGCGCGCTTTTGATTGTCGCTCATGGATCGACGCTGAATCCGGATTCGAGCGCGCCAACTTGGACACACGCACGCGAAATTCAGCGGCGCAAAGTTTTTGCCGATGTCCGATGCGCGTTTTGGAAAGAGGAACCGAGCCTGCGCGACGCGCGATTTTTTTTCGCCGACGAGACGATGAGTGAGGTTTTTGTCGTCCCGAATTTCATCAGCGAAGGTTATTTCACCCAGACAGTGATTCCGCGGGAGCTGGAGTTGGATGGTCCGATTACGACGCGCGCGAACGGACAGATTTGGATTTATTGCGAACCGGTAGGGAACAATCCGCTCGTAACCGAGCTATTGCTCGCGCGCGCCCATGAAATCGCGCCTGAGGCCGAGCCGACCGAGACTGCGCTGCTCATTGTCGCGCATGGAACGGAATTAAACGACAACAGCGCGGTGGCGGCCAAACGCGAAGCGGAACGCATTCGCGCGCGCGGCGAATTCGCCACCGTCGCGAACGCCTACATGGAAGAATCGCCATTGATCGCGGAGTGGGACCAACTCACCAATGCGCCAAATGTGATCGTCGTTCCATTTTTTATCGCAGACGGCTTGCACAGCTATGAGGACATACCGAAATTGCTCGGTATCGAATCCCAAGTTATGGACCTCTTCCGCAAAAATCCGCATCGAGTTCGGGGGCGCTCATTGTATTACGGGAAGGCGATCGGAACGGATTCGCGATTTGCCGATATCATCATTGAGCAGACGTTAAATGCGCGTAGCGTTACCCATGCCGGCTAGGAAAACAACGAAGTCGCGCCGAATGCCGGAGAAGCAGTTCCGACGCGACCGCAAAGGCCGGGCGCTTCAGGAAATTGGCGCGACGATCGTCGCCGGCGGAAAAGGACCGGGCGTGGTGGAGGAAATTGCCGAGTTAGTGCAACGCACCTGCAAATACCGCTGGGTCGGCGTTTACAAAATCAAACGCAACGATTTCGTCATCGAAGCAGCGACCAATAAAATGAAGCCAGCCTGCCCACGGTTTCCGGTCACCCAAGGATTGAGCGCCAAGGCAAAGGAAGAACGCCGCACCGTGATGGTCCCCGACGTACGCAAGGAGCCCTGTTTTCTGCCAAACTTTTGGTCGACAAAATCAGAGGTGATCGTGCCAATTATCGATGACGAACACGATCGCGTTCTGGGCGTGATTAATGTGGAAAGCGCGAAGGTCAACGCTTTCGACAAATCGGATCGCGATTTTCTCGAAGGGGTCGCCCGCATCATCTGGCGCGCCCTTCGGTGAAGGAATCCCAGCGGCTCCTCCAAGCGCTGATGGCGGAGAACGTTTCGCGGATCGGACAACTGGAAATCGTCCCGTCTAACGGAGGATTTGTCCTCTGTCATCGGGATGACGTTGGGCGCAACGATCTGAGAAACGGCGAAATCGACGATGCATTCGAGATTGCGAAGTTCGACGAAGCCGGAAATTATCGGCCGCTGAAAACGGCGCCGAACTTGCGCCGTGGCTGGAAAATTTTCGCGCGCGACCTTTTGCAGGTCGAACAAGTAATTGATGCGATTTATCCGGGCCGGATCGCACTCCTGCGCGCATTCAAATCGGGTCAGCTCACCAGCACCTCATTGCGCGAGACCTTGAATCGTCAGAGTGGAATGTACCGCATCGCGGCAAAAATTTCCGACGAACAGATCGATGGCCTGGTTGGAAATTTTTGCCGGTCCAATGGCGGGTGTTTGCGCACAATTTTGTGGAAGCGCGATGCCAGCGGCAAAACTGCATCGTCCAAGCTACCGCCGGAGAAATTCGACCCGGCAGTGAATCAGTATTTCAGTACCGCAATGCCGGCGACCGCGGCTACAGAGTCCCTCCCGTTACTGTGTCAGGAAGCGTGTAACCTGCTCGTCGCTGCATGTCGCGATGCGGTGAAGGGAGAAAGCGCTGCGCCGTTGGCGCCCTAGGATCCCCGGTGGGGAAACCTACCTCTGTCATGTCGAGCGTAGTCGAGACATCTCTTATTTTTTGAGGAGAGAATAGCTAGAAATTCCTCGACTGCGCTTCGCTGCGCTCGGAATGACAGGATTAGAAGGCTTGCAGCCTGTGCGCCCAGCGGAGTTGCACTCCGCTGCGACGCCTCATTGCAAAAAAACAACGAACGCGCGCAACATGCCCGCTTGGCGCACAGGCCACAGGCCTGTGTTCCTTGCGATGAGTTCTCGCGATGTTTGCGGCGGTCATAGACCGCCGCTACAGCAGAAAAATGATCGTTCGCGCACGCATTGTCGTCACGATGGACGGCAAGGCGATTGAAGATGGCGCGGTGCGGGTCACTGGCAATCGCATCGTTGAAGCCGGGAAATTTTCGGCGTTTGCCTCTGACAACAATGAAATCATCGATCTCGGGGAGTCCGTTCTCTTGCCAGGTTTAATCAACGCCCATTGTCATCTCGACTACACCTGTTTGCGCGGCAAAATTCCACGACAGAAATCGTTCACCAATTGGATTCGCGTTATCAACGCGGAGAAGGCAAAGCTAACAGCCGAAGATTATGTCACATCGATCAACGCCGGTTTTGCCGAAGCACAACGGTTTGGGACGACCACAATCGCGAATTTGACCGCGTTCCCTGAGCTGATTGCGAAAATAAACCCACCGATCCGGCCGTGGTGGTTTGCGGAGCTAATTGATGTGCGCGAGCCGGAGCGCGCCAATGAGATGGTCGAATCCGCAACTGACTCGCTGAAGCGCACAGAAAATTGGGGCTTGGCGCCGCACGCGCCATTTACCGCTTCCGAGAATCTGTCCCGCGACTGCCAGGAAATTGCATTACGCGAAAATATTTTGCTGACAACGCATTTGGCGGAATCGTGCGAGGAAATGGAAATGTTTCGCGATGCGTCCGGCCCGCTTTACCAATTTCTGAAAGAGATCGGGCGCGAAATGACGGATTGCGGGTATGACACGCCGCTGAGAAGATTTTTGAGACGCCTCGGAGATGCCTCCCTAGGGGGTTGGATCGTCGCACACTTGAATGAACTGTCGGAAAGCGATTTCGACTTGCTGAGAGAAATCCGGCATAAGTTCTCCATCGCGCATTGTCCTCGCAGCCACGCCTATTTCGGGCACGTGGCTTTCCAGTTCGAAAGATTGCAACGACTCGGCTTCAACGTTTGTCTCGGAACGGATAGTCTCGCGAGCAATGATGATTTGAGCTTGTTCGCTGAAATGCGCGCATTTCAAAAGCAATTTCCCAAGGTTCCGGCGGAAAGAATTCTGGAGATGGTGACGATAAATCCCGCACACGCCTTACGGCAGGAAAATGAGCTTGGTAGAATCGAACGGGGTTTTCTGGCAGATATGATAGCTTTGCCTTTTACAACGTCGGAGAACGTTTACCAAACAATTCTCAATTTTGTCGGCAAAGTTCCATGGTTCATGCTCCATGGTAGAACCGTGGCAATTCACTAACTTTTTCCGTATTCCCTCTTTCTTTTTCTCAAAAGTGAAATATTCTCCGCGCTGCGAATGGCCAAGATCGTAATCATCGATGACGAGCCGGCGATGGTCGAAGTCATCGTCACCCTTTGCCGGGAAAAAGGTCACCAGGTTTTCCCTTTCAACGCCGCGCAAAAAGCAGTCGAGCAAATGGATTCGATTCAGCCCCACGTCGTCATTGCCGACATTCGAATGGAAACAATGACCGGCTTCGACGTGCTCCGGCACGTGCGCGAGCATCTCCGGCAAACCGCCGTGATTTTGATCACCGCGTACGCCTCCGTGGAGACCGCGGTCGAAGCGATGAAGATGGGCGCGTACGATTACGTGACCAAGCCGTTCAAGATCGACGAGCTGCAAATGACCGTACAACGCGCCCTCGATTATCAGGCGGCGTTGCGGGAGAACGTTTACCTCCGCAAGGAGCTCAAGAACAAATACAAATTTGAGAACATCATCGGCACAAGCCGAAAAATGCAGCTCGTTTACAGCCTGATTAACAAAGTCGCCGACACCGACAGCACGGTTTTGATCCAGGGCGAAAGCGGGACCGGCAAGGAATTGGTCGCGCGCGGACTGCACTTTAACAGCAATCGTCAGCATCATCCTTTCGTGGCGATCAATTGCAGCGCCTTACCGGAAAATTTGCTGGAGTCGGAATTGTTCGGGCACAAAAAGGGCGCGTTCACCGGCGCAGTGGCGGACAAACGGGGATTGTTCGAAGAAGCAAATCTCGGCACGATTTTTCTGGACGAAGTCAATTCCATGGCGCCGCAATTGCAGACGAAACTGCTGCGCGTTTTGCAAGAGCGCGAAGTGCGGAGAGTGGGCGACAACAAAAGCTCGCCCGTAAACGTGCGCGTGGTTGGCGCAACCAACGAGGCTCTTATGCCGAAGCTAAAAGACGGGACCTTTCGTGAAGATCTTTACTATCGACTGGCAGTTATCCCGATCGAGATTCCGCCCTTGCGTGAACGTCTGGAAGATGTGCCACTGCTGGTGAACCATTTCCTGCAGAAGCAATCTTCAGCCGCCAGCGGCGACACAAAGAAGATCGATCCCAAAGCGGTCGATATCCTTTGCCATTACGATTACCCGGGGAACGTGCGCGAGCTGGAGAATGCGATCGAGAGGGCCTGCGCTTTGTGCGAGAACGACATGATTCTGCCGGCGGATTTGCCGCCGAACATTGTTGCCACCGCGCTGGGTGAAAAAGCCGACCAAGCGCGCGCCGCGATGCCAATCGGCGAACCGCTCGACGATTTCATTCAGCAACAGGAGCGCGGTTATATCGAGGCCACCCTGGCGCATTGCGGCGGTTCGCGCGAAAAGGCCGCAACCATGCTTGGAATTAGCATGGCGACGCTCTACCGTAAGGTCGAGCCTAAGAAAAAGTAGGAGCCGATTCCGGCGGATGATGTCCGGCCTGGTTTAGCCGCGTTTGCTGTAAATGCGGAGTTGCTCGGCCTCTTTTTGCATTTCATCAAGAGCTTCGAGCGCGGCTTGCTGCTGTTTCAAGATTTCATCATTCTGCGCTTTCAGTTCCTGGAGCTGCTTGATGTTTTCCGCCGTCTCCGCCTGTTGTTTCGCGTCCTCGGCGGGAGCGGGCGCTGCCGCATGCAGTGGAACCGGTGTTGGCTGGATAGTTTGAGCAACACCGAGGACAGCACAGGCAAGCATCGCCAGGCTGATTATGAATATTCGGAGCGTTTGCATCATCGGCCTCCGCGACTTGAGTAAATTCGCGCGACCCGAATACTTTCGGCGAGGGTAGCGAGTTTTTCGTTGATCTTGACTTGATTGGCCGCGATGGCGGCCTGTTGCGCTCGAACTTCCGTTATTAGCGCAGCCACCTCCGCCTGGGCGGGATTATGTTGTGGAGCCTGCGCTGGCGCGGAAGAGACGAGCGTAACGAGTGCGCAAAACGCAAACAGGAGCGTCGGTTTCATAGACAGTGGGATGCTCAAGAGCAATTCGCGTTCCCGTAAATTCGTAAGTAGCTCAGGTAGTGGTACAGTTTGGAGGCCCATTTGTTATGGTTTTTATAGACAACGGCGCTGCGGATGTGGGAACATTGCGAATGACGTTCAGCCGTCGGATGACGGTTGTAACTAAAAAATAAATACAACGTGGGTTCCCCCGCCCGTCGGGTAAATTCCCGGCGGGCGCTCTTTTCATCTAATCAGCCAAGGCCACAAGTTCGTCTAGTGACCAAATGTGCAGATACGCCTGCTTCCATTGCGGGGGTAAACACGCAGCGTTTGGTGAATCCGGCAAAAATTTTAGTGCATGTAATGAAGGGCTTACTGCGGCCTCGAGTGTTTCAAACTGTACCACTACCGTAGCTCAACCGAGCGTTCCTCCTCAATCTGCGGCGTGGAAATTGCTTGCGAGTGCGTTACAAGACCGATATTCTTGTCACAATGGCGCAGGGGATGCATCAATCGCAGAATCTTTCTCTGCAGCAAGTTCTGGCGCCACAACTCCAGCAAAGTCTGCTGATTCTTCAAGCGCCGTTGCTCGAACTGCGCAACCTGGTGCAACAGGAAATGGAAACCAACCCGGTCTTGGAAGAGCTCGCGACCGATCCAGATTCCCCTTCCACTACCGAGTCAGCGGCGAGCGATCAGGAATTCAAGGAAGAATTCGATAAACTGGCCAAGCTCGATGAGGAATGGCGCGATTATATGGCGCAATCCGGCAGCTACAGCGCCCGCGCTCACGAGGACGAGGAGAAACGCCAGTTCTTTTTCGATTCCATTGCCACCACCGAGACGCTGCAACAGCATTTGATGTCGCAGCTCAATCAGCAGGTCCTGAATGCGAACGATCGTAAAACGGCCGAACTCATTATCGGCAATATCGACGACAACGGATTTCTCCAGACGACACCGGAGGAAATGGCGCTCAACACCGGCATCGCCCAGGACGATTTCGAGCACATGCTAACGCTCGTCCAGAGCTTTTATCCACCCGGCGTAGGCGCGCGCGATTTGCGCGAATGCCTTCTTATTCAATTAAAGCGCGACGGCAAAGGCAGCAGCCTGGAATACAAGATCATTGCCGAGCACATGCAGGATTTAGGCAAGCGCCGCTTTCCTGAAATCGCGCGGCGCATGGGCATTAGCGTGGAGCAAGTGCAGAAATGCGCCAACAACATTGCCCAATTGGAGCCGCGGCCGGGTGCGATTTTTGCCGAGGCGCCGAAAAACTATGTCGTGCCGGACGTGACCGTGGAGAAAGTGAACGGCGAATACCAGGTCATTCTCAACGGCGACCAGATTCCGCATCTGCGCATCAGCAATACTTATAAGGACATCATGGCGCAGGATGGGAATGGAAACGAAGTGAAGGATTACATTCGCGATAAAATCCGGAGCGGAAAGTTTCTTATCAAATCAATCCATCAGCGCCAGCAAACCATTTCCAACATCGCGCATCAGATCGTTTCGCGGCAGCGCGATTTCTTCGAGAAAGGTTCCTCGCAATTGAAACCGATGACGATGGTGCAAATCGCGGACGCGGTCGGGGTGCACGAGACCACCGTCAGTCGCGCCATTAGCGGCAAATACATGGCGACTCCACAGGGCGTTTATGAAATGAAATACTTTTTCACGCCGGGCTACCAGACCGCCACCGGCGAATCGATGAGCAACACCAGCGTGAAAGAGGCCATCCTTGATCTGGTGAAAAACGAAGACGGCAACGCGCCGCTAAGCGACAAGGAGATCGTCGAGATTTTGAGCAACCGCGGGATCCCCATCGCGCGTCGCACGGTGGCGAAATATCGCACCGAGCTCAATATTCTGCCGAGCAACATGCGGCGAAAGTATTGAGACTTCGTCTGACGTTGAATCATTAAACCGTTACATTGTTAAATCGGGAAACCCTTTTAACCTTGTAACGATTTTAACCTTTTAACGATTGATGACCCCTTCCCTCCGCGCCGCTGTCATCCAGGAATGGCGCGGCCTGCCGGAGAGGCCGCCTTCGCGCGACCGTTGGCAACCGACTTCGCAATTGTTGCCGGCGTTAATGCAAAAACTCGGCCTAAAAGAGCGATTGCGCGAAAGCGAAGTGATCGACGCGTGGTCCTCGATTGTAGGCGAATTCATCGCCGCCCATTCCGCGCCGGTTGCGCTGCGGGACGGCATTCTCTATGTCCGCGTGCTCCAACCAGCTTTGCACTACGAGCTCGAGCAGATTTCAAAAATGGAAATCCTGCGAAAATTGAAGCAACGCTTCGGCGGCAAAACCATCCGCGACGTTCGCTTCCGGGTTGGGTGATCTTGGTAGCCTGTGAAATTACAGTTCGAAGATGAGATGAGAGTCCCGACCGATACGTTTTAGATTTTGCCGCCGAAACGATGGTTGTAGTGCGAAGAAAAAACTCAAACACGGATTACTTTAGGTAATCGCCGGGGGCGTCGACCCTCGGCTGCAACAGTCCTGTCAGCAGTTGGTCGGTACATAAGGCAGAACACGGTAATCGGGGTTCGCGGCACGCGCAGGCGGAAGATACAGTGTGGATGCACCGGAGAGGGGTACGGAGGCGAGTTGTGCCAACGCGATGCGGGTTATCGCCGGAGCGCAACCGGGAAAGATCGGAGCTTCGTAGACGACAATCTCGTGGGTGGGTGGGTAATGTTCGAGGAGCTTGTGAAGGAGGATGGGCAGTGAGCGCAGGTCGTATCCCGAGCGGCGATAAGTCCAGTGTCCCAGCACGCCGATCTGCCAGAGGATGAGCTGACTGGAAGGGTCGAGGATACGCCGATTGATGAGGAAGTCCGTTGCCTCGTATGACTGACATCCGCCAATGGGATCGACCCCGAGGTCGGCAAAGAGGCAATCTTCTACTGAAATACCCGGGAGCATCCAAGCAGCGTACCCCTCAGCACGCGCCCGGCGGATCGATTCGTGCGGCGGATAGGCGAACACGCCGGGGTGTCCGTAGAAAGCGCCACACACGAGAACTCCAGCGCGAACACGCGACAGGATGAACTCGATCATCTCGTTGTAGCTCTCGGCACGAGGCTTTCCCTCGCTGTAGAAACCTTGAAGCGTGAATTCCTTTCCAGGCTTTAAGCCCGCAATCAAAGCTTCTGCGACGGGGTCAGCCACCAGGTGAATGATCTCGTCGGCGCGCTGCATCCAAGCGAGGGCCTCCATCGTCAGCTGCCCAACCGTGCGGATGCCGGTGCCGACGATTACGAGTGCGCCTGCTTTATTGGCTTCATTTGTCATGCCGCACCCTACCGGGGGTAATACGGGGGCTGCACCACTAATAGCTGCGGTTGATACGCGACGAACTGCGGCAGAGACGCCGGCTGGGGAGTCAGCCCGTTTGTGGGGGCTGGGGAGTCGATCCGATTTGTGGGGGCTGGGGACTCGGTCCGATTTGTGGGGGCTGAGGACTCGGTCCGATTTGTGGGGGCTGGGGACTCGGTCCGATTTGGGGGGGCTGGGGAGTCTCCTGGTCCAGTGACACTCCCGCTAGCCGGGCGGCGACCATCCCCGAGACACCGCTCCTTAGGGCGGTCTTATCTGCTTCCGAAAGGTTCCCAAAGGACATCACGGCTTCGGGGGCGTGCAGGAATTCACCGAGCTTCCGTGGATCAGTCGCAAGATTTGACAAGAACTCTTTCAGATCGGTCGCCTTAGTCTTTCCTTTTGCACCAGTTGCCGTGGTTTTCTCTTTCACATCAGTAGTCATAGCTTTTCCCTTCACATCAGTAGTCATAGTTTTTCCTTTCACATCAGTAATCCTAGTTCTCCTATGCAACAGATGCCGACTTCTTGACCGCTCTGCATAGAGATGGGGAATGTCTTCACGTTGATTTACAGGCTAAGGCACTGGGACTTGTCAAACTTAAAATAATATTTATTTCCTTGAAATCCTGACGATTGAAGTCGGCAGTGGAAGCCACTGCGGAAAATACCGCATTCCCGCAGGCGCAAGCGCGCCGCGCCGATAGCTGCAACATCCAATCGGACCCTGTAGGTGATGGCCAGGCACAACGCAGCCCCAACTCCAACCGGCTTTGCTGAGATGATCCACGATGATCCCTCAATACCTCAATCACATCGTCCGCTGCATCAGCAGCGCATCGGCTACGCCAAGTTCTTCAGCCGGTCACATAAGGCTGTGGTTCGAGTTTATCACGAAACGGGCAATGTGATCGAGACGCACGAGCACACTCGTGATTTCAAAGAGTGAAGTATCGCCACCTATATTAAGAGCCAAGCCGTGACGGCACAGGCAATCGCGACCCTCGTAAACGGTGCGACGCCTTCAGTTCAGCGAGAAAGTTCCGAAGATTCAATTCCTGTTACTTGTTAGGTCCGATCTGCTCGGGGCCTGAGAGGAGCTTCTGAAAATCCGGACGGTTACGGATTGGATCCCAGACCGGGTCAATCTTCAAACGTGCTATGGAAACTTCCCAGCCCGCCGGGATGGAGAGCAAACGTCGAAGCCTCTTAATGGCTTCCTCAGGTGCGCCCACGCGCGCCTCGATTTGCGCGAGCCCGATCTGGAAATTTGGGCCAGAAAAAGCGTCTTTTTCGATGGAGATTGTATCCGCCGCCTGCCTGGAAAGGCGTAGAGCATCGGCATTGCGTCGGAGGGCGAGGTAAACCCAAGATAGCTCCGTCATCGCGAAAGTGTCATCGGGCCGCTCTCTGAGTCTGGCCTCGAGTGAGGGCAGCGCTTCTTCTCCCGCGGACTTAGCTGCATCAGGCTCTCCCGCCAGCAGGCGAAGGGCGGCGCGCCCGGCAAGCTGCTGGAGACGCCCAAAATCCTTGTTGACCACTTCCTTCTCGAACGCTTGAAAAGCATCGGTGAACCGTCTTTCCATCACGTCGAGATAAACCCACATACCGATCATAGGTGCAACGTCGCCGATCCCGCTAGGGCCACGGCGGCCGACAAGAATGAGTGCCTTAGTGGCTTCTGGAAAACCATCAAGAACTCGCCGGGCCGAGCCGACATCGCCCGTCGCATTGAGGTGAGAGACGAGAAGAGACAGCGCTGCCCACCCGTTGTGTGGATCGATGGCGAGAGCTCGCAGTTCGGCACGCTCCGCATCCTTCCACTGACGCAATGTCAAATAAGTTGCCCCGATATTCTGCGGGATTTGTACATCGAGCGGGTCGAGTTTCTGCGCTCGTTGAAACTCCGCTAGCGAGCGCTCCCATTCACCGCGGCGACGGTAAACCCACGCGCAGTAGGTTCGGGCCAAAGCACTATTAGGTTGCAATTCCAGCGTGCGGTTGAACTCCGTCAGCGCCATCTGGTATTGGCGATGACCCCAATAAAAGAATAATCCCAGCGCCAGATGCGCTTCCGGCGAATTTGGAGCCAGGGCCAGAGCGCGATCGATGAGCGACTTTACCTCTTCTAATTCCGCTGGCTCCAAAGACGAGACAAACCAGTGCCGCGTTAGCCGACTGCGCGCAAGCTCAGCAGCAGCCTCGGCAAAGTTTGGATCGCGCGCCAAGGCCTGCCGGTAAAACGCGTCGGCACGATCGTAGGTCTCCGCCGACTCATTGCTTCCGGTCTGGCGATACTCATATTCACCTCTCAAAAAAAGATCGTAAGCTTCAACATTGTCTGTCGGTTTGGCGGCGATGACTTGCTCTTCCCGACCACTGAGTTGGACTCGCAACTGATCGGCAATCGCTTTTGACACCTCGCTCTCGACCGAAAAGATGTCAGTCAATTTGCGATCAAAGGTATCAGCCCAAAGATGGGAGTCACTGGCTGCTTTGATCAGCTGCACGTTCACCCGCACGGTGTCGCCGCTCTTCTGCACGCTTCCCTCCAGGATATGCGCGACGCCAAGTTGCTTAGCAATCTCAGTCAGGTTTTCAGGGGCGCTTTTGTAATGCTGCGTTGATGAACGTGAGATCACCTTTAGATCGGCGATCTTGGATAATCGTGTCAGAATCTCGTCCTGAATGCCGTCGGCAAAGTAGGCGTTGGATTTTTCTTCGCTCCGATTCTCGAATGGCATTACAGCGATGCTTTTTTCGGGAATAGGAGAAGCAATGCTTTCTTCGGAAAGTGTCCGCGTAACGTTCGGCGACCCTCGACGAAAGAAGATCGTGAAACTAATCGCCAATGCTAAAGCTGATAAAAGCAAAGCAACGATGAGTGTCCGCTTCGGCCAGACGGGGGCGCGGATTGGCCGAACCGTGGCACTGGTGATTTGTTTCCACCTTTTTCCGTGT
>Ga0209474_10001424_pt1 | contig 23429 bp, 23 predicted proteins | sample GraSoiAngelo_145_FD_185902 | JGI IMG/M metagenome (GOLD analysis project Ga0209474, IMG submission 185902) | Grasslands soil microbial communities from the Angelo Coastal Reserve, California, USA - 14_1009_05_20cm (SPAdes) (version 2) | ecosystem: Environmental > Terrestrial > Soil > Grasslands...
GATGCGCGCGCGCCCTCGGCTCGTCGCTCGTGCTCGACGAGGCGTTCGGCGCCTTCATCCGCGAGCTGCGCGGCCTCGTCCCGTTCGAGCGGACGGCGATCGTCCTCGTGGAGGACGAGACCGCGACCACGATCGCCACGGCCGGCCGGGGGGCGGGGGAGGTCTTCCCGCCGGGCAACGCCGACCCAATCCAGGGCTCCGTGCTGGAACGCGTGCTCGACGGGAAGGTCATCGTCCGCCGCGACCTCACCGAGCGCGTGTTCCCGGCGGACGACCAGCTCCTCGCACTCGGCCTGCACAGCGAGCTCGTGGCGCCGCTCCTGCTCGGCGCCCGCACGATCGGGATGCTGAGCCTTTCGCGCGAGCGCCCGGACGCCTTCAGCGAGGACGAGGTCGAGCTCGTCGCCCTGCTCGGTCGCCTCGTCGCGACGGCGGTGCAGAACATCCGTGCCTACGAGGCCGAGCGGAGACGCGTCGAGGAGCTGGCCCGGCTTTCACAGCTCCGGGCCGACTTCGTCTCCCTCGTGTCGCACGAGCTGCGGAGCCCGATGGCCGCCGTGATCGGGGCGGCGCGGACGTTGCAGGATCGCTGGCGGATGCTCTCGGCGGCGCAGCGGGAGTCGTTCCTCGCGCTCATCGGCGACGAGACGGCACGGCTTGCCGAGCTGGTGGCCGACGTCCTCGACACGTCGCGGATCGAGGCCGGGACGTTCAGCTACCGCTTCGACGAGGTCGACCTGGGCCGCGTCGTGGAGGAGGCGGTCGAGACCGCGGCCCTGGCCCAGCAGGACGTAACCGTCGTCGCCTCCGTCCGCGGAGCGCTGCCTGCAATCCGCGGCGATCGCGCCCGGCTCCGCCAGGTGCTCGGCAACCTGATCGAAAACGCCGTCAAGTACTCCCCGGAAGGCGGCGAGGTGCGCGTCTCGGCAGCGGCGGGGAACGGCGCCGTGCGGATCGCGGTGCGCGACGCGGGCCCCGGGATCCCTCGTGACCAGCAAGCGCGCATCTTCGAGAAGTTCGGCCGAGTGGACGTGCCCGGCGCGTCCAAGCCGGGAACCGGACTGGGCCTCTTCATCGCCCGCTCGATCGCGGAGGCCCACGGCGGCTCCCTCGACGTCAGCTCCGGGGACGAGCCTGGCGCGACGTTCACTCTGACGCTGCCCGTCGGCCGATAGGACGCTGGCCCAGCCGAGTGCTTAGATGCTGCGGTGCTTGTCCGCGCGGCTCGCGTCGAGGATGTGCCCCACGCGGCACGGGTACATCACGAGTCGTCGGAGGCAGCGTATGCGGGTGTCCCGAACGCTCCGACGCTGGCGCGCCGCGAGGGGCTGTGGCGCGAGGTATTGGCAAACCCCGAGCGGTGGCCCTATGTGGTCGAATCGGAGCGTGAAGTGGTGGGCGTCCTAATCATCGGACCCGCCTCTGAAGAGGCTGACGCAGGAGAGCTGTACGCGATTTACGTCCATCCGAGTTGGTGGGGAACTGGGGCGGCACAGCGACTAATCGACTGCGCACACGAGCAACTCGCGACACGCTTTCGACGTGCTGTGCTGACGGTTCTGGCATCTAATCCCCGCGCCCGACGCTTCTACGAGCGAAATGGCTGGGTGCTAGAGCAGGTCAAGTCTGAGCCCCAGCCTCTCTTCGGCGGCGCGCCTACTGAGGTAGCGCTATATCGCAAGAGCCTTGACTAAGCCTCAAGGGGTCAGTCACGAACGCGCCTCAGGCGAGCGTCCGGCGCCTCAGGCGGGTGCGCGGAGGCGCTCGACGCCGAGCTCCTTCGCAAGCGCCTTGGCGCGTGCCGCGATCGTGTGACGCAGCTCGTCCGGCTCGAGCAGCACCGCGTCGCCGCGCAGGGAGAGCACCTCGCCCTCGAGCCACTCGTCGCTTCCGACCGGCAGGTCGCGGACGGCGCTCCCGTCGGCCAGCGGCCGCGCGCCGCGCTCGATCGCCCAGCGTGCGATCTCCGCGTCGTACAGGATCTTTGCGGTGCGCGCGTCGCGGAGCCGGGTCGGCTCGAAGCCCTCCCGCGGCTCGAACCGCTCCCGCTTCAGCTTCGCGCTCCGCATCCGGTCGAGGCGGAACGACCGCGCGCCGTCGCTCGTCCGGTCCCACGTGTGGACGTACCAGTTCGGGAGCTGCCGCTCGAGGGAGTACGGCTCGACGAGCCGCGTCGTGGGCGCCGCGTCGGCCTCCTTCTGGTACTCGATCTCGACGAGCCGCCGCTCGCGCATGCCGCGCGCGAGCCTCGACACGAGGTCGACCTCTTCGGTGCCGACCTGCGGCTCCGGAGTCTGCGCGAGCTCGAAGCGGCCGAATGTCTCCTCGAGCTTCTTGCGGACGCGCGAGAGCGGCGTGTGCGCGTCGGCGGCGATCATCGGCCCGACGTACTCGAGCGCGAGCCGGATTGCGCGTGCCTCGAGCGGCGTCAGGCGCGGCGCGGCGCGGAACGTGTCGCCCCAAAGCTCCTTGTCGACGTGCACCGAGCCGTCGCGCAGCTCGGCGTACACCGTGTAACAGCCGCCGCCGAAGTTGACGAGGTTGAGAAGGGACAGGTGCTCCTCGAGTTCGTCCGCCGGGATCGACGGGAAGTGCTCGAACAGCTCCGACTCCGGGATCTCGGCGTCCCGCTCCTCGCCGCACGCCGCCAGGAGATAGGCGAGCAGCGCCTGGAGGACGGCGAACCGCTCGGGCGCCACGGGCCCAGCTGGGCGCTCAGTGCTTCCATCTGCCGTCGCCGCGGGCTTCTCGCGCGCCGCCTGAGGGGCCTCGCCCTCGTGCTGCTCGCGCACGCGCCGCAACGCTGCGGCGACGTCCCGCTTCAGCTCGGGCGGCTCGAGCGGCACGGCCCGGCCGTTCTGGCGCAGCACCCACGACGAGAGCTGGGGAATGGAGGAGTAGTCGGTGACGAAGACGCCGTCCTCGAGCCGGCCGGTCGAGCCGTAGGCGCGCCGCACCCACCAGGCCGTGTCGCCCAGCACCTCGATCCGCGCAGTGCCGACGACGTCGCCGATCTGCCACGGCGGCCGGCCGCGGTAGAGCTCGACGTCGAAGTCCGCCGGCGCGCGGAAGTCCCGTTCCCGCCGCGTGGCGAACTTGATGTCCCCGCGAATCCTGGAGACGCGGAAGGTGCGGATCTCGTCCCGGTCGAGATCGTGGCCGACGACGTACCAGAGCCCGTTGTCCGGGAGCAGCGCGTACGGGTTGAGCGTCCGCTCGCTCACCTCGTCCCGGGAGATCGACCAGTACTCGAACCGCACCGTCCGCTGTTTCGAGATCGCGTTCTCGAGCTTCGCCAGCCTGCCTGGCGTCTCCGGTGAGTAGTCCGGGTCGAGCACCTCGACGCGACTCGCCGTCTCGGTCCGCGCCTCGACGAAGCCGGGCCGCCCGAGCGCGAGGTTCTGGAGCGCGAGGCGCAGCGGCTCTGCGTACGCGAATTTCCCTTCGAGGAGGTAGAAGGCCGTCTGCAGCGCGGCGAGCTCCTCGTCTTCGAGCTCGAGCTGGGGGAGGAAGTACTGCTCCGAGCGGAGCGTGTACAGCTCCTCGCCCGTGAACTCGTCACGCTGCGACTGGAGCGGGACGCCGAGCGAGAGCAGCTCGGCGCGGTCGGAGTAGAAGCGGCGCGCGAAGGCCTCGTCCGACATCTCCGAGTAGCCCTCGACATTCGACTTGACGTCGCGTGCCGTGATCGCCCGGCGCTCCGCCATCAGGTAGGCGACGAGCGAGAGCTGCCGGATCAGCTTGTCTGTGTCGTGCGACACCCGTCCCGAGCCTACAGCGGGGCGGCTGTGGATCGCACCTGTGGAAGCCTGTGGACGGCGGGAAGCGGCTAGGCCGCGGCTTTGGTCTCGAGGTGCTGGTGCGAGGGGCAGTAGTCGCGCTCCGGCAGCGGCGTCCGCTGGCACGGCTTGCCCTTGCGGGTCGTGGCCCGGCAGCGGGCGACGCCGCCGTCGAGCAGGCCCGACTCGATCTGCTCCTCGATGAAGTCGACGGCGGCCTTCACGCCCTGCTCCACCGCCCATGCGACCTGCGCCTGCGCGGTGATGGGGAAGAAGCGTCGGATGTCCTGGAACAGCGCCCGCTCCGGCTTGGCGAAGTAGAGGGGATCGCTGGCGAGGCGCTCCATCGTCGTCTCACAGGCGACGAGGACACCGCGGCGCGAATCGAGCTGCGTCTGACGGTCGGAATACGGATCGATCATGTCCTTCACGGAGCGGTAAATGGCCCGTGAGTATTGATACATGCACTGCTGCAACTGGGCGGTTCTCTCTTCAATCACTGCGTCTACGTCTCCTCCCGCACACGCCGCAAGGCCTTGTCCGAAGCCATTCCCCGCGAGCTCCCCTCTGCCCCGGGGCTCGATCCTACATGGTAGCGGGCGCTGTCACAAAGTCGCCATAGTCGTTGTCTTTGCAGCAAACGGGACCGGCCCTTGGTTCGCCACACGAAAGAGAGCCTCCCCGCGCGGCTGGAGCGGGAAACGTTCTAGGCCTGCAGGACGACGAGCCGTTCCTCGGTCATCTCGCGGATCGTGTAGGCGGGCCCTTCCTTCGTGTTGCCCGAGCCCTTGACGCCGCCGTACGGCATCTGGTCGGCACGGAAGGTGGGCGCCTCGTTGACCGTCACGCCGCCGAACTCGAGCGCCTCGGCCGCGGCCAGCGCCGTCGCGATCGAGCCGGTGAAGATCCCCGCCTGAAGGCCGTACTCGGTGCCGTTGGCGCGCTCGTACGCGTCGGTGAGCGAATCGACCGCGTTGACGACGCAGACGGGGCCGAACACTTCGTCGCACACGACGTGCGCCGACTCGGGCGCCTCGGCGAGCACGAGCGGGCCGAGTGGCTCGGCGTCCGTGGCGCCTGCGAGGAGCTTCGCCCCCGCGGCCTGGGCCTCCTCGACCCACGCGGCGATCCGCGTGCGCGCGTCCTCGTCGATGACCGGCCCGACGTCTGTCGCCTCGTCCGCCGGGTCGCCGACGACGAGCGCCTCCACCTTCGGCAGGAAGCGCTCGAGGAAGCCGTCGAGAGCGGGCCGCTCGACGTAGATCCGCTGGACGGAGATGCAGCTCTGCCCGGCAAAGGAGAAGGCGTTCGCGGCGAGCTTCGAGGCAGCGAGATCGAGGTCGGCGTCGGCGGCCACGACGACGGGCGTCGAGTTGCCAAGCTCGAGCCGCACGCGCTTCTTCGCGGCGCGCTCCGCGATCCCCCAGCCGACGCCGCTCGAGCCGGTGAAGGTGATCATCCGGACTCGCTCGTCCTGGACGAGCACGTCCCCGATCTCGCCGGACGGGCCGACGATGACGTTGAGCCAGCCGTCCGGAAGGCCCGCCTCCTGCTCGAGCTCGGCGAGGAGAAGCGCCGAGAGCGGCGTCTGGCTCGCCGGCTTGAGTACGACCGGACACCCGGCGGCGAGCGCGGGCGCCAGCTTGTGCGCGACGAGGTTGCAGGGGAAATTGAAGGGCGAGATGGCGCCGATGACGCCGACCGGCCGGCGGAGCGTGAACGCGATCTTGCCCTCACCGGCCTCGGAGGCTCCCATCGGCACGACGTCGCCGGCGAGCTTGCGCGCTTCGACCGCGGCGAACGTGTAGGTCGAGACGGCGCGGGAGGCCTCGACGCGCGCGGTCTTGATCGGCTTGCCCGCCTCCGAGCAGATCGTCCGCGCCATTTCCTCGTGCCGTTCGCGCAGGAGGCCTGCGACACGGTCGAGGATCGCCGCCCGCTCGTGCGGGAGCAGCGGCGATTCGAGCGCGCGCGCGGCGGCGTCGATCGCCCGGCGAGCGTCGTCGGCACCCGATTTCGGCGCGCGGCCGACGATCTCGCCGTTGTACGGGGAGTGGACTTCGATCCATTCTTCAGTCGTGGTAGCCATATGCTCCGGCGGTGCTCAGACGTGACGATATCGGTCGGCACCTGACGAGCGAGGTCGTCTTCTCCGGCGACCGCTGGCCCGGCTTCTCCGACACGATCGACCATCCCGACGGTCTCGTCCTCGTCGACACCGGGATGATCGACACGACGCCCGAGCTCGACGAGGAGTGGCAGCCGACGCCGCACCCGCTGCCCGACGATCTCGTCCGCCGCGTCGCGGTCGTCGTCAACACGCACCTCCACTTCGACCACTGCGGCGGCAACCGGCTCTTCCCCGGCGTCCCGATCCACGTCCAGCGGCGCGAGCTCGCCGACGCGCGCACCGAGGACGACTACACCGTGCGGGACTGGGTCGACTTTCCCGGCGCCACCTACGTCGAGCACGACGGGGAGGCGGAGATCCTCTCCGGTGTGCGGCTCGTACCGGCGCCCGGCCACAGCGCGGGGCACCAGATCGTGGTCGTGGAGACGGACGAAGGGCCGGTCGTCCTCGGCGGCGACGTCGGGTATTCGTTCCAGGAGCTCGAGCGCGGCGACACGGAGGGCCGGCGGCTCGTCCTCGAGCTTGCCGCGCCGACGTACCTCGCGCACGTCGAGCAGCCGCGCGTGCCGCGCGCTCGCGACTAGCGGCTAGTCGTCGGGCGAGAGGCGCGCGGCAAGCGCCGCGAGCACCTTGTCCTGGATCGAGGGGACATCGTGCATCAGCGTCCGGAAGCCGGACGCGGTCAGGACGAGGATGCGAGACGGCCCCCGTGTCTTCACCGTCGCCGTGCGCGGCGCACCGGTGATGAGGGAGATCTCTCCGACGAAGTCGCCGGGACCGAGCTCGTTCACCGTCTTCCCCTTGCGGACGACGTCGGCTGCGCCCTCGACGAGGATGATGAACTCCCAGCCGCTCGCGCCTTCACGCGTGAGGTTGCGGGCGTCGGGCAGGTCGAGCTCGTCCGCGAGCATCGCAATCTCGCCGAGCTCGCGCTTCGAGCAGCGCTCGAACAGGGGGACGCGTTTCAGGAGCTCGATCTTGGCGTTCTTGCGCAGCATCGACCGCGGTACAGTCTCTTGCATGGCCCGATCCGGCGCAACAAGGCCCGGCGCAATGATCGTCGACGCTGTCCGCAGTCCAATCGGGAAGAAGAACGGCACCCTCTCGCACATCCGCGGCGACGAGCTCTCCGCGCAGGTCGTGAACGCGCTCGTGGGGCGGAACGGCGTGGATCCCGCCCAGATCGAGGATGTGCAGTGGGGCTGCGTGACACAGGTCGACGAGCAGGCGTGGAACATCGGCCGCAACGTCGCGCTCACCGCCGGCTGGCCGGTTTCGGTGGCAGGGACGACGGTCGACCGGCAGTGCGGCTCCTCGATGCAGACGAACTTCAACGCGGCGGCGACGGTCTGGTCGGGTCAGCTCGACCTCGTCGTCTCGGGCGGCGTGGAGATGATGTCGCGCGTCCCGATGGGGTCGAACAACGGCTCGATGTCCCCGCTCGTGTACGAGCACCACGACATCGTGATGCAGGGGATCTCGGCCGAGGGGATCGCGAAGCAGTGGGGGCTGACGCGCGAGGAGCTCGATCGGATCGGCTACGAGTCGCATCAGCGCGCCGCGCGGGCGATCGACGGAGGGCGCTTCGAGCGGGAGGTTGTCCCGATCGAGCTCGACGTGCCTGCGCCCGACTCCGGCGCGACCCTCGTGCGGACGCGCTTCGCGGTCGACGAGGCGGTCAGGCGCGAGACGACGCTCGAGAAGATGGCGGCGCTCCAGCCCGCGTTCATCCCCGACGGTGTCGTGACCGCCGGCAACTCGTCCCAGATCGTCGACGGCTCGGCTGCCGTTTTGGTGGCCTCGGAGGCGAAGGCGTCGGAGCTGGGACTGGAGCCGCGGGCCCGCTTCGTCTCCTTCGGGGTCGTCGGCGTTGATCCGCACCTGATGCTCCACGGCAATCCCGAGGCGTCGGCGAAGGCGCTCGCGAAGGCCGGGCTGACATGGGATGAGATCGACGTGATCGAGGTCAACGAGGCCTTCGCCTCGGTCGTCGCCCAGTTCCTCGCGGACACGGGCCTGCAGGAGCGCTACGAGGCGGGCGACGTGAACCCGAACGGCGGCGGCATCTCCCTCGGCCACCCGCTCGGCGCGACCGGCGCCCGGATCACGGCCACGCTTGTCTCGGAGCTCGAGCGGCGGCAGGCGCGCTACGGGCTCGCGACGATGTGCATCGGCTTCGGCCAGGCGATCGCTGCCGTCGTCGAGCGGGTCTGATCCGAGCAGCTACCAGCCGCTGGCGCGGTACGAGATTCGGCTCGGCGGCCAGTAGGTGAGGATCACCGGGCCGATGAGCCTGCTCCTCGGCACCGCTCCCCAGGCGCGCGAGTCACAGGAGTTGGGCCGGTTGTCGCCGAGCATGAAGTATTCGCCGTCTGGTACCCACCAGCTCTTGCCGAAGTGGGCTGTGTCCGCCAGTCGGGTTGCGGAGGAGAGGTACGGCTCCTCGAGCTTCGTCCACGTCGTCGCTGCCTGGGACCGGATCCAGATGAAGCCGTGGTCGTCCTCGCGCACCGTTTCACGCGGCAAGCCGATCAACCGCTTGACGAAGGTCGCTCCGCCGTCGCCGGCCGCACAGCCGCTTGCCCGAGCCGGAGCGTTGAAGACGACGATCTGCCCCCGCTGCGGACTCCCAAGCGCGTAGGCGAGCCTGTTCACCAGCACGCGGTCGCTCGTCGAGCCGAGACAGCCGGCGACGGGGCGGGCGCAATGAAGCGTGTGCTCCATCGATGAGGAGGGGATCCGATACGGCTTCGCCAGCTCCGCTTCGAAGGCGAGGACGAACGCGACTGCGACGCCGATCGTGACGAGCCAATCGACGATCCTTCGCCACGGATCGGGTAGGCGGCTCAGCGGGTGGAGACGCACGGGCCGGAGGATAGACCCGCCGTGTGATCAGTCGTGCTGGGCGAGCCAGCCGCCGACGACCTGCATGTAGCGCTCGCGCTCCTCGACGTGCGGCATGTGCGACGACTCCTCGAAGCAGACCCATTCCGAGCCGGCGATGCCGTCCAGCAGAACCTGTTGCAGCGCCGGCGTTGCCTCGTCGTATCGGCCAGAGACGATCAGCGCCGACCGGCGGATCTCGTGCAGCCGGTCCTTGATCTGCCAGTCCTTGCAGGATCCGATGATGTGGAACTCGCTCGGGCCGTTCATCGTCCGATACACGACCGGGTTTCGCTCGAGCCACTCGAATGTGGCGGCTACCTCGGCCGGCCATGGGATGCGGCAGACGTGGCGCCCGTAGAAGACCAGACACGCCTCGACGTACTCGGGATCGTCGTAGGTGCCGGCCGCCTCGTGCTTGTCGAGCGTCGCCCGCACGTCCTCCGGCAGCGCATCGCGCAGCTTGCCTGCCTCGCTCGCGAAGTCCGCCCACGACGCTGCGGTGTCCGCGAGTACGAGCGCTCGCAGCCCCGGCGGCTGCGTGAGCGCGTATTCCTCCGCGAGAAAGCCACCCCAGGACTGACCGAGAACGTGATGCCGCTCGCGGATGCCGAGCGCGTCGACGAGGTTGTGTAGCTCCCGGACGAAGAGCTCGACCGTCCAGAATTCCGCGCCGCGGTCGGGGTAGTGCGTGCTCCGGCCGTTGCCGACCTGGTCGTAATGGATGACGGCTCGGCGGTCGGCGAGGTCGGCGAGGTCGGCGAGCGAGAGGAGGTAGTCGTGCGTCCCGCCGGGACCGCCGTGGAGGACGACGAGCGGCGCCGGGGCATCGGGATCGCCGCGCCGCAGCTCGCCCGTCACCCGGTACCACGTCTCCGCCTCCTCGCCGTCGAGCGGGAAGACAACGGTGCCCTCGCGTACCTGCACGTCCGCGGCGAGTCTACGTCTCAGGGCTGGAAGCGTCGCCGGCTAAGCCGGCGCCGCCCGGCCGGAAGACCCCGTGCCGCCTGCGGCGGCCCGGTTAGGCTCCGCGCGATGAAGATCGGAGTCGTCGGGCTCGGGACGATGGGCGCGGGAATCGCGCAGCTCGCGGTCGGTTCCGGTCTCGAGACCGTCGGGCGCGAGGTGACGGACGAGCTGGGGGAGAAGGCGCGGGGACGGATCGAGCACTTCCTCGCGCGCAAGGTCGAGAAGAGCCAGATCGAGTCGTTCGACATCGGGCTGCTCACCCTGACAACCGACCTCGGCGACCTCGCCGGCTGCGACGTCGTGATCGAGGCGATCGTCGAGGAGCTCGGCCCGAAGCGGGAGCTATTCGCGGAGCTCGAGCGCGTCTGCCGCCCCGACGCCGTCCTCGCGACGAACACGTCGGCGCTCTCCGTGACCGAGATCGCGGGCGCGACCTCGACGCCGGAGCGCGTGGTCGGGATGCACTTCTTCAACCCTGCGCCCCTCATGCCGCTCGTGGAGATCGTTCGCGCCGAGCTGACCTCCGATGAGGCGTTCGAGACCGCCTACTCCCTCGGCGAGCGGCTCGGCAAGCACCCCATCCGCTGCCACGACACGCCCGGCTTCGTCGTCAACCGTGTCCTGATCCCGCTCCTGAACGACTCCATCCGGGTGCTGGACGAGGCGCGTGTCACGCCCGCCGACCTCGACGCGGGCCTGAAGCACGGTGCAGGCTGGCCGATGGGCCCCTGCGAGCTCGTCGACCTCGTCGGCATCGACGTGCACGTGCATGCGAGCGAGGCCCTCTGGGAGAAGCTGCGGGAGCCACGGATGGCGCCGCCCCCACGCCTCGTCGCGATGGCGATCGCCGGCCTCCTCGGCCGCAAGAGCGGGCGCGGCTTCTACACGTACGAGTAGCTCGCGACTGGGGGCGCATTCGCTCACTGGTCAGGCAACTCGGGCTGGGAGAGTCGTAACGCATCGTTACGCCGCCGCACTCGCCGCGATGAAGATTCGAAGCCGCTTCAATCGACTATCCAGGCGAAGGGCCGGAGGCTAAGCGATCCGCGTAGCGGGGGCTTAGCCGGAGGCCGGACTGCGCTCGCGCCGGCCTTTGCCGCGCGCGGGCGCACCAGGCAGCCATCTCGTCCAGAGCATCGAAAACCAGAACAGCACGGAGCGTCCGCGAGACCGCGCTCTCGCGGACGCGGAGTTCCTTGTCCCAGCGAGCGAAGCGCCAGCTTCGCGAGCTTCTCAGGCGGCGAGCCGGACGCCGGGCTCGACCGGGTTGTCCGGCTGCTCGAGCAGCACCTCGAGTCTGAGCGCCTCGAGGACGGCAGCCGAGGCATGGGAGAGGAGCTGCGCGGAGGCCTCCGCCGGAACGGCTCCCGCCCGTAGCGCTTCCGCGAGCGCCTCGACACGCGCCGCGAGTGCGTCGGCGCGCCGCTGCAGGCGATCGTCAGCCATGGCAACGGACCTTCGCTCACACACCGGACGTTCCTGCTCGCTCGGAGTACCCTGGGAGCGCCTATGCGGCGGATCCTGCTCAGCTGCGCGAGTGCCGCGGTGCTCATGCTGCCGGCCGCGGCGTCCGCCAGTGCCCGCGGACACGCTTCGCCTGGGTTCCTCGTCGTTCGCAAGGCAGCCGGGGACGGTGGCATCTACGGCCACCCGGTCGTCACCCTCGTCGTCCAGGGCTTCGTGCTCGGACGCGTCACGCAGGAAGCCCGGATCGACGTCTACCAGCTCCCCTCGCGGACCGGCGAGGGCGCTCCTCAAGCCGCTGGGCCGGACGTTTCCACGGCCGGCGTCCGGTGGCGCGGCTTCTCGGGAAAGGAGTACATGGGCAGCGGCTTCCGCTTCCGCGCAATGGGCGGTGCGTATCGCGTCGTCGTGCGCGGCTCGGGTGTCTATCTCTTCGCCGGCGGCCAGGGCCGAGTCACCCTGCAGGGCTCCACGATCTATCCGGGTGCCGACGGGTCGTACTCGGTCGACGGCGGCCCCTGGCTTTCGTTGCCGAACCGGCCGCTGAAGCACGCGATCGGCCGAGGGTGAGGTGACGCGATGCCCGGGCGCGCGGAGACGATCCTGGTGGTCGAGGACGAGCAGGCGATCGCGTCGTTCGTCGCCGCCTACCTCCGCAAGGACGGCTTCGACGTACGGATGACCGCGAGCGGCCGCGAGGCGTTGAGCCTTGTCGGTTCGGATCCGCCGTCGCTCGTGGTGCTCGACCTGATGCTGCCCGACCTCGACGGGATGGAGGTCTGCAGGCGGATCCGCGAGACGAGCACGCTGCCGGTGCTGATGCTCACGGCACGCGATGACGACCTCGACAAGATCGCGGGCCTCGAGGTGGGGGCGGACGACTACCTCACGAAGCCGTTCAATCCGCGGGAGCTCGTCGCGAGGGTGCGGGCCATCCTTCGTCGCAGCGCCACGCGCACGCGGCCGGACGGCGGAGTCCTCCGCCACGGCGAGCTCGTGCTCGACGCCGGCCGGCGGGAGTGCCGGGTGGGAGACCAGGAGATCCGCCTTGCCCCGAAGGAGTTCGACCTCCTCTGGGAGCTGCTCGATCACAAGGGATTCGTCCTCACGCGCGACCAGCTGCTCGAGCGCGTCTGGGGCTACACGTTCGCCGGCGACACGCGCACGGTCGACGTCCACATCCGCCAGCTGCGGCGGAAGCTCGGCGACGCGGCGCCGATCGTGACGGTCTGGGGCATCGGCTACAAGGCCGCCCCGGTCCGCGACGGCGCCGACGGCTAGGCGGGTCCGTGCTCAGATCACTGCGTTTTCGCCTGCCCGCGCTGTTCCTGCTCGGCGTCGTGCTCGCCGCCGTCGTCGCGACGCTGATCGCCGTCCGCTTCTTCCAGAGCTACACCCGTACCCACGCCGCCACGGAGCTGCGCGGCGAGTCGGCCGGGATCGTGCGCTTGTATGAGGGGCAGGCGGGCGTGGGCCATGTCTCGCTGAAGAACCTCGAGCTCCCGCTCGGCGGCGACAGGGTCTACTGGATCCCTGCGGTTCCCGGAGCGTCGTTGCTCGCGGGCCCGCTGCCGGAGCTGCCGAGGAGCGCGGTGCCTCTTGCCAAGATCCTCGCCGGCAAGCCGCCGGCCTTCGATCTGCACGTGCGCAGCGGGTCGTATCTCGGCGTCGGTCAGGTCGTCAGGCTGGCGGGGCTCCCGGTCGGGGTGCTCGTTGTCGCCAAGCCCGATTCGGCGTTGCGCAGCCGCTGGCTTCAGCTGGTGTGGGAGCTCGCGCTCGCGTTCGGGATCGGGATTCCGGTCGCTCTCGCGCTCGTCGTCTACTTCTCGCGCCGGATCGTGCGCCCGCTCGAAGCCCTGACGGCGGCGGCCGACGAGGTCGCGGTTGGGCACTACGACGTACCGGTGCCGGAACGCACAGGCGGGAGCGAGGTCGAGCGGCTCGCCGCGCGCTTCGGCGAGATGACGGCGAAGCTCGCTGAGTCGGAGCAGCTCTCTCGCCACTTCCTCATGTCGGTCTCGCACGAGCTGCGGACGCCGCTGACGGCGATCCGCGGCCACGTCGCCGCGCTGCGCGAGGGCGTCCTCGACGATGAGGACGCGAGGCGGCGCTCGCTCGAGGTGATCGCCGAGGAGGCCTTGCGGCTCGAGCGCCTGGTGGGGGACGTCCTCGACCTCGCGAAGCTCGACGCTCGCCGCTTCGCGCTGCTCCGCGAGGAAGTCGACATGCGGGCGCTCTGCGAGCGCGCTTATGCGGCGTTCGCGGAGGAGGCGCGGGCACGCAACATCGAGTACGAGCTCGCGCTGGGGGAGGGGGCGCTGCTCGTCACCGACGGCGACCGCGTGCTGCAGATCGTCTCGAACCTGCTCGCCAACGCGCTCCACTGGACACCGGCGGGCGGACGCATCGATCTCGGGCTCACCGCGCGCAACGGCGAGGTTATTGTGGCGGTCGCGGACACCGGCCCTGGAATCGCACCGCAGGAGGCCGAGCGGATCTTCCGGCCGTTCTGGTCCGGGGACGGGGGCGGCACCGGTCTCGGCCTGACGATCGCGCGGGAGCTCGCGCTCGCGCTCGGCGGCCGGCTCGAGCTTGACAGCGAGCCCGGCCGCGGCAGCCGCTTCGTGCTCGTGCTGCCGGTGGCTGCGCCTCAGCCGGCCTGACGGCCTTCGAGGCTGTAGACCACCGCGCCTTCGCGCTTCAGTCCCTCCTCGATCCGTGCCAGCCGGTTCTCGACGCTACGCCAGCCTGAGGCGATGAGATCGACGAGGAGGGCGAGGTCGTCGACGCGTGCGTGGCGCTCGGTGAGGAGGTCTCCCTCGATCCGCTCGAGCCGGCGGATGACCTGGTTCGTCAGGCCGCGCATCTCGGCGAGGTGGCGCGCGCTCGGCCGGAAATGCTGCCGCAGCCCGTCCTGGATCGCCTCGGGAAGGCCGGCCTCGAAGCGGGCGGTCGTCGCCGCCAGCGACTCGACTGCGTGGCGCGCCCGCTGCAGCGCCGCATCGAACGCGGCGGGATCCGTGCGGCCCGCGGCCGCATCCTCGATCCGCTGCTGAGCGCGGGCGATCGCCTCCATGTCCACGAAGGCGACGGTACAACTGGCGTCGGATGGACCTTTCGGAGCTCGACTACGAGCTGCCGCCGGAGCTGATCGCGCAGCATCCGGCGGAGCGTCGCGACGCGTCGCGGCTGCTCGTCTACGAGCGCGAGACCGGCGCCGCCCGCCACCGCACGTTCGGCGAGCTGCCGGAGGAGCTGCGGGGGGAGCTCGTCGTCGTCAATGACACCAAGGTCGTGCCGGCGCGGATCCCGATCTCCTCGCCGCGCGGCGAGGTGCTGCTGCTCGAGCGGCTCGAGGACGGGACATGGGAGGCGCTCGCGCGGCCCACACGGCGGCTGCGGGCTGGCCGCCGCTACGGGCCGGTCGAGCTGCTCGAGCACCTCGGCGAGGGGCGCTGGCGCCTCCGTCTCGACGGCGAGCCGGCGGGCGAGACCCCGCTGCCGCCGTACATCACCGAGCCGCTCGGCGATCCGTCCCGCTACCAGACCGTCTACGCGCGCGAGCCGGGCTCGGCGGCGGCGCCCACGGCCGGCCTCCACTTCACGCCGGAGCTGCTGGCGCTGCTCGACCCGGTGCGCGTCACGCTTCATGTCGGCCTCGACACGTTCCGGCCAGTGACCGAGGGCCGGTTAGAAGACCACCAAATCCACGGCGAGCGCTATGAGGTCCAGCCGGAGGCGTGGGAACGGATCCGGGCGGCCGACCGCGTGCTCGCCGTCGGCACGACCACCGTGCGCGTGCTCGAGACGCTGGCGCGCGGCGGTCCGCTCACGGGCCGCACCGAGCTGTTCATCACCCCGGGTTTCGAGTTCCGGCGCGTGGACGCGCTCCTGACGAACTTCCACCTGCCGCGCTCGACGCTGCTCGCGCTCGTCATGGCGTTCGCGGGGATCGAGGAGACGCGGCGGCTCTACCAGCTCGCGATCGATGAGCGCTACAGCTTCTACTCCTTCGGCGATGCGATGCTGGTCCTCTGATGCTCGACCACGTCACGATCCGCGCCGCCGACCAGGAGGCGAGTCGCCGGTTCTACAACGTCGTCTTCGCCGTGCTCGGCTTCGGGCCGGTGCAAGCGAGCACGCCCTTTTACGAGTGGGGCGACTACTCGGTGGCGCAGGCTGCGACGACCATCCGGTGACGCGCCATCTCCATGTTGGCTTCGCCGCGACTTCGCCCGAGGAGGTCGATGCCTTCTGGCAGGCGGGCGTCGATGCGGGCTACACGAGCGACGGCAAGCCGGGGCTGCGGCCGCAGTACAACCCTGACTACTACGGCGCCTTTCTCCTCGACCCCGACGGCAACAGCGTCGAAGCGTGCTGTGGGTTTCGCGAGCCCGGCCGCGGCCCAATGATCGATCACCTCTGGATCGGAGTCCGCGATCTCGAGGCGAGCCGCGGCTTTTGGGAGACCGTCGCCCAGACACTCTCGCTCAGCGTGACCGAGGACCGAGGGTCACGGTTCCACGTCTGGAGAGACGACCGCTCCTTCGCGCTCGTCGCCGACTGCCGACCGCCGAGCGAGAACGTCCACCTCGCCTTTCCGCTAGCGACCGACGCGGACGTCGCAGAGTTCCATCGGGTGGCGACGGCAGCCGGCTATCGCGACAACGGCGCACCGGGCGAGCGGCCGCGATACCACCCGGGCTACGTCGGCGCCTTCGTGCTCGACCCCGACGGCAACAACATCGAGGCCGTCAACCACAATCGATGAGGCCGCGGAGCGCGAACGAGTGGCGGGACTTCTGGCGCGACGGCGGCGAGCGAGAGCTGCACGCGCAGCTCGACGAGTTCGCGCCGTACTCGGTTCGGATCGCGACGCTGCTCGGCAGCGGCGCTCCCGAGCGCGCCCTCGTCGGGGAGCTCGGCCGTATCCGCGAGCACGAGCTGGCCGCGCCCGCGGATCCTCTGCGCGACGCGGAAGTCGCGCGCCGGATCCGGGCGTGGTTTCCGGGAACGCCGTGACCGATTCCTTCACCGTCACGGCCCGCGACGGGGCCGCACGCGCCGGCATCCTCCACACGGCGCATGGCGAGGTGCGGACGCCGGCGTTCCTGCCGGTCGGGACGAAGGCGACCGTGAAGGCCGTGGACCCGGACGAGCTGCGTGCGCTCGGCGCTGAGATCGTGCTCGCCAACACGTACCACCTTCACTTCCGGCCCGGTGAGGAGCTGATCGCCGAGCTGGGCGGCCTGCACGCCTTCATGGGCTGGGACGGCCCGATCCTCACCGACTCGGGCGGCTTTCAGGTTTTCTCGCTCCGCGACACGCTGCTGGAGACCGACGACGACGGCGTCACGTTCCGCTCGGTCTACGACGGGCGGCCCGAGCGCTTCACGCCGGAGCTCGCTGCGCGCGTGCAGGAGCTCCTCGGCTCCGACGTCGTGCTGTGCCTCGACATCTGTCCGACCGCGGGCGTGCCTCGCGCCGAGCTGGACGAGGCGGTGCGCCGCACGACGCTGTGGGCCGAGCGCCAGCGCGACCTCCCGCGCGCGCCCGGGCAGCTCCGCTTCGCGATCACGCAGGGCGGCCTCGACCTCGAGCTCCGCCGTCGCTCGTCGGAGCGGCTCGTCGCGCTCGACTTCGACGGTTACGCGATCGGAGGGCTCAGCGTGGGGGAGCACCGCGAGCCGATGTTCGAGGCGACGACTGAGGCGGCGGCCCTCCTCCCGGAGGAGAAGCCCCGCCATTTTCTGGGAATCGGTGACCCCGTGGGCGTGCTCGAGGTGATCGCCCGCGGCGTCGACATGTTCGACTGCGTCCTGCCGACGCGCACGGCCCGCACCGGCAGCGCGCTCACCGGCGAGGGCCGGCTCAACCTCCGTAACGCTCGCTTCGCCCGCGACGAGCGGCCGCTCGAGGCGGGGTGTGCTTGCCCGGCGTGCACCCGCTTCAGCCGGGCTTACATCCGCCACCTCGTGAACCAGCAGGAAATCCTCGGGTTGCGGCTGCTCAGCCTGCATAATCTGCGCTTCCTGCTCGATCTCGTCGCCGCGGCGCGGCAGGCGATCGAGCGCGGCGAGTTCCTCACGTGGAAGGACGAGGCGCTCCAACGAGCGAAGGGAGCAATCGGTTGATCGTCGGAGCGAGCAGCAGCGGTTCGGGTTTCTTCCTGATCATCATCGTCGCGTTCCTCCTGCTCTGGCTGATCGTCGTCCGGCCGCAGCGGAAGCGGCAGACGAAGCAGCAGCAGCTGCTCAGCGAGCTGCGCGTCGGCGACGAGGTGCTCACCGCCGGCGGGATCTACGGCACGGTCTCGCGACTCGACGAGGACCAGGTCACGGTCGAGATCGCGCCGAAGATCGAGGTGCGGGTCGCCCGGCGCGCGATCGCAGGCATCACCCGCGAGCCGGACGAGGAGGAATCCGGCGAGGCCGAAGAGCCGGAGGAGGACGAAAGCGGCGAGAGATGGCAGTCCGCCTTCGACGAGAAAGACTCGGGCGGCGCCGCGTCGAATGAGGAGAAGCCCGGCTAACCTGTTCCGCGGTTTTGAAGGATCCTTCGTGAGAGAGCGTCGCAAATACCTCCTGCTGATGGGTGCGATCGCCGCTGCCCTCGTGGGCGCGGTGCTGCTCGCGATTCCGCACTCGCCGGCGTACAAGAAGCCGACGCTCGGACTCGACCTGCAGGGCGGGATCGAGGTCGTCCTCCGCGCCGTCCCGGAGAGGGGAACGACGCTCAGCGCGGCGGGCATGCAGACCGCGCAGCAGATCATGACGAGCCGCGTCGACAAGCTCGGCGTCACCTCGCCGAACGTCGCCATTCAGGGCGGGAACGAGATCGTGATCCAGCTCGCAGGCATCCACGATCCCAACAAGGCGGCGAAGATCATCGGCACCACCGGCCAGCTGCAGTTCTTCGACTTCGAGAAGGACCTCGCGCCGCCGACCGTGAGCCAGGGGCGGCCGACGCCGGCCTCGTCGCTCTTTGCCCTGCTCACGGCTGTCAAGAGCGAGGCGAAGAAGGGCTCGCCCGAGGCCTATTACCTCTTCCGCGTGACGAAGGTCACGAAGAACGTGACGACGACGGTCAAAGGCAAGAAGGTCACGAAGAAGAAGACCACGACCCATACGAGAAAGCTGCAGGGGCCGGAGCCGAGCCTCCATCAGCTCCTGCTGCCGTACGGCGGCAAGAAGCCGGCGAACTCGCAGATACTCCCTGTGCCGGCGAATCGGCTCGTCGTCGGCTCGACGAGCGGCACGGCCTGGTACCTCTTCAAGTACTTCCCGCCTGGCACTCCCGGGCACCCGAATGGGCCGCCTGAGCTGACGGGGAACGACCTCAACGAATCGCAGATCACCGCCGACACCAACCCCCAGACCGGCCAGCCGGAGGTGGTGCTCAGCTTCACGAGCCACGGTTCGCACGAGTTCCAGCGCATCACGAGGGACGAGTACAACCGCGGCCAGCGCGTCGCCGGCCTCGCCGGCAAGGCCACCGATCACAGCATCAACACGATCGTGCAGTACGCGCAGCACAACGCGATCGTCCTCGACGGCGTGCTCCAGTCGACGCCGTACATCGACTACACGAACTCGAGCCTCGCAGACGGCATCGCCGGCGGGGCGACGATCGACATGGGATCGGGCGGATTCCAAGCGGCAAAGGATCTCGCCTTCGTCCTGCAGAGCGGCTCGCTGCCGTACAAGTTCCAGCAGATCCAGCGCACCGACGTCTCGGCAACGCTCGGTAAGAGCTCGCTCCACCAGGCGATCTGGGCGGCGGTCGCCGGCCTCGCCATCGTCGCGCTCTTCCTGCTTCTGCTCTACCGCTTCCTCGGCCTCGTCGCGGTCTTCGGCCTCGCGATCTACGGGCTCCTCTACTACGCAGCGATCCTCCTCTTCAACGTGACGCTGACGCTGCCGGGCTTCGCCGGCCTGATCCTCACGATCGGTGTCGCGGCCGATGCGAACGTCGTCGTGTTCGAACGCATCAAGGAAGAGGTGAGGGCCGGCCGATCGGTGCGGGCGGCGATCGCCGCCGGCTACGGCAAGGGCTTCCACACGATCCTCGACGCGAACGTCGTGACCGTGATCACGGCGATGGTCATCTTCCTCATCGCGGTCGCCGACGTGAAGGGCTTCGCCCTGATGCTCCTGATCGGCACGGTGATCTCGCTGATCACGGCGGTCGCCGCGACCCGGGCGATGCTCGGCCTGCTGAGCGGCTTTCGCTGGTTCGACAACCCGCGCTTCATGGGCGCACATGGGCAGCAGACCGCGAAGTGGCTCCAGATCGACTTCATGCGGCGCCGCTACTGGTGGTTCGCGCTCTCGGGCGTCGTGATCCTCGCCGGCGTGGTCTCGCTCGGCATCCGCGGCCTCAACCTCGGGATCGACTTCAAGGGTGGCACGCAGGTCACGTTCAAGACGCACAAGGCGTACTCGACGGGGACGGTCTCGAAGTTCATGACGACGCAAGGCCAGCGCGACGCCGTCGTCCAGGGCGCCGGCAAGAGCGTGCACGGCGACTTCAAGCAGTGGCAGGTCCGGACGAGGTCGCTCACGAGCTCGAAGCAGTCCAACCTGAGCCAGAGCCTCAAGAACCAGTTCGGCGCCTACTCGACCGGGGTGAAGAACGTCTCGGGGACGTTCGGGCACCAGATAGCGATCGACGCGATCTACGGGATCATCGTCTCGCTGCTCCTGATCACGATCTACATCGCGATCAGGTTCGAATTCAAGTTCGCGATGCCCGTGATCCTCGCGATGCTCCACGACATAGCCGTGACCGTCGGGGTCTACGCCCTCGTCGGCAAAGAGGTCTCCGTCGCAACCGTCGCTGCCGTGCTGACCGTGCTCGGCTACTCGATCTACGACACGATCATCATCTTCGACCGCGTCCGCGAGAACATCCCGCTGATGCGGCGTTCGCCGTTCGCGACGATCGCGAACGTCTCACTGTGGGAGACGATCAGGCGCTCGCTGGCCACGACGTTCATCACGCTGCTGCCGATCATCTGCCTCGAGATCCTCGGCGGCGCGACGCTCAAGGACTTCGCCTTCGCGCTCATCGTCGGCGTCACCTCCGGTGCCTACTCCTCGATCTTCTTCGCCGCGCCGCTGCTCACGATCTGGAAGGAGCGCGAGCCGGAGTACGCACGGCGGAAGCACCTCAGCGACGAAGAGCCCGACGGTGGGACGCCGGCGCGTCGCAGGCCGCTGCGGCCGAAGGGCGGGCCTGCGCTCGACCCGGGCACGCTCGCGCTGCAGGAGTCGGAGGCCGCGCTCTCCGCCGAGGCGACGCCGCGCCTCATCGACGCGGTGTCGCCCGAGCCGGCCACGGCGAGCGCGCGGCGCGAGAAGCGGCGCCAGCGGCGGCGGTCGAGGCCGCATGGCCGAGCGCGGTAGCGGCCGGCTGCTCCTCGACACGGTCGAGGAGCTGCTCGCCGAGCTGCCGAGCCGCGTGCGGGGCAGCCGCGAGCGGCTGTCGGAGGGGGCCCTTTCGGCGCTGCGTGGGATCGCTGACGAGCTCAACCTCGTGACCCGGGACGAGCTCGACGAGCTCGAGCTCCGCGTCGCGCAAATCGAGCACCGGCTGCGTCTCCTCGAGAGCCCGCCCGATTTGCCGCCCGCCGCGTAGGACTCTTACGAAAACTCAGATCCGCTCGTCCTCGGCCATCGCGCGTAGGGCCGCCCGCCGCGCGGCGGGCGTCGGCCGGCGGATCCGGTCGACGGTCGCGCTGAAACGTTCGACGTCGTAGACGATCCAGCCGCAGATCGCCGCGAGCGGGAGCTCGGCGAAGATCGCCTCGAGGATCGCCAGTGTGCGCTCCGTCGCGCCGCTCGAAGTCGTGATGTCGAACCACGCGTCGCAGACGAGCATCGTCCCCGCGACGGCGGCAAGCGGCACGAGCCACCGCGAGCCGCGCACGATCGTCCACGCGGTTGCGCCGATCACCACCGCGAGCGCGACGTCGAAGCCGACCCAGGCGACGTCGTAGTCGTCGCTGACATGCCTCGACGGGAGCGTGAACGTCAGCCACAGCGTCCACGGGATGAGCGCAATGGCGACAAGCGCGAGGAGGCGTGGCACCCAGCGCGGCGGGAGAGAGTGGGGCGGCATGAGTAGGTTGTACCCTGAGCGCGTGCGTTTGCCCAGGGCCGAGAAGCTTCTCGCTTGGGGCGCAGCCGTCGTCGGCGCGATCGGATTCGTCTCGGCGCTGACGCCAGAGATGGCGAACCGGGTCGAGATCGTCCAGGGCGTCCTGCCGCCGGGGTGGCCGGAAGCGGCACGAGTTCTCACGGTCGCCTTCGGGATCGGCCTTATCTGGCTCTCGCGCTCGCTGGCCAAGCGCCGGCGGCGGGCGTGGCAGCTCGCCGTCGCCGTCGTCCTCGCCTCCGCCGCGGCGCACCTCGCGAAAGGTCTCGACATCGAGGAGGCGACGGTCTCGCTGCTCCTGCTCGTCGCGCTCCTCCGCTGGCGGCGCCGCTTCGACGTGCCCGGTGACCCGGCCAGCGTGCGGCCGCTGCTCGGCCTCGGCGCCGCGCTCGCGGGAATCGCCGCAGTCGTCGGTGGGGAGGAGCTGCGTGGTGCCGAGCTGTCGCACCGCACAAGCGATGTGCTCCTCGGTTTCGGAGTCGTTCTCGGCTTCCTCGCTCTCTACTTCTGGCTCCGACCGTTCGGGCAGGCCGTCGCGCAGACGGTCGCTGAACGGCGGATCGCTCGCGCGCTCGTGGAGGCGTACGGAAGCGACAGCCTCGCCTTCTTCGCCCTGCGCCGGGACAAGAGCTACCTCTTCTCGCCCTCCCGCCGGGCATTCCTCGCCTACCGGGTAGTGGCCGGCACGGCGCTCGTCAGCGGCGACCCGGTCGGAGACGACGCCGAGATCGACGAGCTCCTCGCAGAGGTGCGCCGTATCGCTCGCGCACACGGGTGGCGGCTCGCGGTCGTGGGCGCCTCCGGCGAGCAGCTCGCCCGTTACCGCGCGTTCGGCCTCAAGCCGGTGGCGATGGGGGAAGAGGCGGTGCTGCGGCCGCAGGAGTTCTCGCTCGAAGGCCGTGCGATCCGGAAGGTCAGGCAGTCGGTGTCGCGGCTGCGGAAGTCCGGCTACTCGTTCCGCATCGTCGAGGCGGACGAGGTCGGGCCCGAGCTCGAGGCCGAGCTCGACGACGTGTCCACGGCATGGCGCCGCGGCGAGCCGGAACGCGGCTTCTCGATGGCGATCGACGACCTCCACGTCCCGGGAACGGTTCTGGCGCTCGCGGAGGACGCGGCCGGCCGGGTTGGCGGCTTCCTCCACCTGGCGCCCTCGCAGGCCGGCGGCGGGTGGTCGCTGAGCGCGATGCGGCGCCGCCCCGATGCGCCGAACGGGCTCATGGAGTTCCTCGTGGTCGAGACGCTCGCTTGGGCGCGAGAGACGGGTGCCCGCGAGCTGTCGCTCAACTTCTGCGCCTTGACGGACTTCCTCGCACCCGAGCGGGTGAAGACGCGTGTCCGCAGGCTTGTCCGCCGCGGGCTCCTGCTCGCCGACAACGTCTTCCAGCTCGAACGGCTCTACTCGTTCAACCGGAAATTCTTGCCGGAATGGCGGCGCCGCTACGTCTGCGTGGAGCACTTCACGGACCTCCCGGCGGTTGGGCTCGCGTATCTCCGCGCCGAGTCGCTGCTCGTGCCGCCGGGCCCGTGGATGCGGCGGCGCGAGGCCCGCCGTCGCGTCGCGGCCTGACACCGGCCTCCGCGCCGCGTAGCCTTTTCGAGGTGAGCACGACACGGAGCATCGGCCGCTTGTCGGAGATCGCCCAGGTCATGGTGCGGCACGGCTTCGGCTACTTCCTCGAGGCGCACCGGCTCAGCGATCTCCTGCCGGGTCGCTCCGCGGACGACCGGATTGCCACTGCGGCGGCCGAGCACACCGCCCACTCGGCCCGCGGCCAGCACCTGCGCGAGGTGCTCGACGAGCTCGGACCGACGTTCGTGAAGTTCGGTCAGCTCCTCTCGACGCGACCCGACGTCGTGCCGCCCGACATCATCGTCGAGCTGCGCGCTCTTCAGGACGACGTGCGGCCTTTCCCGTTCGAGCAGGCGGAGCGGGTGATCGAGGAGGAGCTCGGGAACACGCTGGAGCGGCTCTTCCTCGACTTCGAGCCGACGCCCGTCGCCGCTGCGTCGATCGGCCAGGTGCACCGCGCTACCCTCCCGAACGG